>ERZ827197.36-NODE-36-length-179902-cov-39.160620_pt1 | contig 179902 bp, 193 predicted proteins | sample MGYA00519867_ERZ827197 | MGnify/ENA primary metagenome ERZ827197 (study PRJEB31778, sample SAMEA3449278) | human gut metagenome | biome: human gut; feature: human-associated habitat; material: faeces | place: United Kingdom | collected 2010/2012 ...
GAAAAAGATACTTGGTATCAATCTTCAAGTAATCAGATAAATATAAGTTATACTACTACTGGAACAGTAAAAGTAACAGCTAGAACAGTAGATAAGAGTAATAATTATAATGAAAGTACTAAAGATTTTACTATAAATAAATATATAATAACATTTATTAAAGAACCTGCTGACAAAATAGGTGGAGGAACAATTAATATTGCAAGGTCATGTTATGCAATTAGTGGTCAAAATTGTAGTATAACTTCACCTACTATTGAGAGAAAAGGATATTCTATTGTTGGCTGGAACACCACTAAAGGCTCCACAAAAAGTACTTGGAATGCAAATACAAGTAAAAATATATCATCTAGTGCAACATATTATCCAATAACAAAAGCCTATATAGTTACTATTAAATTTAGTACTAATAATGGTTCCTTAACATCACCAACTGTTAGTTCAACAGGCAATACATATAAATGGAGAGAAAATAATGGTATTATCGAAAGAACAAATGCTAATGGAAGTACTTATTCCGATTCTTTCTTCAAAATAAATTATAATGGTAGCACAGCTTCTGATGGTTTACCTAACTATAATTATTCAAAATATTTAAAGATAACAAAAACTGGATATTCTGCCGTATCCAAAGAAGAATGGAAATGTAAAAGTGGATGTACAACAAGTGGAAAAACATATGATCAATCAGTAGCATACAAAGCAAGTGACTTCTGTGATGCTACTAATAAAGATTGTACTGTAGTACTAGGAGTAAATTGGAAAGTAAATACATATACAATAACATATAATGCTAATGGTGGAAACGAAAGTAATCAAACACAAGAAGTTAAGTATGGTGAAACTTGGACTACTAAAGATAAAATCTTTACAAAAACAGGTTATACACAAGTTGGATGGAATACAAAAGCCGATGGTAGTGGAACCACATACTCGTTAAAAAAATTACAAAAAGCTAAAAAAGAAGGAAACCTTACTCTATATGCTAAGTGGAAAGTCAATACTTACACCATAACATATAGTGCCAATGGTGGAAGTGGGGCACCATCTAGTCAAAATTATACATATAGCAATAGTGGAACAATAACCTTATCTTCAACTAAACCAACGAGAGCAGGTTATACCTTCCTAGGATGGAGCTTATCTAGTTCAGCATCATCAGCATCATATTATGCTGGTCAGCAGTGGGGTAGGCACAACGCTAACAATTATACCCTATATGCCGTATGGAAGGCAATACCAGTATGTGGTACAAATGGTCATGTCTGGAAGGCAAGAGGAATAAAGAAAGTTCCAATCTCTTGGAGTAACTGTTGGTGTGGACATTCTCATACAACAGCATATATAATTTACTGTAGTAAATGTGGTATGTCAGCTCTATATTATAGAGCAAACTATGGAGAACCAGGTTCTACATTAATGTGCCCAGACCATCCATATGATATTGGAACTAGTGAAGTAGATAAAATAGTAGATGACTGTAGTCTTTCTAGTTATTCAGCAGCCAAAAATATATCAGGAGGAACAAACAGTTTTGCATCAACAAGTAAAAGAAGCTGTTAAAACAAAATAAATAGTGATTCAATTCAAATTGAACCACTATTTTACTATGTCATAAAATTCTTTAGGTATTTCACTAGTAAATGTCATTAATTTATTATTAATAGGATTAATAACTTCTAATCTATTAGCATGTAATGCCAGTCTACCTAAAGGATCATTCTTTTTCTTAGCATATCTATTATCACCAAGAATAGGATGACCAATATCTGCCATATGACATCTAATTTGATTTCTTCTACCAGTAGATATAAGTATTTTAACTAAAGAATATTTATTATTATATTTAATTCTTTCATAATCAGTAATAGCTAGTAATCCATCTTTATTTTTAGAAGAATATACTTGTAATGTTTTAGACATCTTTAAATAAGATTCGATATGTCCTTTACTATTAGTAATGCCTTCCACAGTAGCAGTATATTCTCTTTTCTTAGCTAAATTATTCCAATTATCTTGATATAATTTTTGTACCTTTTGATTCTTAGCAAACATAATAACACCTGAAGTATCATAATCTAATCTATGAATAACAAATACTTTCTTATTTTCCATCTTTAAATAATTAGATACTTCTCGGTATAAAGTTTTTTCTTTTTCTTTACTATTAGATATAGTTAATATCTTAGTAGGTTTATCTATAACAATAATATCACTATCTTCATAAATAATCTTTAAATTAACATCCTTATAAGTAATAGCTTTACCAATACTAATAATATCACCACTATTTACTACAAAATTATACTTAGTAATAACATTATTATTAACATAAATACATTCATTCTTAAGTAAAGATTTAATATTATTCTTAGATTTATTTAAATTATTTCTTAAATAATTATATAATTCATCTTTTTCTTTTACAATAAATTTATCCATAACATCACATCCACATATATTATACAATAAATATAAAGTAAATAAAACCCTAAATAAAAATAAACTAGGACTAAAATAATTATTATCTACATATATTTATCTAGGTGATACCATGAAAAAATTAGTAGTAATAATAACCATTTTAATACTATTTATTCCTAAAGTAAATGCAAGTACTAGTAGTGCTTCTTCTTATATATTAATGGATTCTACAACAGGAAGAGTACTTATGTCAAAAGATATGCATACTAGGAGACTAATAGCCTCAATTACAAAGATAATGACTGCTACTTTAGCCATAGAAAGTGGTAAATTAAATGATGTAGTAGAAGTATCTCCAATTATAAAAGAAGCCTATGGATCAGGGATATATATCGAAGTAGGAGAAGAAATAACATTAAAAGATTTAGTATATGGACTAATGTTAAGAAGTGGTAATGATGCCGCTATGATGATATCTGAATACATCGGAGGAACTACTGAAGAATTTGTAAACATGATGAATAAAAAAGCTAAAGAATTAGGAATGAAAGAAACTACCTTTTATAACCCAAGTGGCCTTCCAACTCCTAGTGGTAATTATTCTTCAGTTTATGATATGGCCATATTAACTAAGTATGCTATGAATAGTCCCATTTATCAAGAAATAGTTAAAACCAAGACTTACAAAGTAACTACTAATAAAAAAACATATCTATGGCACAATAAAAATAAACTATTAAAATATGACTATATAACCGGAGGTAAAACAGGCTATACCGAAGAGTCTGGTCGCACTTTAGTATCTACTGCTAATATCGATAATATGTCATTAATCGTAGTAACAATTAGAGACTCAGATGATTGGAATACTCATATTGAACTATATAATTATGCCAAAGATAATTACTATGCTTATCGTGTTTTAAATAAAAATAAATTTAAAGTATATGGAGAAAATTACTATAAAGATGCTCTTTTTTATATCAAAAATAATATCTATATTCCACTAAAAAAAAGTGAAACTAAGTCCTTAATAAGTCATATAAAATTAGATAAAAAGAAAAACTATCATAATAATACCGTAGTAGGAGTAGATCAAATCTATTTAGGTAAAGAATTAATATATGAAGAAGATATATATATAACCAAAAATAAAAATATAGCTAAAGAAAGTATTCTAAGTAAAATAAAAAAGTGGTTTCATGATTAATTATATTTGGTTTATCTTTCTTTTACTAGGAGTAATCTTTGGTATAATAAATAAAATAGATTTAACTACTAGTATGATATCTTCAGGTACTAAAGCCATAAATATGATTCTAAGTATTGTACCATTAATGTGCTTATGGCTAGGTGCCATGAAAATAGCAGAATCTTCTGGTTTATTAGATATCATATCTAAAAAATTATCTAAAGTAGTAAGAGTAATCTTTCCTGAAATACCAGATGGAGACCCCTCTATTAGTTATATATCTTCAAATATAGTTATGAATATGTTAGGACTAGGTAATGCTGCTACTCCTTTTGGATTAAAAGCTATGAAAGAGTTACAAAGACTAAATAATACAACTACTGCTTCTAGATCAATGATAACATTTCTAGTAATAAATACATCTTCAGTAACCATAATACCTACTACTGTTATAAGTATAAGAATATTAAATAATAGTATAAATCCAACATCAATAGTACCATTAACAATAATAACTACTTTTATATCTACTTTCTTAGCTTTAGTATTAGATCGATTATTTTATATCTTATGGAGAAAAAGATATGATTAATTATTTTATTCCCATAGTAGTATTAATAATTATAATATATGGCATATATAAAAAAGTAGATATCTTTAATACCTTTATAGAAGGTGTAAAAGAAGGTATGAAGATAAGTATTAATTTATTTCCTACTATCTTTACTTTAATAATAGCCATATCTTTATTAGTAGATAGCAATTTTATAACATCATTAACTAAATTATTAAATCCTATTTTTAATAAAATAAACTTTCCTACAGAAGTACTACCACTTGCTATTCTAAGACCAATATCAGGATCTAGTTCTTTAATCATATTAGATAGTATTATAGCTAAGTATGGAGCAGATTCTTTTATAGGTATATTATCATCAGTAATGCAAGGATCTACTGATACTACTATTTATATTATTGGTATGTATTTTGCTAGTATTGGTATTAAGAAAATAAGATACTCTTTAGTAGTTGGTTTATTAGCAGATCTTTTAAGTATAATAATAAGTTTATTAGTAGTAACTATATATTTTAGTTAATCCCCATCAATTTTAAGTAAACTTAAATTTTCCGTGGTATGATAGAGCCTAAGGTCTCTATCATAAAAATTTATTTATAAAATTATTAAATATTATTGAAATAAGTGTCAAATTATGGTAAAATCAGATCATAAAGTAAGAGATAAAAATATTTACGAAAAAGATCAAATAATTCAAGGAGGCCTCCACTATGAAAAATATGTTATTAGGAAACATTAACCAGAAGTTAATAAGGTGGGTCAAAACTAGTCTAAATAAATTAAATAATAATATAGATAAAGACTATGAAACAACTAATAGAAATATTAGTAGTTTTTCATAGTCTTTTTTTGTGAGGTGGAGTATGAAAAAGGTAAGTATTAAAACGTTTTATTTATTAGGAGTAGTATCAATAGGGTTAATAGGACTAGCCATAGGTTCTACTTATGCTATGTTTACTGCTAGTGCTGAAATAAGCAATCCCATTACCATAAGTTCTAATTTAACTAGTAATGATGATGTAATGGAAACATTTGAAGTAGAAATAGAACCATATAAAACATTAAACCAAAGAATAATTATAAATAGTGGTGCTGTATCGAATGTCAATTATGGCATCTGGTATATAAATAATATTACTGATGTAGATATGGGAATATTATCTACTAGTACTAAAACAACAGGGACTATAAAAAATGCTAACACTAGTGTTACAAGTAATATTGTCTTAAGAAACAATAGTTCAGAAAAGAAAACAGTTACTGTAGGTATAGCATCAAGTAAAAATAGTGTTGTTTTAGCAAGTAATATGACTTTAGTACCTCAAACAGTATTAGGAGAAAGAACTATAAATACCAATGCCTCAACATATATAACTAAATTATATAGTACTACCAAAAAAAGTACAGTATCTAATAATAGTATAACTTATAATACATCTCCATCACAATTATTAATAAATGACCGAAAAGGTAGCAGTTCTACAGGCATAGATGCGGGTAATTTAAGATACTATGGATCAAGTCCTGATAATTATGTATATTTTAATTGTTCAAATTATAATAGTCCTACGTCATCTACTTGTGAGTTATGGAGAATAATTGGAGTTTTTGATGGCAAACTAAAGTTAATTAGAAATAGTGAGATAGGAGAATATTCGTGGGATAACAAAGATACAACAACAGGAGCAGAATCAGCTTATGGTAAAAATGATTGGACAAGTGCAAGATTAATGAAACTATTAAATCCAGGATATAGTTCAGAAACTACTGGAGGCAGTTTATACTATAATTCAAAAAGCGGTAATTGTTATGCAGGGCAAAACAATGCTACTAAAGCATGTAATTTTACAAGTACAGGAATCAAAAATGATACCACAAGAAAAATGATATCTGACACAACATATTATCTAGGAGGATACACTACTAATGCAGTATATCCAAATCAAATATATGGATATGAAAGAGGAACAACAGTATATACTGGTAGACCAACAGCATGGCAAGGTAAGATAGCACTAGCTTATCCAAGTGACTATGGTTATGCCGCCGATTTAACAAAATGTAATAAACAATTAAGTGCTTATAATGATGCAACTTGTACATCAAACAATTGGATGAAGTCCATAATAGCTCCGAACAATGGCTGGCTATTAACCCATCGTTCTGATACCGCTTCACAAATGTGGCGTGTTGAATCGACAGGCTTTGTTAATTATTATGTTTATGCTTATAGTGCACGTGGTGTCGTACCAGTCCTTTCTCTAAATTCTGATATAAAGATAACAACAGGAGAAGGTACTAAAGATAGTCCATATAAGATAAAATCAACTAATTTAGCAACACATGTAGTAAGTTTATATGAAGGTGTATCAAAGACATCTGTAACAAACAACAGCATAACTTATCAGTACGCTACTACAAATAGTCTTATGAAAGATATTGGAAATAATATAAGATATTATGGCGCCTCACCTAAAAACTATGTATACTTTAATTGTTCTAATTATTCAAGTCAATCATCTTCGACATGTGAAAAATGGCGTATAATAGGTGTGTTTGATGGAAAAGTAAAACTAATAAGAGGTAGTCAAATTGGGTCATATTCATGGGATAACAAGAATGTATCAACCGGTGCGGAATCAGCTTATGGTAAAAATGATTGGACAAGTGCTAGATTAATGAAACTATTAAATCCAGGGTATAGTTCAGAAACTACTGGAGGCAGTTTATACTATAATGCTAAAAGTGGTAATTGTTATTCAGGACAAAACAATACTACGACAGCATGTAATTTTACAAGTACAGGAATCAAAAATGATACCACAAGAAAAATGATATCTGACACAACATATTATCTAGGAGGATACACTACTAATGCAGTATATCCAAATCAAATATATGGATATGAAAGAGGAACAACAGTATATACTGGTAGACCAACAGCATGGCAAGGTAAGATAGCACTAGCTTATCCAAGTGACTATGGTTATGCCGTAGACTTAGAAAAGTGTCTTAATAAACAACTTAATACTTATAATGATAGTACTTGTACATCAAACAATTGGATGAAATCTATAATAGCTCCAAATTATGGTTGGCTATTAACTCATCGCTCTGATACTGCCTCACAAGTATGGCGTGTTGAATCGACAGGTTTTGTTAACTATTATGTTTATGCCTATAGTTCACGTGGTGTTGCGCCGGTTCTTTATCTAAATGCTAATGCAAAAATAAAGTCAGGAGCCGGTACTAGCTCAGAACCATATCAATTATCAGTAAGTTAATAATTTAATAATAATAAATAAAGTAAGGTCAATAAATACAATATTGGCCTTATCTTTATATAAAAACTAAACAATAATACTTCCATATATCAAATAATAACATAAATTATTATAGGGAGGAATATATATGAAAAATCCTTATAATAAAATAAATAAAGATATGGAATGTTTAAAAAATAAGAATTGTATTCCAATAATCATTGGACCAACAGGACCTCGTGGAAGAGATGGTAAAGATGGAGTAGCGGATACTATCAAAATAGAAAATACACATATATTAGATTTTGTTATACCAAAAGGGCAACCTGGAAAAGAAGGAACAATAAAATCAGCATATTTAGTAACTTTTAATAATGAAACACATCCCAATGGAATAGTAGTAAATCCTAATAATAATATACCACTAAAAAGACTAGAATTAGATGTTAGTAATATCATTCTATTAGATAGCACTAATAATCTAATAAAATTTAATATTCCAGGTTATTACAAAATAACATTTATTGTAAATGCCTATCCAGAAGTACATACCACTGATTTTGATCCTACTAAAGATATAGTGGCCATAGGTTTTAGAGAAACAGGAACTGATCATATTTATGTAGGAATAAGTTCATTTATCTATAATGGCGAAGCAGGATTAGTTACATCAACTGGTATAATATCAGTAGTAGATACAGCAGTTACATATGAACTAGCTAATATAGGTAATTATCCAATATATTTAGATTCACCATTACAAGCTAATATAAAAACAAAATCATATTTTGCTAATCCATTAGTGGTTTTAACTATTGATTATTTAGGAAGGCCTGATTTATAATGAATAAATATAAAATATGTATATATGCCATATGTAAGAATGAAGAAAAATATATTGATACTTGGTATAATAGTGTCAAAGAAGCTGATAAAATATTTATATTAGATACAGGTAGTACAGATAATACTTTTAATCTATTAAAAGATAAAGAAAAGGTAACAATAAAAAAAGAAATAATATCACCATGGCGTTTTGATGTAGCAAGAAATAAATCATTAGATATGGTAGATAAAGATACCGATATATGTATATGTATAGATTTAGATGAAATATTATTACCTGGATGGAGAAAAATACTTGAACAAAATTGGAAAGAAGATACAACAAGAGTATACTATACATATAATTGGAAATTGGATAATAATAATAGACCATTAGTAACTTTTTATACTGATAAAATACATAAACGTAATGGTTATAAATGGACTCATCCAGTCCATGAAGTATTAACACCATTGATAATAGAACATAAAATAATAATAAAAGACATAATATTAAATCACTATCCCGATTTAAATAAAAGTAGAAGTAATTATTTACCATTACTAGAAATGTCAGTAAAAGAATCTCCTAATGATGATAGAAATATGCATTATCTAGGTAGAGAATATATGTACCATCAAAAATACAATGAAGCAATTGATATATTAATAAAACATCTAAATTTAAAAACAGCAACCTGGAAAGATGAACGAGCAGCTTCTATGCGTTTTATTGGTAGATGTTATAATTATTTAGAAAGATATGATGAAGCTATACTATGGTATAAAAAAGCAATAAAAGAAGCACCTTATTTAAGAGATCCTTATGTAGAATTAGCCCTTTTATATCATAAACTAAATAAAAATAATAAAGTAATATATTATACCAATAAAGCATTAAGTATTAAAAATAAAGATATGACCTATATAAATGAAATATTTAGTTGGGATAATACTATCTATGATATTAGAAGTATAGCCTTTTATAACATAGGTAAATATAAAGCATCTCTAAAGAATATAAATATAGCAATTAGTATGGATAAAACAAATAAAAGACTTATAAATAATAAAAAAATAATAGAGAAAAATATTTAAAATCCTCTCTATTTCAATTTACATTTAAAAGTATTCATAGTATAATTATAGAGGATGTAAAAGAGGTGTAGTATGGCAAATAAGAGAAGAAGAAAAAGAAAACTAAAACTATTTACTAAAGTATTAATGGTATTAATACCATGTTTTGTAGTAGCAGGAGTAATCTACGGTATTGATATAAATAAAACAAATGATAATAAAACTCCAGATATTAAATTGGATACCCAGATAAATAATGATAATATAGTTAAAGATAGTAATACTCAAGATAATAATACTAGTGTAGACGATTCAGAAGTAGATCCAAGCGATATTTATGGAATATTAGAAAGTATAGCTAAAACAGATTATCGTTATAAAGAAGTATTAGCAAATAAAGACATATACCCTGAAAAATTATTAGAAATGCTATCTCGTAATAAAGATATGATAAGTTATATGTATGACTTTGAAGAAAAAAAGGGTCATATTTATATCGATAATATTGGTAAAGTAACCAAAGGAGAATATCCATTACTATTACAATATGATAAGAAATGGGGTTATGGTATTTATGGTGATAATGTTATAGCAATAAATGGTTGTGGTCCAACCTCTCTTGCTATGGTAGTAGCGGGCCTAACAGGTAAGAATGATACAACTCCTTATGATATAGCTAAATACTCATATGAAAAAGGTTATTATACCGAAGAGTGGGGGACTAAATGGGATTTAATGTCAATTGGTATAGAACCATTTGGAATAATTGGTAAAAAGATAGTTTTATCCAAACAAAATTTATATAATGAATTAAATAATGGTCATCCCCTAATAGCAAGTATGCGACCAGGAGACTTTACAACAGTAGGGCACTTTATAGTATTAACAGGTATTAAAGATGATAAAATAATCGTAAACGACCCCAATAGTAGAGAAAGAAGTGCTAAGTTATGGGAATATGATGTAATAGCTCCTCAAATAAAAGGATTATGGACTTATAGTTTAGCAAGTTAAAAGAACTAGAATCATCTAGTTCTTTTATCATAATATAAGTATATAGTAATAACTAATATATAATAGATATGATTGATATCTTGTTTTTAGACCTTAGGCTAAAGAAAGCACTGAAAAACTTAAGTTTACTTAAGGTTGAAAGTGAACAAAAAAAGAGTCTATATAATATAGAACCCAAAAACATCATAAATGGAGGACGTAGTCGGATTTGAACCAACGCTCAGGGAGTTGCAGTCCCGTGCCTTACCACTTGGCTATACGTCCAAAGAACATACTAATTATATCAAAAAATATAACCCTTTTCAATATATTTTATGAAAAAAAATAAAAAAAGTACAAAAATAGATGAAAAAAAATCAAAGTTATAGTATAATAGATGTACTTTGAAAGGGGAAGTATATAAAATGGAAAGATTACAGAAAAGAATAGCAACATCAGGTTATTGTTCAAGAAGAAAAGCCGAAGAACTAATACAAAAAGGATTAGTAGAAGTAAATGGAGAAGTAATAACAAAATTAGGAACAACAGTTAAACCAGGAGATATCATAACAGTAGAGGGAAATATTTTAGATAATAGCAAAGCCTATGAATATTATTTATTAAATAAACCAAAAGGAGTAGTAACCACTACTAACGATGAAAAAGGAAGAAATACAGTTATAGATTTAATTGAAACAAATGCAAGAATATATCCCGTAGGAAGATTAGACTATGATACAACCGGAGCCTTAATATTAACTAATGATGGTAACTTAGCAAACTTATTAATGAGACCAGATTCACAAGTAGATAAAACTTACATAGCTAAAGTAAAAGGAATAGTTCAAATACCCGATATTCAAAAATTAAGAAATGGTATCATTATAGATGGAGTAAAAACAAAAAAAGCAAGTGTTAGACTAAAGAGTGTTGATAAAAAGAAAGAAACATCAACAGTAGTATTAACAATCCATGAAGGAAAGAATCATCAAATAAAAAAAATGTTTGAAAGTTTAGGCTATAAAGTAATTAAATTAAGAAGAGAAAAAATAGCTTTTCTAGATTTAAAAGGTTTAATGCCTGGAGAATATCGTAATTTAAGTATTAAAGAAGTAAAAGTATTATATAGTTTATGCAAAAAATAAGGTGGTAAAACATGAATCTAAGTATAATAGAAACAAATGAAAACGAAATAAGAAGTATAGATGACATCATATTAGTAAATGTAAAAGAAATAAAAATATTAAAAAATAAAACAAAAAGAGAAATAATAGAATTTATGTACGATGAAAACAAACTAACAAAATCATTTAACATTATAAGCAAATTAGAAGGAGATATTAAAAGTAGTATTTTTGATAACCTAACTATAGAAGAATTAAAAAGCAAATTAGAAGAAGAAGAAATATTATTATTTTCAATAATAATGAGTCTAGTAAGACATTATAAAAAAAGTTATCAAGCCCTAAATAATACTATTAAAGAAGTATATATAGAATGTAATAAAGAAAGCTTTTTAGATACAGTTTATCTAGCAAAGAATTACAATGTAAAAACTACTATAAAATGTCGAGATATGTCTTTAAAAGAATATAGTGAAATATTAAAAGATATAGATTTAAAAAATCTAAATATAACAGTAGACTATCAAGAAGAGAATACTCATATTAAAATAGAAGAACTATATAAATTATCTTTACTAGTAAGTCAAGTAGCGGATTCAATAAGCAAATACAATTTATCTGATTTAGAAAAAATAATGTATGTATATGATATAGTAAAATATCGTATTTATAATAAAGATAAAACAAATTATTCAAATAATAGAGATCTAGATAAAGTAATAAATAGTAATACAATAGTATGTTCAGGATATAGTAATTTATTTAATGCTATTTTAAATTCATTAAATATTAAAACTATGCCTATAATATCATATGAAGCCATGCATCAAAGAAGTATAGTCTATATAAATGATTCCAAATATAACATTGATGGAGTATATGCCTTTGATCCAACTTGGGATTGCCGAAAGAACGAAGAAGAAAAGTTTTACATATCCAAATATACCTATTTTATGATGCCTTTACAGCGTGCTAAAAAAACAGCCTATGATAACATATCACAGTTATTAGAAGAAGACATTGATAAAGTAATAAAATCATTATATGATGCTAAATCTAGTAAAGAAGAATTTATTAAAAGTATAGAAATACTAAAAGGCTTAGAAAATTTATGTAATTTTATAAATATTAATACCAATGATGAATTCAATGATAAAGAATATATTATACTTAAAAGCCATCCTAAATTGATAGAAAAATATAATTCAAAAGAAATATCAAATTTAGATTTCTTTAAATTACTATACCAAGTTAGAAGAATAGAATATAATAATTTAATGATAGAGGATATAGACATAAATGATTTAATTGACACTGTTGAAATAAGAACCATTAATATTAATAAAACAAAGAGTAAAAATGAAATAACACTAAAAGATTTATTACTACTATTAAGTATTCGTGATAAAATTATTCAAGAAATTGAAGAAGCAATACCATCTATTGAAAAAGAAATAACCCCAAATAGTATAGGTATAGAAAGAGATATTACTAATATAAAGTTAATTAAAACATTAAAAAAAATACAAGAAAGCAAAGAGAAAGTTAAATAAAAATATAACTTTCTCTTTTAAATATAAGAGTTGTATTTCCTTATATAATTTTTTTCTTTTTTTTCTAAAAATATTTACATGAAAGTTAATATGTGATATGATTATTTCAGAATTAAATATTAATATAAAAATAGTAGGTGACACATATGAAAAAGAAAATAATAATAGTATTAAGTATCTTATTAGTGGTTATATTAATAGTTATCTTGTGTAGTAATAATAACGAAAAAACTATTAAAACCGATGGTATTTATAATATAAATGTAAATGGTGATTCATCAGTTACTATTCCTTCAAAACAAACTAAAACTATCTTCTTTAAAATAAATAATAAAAGTAAAAAAGATACAAATTATAAAATAGGATATATTGGTAACAATGTTAAAATAACATACGATTCTAAAGACTCTGATCCACTAGAAGGAAATATCGAAAAAGAAAGTATGAAATATATCAAATTAAAAATAGAAAATACCAGTATAGATACCACTACTGTTACATTATATTCAATATTAGAAAATAGTACTGATACCTTACCAGAAGGAATAAAAATAATATCAGAAGAATAGAAAGAGAGCCGAACAAATATGAAGAAAAAACATCTAATAATAGTAGGAACTATTATAATAAGTGCCATAGTTATATTAGGATTATATCAAACCTTTGCTCTAAGTGGAGACATAACTAAAGATACAAGTGGTTATTATAATGTTACCGTAAACGATGGGACTACTGTTAATGTACCTGCAAATAGTAGCAAAACAGTATATTATAAACTAACCAATACCAATAAAGGAACAGTTAAGTATGGTGTAGGTTATAATGGTTCTAACATAACAGTAAAATATTACCATGACACTCAAGACCCAGTAACTGGAACAGTAGATTATGGTAAAAGTAAATTTATAAAATTGTACATTCAAAATACTGGAAGTACTGCCACTACTACAACATTATCTACAATCTTAGGCTATGAAAAAGGTGGAGATTTAATAGTACCATCAGGATATACCCTTGTAAACGAAAAAAAAGCGCTTTCCTCAAAAGAAGTATTACAAAGATTAGGCTTATCATATTCAAAAGAAACTCCTAACTTTAGTCTTACAAGTGCTGAAAACGGAACAAATGGCATATATGCTGCTGAAGATGATTTAGGAACAAGTTATTATTTTAGAGGAAATGTAACAAATAACTATGTAAATTTTGCGGGCAAAACATGGAGAATAATAAGAATAAATGGTGATGGAACAATAAGAATGATATATGATTCACTATCCGAAGGACAACGAGATCCGACTCTTCTTGTAAATAGTTCTGATTTTACGGCTCATGTTGATGATAACGCATATGTGGGATATATGTATGGAACCGCAGGTTCTTCTACATATGAAAGTACGCATTCAAATAGTACTAATAGTCTTATAAAAAATGCTGTAGACCAGTGGTATGATAAAAATATAGTAAATACTGGATATGAAGACTATGTTGCTGATGCCATATATTGTAACGATCGTAGTGTATATGAAGGAACAGGAATAGGAACTGCAGAAACAACATACATGCCAGGAAACAGATTATTAAGTAGTACTCCAACATTAAAGTGTGTTAACAAAAATGATAGATTTACAAAAAGTACTACACTAGGAAATGGAAAACTAACAAAGAAAGTAGGCGTAGTGACTGTTGATGAAGTTATGTATTCTGGAGCAACTTCCAGTGAAAGCAATGCATATTATTTATATGAAATTCTTAATGATTCTAGTAATGGAAGTTGGACAATGAGTCCAATGGCCTTTTCTAACGGTGGTATTTATAGTCCATGCGTATTAAATGGCGCCATTTACGTTAATCCTGATATCTGTTACTTTACTAGCAATTATGCTGTTCCCGTAATATCTATTAAAGGAGATGCAATAATAAGTGGAACAGGAACATCAAATAATCCATTTAAGGTAGAATAATAAAAGAGAGCATACATAATGTATACTTTCTTTTATATCATGTATAAAGAATTATCATCTTGATATATATTTGAAGAATTGCCTATCTTTTGTTCTAATAATTTAACTCTATTTTCTAGATTAGATATTTTATTATTAATTTCAAATATAGGATTATTTTGATTCATATTCATTTGTGGTAACATACCATTATTTAACATAGCCCCAGGAGGCATTTGATAGCCGTAGTTGGCATAAGCCATATTACCAGGAAAATTTTGATAATAACCTCCATACATCATATCTCTTTCTGTCATAATTTATTCCTTTCTTTCTACTTTATTATATGCAAAACATAAAAATAGTGATATAATACTAAGTAGGTGAAATTATGAGATTAAAAAACATTAAAGGAGCAAGTGAAAAAATACTTGAAGGAAAATACTTTATAAGTAATCCAAAAGATTATCGAGGAAAGTGGAATAAATTATTTAATAATAATAATCCTATCTATATAGAAATAGGAATGGGTAAAGGAAATTTTATCATAAAGAATGCCATAGCTAATCCTAATATAAACTATATAGGAATAGAAATGTATGATTCAGTTATCTTAAGAGCAGTAGAAAAAACAAACGAATTAGAATTAAATAACTTATATTTAATTCGTATGGATGCACGTTTAATTGAAGAAGTATTTGATAAAGAAATAGATTTAATATACTTAAACTTTTCCGATCCATGGCCAAAAGAAAGACATACAAAGAGAAGACTTACTAGTCCTAGATTTCTAGCTAGATATGATAGTATATTTAAAAATAAGAAACATATTATAATGAAGACTGATAATATAGATTTATTCAATTATTCAGTAGAATCATTAAAAGAATATGGATATAATATAAATGATATAAGTAATGATTTACATAGTTATAAAGATAATATCATTACTACAGAATATGAAGATAAGTTTACTAGTAAAGGAATCAAAATAAATTATTTTGATGCTAGTAAGAATTAGGAGGTATATATGAAAGTATTTAATAAATTAGATATAAATCCCACGAATATGAACCTATATATGGAAGCAGTAACTCATTCATCATTTACTAATGAGAATCCTAATTATCCAGATTATGAAAGATTAGAGTTTCTAGGAGATGCCGTATTAGAAATAATCATAAGTGAATATTTATATAAAGAAAGACATTTAGAAGAAGGAACAATGACTAGAATGAGAGCTTCTTATGTATGTGAAGAAGCATGTGCTACATATGCAAAAGAAATAGGATTAGACTTAGATATAAGAGTAGGAACAGGTGAAGAAATAAATCAAACCATTTTAGCAGATGTCTTTGAAGCCTTTGTAGCAGCTCTTTATCTAGATCAAGGGTTTGAATTTACTAGAAGTTTTGTATTAAATATAATTTTAAAATATATTGAAAAAGAAGTAGATTTCTTACATGATTATAAAAGTACATTACAAGAACTAGCACAAACAGTAAAAAAATCAATTATCTATGAAGTAGTAGATGAAGAAGGTCCTGCTCATAATAAAAAATTTACTTCCATAGTTAAAGTAGATGGAATCATTATGGGAAGAGGAACTGCTGGTAGTAAGAAAGCATCAGAACAAGAAGCCGCTAAAGATGCATTAAGTAAAAGAGCAGGTATAAAGTAGGAGGAAAAAGTGAAAATAACAAAAGTAGTAGTAGGATTATTAGAAGAAAATTGTTATGTCTTAGAAAAAGATAAACAAGTCATAGTAGTAGATCCAGGTGATGAATACGAAAGAATAAAGAAAGTAATAGGTCGTAAAAAAGTAGCAGGAGTCTTAATAACCCATAATCATTTTGATCATGTTGGGGCTTTAGAAGAATTTGACCCAAGTCTAGTATACAAATATGATAATTTAGAAGAAGGAGAACATACTATAGGACCATTTAATTTTGAAGTAATATATACTCCTGGTCATACTAAAGATTCAGTAAGTTATTATTTCAAAGAAGATAATATTTTATTTGATGGTGACTTTGTCTTCTGTTTAGGTATTGGTAGATGTGATTTAGATGATGGTGACTATAAAGAAATGATGCGTAGTATCGAAAAAATAAAAAAATATCCTAAAGATATGATAATATGTCCAGGACATGGTAATCATACAACATTAGAGTATGAGATGGAAAGAAGCTTATATTTCAAAAGAGGAAATAATGAATAAAGTAGTAGAATTACTTATAAAAAGTAATAAAACCATTAGTACTATGGAATCATGTACCGGAGGAGCTCTAGTAAATGCTATTACTAATATACCAGGAGCAAGTGAAGTACTTAAATTTAGTGCTATAACATATTCTAATGAATATAAAATAAAACTAGGGGTAGATAGTAAAATAATCGATAAATATACCGTATATTCAATAGAAACAGCAGATGAAATGAGCAAGGTAATTAGTAATTATACCAATTCTAATTATGGAGTAGGAATAACTGGAAAACTTAGTAGGCCAGATATAAATAATCCTTATGGAGAAGATAATTTGGTATTTATAAGTATCTATAACAAAGATAATAATAAATATTATCATAAAGAAATAAAAGTAGATAAAATAACTAGAGAAGAAAATAAAAATATCGTTATAGAAGAAATAATAACCATGTTAATTAATATAATTAATTAGGTGATAATATGAAGAAAGTAATTATAGGCATACTTGGTACTAGTGAATATATGAAGACCAATGATGCCTTTTATGATGTATATAAATATAGTAATAATTATATCAAGAAAATAGTAGAAAATGATGCCGTGCCACTACTAATACCATTAGTAGATGACAAATTAATAGAAGAAACACTAGATATGTGTGATGGTTTATTATTACCCGGAGGAAGCTATATCAAAGAAGTAAATTTCAAAGTAATAGATTACTTCTATCAAAGAAAGAAACCTATATTAGGAATATGTATGGGTATGCAAACACTAGCCATGTATTCAGTTAATATAGAAAATAAAGAAAGAAAAAGAATAATAAAACCGATAGATACCGGAGTAGATCATTGGCCTATTGAAGTAATAAGAAAGAACTTAACTACTTTAGCTCATAAAGATTATGTTAATGAAGATAGTCTTCTATATAAAATATTAGATCGTAAAGAAATAATAGTAAATAGTCTTCATCATAATACCATAACCGAAGTAGGAAGTAACTTTAAAGTAGTAGCTTATTCTGAAGATAATTTAATCGAAGCTATTGAATATAATGGTGATGATCGTTTTGTACTAGGAGTACAATTTCATCCTGAAGTATTACCTCAATATAATAATATATTTAAAACTTTTATCAGTAGATGTAAAGATGATATCTCAATGTAGATATCTCTTTTATTATATCCTCTAAAGTCTAGGTCTTTAGAGGCTAACTAAAGCCTTAATTAAGTCTTTAGTTAAGATATCAACCATATCTATTATATATTAGTTATTACTATATACTAAGTAAATATTGTTTTACATTAAAAAAAATGATATACTTAATATGATAGAAGGGATGAGATATGAATTTAAAAGGTATTTTAGATATTAATAAAACAATAAGTAAAGATTTATTTAAAGAAACAAATTATCCTTGGGAGGTATTACCCTATATAAAAGATTATATTATTACTTTAGGTAATAATCTTGATAAAGATAATTATACCGAAATAGAAGACCATATCTGGGTAGGAAGTAATGTAGAAATAGATAAGTTATCTACGATTATAGCACCATGTATAATAGATGATAACACTATAATAAGACCAGGAGCATATATAAGAGGAAATGCTATTATAGGAAAGAATTGTGTAATAGGAAATAGTACTGAGATAAAGAATGCTATTATATTTGATAATTGTCAGTTACCACATTATAACTATGTAGGAGATTCTATTCTAGGATATCACGTTCATTTAGGAGCAGGGGTAATACTTAGTAATTTAAAGAATGATGGTACAAACATTGATATCAAATATAAAGGTAAGAAGGTATCTACTGGTATGAGAAAAATGGGTTCTGTAATAGGAGACTCTACTGAAGTAGGATGTAATAGTGTATTATATCCAGGTACTATTATTGGTAAGAATACTAATATTTATCCTTTAACTAGAGTAAGAGGTATAATAAATAGTAATAGTATAGTAAAAGACGAAAATACAGTAGTAGATAAAGAGTTAAATTATGATAAATAAAAAAATTAATAGATTATATACAGCATTTTTAATTATTGGTATTACTATTACTTCAATTGGTTTATATACAGCTATTAAAACGTTAGATAATAGTAACAAAGTGGATACTATAGGTACAATAACATCTATAGTAAGCACTTCTAATGATACTCCTGATGTATATGTTACTTATAATGTTGATGGTAAAAGATATACCTCAGTAATGAGTGGTTACTCAAGTACCTTTTATGAAGGTAAAAAGATAGACATATATTATATGAAGAATGATCCTAATATCATAGGAAATAAGAAATTAGAATTATTAATTTTATTACTTCCTTTTATAGGCCTTATTTTCTTATTAATTGGAGGTATAAATATATTTAAAATAATAAGTAATAAAAAGAAGAAAGAAAGATTAATAAAAACTGGTACCGTAATAGAAGCAACTTATATTGAGACTAATACTAACTTTAATTTAAGAGTATTAGGAAGAAATCCAAGTAATATAATATGTGAATATGATGATCCAATAAGCAAAAATACATATAGATTTAAAAGTGAAAGATTATGGTATGATCCAACATTATATATAGGTGATAATGATATATATACTTTTAATGTATATGTAAATAAAGATAATATGAAAGACTATTATGTTGATATAGAAAAATTAATAGATAAGGAGTAATTATGGCTACAATTAAAGAATATTTAAAATATTATAAAAGTTTAACTTTTAATGAATGTAAATTAAATATAAATGATGTATTATTATTTACTGAATTATCCTATATAGATTGGCATAATATTGTACCTGAAGATAATAATAAAATAACCCTAAAAGAAGCTTTTAATATTTATCAAAAGACTAAGAATGTTTACTTAAGTACTTTTATGAAAGGTAATATTGCCAATCTAAAAGATATTTATACAAGTACTAGATATAAAGATATATATCTAAGTAACTATAAAGAATATGTCGATAACGAAAAACAATTCGGAGCACTCAAAATACATTTTGATAATAAAGTATTTATTTCCTATAAAGGAACTAATGGAACAATCATAGGGTGGAAAGAAGACTTTACCTTAGGTTATCATTTTCCAATTATATCTCAAAAGTACGCTATTAATTATTTAAATGAAGTAATAACAAGTGAAGATAAAGAAATATATATTGGAGGTCACTCTAAAGGAGGCAATCTTGCTATGACATCCTCAATGTATTGTAATAATGATATCTTTAAAAGAATAAAAACTATATATAATTTAGATGGTCCTGGTTTTAGAGAAAAAGACTTAAATAATAACTTCAAAAAGATATTACCTAAACTACAAATATATATACCTGAAGATAGTATTATTGGTATGCTTCTATATAGTACTAATAATAAAAAAATAATAAAATCAAATACCTCAGGTATTATGACTCATGACATTAATACTTGGTTATGTTTTGGTCAGTTTCTAGAAAAAGGTAAACAATCTAAACTAAGTATTAAAATAGATAATCGTATTAAAGAGTGGAATAAAAATTATACTGATAAAGAATTAGAAGTAATGATAACCTCTATCTTTAATGTATTTGAAAAAAATAATATTAAAAGTTTTAGAGAACTAAAAAAATTAAAATGGAATCAAATAGTAGGTATGATTAATGAAGTAAATGATATAGATGACGAAACTAAGAAACTATATTCTGAAACTATTAAAGATTTAATATGGTTAAACAATAAGAAATAATTAACTAACAAGAGAGAGAAACATCTCCCTTGTTTTTTATTATAAATAATGATAAAATAATCTATGTGAAGAAATAACAACTTATATAAAAAGAAATGAGGGATATTATGTTTAAATTAGTATCAAAATATAAACCAAGTGGTGATCAACCAGAAGCTATAAAAGAATTAGTACAAGGAATAAAAGAAGGTAAGAAAGAACAAGTATTACTAGGAGCAACAGGTACAGGTAAAACATTTACTATTGCTAATGTAATAGAAAAAATAAATAAACCTACCTTAGTACTAGCCCATAATAAAACACTTGCAGGACAATTATATAACGAATTAAAAGAACTATTTCCTGAGAATAGAGTAGAGTATTTTGTTTCATATTATGACTACTACCAACCAGAAGCCTATGTACCTAGTACCGATACCTATATAGAAAAAGATTCATCAATTAATGATGAAATAGATGAATTAAGACATAGTGCTACTTCAGCCTTAATATCAAGAAGTGATGTCATAGTAGTAGCCTCAGTATCATGTATCTATGGAATAGGAGAAATAGAAGAATATAAAAAGAAGATGTTAACTCTTACTGTTGGAGATACTATAGATAGAGATATAATATTAAAAAAATTAATAGAAATGTTATATGAAAGAAATGATATTGATTTAAAAAGAGGAACCTTTAGAGTAAGAGGAGATTCTCTAGAAATAGTACCAGCCTATGAAAGAACAAACGGTTTACTAATAGAGTGGTTTGGAGATGAAATAGATCGAATAAGTGAAGTAGATACCATTACTGGTCATATTCTAAAAGATAAAAAGACTGTATCAATATTTGCAGCTTCTCACTTTGTAACTGATGAAGAAAGATTAAAGATAAGTATAGAGAGAATAAATAAAGAAAAAGAAGAAAGAGTAAAATACTTTAAAGAGAATAATAAATTAATTGAAGCACAAAGAATTGAAGAAAGAGTAAATTATGATATGGAGATGTTATCAGAAACAGGCTTTTGTCGTGGTATTGAGAATTATTCAAGACATATAGCCCTAAAAGAAGAAGGTGAGTCTCCGAATACCTTAATAGATTTCTTTCCCAAAGATTTCTTACTCGTAATAGACGAATCCCATGTAACATTACCTCAAGTAAGAGCTATGTATAATGGCGATAGAGCTAGAAAAATGAACTTAGTAGACTATGGTTTTAGATTACCTAGTGCTCTTGATAATAGACCATTAAAGTTTGAAGAATTTACTAAAAAATTAAATGATGTAATCTATGTAAGTGCTACCCCTGGAGACTATGAAATGGAGAGAGTAAATAATAAAGTAGTAGAACAAATAATTAGACCAACTGGACTATTAGATCCATTAATAGAAGTAAGACCAACCAAAAATCAAATAGATAACCTAGTTGAAGAAATAAATAAACAAATAGAAAAGAATGAACGAACATTAATTACAACATTAACAATTAGAATGGCCGAAGAATTAACTAACTATCTAAAGAGTCTAGATATTAAAGTAGCTTATTTACATAGTGAAGTAAAGACTTTAGAAAGATTAAAAATAATAAGAGACTTAAGACTAGGTAAATATGATGTAGTAGTAGGAATAAACCTATTAAGAGAAGGAATAGATATACCAGAAGTAAGTCTAATAGCCATTATGGATGCTGATAAACAAGGCTTCTTAAGAAGTACTAGAAGTCTAATTCAGACAATAGGAAGAGCAGCCCGTAATAGCAGTGGAAGAGTTATTATGTATGCTGATATTATTTCTGATAGTATGAATGAAGCTATTACAGAAACCGAAAGAAGAAGAAATATCCAAGAAAAATATAATAAAGAACATGGTATTATACCTAAAACTATTATTAAAGATATACCTGAAGTTATTTCTAATGAGACAGAAAAGAAAGTTGAAAAAGAATCTAAATTAAGTAAGAAAGAAAAATTAGATTTAATAGATAGTCTTACTAAAGAGATGAAAAGTGCTGCTTCTAACCTAGATTTTGAAAGAGCTATGGAACTTAGAGATATTATCTTTGATTTAGAAAATGATAAATAAATATATAAAGAAGACTATTAATTAGTTTTCTTTTTTAATTCCTCTTCAGCCTATAGTCTTCCGAGGTATTTTTATGCCTAAGGTCATAAAAATAAAATAATATAATCAAAAGACCACAATTAGTAGCAGTCTTTTAACATCCAAATATTAACCAAAAGCCTAAACAAATTAAAGCTAAGTATTCAAGTAATAAAATAAAAACATTACCAAAACAAGGAGCAAATAAAGTAATTAACATTTGATAAAAAGTAATAATCATTAACATTAATACCATTAAAAATAAAAATAATTTAAAACCTGCACATAAACGAAAGAAGTTAAAAAAATTATTAAACATAGATATTCACCTACCATAGTTTATGTAAGAGTAAAAGAATTGTTAAAAAATGTTGTGAAAATAAAAATAATATGATAAAATTATATTATAGAAGGTGATATTATGAATGAGAATACTACATTATTTGATGTATCTAAAGTAACAGATAAATGCGTTAGAGAAACACTAGAAGCTTGTGTTGAAGCATTAACAGAAAGAGGATATAATCCTATAAATCAAATAGTAGGTTATATCATATCAGGAGATTTAGGTTATATTTCATCGTATAAAGAAGCAAGAAACAGAATAGCTAAAATAGATCGAACTACTTTAGTAGAAGAACTATTAAAAAATTATTTAAAATGAGATATTTAGGAATAGACTTAGGTAGTAAGACAGTAGGTCTTGCCATATCTGATACAACATTAACAATAGCTTCCTCACTTAAAACTATCTTCTTTAAAGATGAAGATTATTTAAGTACAATAGATGAGATAAAGAATATTATTAAAGAATATGACATTCAAAAAATAATATTAGGTTTGCCTAAAAATATGAATAATACTTTAGGAGAAAGAGCAGAAATAACTACCAAATATAAAAGAATACTAGAAGAAAATACTAATATTCCAGTAATCTTTTTTGATGAGCGATTAACCTCAGTAATATCAAATTCAATTTTAATTGAAGCTGATATATCCCGCAAAAAAAGAAAGAAAAAAGTAGATAGTATCGCCGCTCAAATAATATTACAAGACTATTTAAATAAGGAGAAAAATGAACATGAATAAAGAAAATACATTTAAAGTAATTGATAGAGAAGGAAAAGAAATAGAATTTGAAATACTATTTACTTTTGAATCAGATGAAACAAAAAAGAATTATATGGTATATACAGATAATACCAAAGATGAAGAAGGAAATACCAAAGTATACGCATCAGTATTTAAACCAGATGCTGAGCCACTTGAGTTATTACCAGTAGAAACAGAAAGAGAATGGAAAATAATAGAAACTATAATAACTTCAATTACTGAAGAATCAAAAAAAGAAAAGAAAGAAGACGAATAGTCTTTTTTGACATGGAGGAATTATGAAGAGGTTTAGAAATATAGCCCTTGCGCTAGTTGTGATATCATTCTTTTTAGTAGTGGCAGTATGTACATTTTATAATATAAATATGGCAAAAGTATCAAATGATAATACCCTAAAAGAAGTAACTATTAAAGCAGGTAGTATTAATAGTATTGCTAACACATTAAAAGAAAATAATTTAATAAAAAACATAACTATTTTTAAAGTTTATACAAGATTAACTAATAAAACAAACCTAAAAGCAGGTACCTATAATTTTAGTGAAGATATGGGAGTAAAAAAAATAGTATCTTTACTTGAAGAAGGTAAAACTAACGAAAACAATATAACCTTTAAAGAAGGAATAAATGTTAGAGGTATAGCAAAGTTAATTTCAAAAAAGACTAATAATAGTTATGATAGCATTATAACTATTATGAATGACAATAATTATATTGATGAATTAATTAGCAAATATTGGTTCTTAACTAATGACATTAAAAACAAAAATATCTATTATCCACTGGAAGGCTATTTATTTCCTGATACCTATAATGTAATGAAAGATACAGATATAAAAGATATAATTACTAAGATGCTAGATGAAACCGATAACAAATTATCAAAGTATAAAGATAGCATTACAAATAACAAACTTAGTATTCATGAAATAATAACCTTAGCCTCAGTAGTAGAACTTGAAGTTGCTAATAAAGATGATCGTAAGTCAGTTGCTGGTATATTCTTAAATAGACTAGATTCTAAATACTTTCCTACTTTAGGTAGCGATGCTACATCATATTATGGAGCAAAAATAGATGATTGGTCTACAAATAGACTTACTTCTGTTGAATTAAATGACTGCTCTAACAAGTATAATACTAGATGTGCTTATAATAAAGGCTTACCAGTAGGACCAATTGGAAATCCATCTATAGAGTCAATTGAAGCCGTATTAAATCCAGAAAAACATAATTACTATTACTTTGTAAATGATTGCAAAGGTAAATTATATATGTCAAAAAATGAAACAGAACATAATAATATAATAAATAAATTAAAAAAAGAAAACAATTGGTGTGCTTAAAAATAAAAGAGGAACAAATCCTCTTTTTTAATTTTCTGCTTCTTCTAACATTTTAGTAATAAATATACCATATCCTTTACTAGGATCATCTACAACTACATGAGTTACTGCTCCAATAATATAATCATCTTGAATAATAGGACTACCACTCATACCTTGTACTATACCACCAGTATCTTTAAGTAATTTTTCGTCAGTAATTTCAAATAAAATATTTTTAGTACTATTACCATTATTATTAATTCTTAAAATATTAATATCAAAACTTTCAATAGTATTACCATCAATAACAGTCAAAATACTTGCTTTACCAGTTTTAACATTCTCTTCTTTAGCAACAGCAAATAATTTCTTATCTGGAATATCCGTAGTATACTTACCAAATATACCACTAGAAGTATTCTCACTTACTGTTCCAAAGACTTTACTACTATCATATTTAGCATTTTTTTCTCCTGGTTTACCAATATCACTTCTAGTAATACCAGTTACTGAAGAACCATATATTTTACCATCTTTAATTTCCAATCTTTGACCAGTATTCTTTTCAATAATTTCATGTCCTAAAGCTCCAAATAATTTAGTATTAGGATCAATAAAAGTAAGAGTACCAACACCAGTTATACTATCTTTAACATATAATCCTGTTTTATAGACATTATCCTCTGTTTTACTTAATTTTAAATTAGTAGTGCTTTCTTTAGTACCACGCATATAAGTAATACTAATATTTTCTTTATTATTAGTTTTTTCAATTAAACTAAGCATATCCTCAATATTAGTAATATTAGTATTATTAACTTTAATAATTTTATCACCAGTTTGTAATCCAGCTTTACTAGCAGGATTAACTCCTGATACATCATAAGTACCTACAATAATAACACCTTTAGAATTAAGTTCAATGCCAATGTTTTCACCACCAGCGATTATATAATCTGAATAGGCAAGGATAGTATTGGGTATAATAAATAATGCAAGTAGAGAAGGAAGCAGAATCTTGTTTTTTAAAATTTTAAAAAACATAAAACAACATCTCCTTTAAATAGCTTAACAGACTACATTATTATTATTTACTATATTAAATAAAGTATTATAGATAATTATTACCATATTTATATTGACATCAAAGTTAATTTATTGTAGAATATAAACCTGTAAAGGAGATGTGGTAGTATGAATAAAACTCATTTAGATAATCAAATAGAAATTGCTAAATATAATTATAATTACTTTTTTACAAAAATGATAGTAAAAATATTACAAACATGTTTTAAACTTTCATGTATATTACTAATTAGTGAAATATTTAATTATACCATTATAAACATTATAGCTATTATTTATACTATTATATCTTTATTTAACATATATATTATTATTAGTAATTATAAATATATAATTGAAGATATCAGAAAAACATTAAAACTAGAAGTATCTTTTGAAATAGATCTAAATACAATATCAGATAAATTATTTAAAGGAATATTAAATTATGGTAAATAATTATTATATTGGAGATATCCATCATAATAAGACTATAAAAAAAGATGCTTATACAGAAAAATTAGTACTATATAGTGATGATAAATATAACTATTTAGATTTAATTAATGATATAAATTATACAACTGATAATAATAAAAAAGCTTATGTACTTGAAGAAACATTAGTAGAAATAGATATAAGAGATTTTAGAGAAGATTATAACTATTTATTATCAAGACATAACGATAAAAAAAAGACCAAAAAGAAACATTGGTATAATAGATAGGGGTAAACATGGATAATATAATGATATATTCTATTAATGTATGGATAATAGAAAAAGAATATAAAAACAATTTAATAGAAGATGATACTATTTATGATGTAATAGTAGGACAATATGATATATATCCATTTGCATATCCAATAATAAAACCAATATCTAAAAACATATATAATAAGTTAATAACAAAAGAATATGCATTAGAAGAAAGACTAGATTTAGAAGAACTATTTTTAATTAAAGATCAAAATGGTAATTACATTTCTTCAGTAAATGGAGTAGAGTTACCTAACAGTATTAAGAAAGAATCAAAAATAAAAAAACTATTAAAAAAATTCAAGCTATAATGCTTGAGTTTAATTATCTCTTGGTACGTGGATATAACATATCTGAAACCTAAGTAATTAGTTAACAAATAACTAATCTCTACAACAATAACATCATATATTTTTATGCTTTTAAATATTTTATAAACATTTTACTTGCAAAAGTTAAAGAAATGGATTTATTAGTTGCTAAATATATATTTATATTTGGTACTTTTCTATTAATTTTTAGTTCTTTAAGATTTTTATAATTTCTAGTTGCTAAATCTATTATAGAAAATCCAATCCCCAAACCTATATTAACAAATTCAGTAATCAATTCTTGACTTACAACTTCCATTTTAGGTATAAGTTTAACACCATTTTGTAGAGCAATATAATCTAATAACTTTCTACTGTTAGATTCTTCTTTTTGAAGAATTAGAGGTAATTTATTTAATTCTTCAAAATTATTAACCTCATCATTATAAAATTCAGGATTATAGACAAAACCCTGTTTTAATTCTTTTATTTTTTCTAAATGTAAATTAGTTTCTTTTATATTACTTTCATTAAAAATTACAAAATCCAATTTACCCAATTTTAAATCGTTTATTAAATTACTTGTTAAATTATTCGTTATATTAATATTTATATTTGGATATTCTTTATGAAATTCTTTTAAAGCATTCATTAAAATTAATTTAGTTAATGTTGTTGAACAACCAATTTTTATTTCTCCTCTTGTCAAATCTTTAAAAGATGTAAATTCATTTTCTGCATTATTAATAAGTTCTAAAGCACCTTTAACATATTCATAAAACATTTTCCCTTCTTCAGTTAATTCCATTCCTTTATTACTTCTTAGAAATAATGTTCCACCTAATTGATCCTCGAGTTTCTTTATTGATTGTGATATTGCAGGTTGTGAAATATGTAGTTCTTCACTAGCTTTAGTCATATGCTTATTTTTCGCAACAATATAAAAAACTTTATATAATTCTAAATCTATATTCATTATAAGTCCTCCTTATCGGTATTATAACATAAATATATTATACTTATCAATATATAAGTGATAAAATTTAATTGAAAGGAAGGAATAATATTATGAATTATGAATTAAATAAAAACGAATTTGAAAAAATAAAAAGAGAGGAATTAGAATATATTGATAGTATTGCTCAAATTAGCAGTAATAAAATATTATCAGAAACAGAAAAACTTGAAATTTATAGAACGTTAAATAGTTATGAAATTAAATTGAATGAAATATTAAAAAAACTTTGGAGCGCATTTCTAAGGGATGATAGTTTAACAAAAGAAAATTTAAAAGATGTAATTATTGAAATTGATTTACCAAAAGATTATTTATCTTCATTAAACTTTCAATACGATGAACAAAAAAAATATGTATTAGAAAAATTATGGATAGATGCAGAATCATTAAAATTTAAATTAACTTTATATAATTTAATGAGATGTAGAGAATATTGGAGTATCAATTCTGACATAATACAAAATAATCAAAAATTAATAGAAGAACCAATATATATTTTTTCTGGTTATTATGATGCATCAGAAGAATGTTATGGGCCATGTTTTGGCGACCCTGATAACTATCTTTACGGAACATATGAAAATATACATAATAATGGATATAGCAATGATAAAAAAGAAATTCCAAAAAAAGATATAGATAAATTTGAAAAAGATAAGATAATAATATATTCTAAAAGATATGTTCATTCTCGTGAGATTAGAAGAATATTTGAAGAAGAATTATTAAATGCAGAAAACAAAAAATTAAATGATTGTGTTGTTCAAACTAAAAATAGAATTGAAAAATTGAATTATATCAGAAGTCCTGAATATAAAGAAAAAATTTTATTAGATAGAATTAATGAATTATATAAAAAAGTTAAAGGTGAATTTATTCAAAAAGAAGTATTATATAGCGGTAACTTTCTTCAAATTTTAAGAGAAACATATAGGTTGCCAAATGAAAATATAGTATCAAAAGAAAAAATTATTAAAAATGCTGGAAAAGATTCTGTTATAGTAATTGCAATAACTCAAGATAAGGAATATATAATTACTATTCAAAATAGAATCAACGATAAATTAATTGCTGAATTTCCATCTGGATATATAGAAAATAATGAAGATCCAATTGAAGCAGCAAAAAGAGAATTGAAAGAAGAAACAGGTTATATTAGTGATGATTTATTTTTAGTAGATGAAGCTTATACATCTCCAGGCACTGATAATTCAAAGACATACATAGTAATTGCTAATAATTGTATTAAACCAAATGAAAAAAATATTACTGGCACTGAACTAATTGATTATGGATTATTTTCAGAAAAAGAATTAGAATATTTAATAAACAAAAATATAATAAATGGCGCTATGAATAAATTAGCATATTACAATTTAATTAATAATGTTGATGATTGTAATATTACATATGCAAATAGTAATAAAAAAATTTACAAGAAGTCACGAGAAAAAAGAATACATTAGGCAATTAAAAAAACACAAAATTAAATATTAATTTGTTATTTTTAAGTATAATATAGTTATCCATATCAGAAACATGAATACCAACAGTTCTTTCTTTTTATTTTTTCTTTGGAATAAAATCCAAATTATACCCTTGATTAAATTACTCAATACATAAAGTTCTCATTTTATTTTGTAATGTAATTAAAGACTCTTTTTTAAATACATCAGATTTACTAACGTGCTTTTCCATACCATTCTTTATTTCTATGATAGTTTCTTGAGTGCAAAAATCTAACCCGTATTCAGTAAATGTTACCTAACAGTATCAAGAAAGAATCCAAAATAAAAAAACTATTTAAAAAACTCAAGCTATAATGCTTGAGTTTAATTATCTATTGGTAGCGAGAGGGGGATTCGAACCCTCGACCCTTCGGGTATGAACCGAATGCTCTAGCCAACTGAGCTATCTCGCCGTCAAATGTAATATAATTATATTACATTTTTTTTATTTTGTCTAGTACTTTTTGATTATTTGTATAATTCTTTATTAAATAATTCTAAATTATTATTCATTATCGTTACATAGTTCTCATTTGAGTTACTAACATTACCATCAATAGACTCCATAGTATTAATAGTAACAAGTTCAACACCATAATTATCAATTAAATTTTTACAAGTATCGTTAGTGGTTTCACTAGCAGAATATATATATTTAATTTGACCATTTCTAATTAATTTTTTAACTTCACTAATAGTATTTTCATTTAATTTATCATCTTCTTCAAGTGATATAACATTTAAACTATATTTTTCTAAATATTTAAATAGGTTAGAATCTACTACTACTGTTTTATATGGAGCAAGACTAATAGCTTCTTTCATATCAGCATCTAATCTTGAAATATTATATTTTAATTCTTCATATTTATTTTCAATACCAGTACCTTCATCATTAGATATTAAATATGGATTAGAAATGTATTCTAGAAGTCCATTCTTAGTATTTTGTGCCATCATCAAGTAGTTATAAGGATTAAGCCAAAGTTCTGCAATATTATTATCATAATTCATACCCATAGATACATCTATAACTTTCAAATTTTTATTATAGTTAATCATTTTAACAGCAAAATCTCTTTCTCTATCTAAACTATTAAATACAAACAAGTCAGTATTAGAATATTCTTTTAATTTCTTATCTGATAACTTAAATTCATTAGTATCAACCCCAGCAGGATAAATACTATTAACTTCAGCATGATCACCATATAAACTAGTAATTAAATATTTAATAGGATATATAGTAGTATATATTTCAATATCTTCCATACTATCTTTAGTTATATTACATCCAGATAATATAAATACTCCTAATAACAGTAATAATAATTTAATTTTTTTCATTTTCATAATTCCTTCTTTCATTCTTCTTACTATATTAATATTACTATATTTTTATTTTTTTGTAAATAATATTGATAAAAAAAATTTTATATTGTATAATTAAATAAGTAATAGATAGGAGAGTAAGTATGAAAAATATAATAAAAAATAATAGTAAATTCATAATAGTTATGTTATTAATTATTGTCTTAGGAATAACAGGAGTAACCGTAGCTATAAAAGTAGGTAATTTTAACCCTATTGCTATAAATACTACTACCGGTAATATATCTGCAACTATATCTTATGATGGTTCAGTAAATAGTAGTACAGTTACAAGTACTGGCAAAATGCTTCCAATAAAAGATTCCTTAGTAACAGGAACATCAGTTACTGATGCTAGAGTCTTAAAAGTAAAATTTACAGTAACTGGCAAATCAACAAATCCAGCAAATTCTATATACGATATATCTCTTAGAAATATAACTATGGATAAGGAATTAAAAAGTCTAAATGTAAAATGGAGATTATATAAAAATAACACTTTACTATCTAGTGGCAGTTTTGCACCATCTTTCGATGCAATACAAAACAGTAGAATGGTACTCACTAGTACACAACAAGATTTAACAACAACTGCCTCTACCTATGTATTTTTAATGTGGATTAGTGAAACATGTACTGGAGACATTACTAGTTGTACATCAAGTGAAGATCAGTCAAAATATATAAGCAAAAAATTTTCCTTTAATATAAAATTAGAAGCTAGTACCAAAACAAAAAAGACTCTAACAAGAACATCTGCAGCAATAGGTGATATAAGTCAGGATGGGAAAATAAACTCTTTAGATTTAATATTAATAAGAAAACATATTTCAGGTGAAGGTACTTTGACTCAACAACAATTAATGAATGCTGATTTAAATGGCGATGGTAAAGTTGATGCCACGGATAATGATATAATGTCAAAATATCTTACCGAAGCATTGTCGTGTAATTTTCCATATGAATATTGTAATTAATATAACGAAAGAAGATAATAACTTATCCTCTTTTAATATTATTTTACAAAATATTAAAAGATACAATTCAATATTGATATAAAAATATATTTATTATATAATATTAGAGAAAGAAGGAATATTATGAAGACAGATGATTTTGATTATTATTTACCTGAAGAACTTATTGCTCAAGTACCATTAGAACATAGAGAAGAATCTAGACTATTAGTACTTGATAAGAATAATGGTAATATGATTGATGATAAATTTTATGATATAGTTAATTATTTAAATAAGGGAGATGTTTTAGTACTTAATGATACTAAGGTTATGCCTGCTAGATTAATTGGAGAAAAAATAGATACAGGAGCAGTTATTGAGGTGTTACTACTTAAGAATATTAATGAAGATAACTGGGAATGTTTAGTTAAACCTGCTAAAAGAGTTAAAGAAGATACTATTGTTTCTTTTGGCAATGGTAAACTTAAAGCTAAATGTACTAAGATAGGAGAAGATGGTATTAGAGAATTTACTTTTATATATGATGGTATTTTTTATGAAATATTAGATGAACTTGGTACTATGCCACTACCTCCATATATTAAAGTTAAATTAGATGATAAAGATAGATATCAGACAGTATATGCTAAAAATATTGGTAGTGCTGCTGCTCCTACAGCAGGACTTCACTTTACTAAGGAATTATTAAAAGAAATAGAAAATAAAGGTATTACTATTTGTTATATTACTTTACATGTAGGACTTGGTACTTTTAGACCAGTAGCAGTAGAAGATGTTACTAAGCATAAGATGCATAGTGAATTTTATAGTATGACCAAGGAAGTAGCAGATACCCTAAATAAAGCAAAATTAGAAGGAAGAAACATAATCGCGGTAGGTACTACTACTACTAGGACATTAGAAACAATTATGAATAAATATAATACATTTAAAGAGTGTTCAGGATGGACGGATATCTTTATTTACCCTGGATATGAATTTAAGGGTATAGATGGACTTATTACTAATTTTCATTTACCTAAATCTACCTTAGTAATGTTAGTGTCAGCTTTCGCTAGTAAAGAAATAATATTAAATGCTTATAAACATGCAGTCGAAGAGAAATATCGTTTCTTCTCATTCGGAGATGCTATGTTTATTCATAAATAATTTAAGAAAACTATTTACAAACTACTAAAATTATTATATAATTTAGTAGTAATGCCAGCCTGGCGGAATGGTAGACGCGGTAGACTCAAAATCTACTACTAGTGATAGTGTGAGGGTTCAAGTCCCTTGGCTGGTACCAATAGAATATAAAGAACTACTTGTGTGGTTCTTTTAATTATGGTATAATAGTTGTTATCAATCGAGAGGAGGAATGTTTGGTATGAGAAGGATAGATGAATTTAATTTTTTTAGAGAATTATTCTTTGCTCTTAAGAGAGATGGAGTAGAAGAATATAATATTATGGAATTAGGTGAGCAATTATATCCTTATTTTGCATTTGGTGATTATGGTAAGATGTTTAAGGTTAAAACTAATGATTTGTTTAAAAGAGTTGATGTGAGTAGTATATCTGAAATATTTATAGATAGTACTAGAGAACTTAGACTTAACAATAATGGAATGTATAGTCTTTGCCCTATGACGGTAGAAAAGTCTCCGATTAAGGAGGAACAAGCTATTATTATTCAGAAATTAGCAGATATATTGGTTAAGTTTAAAATATTAGAACAGAAATATAATGTAAAGTTTAGTGGATGCACTCCTAATTTAGTATATTCTTTAATAGGAGGAACGGGTAAATATATGGATATTAGTCAAATGTTAGTAACTGATACTGATAAAATTAAAACAACAGTAGATGAAATTAATCCATATGTGTTATATGATTCTCCAGTTGATGGTTCTCTTTGTAGATTAGAAAAGGGTGTTACTAGAAGTATAAAGTTATTAGATGAAGTTAATTATGTAATAGTACACAGCATGACTAAACTACATAAAGATGAATATGTTACTACTAAAATATATACAGGATGTGAAGATAAAGAATCTTTGGATAAGATAGTGACTATTGGAGAAGAAACGAAAAAAGATTTTGTAGAAGATATCAATGAATATTATTATACTAGACCAAGAATTTTAACTAAGAAATTAAAATAAGATATATGTACGATAGAGAAAAAGTTAACTACTAGTTTTTTCTCTTTTTAATTGCTTTATTTATAAGGAATTATATTTAAAATACACGAACAGTTAACTTGTATATTAAAATTATAAAATTGAAGAAAATCAAAAAAATAAGAAACAATGCATTTTATAAAATAAGAAAAAAATAAAAAAATAATTTACAAATAAAATTGATAAAAATATATATAAAGCCTTTAAATATAAGCAATTATACAATATAAGATACAAAAATAAAAAATTGATAAAAATATAAAAAAATAAAAAAATATAAAAATAGAAAAAAACAAAAAACTAAAAAAATAGAAAAAATGTAAAAAATAAAAAATACGAACAAAAAGTATTGACAAAGGTCTTTCTAGACTATATAATGGTATCTGTAAGGTAGGAGGAAGAAGTATGGTTGAAACTGAAGAAAAGTTAGAAACTATTGAAGTAGTTAAAAGAAATGGTAAGAAAGTAGAGTTTGATGGAACTAAAGTTGCTCTTGCTATTAAGAAAGGCTTTGATAGTATTTTAATTGAAGAAGATGAAAAAAAATATAGTGAGAAAGATATTCAAAAAGTATATCAAGCAGTTATTAAGAAGATAGCTAAAGAATATTTACCACTAGGAAAAATAAAAATAGAAGAAGTTCAAGACTTGATTGAAGATATGCTAAAAAAATATGATTATATTGATGTATATGAATCATTTTCAGAATATCGTCAAAGAAGAGCAGCAGCTCGTATAGCTTTTAGAGATGATAAAATTCAAGCTAAGCTGCAGAAGAGTATTGAAGGACTTGGACTTAAGTCTGCAAATGAAGAAGATAGCAAAAGAGAGAATGCCAATATTGATGGTAATTCTGCAATGGGTACTATGTTACAATTTGGTAGTACTATATCAAGAGTATTTACTGAGACATATTTAATGAAAAAGAAATTTGCCGAAGCTCATGATAATGGTGATATTCATATTCATGATATGGATTTTGAAGCTATGGGTACTACTACTTGTATGCAAATAGATTTGAATAAATTATTTAAAGGTGGTTTTTCTACTGGACATGGACATCTTAGAGAACCTAAAGATATTATGAGTTATTCAGCACTAGCAGCAATAGCTATCCAATCTAATCAAAATGATCAACACGGAGGACAATCAATACCAGCATTTGACTATTATTTAGCACCTGGTGTACTTAAAACATTTAAAAAGATGTTTAAACAAGCAGTATATGAATTATTAGATTTTACTGATTTTATTAGTTTTATAAATATGGATAGAGTAGAGAAAGAAATTGATAAGTTATCTAGTATTGACTTAGATATTACTATATTTGAACCTATTTATAAAGAGAGTACTGAAGTAAAGAGAATCTTTGAAAAAGCTTATGAAACAGCTTATAAGAAAACGGATAGACAAACATATCAAGCTATGGAAGCATTTGTACATAATCTAAACACAATGCATTCAAGAGCGGGTGCTCAAGTACCATTTTCTAGTATTAACTTTGGTACTGATACATCACCTGAAGGTAGAATGGTTATTAAGAATTTCTTATTATCTGTTGATGCTGGACTTGGTAAGAATGAAACTCCAATATTCCCAATATCAATATTTAAAGTTAAGAAAGGTGTAAACTATGATCCAGAAGATCCTAACTATGATTTATTTAAATTATCATGTAAGGTGTCTTCAAAGAGATTATTCCCTAACTTCTCATTTATGGATTCATCATTTAATAAACCTTATTTTAAAGGGGACTATAATACAGAAGTAGGATATATGGGATGTAGAACTAGAGTAATTGGTAATGTTGTAGATGAAGACAAAGCAGTTACTCCTGGTAGAGGTAATTTATCATTTACTTCGATTAACTTACCTAGACTTGGTATTAAGCATGGTATTGTAAGAAATGATGAGACTGATATGAAGGGCTTCTACGAAGAACTAGGAGAATTAATGGATTTAGTTAAAGATCAATTACTTGAAAGATTTGAAATTCAATGTAATAAGAGACTTTATAATTTTCCATTCTTATTAGGACAAGGAGTATGGATTGATTCAGATAAATTAAAACCTAATGATAGATTAAGAAAGATACTTAAACATGGTACTTTATCAATTGGTTTTATAGGACTTGCTGAATGTCTTAAAGCTTTAATTGGTAAACATCATGGTGAAAGTGAAGAGGCTCAAAAATTAGGACTTGAGATTATTGAATTTATGAGAAATAGATGTGATGAGTATGCTAAGGAATATAAGTTAAACTTTACTTTGCTTGCTACTCCAGCAGAAGGTTTATCTGGTAGATTTATTAATATAGATAAGGCTGTATATGGTAAGATTAAAGGCGTTACTGATAGAGAATACTATACTAATTCATTCCACGTACCAGTATATTATAATATATCAATAGTAAATAAAATTAAGAAGGAAGGTCCATATCATAAATATACTAATGCTGGTCATATTAGTTATATAGAATTAGATGGAGATACTACTAATAACTTAGAAGCATTTGAAAAGATAATTAGATTAATGTATGAAAACGATATGGGATATGCTGCAATTAACCATCCAGTAGATAGAGATCCAGTATGTGGTTATGTTGGTGTAATCGGAGACGTTTGTCCTGGATGTGGTAGAAAAGCATATGAAGGCGTTCCAATAGAAAGAGTAAATGACTATAAAAATAGTTGTAATTGTTAAATAAAGAAAAGAGGTAATTAAAATGAAAGAAGAAACTAAAGAAAAATTAGTAGGTGAGGGTGTAGGTTTTGAAAGAATTAGAAGAATTACTGGATATCTAGTAGGTACTGTAGACAGATTTAATAATGGTAAAAGAGCAGAAGAAAGAGATAGAGTAAAACACGGTACTGAAGGATTACTATCTAATAAATAATGAAGATTAGACTTGCTAGTCCTGTTCTTATGTCTGATAGTATAGTAGATGGTGAAGGTATAAGAGCAGTACTATGGACACAGGGGTGCTTGCATAAGTGCCCTGGATGTCAAAATCCTCAGACTCATTCTTTTGATGATGGTTTTCTAATCGATATCGAAGAAATTAAAGAACAAATTGATGCATTAGAAGGACAAGATGGTATTACTTTTTCGGGAGGAGATCCTTTCTATCAAGTAGAAGAATGTATAGAGATTGCTAAATATATTAAAAGTAAAAAAATGAATATATGGTGTTATACTGGTTTTACTTATGAAACACTTATTAAACTAGCTAAAGATAATCCTAAAATAATTGAATTTTTAAAACTTATCGATGTTTTAGTAGATGGTCCATTTATTTTAGAGAAGAAGAGTTTAGATTGTGTTTTTAGAGGTTCTACTAATCAAAGAATTATTGATACTAAGTTAAGTCTTAAAAATAAAGAAGTTGTTTTAGTAGATAAATATTATACTGAAAAGAAAGTTAAAAATAAAAGAGATAGGATTTATATCTAATCTCTTTTTCTTTTGCCCACGCGGGCCTTAAATAAATTTAAGTTTTACGTGGTATAATAGAGCCTATATAATAGTCTCTATTATAAACAATTGTATGTATATATAAATTAAAATAAATAGTCATATTATATTGACTATTAAGTAAAATTATAGTACAATCATTTAGGTAACACCAATAAGGTGCGTTTCTCCAATTTCTTGATTATCTCAAGGGAGAGGAGTGATTCTATGATGAAAAGACCTTTATTAATACCCTTGGGGGTTTTGGAGGTTTGAGTAATGGAACTAGTCCTTGCATTTGCTTGGATTACTCTTATCACTATTATCTATATTGATAATATGATACACAGAAAATAAAAAAGATGGCACCCAGGGGGGTGCCTTCATTTAAACAATGGAGAGAACACCTTTCACCACTAGGTGTTACCCATTTTTATTATGGATAAATTTCTCTTCCTGTATACATTCTACCAAAAAATTATAAAAATAGCAATACTTTTTTTAAATATATGTTCGTTTTTAATAATATATACATATATATTTTTTATTTGGAATTATCTTAGTTAGAAAGTATTTTACCATGAATATAATAATAAATAGTTTACAAAATATATTAATATTGATATAATATAGTAAAGTTTATAAATATAAAAGGAGGTAAATTATAAACTAGCGCCTGAACCATAACAAGGTTGACGAGGAGAGTAATTATCGAATATTCGGCGGATGTTACTCTGGGTTATATACTCATTAGATTATTATAAAAAACAAAATCAATATTGTATAACAAAATAATAATCACATATAAGAAAGAGGTAAAATATGTGTGGCATAGTAGGTTATGCAGGAAAAACAAATGTAATAAAAAATATAATGACAGGATTAAAATCCTTAGAATATAGAGGCTATGATTCATCAGGAATAGCCTATTTAGATAAAAATAATAATATCAAAATATATAAAAAAGTAGGTCAAATAAAAAACTTAGATCAAATATTAAATTATGAAGATGAAGCAAGCTTAGGAATATCCCATACCAGATGGGCTACTCATGGAGGAGTAACAGACACTAATGCTCATCCCCATAATCAAGGAAAAATAACATTAGTCCATAATGGTATTATAGAAAATTATGAAGAATTAAAAAAAGAATTAGAAAAAGAAGGCTATAACTTTAAATCTAGTACCGATAGTGAAGTAGCAGCAGCCCTAATAGATAAATTATATAAAGAAAATAAAGATATGTTAAAAACATTAGTTATATTAAAAGATAAACTAAAAGGAAGCTATGCTTTTAATATCATAAATAGTGATATACCTAATAAAATATATGGTATAAGAAAAGATGTTCCCCTAATAGTGGGAGTATCTGATCATGGTAATATGTTTGCTAGTGATATACCCGCTATCTTACATGTAACAAATAAATATATTGTATTAAATAATAATGAAATTGTAGAATTAGAGCAAGATAATATTAAATATTATAATAGTGAAGGAAAAGAAATAACTAAAGAAGTAAAAGAATATGCCGGAACTATAGATAGTATAAGTAAAAATGGTTATGATCACTTTATGTTAAAAGAAATAAATGAAGAATCAGAAGTAGTAAAAAATATACTTAATTTATATACAAAGAATAATAAAATTAAAAATATCTATAATATCAAAAAATATAAAAATATTGATATAGTAGCTTGTGGTTCAGCATCTTTTGCAGGACAAATAGGTAAGTACTATATAGAAAAGTATGCTAATATTAAAACAGAAGTCTATTATGCATCAGAATATAGATATCAAAAGAATTTCTTTACTAAAGATACACTAGTAATACTAATATCTCAATCAGGAGAGACAGCAGATACATTAGCGGCTCTAAAACTAGCTAAAGAAAACGGTATTAACACACTAGCTATTGTCAATAGAAGAGATTCATCAATAGCAAGAGAAGCAGATAGTGTTATATATACAGAAGCAGGTATAGAAGTAGCAGTAGCTACAACTAAAGCATATCTAGCCCAAGTATTAATTCTTCTTTTATTAGCATTTAAAGATAATAATAAAGAAACAAAGTTACTTGAAGATCTTAAGTTGTTACCTAATTTAATTACTAAATATATAAATGAATATGATTATAGTAATATAGCAAACATCCTTAAAGATAAAGAACATATCTTCTATTTAGGAAGAGGTATTGATTACTATTTAAGTATGGAAGGTAGTCTAAAATTAAAAGAAATATCTTATATTCATAGTGAAGCATTTCAAGCTGGAGAACTAAAGCATGGTAGTATATCACTAATAGATAAAGATTTTGGAGTAGTATCAGTAGTTACTGATAAGACAATTAGTGATAAAACAATTAGTAATTTAAAAGAAGTATCTGCTCGTGGAGCTAAGATTATAACTATTACTAATATTAAAGATAATAATTTTGCTGATTATACTATCCTAGTAGAAGATTATGATGAAATATTAAACCCATTACTAGTAATAGTACCAATGCAAATGCTTGCTTATAATGTAGCAAAATTAAGAGATTGTGATATTGATAAACCAAGAAATCTTGCTAAATCAGTAACCGTAGAATAATATAAAAACAAGTACTTATATTAAGTATTTGTTTTCTTATTACCTCTATAGTCTTCAGAGGTATTTTTATATTAAGGTCATAAAAATAATATATTATATTTTAGTAGATAAATATTTCTTAACATAATAAATATGATGAATAGTAACTACTACTACATTTAAAATAGTAGAAATAATAAGACTCCATAATCCCATCTTCAGTAAACTAAAAATAACAAGACTAAGTATCTTAATAATACCACCATATAAAGTACCCTTCATAGCGGTCTTAGAATAACCCATACCATTTAAACTACTAGTAAGAGGAGCCTGTATATAATGAAGTAAAAAGAAAGGAGCTGTTACTTTAATATATTCCGTACCAAGAGTAGTATTATATACTAGTTTTAAAGGAATATCTGGAATAAATATAAATATCAAAGTAGCAGGTATTCCTACTATCATAGAAAAGAAAATAGCCTCCTTAATTTTCTTTTTCGTATAACTATAATTCTTATTACTATAACTATTAGATACAACTGGTAAAATAGCAGAAGATATCGCCAAAGTAAAAAAAGAAGGCAGAAGTAGTAGGGGATATACATAACCATTAATAACCCCATAAGTAGTAGTAATATATTCCAAATTATATCCAACATATTTTAAAATATTAGTAAGAATAATAGGCTCAAAAAAATAAGTAATAGAACCAATTAATCTAGCCATCGTATTAGGAATAGATATACCAAAAATCTCTCTAAGTAATTTATTATCCCTATGGAAGTCTTCCTTAGTAATCTTATCTTTAGGTAAGAAAAACAAAAGAATAATAATAGAAGCCCCTTCACTAATAATATTAATAAGAACAACCGTAGTAACTGCTGCTATTAAAGAATGATTCATCATCTTAGCAACAACAGTAGTAGTAAGTAATAGTCTAGCTATTTGTTCTATAATATTAGATAAAGTAATAGGAAATACTTTCTCTTTACCAAAAAAATATCCCTTAATAATACTAGATAAAGTAATAAAAGGAAGAGTACTACCAATAGCAATAAGAGGATAATAAATACTATTCTTATGTAAAAGATTATTAGCTAAATACTTAGCTATAAACAATATAATAAATATCAAAATAAAATCATATAACAAAACAATAATAGTAGTAGGAATAACAATTCTTTTACTACTATTTTTCTTTTCCGATATAAGTTTAGTAATAGCAATAGGTACTCCCAAATTACATAAAGTAATAAATAAATTAAAAGTAGGAAGTACTAACATATATTCACTAATACCTTCAGTACCAATCGTTCTAGTTAGAACAATCTTAATAATCATACCAAGTACTTTAGTAATTAATCCTCCTATAATTAATATAATTGTCGACTTAATAAATTTATTTTTCATAGTAGATTATATGATAAAATAAATAAAAAAGAAGTAAATTACTTTACCCCTTCAGTTATATCTAGATAAGATTTAGTATTAACAATCAAAGTATTAGTTTTAATTGCTTCACAAATAATTTCTATTTTCTTTTGATAATTCTTATTACCATACCAACCACTAGGAAATAATTCATTATCATTAACATTATTAAAATGCCTCTTATATTTAAGTTCTGCTAATGTATATAGTTCAAATAACTTATCATTCATATCATTATTCATCTCTTACCTCCATGTACTTTATTTTCTTCTAAATTAATCTTTAAAATATCTTGGTAATAGAAGTTTCTTATCATATCATATACTCCATCACCAACAATCGATTTAAGCATCCTAAGTTTTTCTTTAGCATCATTTGCCTTTGAAATAGCGGCAAAATTAGCAATCATTTCATCAAAACCATGAAGAGTAGCGTAATAGTAGTTTAGTCCATGACCTCCAGTTCTGCAAATAGCTTCTCCCTGGCTATCCTTTAAAGTATTACTATGTAACTTTCCTTCATATATAGCATCTAAAACATCACCAATAGGAAGCAAACTACCAAATTCATTTCTTAGTATAGCATCAACATTATCCTCAATAAAAATTCTTTTTTGATGATCAATATATTCTTCTTGCGTATACATATCACTTAAAATCATATCCAGTTGTTCATCAGGTATATGAAGTTCCTTATATTCTTTCTTTTTTTCTTCTTTTGATTTAGTAAGATTCTTTTTAATTTCCTCTACCTTTTCAGGACTATAATAACTCTTAAAGAAACTATCATATCTCTGTTCTACTAACAAAGTAATATTATTTATAAGTTTTCTATAATTAGCAGCATATTCTTTAGTCTTAGCAAGTACTTCAGGATTTTCTCTTGCTTCCTCAACTATTTTCTGATACTCATCAGGAGTCTTCATATCTGCTATATAAAAGTGAAGAGCATGTCCTGTCTCATGTAATAATGTATTAGTATTAGCATTTTCACAAAAGATAGAACCATTACTTGGTGAAAAATAACTACCATCAGCATTTTTAATATAATAAAATATATCCTTATTTTCTTTTTTAATTTCAATTAGTTTTTTAATTTCTATAATATTAACATCATAGTTATTCATAAGAGCATTTCTATATCCTGCAGTTAAACCAGTAATTAAATCTTTATCACTTTTACCATCAGTTAAAAATAGTAGTTTAAGTTCATTTAATAACCTTTCACCTTCTTCAGGTAATGGTCCTATACCAAGATGATTATTAATATTTTCAATATATTTAGTCGTATATTCATTTTCTTCTTTAGAAACATTAACACTCTTTTGAACTATCCCTCTATTTTTTAGTATAACAGCAATATCAGGATCAGCCTTTAAATCATCTGATAAAATTTTATTTAAAGTAAGATCACTATCAGCATCTAGTAAATATTCTAGAAGTGTTTTATCTCCATACTTTTTTAAAAGCTTCTCTGCTTTTATTTCTCTAATATATTTCATCATATCATGTTTAGCAATAGTAGTATAATATTTTATATGTTCATTAACATCCGAAGACCATGGACAACTTGGCACTCTAATTTTAAGTCCCTTATTAGCAATAGAATCCAAAATATAATCAAAATAAGTATAAGTATCATCAATAGGTTTTAGTAGGTCACTGATACTAGCTTCTTCTAATAAATCAGGTCTTTGTTCTAAGTAGCAGATTTTAAATAACTTTTCACTACTAATCCGAGAACTATTTAACTTATAACCATTTCTTATCATATATTCAAATAACGTTTCATCACCTAATGAATCATCACTAAACAATTCTTTTATTGGAGCAAGAAGTACATCATCACTAACAAGTTTTGTTAAATTTAATTTTTGCTTTCGATATAATATACTAATAGTCTTTTTATTAAATATATATTTAATTTCTGGATCATAACCTTTATCTATAAGAAACTCAAGTAATGTTTTACCAGAATCAACTTCCATAAGAAGAACATCTTCACTTGCTTTCTTAAGATAATCATAAAGATTATTTTTAATCAAATACTTAATAAATACTATATCTTCAGGAATATTAATTAAACAATCAGGTACAACCTTTTTGTCATTAAGTAAAAATAGTAATACTGTCTTATCATCTTTATAATTAGTTATAAGCATTCTTGCTTTAACTGCCTTTATCAAATCATAATCATTATTTCTATTACAAATTTCTAATAATACATTTATATCATTAATAGAGGGCATTATTTTTTCAATTAGTCTTTTATTATTTAAATACTTCTCAATAGGGTAGATACCATTATTATCTTTAGTTATTAATTTAGTAATAATTTCTTGAGATAAATAATTTAAATAAAAATAATTATTTGAATTACAAAATAAATCTATTATCTCTAAATTTTCATGTATATTTTCTACTATAGATTTATTTATTTGTTTTTTTTCTAAAATATGCTCAATAAGTTTTTTACCATCAAATTCAGTAAATAAATCTTTTTCACTAAGATTAAAACCAAATAGAGAACTACCATTCTTACAATATAAATAAGCCGCTAATGCATTAGTCTTTAATTCTTCTTTTAGTTCTAATGGTATCATTATTCTTTTTCTAAGTAGATATTCTAAAAAATAAATACCATCATTATCCTTAGTAAAAAGATCTTCCATAGTTAAATTATAATCAAAAACAAATTTTATACTACCATCATTTATTCCATTAATAATATTTTGTAATCTTTCACTCATAAAATACACCTTCTTTATTTATTTCTACAATAAGTATACTATAGATAAATATTTTAGTAAATATTCTTTACATAATTTTACCATTATAAGTAAATACTATTACTGGTGATAATATGGATAATAAGAAATATAAAGAAATAGTAGATAAAAATACTCCTAAAGAGAACTATGTTAAGAATGCTATAATAGCTTTTGTAGTAGGAGGCTTTCTAGGCTCATTATCAGAACTATTACTAAGGTGTTATAGTATGTGGCTTAACTTACCTAGAAAAGAATCAGGAGTACTCGTAATATTAACATTAATAACTATAGCCTCAATACTTACTGCTCTAGGAATATTTGATACCTTAGTAACTAAAGTAAAAGCAGCTTTAATAATACCAATAACTGGCTTTGCCCATTCTATGACATCAGCAGCCTTAGAATATAAAAATGAAGGATTAGTACTTGGAATAGGAGCCAATATCTTTAAATTAGCAGGTACCGTAATATTATATGGAGTAGTCTCTGTATATATATTTGGCTTAATTAGGCTACTGGTAATAGGAGGTTAATATGACAATAAAATATAACAATGTCTTTATTGAAGATGCTTATACCATATGTGGCAATTATGAGAATGATGGACCACTATCAAAATATTTTGATAAAAAATATGAAAAAGATTTATACTTTGGTGAAAAATCTTGGGAGCAGGCTGAAGTACATTTATTAAAAGAAGCTAATACTAATATTTTAAAGAAAAATAAATTAAAAGAAGAAGATATCGATTTATTAATATCTGGAGATTTACAAAATCAGATTGCAGCTTCTAACTATATGGCTAGAGAATTTAATATCCCTTTTCTTGGTATATTTGAAGCTTGTTCTACTAGTGGGGAAGGACTAGCTATAGGAAGTACTTATATCGAAGGAGGCTTTGCTCAAAAAATATTAGTATCTACTTCAAGTCATAATATGGCTGCTGAAAAACAATTTAGAAATCCTACTGAGTATGGAACACCTAAACCAAAGACTGCTACTTTTACTTCAACAGGAGGAGTAAGTATCTTACTTAGTAACAAAAAGAGTAAAGTTAAAGTAGAATCCTCCACTATTGGTAAAGTAGTAGATATGGGTACTACAGATGTAAATCATATGGGAGCAGTAATGGCCCCAGCAGCAGGAGATGTAATATATAACCATTTAAAAGATACCAAGAGAGATATCTCATATTATGATCTTATCTTAACAGGTGACTTAGGAATATATGGTAAAAATATACTTAAAGATTATATGATGACTAAATATAATATCAAGCTTAATGATAACTATAACGACTGTGGTACAATGCTTTATGATTTAGATAGACAACCCGTCTTAGCGGGAGCATCAGGACCAGCTTGCTTACCATTAGTAGTATTTAGTTATATATATAAAGAAATGTTAAAGAAAAAATATAAGAAAGTATTAATAGTACCAACAGGAGCTGTCTTTTCACCAACTTTTACATTTCAAAAAGAATCAATACCTAGTATAGCTAATGCTATTAGTTTGGAGGTAATATAATATGATGACTTATGTTTATGCTTTTCTATTTTGTGGTTTAGTATGTATGATAGCTCAGTTAATATTAGATAATACCAAACTAACCCCTGGGCATGTAACTAGTCTCTTTGTCGTAATAGGAGCTTTCCTTGATATAGCAGGTATCTATGATCGAATAGTTTTATATGCTGGAGCAGGAGCTCTAATACCAATTACATCTTTTGGTCACTTACTAATCCATGGTGCTATGGAAACAGGCACTACCTTGGGACCACTTGGCTTAGCCTTTGGTATATTTAACCTAACATCCGCAGGTATTTCTATAGCCTTATTTCTTTCCTTTGTTTTAGCCTTAATATTTAAACCACGACATTAATTTATTCTATATGCACTCTAAGCCCAGGTCTTAGAGTGTTCTTTTTAGCTTATAATCTAAAAAGAAATATCAACCATATATATTATATATAAGCCAAAACCATATAAAAAGTGTAAAATTCATGTAAAATTATCAATTTTCTAAAACATATTTTTAAGATATATTTTTATAAGGAAAAAATACTTTTGAGGCCGAGAAACGATAATTTTGGCTCCTTTTTCATATGAGAAAAACATGTTTTAAAAATTTGCAATAAAATTAATAATTTGCTAGGATGATTTCGGGGGAGGTTTATAGTGAAAAACAACTATTATAATGAAATTAAAAATGAACTCATAAATAATGAAATATATAAAAGAGTAAAAGATTATTCTAAAAATAGAAATGAACTTAGTACTTACTATAATGTAGGTAAATTATTAATTGAAGCCCAAGGTGGTGAAGATAGGGCAAAGTATGGAGATAATTTGATAAAAGAGTATTCCGAAAGATTAACAAAAGAATTAGGTAAAGGTTATACTTTCACTGCATTGTCAAGAATGCGTAAATTTTATTTATTGTGTGAAAAAGTTGCGCCAGTGACGCAACAATTGAGTTGGTCGCATTATTGCGAATTATTACCATTAAAAAATATAAATGAAATTAATTACTATATTGATATAAGTGTTGCACAAAATCTTTCTTATAGACAATTACGAGAAAAAATAAAAAATAAAGAATATCAAAGATTAGACGATAAAACTAAATTAAAACTAATTAATAAAGAAGAGATGAATATTGGAGACAATATCAAAAATCCAATTATTATTAAAAACAAACTAGATATAGATAAAGAAAATATTAGTGAAAAGATATTACAAAGATTAATTCTTGAAGACATATCATCTTTTTTAAAAGAACTAGGTGAGGGATATTCATTTATAGAAAATGAATACAAAATTAAAATAAATAATACCTATAACTATATTGATTTACTACTATTTAATATTAAATATAATTGTTATGTAGTTGTAGAACTAAAAGTAACAGAGATTAAGAAAGAACATATAGGTCAAATACAAATATATATGAACTATATAGATAAACATATCAAAGGTATTACTAACAATAAGACAATAGGAATAATTGTAGCTAGAAGAGATAATCACTATTATATTGAATATTCTAGTGATGAAAGAATATATACAAGAAATTATGAAATAGTATAAGTATAATATAAAGTGTATTACCAGTGGCTGCCCAATTTAACTTTGTCTCATTATTAACCAAAGTTTTTTAAATATTATTTATTTATTTATTTTAAATTATATGCTATAATTTTATTATAGAAAGGAGTGTAAAGAATGGAAAAAAATAACAAGACAGTCATAATATTACTTATAATTATTATTGCTATATTGTCAGCACTATGTGTTTTATTTGCAACAGGTACAATTACTTTTAAACCTACTGATACGGAGGTTAATAATCCAAATCAAAGTACTGATAACAATTCAGAAACAAAAAATATTAAAACAGAAGATATTAAAGAAATTTTTAAAGTAGCATATAATTATTATGAATTACCAGCAGTTTACTGCGGAAAAACAGAAAGTGAAATTGTAGAAATAAATGGAGTCTCTAGAAAAGCATCAGCAGAATTTACTACATATGATGAAATGCTTAACTCATTAAAGAAATATATGAGTATCGAAGTAATCGCCGGTAAATCTCCATGGAGTGCTACTGCTAAAGAATATTATTTAGAAAAAGATGGAAAATTATATTGTAATGAAACTTATAAAGGAAACATTTATAATTGGGGAAATGTAGAAATAGAAATAACAAATCAAAGTGCTGACAAAGTAGAGTCTGTTGCAACAATGGAATTAATAGATCCAGATAATAATAAAACATATGATAAAGTTAATATAACATTAGAATTAAAAGATAATAACTGGATTATTACTTCATATAAAAAATAAATAAAAGTTGAGGTGAATATAAGCCTTAACTTTTTAATTATAATTTCAAATAATAAGTAATAAACTAATAATAAGTATATAATTTATGCTTATATATAATACAAAATATTGTTAGTTTTAAGACTAAAACTAGGCTTAAAACTATTTATGAAGACTACTATTAGGCTTCATAAATAAAGAAAAAAGAGAAAAAACAAAAAAATAGTTGTCTAAACCATATAAATTATGGTATAATTAGGTAGATGTCTTCGGGAGGAGGAGTTAAAATGGCAAAGAAGAATGAAAACAGAGTATTAGTTTCTTTGATGTGTGAAGAGTGTAAAAATATTAATTATACAGAAGAAAAAAACAAAAAAAACACTCCAGAGAAATTAGAATTAAACAAATATTGTAAACATTGTCGTAAGACTACTAAACATAAAGAAACAAAGAAATAGGAGGTAAATTAAATGATTAATGTAAATGATTTTAAAAATGGTCAAACAATTAATTATGATGGCAATCTATACCAAGTATTAGATTTTAACCATGTAAAGCCAGGTAAAGGAGCTGCTATTGTAAAAGCTAAATTAAAAAACCTAAGAACAGGTTCAATCGCAGAATATACATTTAATGCTGGAATTAAAGTACCTACTGCTCATGTTGAAAAACAAAAGATGCAATTTCTTTATGCTGATGGAGATAACTATAGCTTCATGAATATGGAAACATATGAACAAGTAGAATTAAATAAAAAACAAATTGAAAATGAAGTTAAGTATCTTAAAGAAGGATTAGAAGTAATCATTATCTTCTTTGAAGGAGAAATGTTAGGTATCGAACTTCCTGAAAAAATATCATTCAAGATTACAAAAACAGAACCAGGTATTAAAGGAAATACCGCTACTAACGCAACTAAAGATGCAATCATTGAAACTGGTATGTTAGTTAAAGTACCATTATTCATAGAACAAGATGAAGAAATAATAGTATCTACTAAAGATGGTAAATATGTATCTAGAAAATAGATACATATTTTTTTCTGTAAACTAATAGTTTATTTTCTTTACTTATTAAAATATATGTTTTATAATTAATATGTGATAAATATGAAGTATATAGAAAAGTATTTAGATTATTTAAAAGTAGTAAAGAAATATAGTAATAAAACAATTCTTTCTTACTATGATGATTTAATAGAATATAACGAATTCTTAGGTAATAACTTCAAAAACATATTAAATATAGATATCAATATAACAAAAGAATATCTAAAATATTTATATGAACGAGGAATAAATAAAAATTCTATTTCAAGAAAGTTAAGTAGTATAAGAGGCTTCTATAACTATTTAGTAAAAGAAGAAATACTTACCAGTAGTCCCTTTAATAGTATACCTAATCCTAAGAAAGATTTATATTTACCTAAATTTTTAAATGATAAAGAATTAAATAAAATATTTAGTGTATGTAGTGAGAATACTCCTAGTGACGAAAGAGATACTCTAATAATAGAATTATTATATGCTACTGGTATTAGAGTAAGTGAATTAGTAAATATCAAAGTAAAAGATATCGATAGAACTAATAAAAGTATTAAAGTTCTAGGTAAAGGGGATAAAGAAAGAATCGTCTTATATAATAATCATACAAGTAGAGCCTTAGATATCTATCTAAATGACGCCTATCATATCTTTAATAAAAAGAATAGTGAATACCTAATATTAAATCATAATGGTGGAAAACTATCTGATAGATATGTTAGAATGATTATTGATAAATTAGTAAGAAAAGCCAATCTAGATATAAAAATAAGTCCCCATACCATTAGACATACCTTTGCAACAGATATGCTAGAAGAAGGAGCAGATCTAATGACAGTAAAAGAATTACTAGGACATGAATCACTAAATACAACAAGTATATATACCCATATAACCAATGAACAAATAAAGAAAACATATAATATGGCTCACCCAAGAGCTAAGAAGTAAGGAGTAAATTATGGCAAAATTATATTTTAAATATGGACCAATGAAATGTGGTAAAACAACAGATATTATCAAAACATATTATAACTATAAAGAAAAAGATATGAATGTTTTAATAATGAAACCAGGAGATGACAAAAAAGCAGGTAGTAAAATACAAAATAGAGCTGGAGCCGAATTAAATACCGATTATGTAGTATCACCAAGTGTAGATATCTATAATCTAATAGCATATCATTTAATAGAAAATAATACCGATTGTATAATAGTAGATGAAGCTCAGTTCTTAACCCCAAAACAAGTAGACGAATTAACTGAAGTAGTAGACGAATTTAATATACCAGTATTATGTTATGGTTTAAGAGCAGATGCCTTTAGTCATGCCTTTCCAGGAAGTCAAAGACTATTTGAAGTAGCAGATCGTCTAGAAGAACTAAAAGCTATTTGTAAATGTGGAGAAAAAGCTACATACAATTTAAGATTAAATAGAGTAAACGATGAATACATTCCTGTCTTTGAAGGAGAACAAATATCCATAGATGGAATAGATGCCGACTACGACTCAGTATGTAGACCTTGTTATAAAAAATTAAGGAGACAATATGGAAAGAAAAAGGAAGAAAAGTAAAAAGAAAATACTAATAATATCTTTAATTACTATTTTTGTAGTCTTATTACTAGTACTAGCATATTTCTTAATATTTAAAAGAGATATCTTTACTTATAAAAATAAAATAACTATCGAAGTAGGAGACACAATACCAAGTGTTAAAGATTACTTATATAAAGATAATAAAAAAGTAAAAGAAATAACATGGAAAGAAACCTTTAGTGAAGATAACAAAATATATAAACCAGGTACTTATAAAGGAACCTTTACCTATAAAGGAGAAGAAAAAGAAGTAACCCTAATAGTTCAAGATACAACATCACCAGTTATCGAAGGTATTAAAGATATCGAAGTATTAGCCTTTAGTGATAAACCAAATTTACTAGAAGGTATTACCGTAACCGATAATAGTAAAGAAGAAATAACCGCTACTGTAAATGGTGAATATAATATTGAAGAAGCCAAAGTATATAATTTAAGTTATACCGCTAAAGATTCTTCAGGTAATGAAACCACTAAAGAATTTAAATTAACAGTAAAAGATAACCCTAATGTTAAAATAAGTAAAAGTACTAAAGGATATACAATAAAAAATTACTATGGCGTAACATATGTCGATGGTGTGGTAATAGCTAATAAAACATATTCTTTACCTAGTAATTTTGCTCCAAATAACTTAGTAACCATAAATGGTTATATCAAAATAGTAGATTATGTCAAAGATGCCTTTACTTCTTTAGTAAGTGATGCCAAAGCCTTAGGACTAAATATATATGCATCATCAGGATACCGATCATATAACGATCAAAAATATATCTATAATAGTTATGTAGCGAGAGATGGAGTCACAAATGCTGATACCTATTCCGCAAGAGCAGGCTATTCAGAACATCAAACCGGTTTAGCCATTGATGTAAATACCGTCGATATGACTTTTGATGGAACAGCAGAAAGTAATTGGCTTAGAGATAACTGCCACAAATACGGTTTTGTTCTTCGTTATCTTAAAGGCAAAGAAAATATAACAGGCTATATGTATGAACCATGGCATATTAGATATATGGGTAAAGATATAGCAACCAAACTATATAATAATGGTTCGTGGATAACATTAGAAGAATATTATGGTATAGATAGTAAATATAGTGAGTAAGCATTAATTAAATACTTACTCTTTTTAATTCCATATATTTGACTAATACTAATGCTTGTGATAGAATATATAGCGTTTTGGAGAAATATATGGAAGAAGAAATATTAAAGCTAATATATAATTATTCAGTAAATAAAAAATATGTCGATCAAGAATTTTACAATACAATTCTAGTATTATTTTTAAAACACCACAAAGTAAATAACTATATTAATACCATTATCATAAATAATAATATTACTGATTTAGGAATATATGATAATAAAAGAAAAACCATTATAATAAACAACTTAGAAATATTAAATAGTTCAGACGATAAAATAGAATTATTATCCTTAAGAGATATAGATGAATATTTTTTAATTAATATAGAAGCTTCAATAACAATATTACACGAATTAGAACATGTCTATCAAAATATGATTATCGATGACCAAGTAACGACTTTAGAAGATAAATTAATATATTATGGATTAGCTTTTTGTAATAGTAGAGTATTATATAATTTCTTTGGTACAAAATACACTAAAAAAGAATTAGATTATTTATATAATACGACATATGATTATAACCCAAGTGAAAGATTAGCAGATATTAATAGTTATAATATCATATATAATACAATTAATAACGAAAAGAAAATAAATCCTCGAATAAAAGATTTAATTAAATATGAATATGAAAGTTTAAAACTAATTGGATATAAAGATATAGGTAGTATAATAGAATGCCCTAGTTATTTATACTTAAAAAAAATAAACAAGTTAAATAGTAAAACTGATATATCATTTAAAACAACCAAATATCAGTTAGAAGATAGATTACGCTTAGGTATCGAAATAAGTTATGATGAATATCAAAGAGTAACAAAGTATCATAAAGAATTAAAAAGAAAATTAGTATAGAAAGGAAGTAATAGTAATGCCAATAATAGATGGAATGAATGATGATTATATAGAATATTTTCCCTTAGAAGAATATATAAATAAAATAAAACTATTACCCAAAGTATTAGAACATCTAGAAGAAACAAATAAAGAATTTGATAGTTATATGAATAAATTATCTAAGTATGACGAAGAATATATAATAAATTATTGGATATATTTATTATATATAGAACTTATGTCTAATCAAAAAATAGAAAGTTTAATTCAAGATGAAAAAAAACTAGGAGATAAAAGAATATTTTTTGATACATTAGGAATAAATCATAAAAGAATTCATAATTTACATAACTTTATAACTGAAGGAGAAATGGAACCAACTTACACCTATAGAAGTACTGAGGCAACTGTCAGTAGAAAAAACCCAAATGGTAGCATTAATATCTTCTGGAGAGGAGCACAAGCAAAAGATGTAAATAAATTCATGTCAGATTTTCTAAACATATATAAACAAGGAGGTGCCTCTCTAATATATAGTAATCCCTTTTTAGCAAGTAGTATCATTCATTTATTATTTTTAAGAATCCACCCATATACCGATGGTAATGGAAGAACTGCTAGAATATTACATAATATAAAATTTACTGAAATGATAAATAAATTATATGGTACAAGACTAAAACTAAGTCCTCTTAATATATCAGAGAGTATATTAATAAATAAAATAACTTATGTAAAAAGAATAGACAATATATATTTTGATATAAAACATGATAGTAATATTGAAATAAATGCCTGGTTTAATTTTATATTAGATATGATAGATGAACAACTATATAAAGCTATGAATAAGTTAGAGAAAATAGATTCTTCTTTCGTAATAGAGGATGTTCCTACCAGTAATATGCGATTATCTAGATTAAAACATAGATAATCCTTTTTTGTAAACCATAAGTTAATTTACTTGCCTAAAAAAAATTAGTATGATATCATTATATAAGATAAGATAGGGAGGTAAATATGACAGAATTCGATAAAGAATATTTAAAATTATTAAAAGAAATATTACAAAGAGGGGAAGAAGTAGAGAATAGAACAGGAGTAAATACAATAAAGATAGATAAATATGCTTTTAAATTTGATTTAACTAAAGAATTTCCAATTCTTATGACTAAACAATTATTTTCAAGACAAGCCATAACAGAAATGTTATGGATATGGCAAATGGCCTCAAATGATGTACGTGAGTTACATAAAAGAAATGTTCATATATGGGATGAATGGATGGTAGATGAAGATGGCATCTATCGTATTTATGAACCAGATGGCACTTGCGAATACAATCCAGATAAAGAAGTAACAGTATATGATCCACTAAGTACTCCAATATCTGATCCACTAGCAAAGATGAATAAATTAGCACCTAAATTAGATGAAAACGGTAAAATAATGACCGCTAAAAGTAAAATAGAAGGTAAGACAATAAAAGCTGCTAAATACTATGGTAAAGAATACGCTTATACAATTGGAACAGCATATGGTTATATCGTAGATAGATATAAATTTACTGAAGAATTAATTTGGACAATCAAAAATAATCCAACAGATCGAAGAATGGTATATAGCCTATGGCAAAATGAATTTCTAAGAACTGCAGTTCTTCCATCATGCGTATGGTCTACAGAATGGAATGTTTATAAAGGAACACTAAACTTACAAGTACATCAAAGAAGCTGTGATGTACCATTGGGCTTACCATTTAATGTAACCCAGTATGCAACACTTTTATCAATGATAGCCCAAGTAACCAATCTAAACCCAGGCTTCGTTTCATATTCAATAAATGAACCACATATATATGTAAACCAAATAGAAGGAATAAAAGAACAATTAAGAAGAGGAAGAACCTATGAAAGTTTTTCAAGAATGACACCAACAAAACTAGAACAATTAAAGATAGAATTAGAAAACAAACTACTAACAATAGAAGATAAAGAAAGTAAAGAATATATAGTAACCGATTCCGATATCAGAATAATAGATATAATCTTAAACCCAGTAAAACCAGAATTATGGTTAGATCCTAGTATAGATGACTTCTATAAATTTGACAATTCTAAAGATATGAAACATGCCAAAGTAAAAAATTATAAACATATGGGAAAATTACCATTTAAGGTAACTCAGTAAGGAGGATATGATGGAAAATTTAAGTTTAATCGCAGCAGTTGGAGAAAATGGCGAATTAGGCTATAATAATAGTCTAATTTGGAGAATAAGAGAAGATTTACAATTCTATAAAGAAATGACTATGGGTAAGAAAATTATTATGGGTAGAAAAACATTAGAAAGTATGCCCCTAAAAGCATTAGAAGGTAGACAACCAATAGTTCTTACTTCTAAGCCTTTAGAGAATTGTACTAATTTAGAAGTATACCATGATCTTGATTCATTATTAAATTATATAAGTGAAACCAATACTGAGTTTATGGTAGTAGGAGGTTCTAAAGTATATGAACAATTACTTCCATATGTTCAAATAATGTATTTGACAGAGATTAAAAGAGAGGCATATGCTGATAGTTTCTTTCCATATTTTGATAAAGAAGAATGGAATATAACTGAAATAGGGGATTTCTTAGATAACAATGTTCCTTATGTAAGAAATAAATATGTTAGAAAAAGGAGTAAGATTAGACAATGGGAAAATTAATAGTTATTGAAGGCTCTTGTGACGGAGTAGGAAAAAGCACTCAGTATAGAATGCTAATAGATAGATTAAAAGAAGAAAAAGAAAATATGATAATAACCCATCATTTTCCTAGTTATGGTACCTATCAAGGAAGACCAGTAGAAGAATATCTAAAAGGTAATTATGGCAAAATATCTGAACTATCACCTTATTTCGTAAATAGTTTATATGCTCAAGATAGAGCTATAACATGGATAACAGGATTAAAACATGAATATGATAACGGTAGTATTATAATACTAGATCGTTATACAACATCATCATTAATATACCAATCTTCCGTTATTGAAGATAAAAAAGAAAGGGAAGACTTTATTAATTACGTTTATGATTATGAATATAATAAAATAGGTATAGCCAAACCAGACTTAGTAATATTCTTACATGCACCATTTGAAGTAGCTCAGACATTAAAAAAGAAAAGAAAAAGCAACGATGGAGTAGAGAACGATATTCATGAAAGAGATTATTCCTTTATGAAAAGAGTTTCTGATAATTCTATAGAAATTGCTAAGAAATTTAATTGGGACTTTATCGAATGTGCTGAGAATGAAGAAATGCGTTCAGTAGATGAAATTCATGAAGATATATATAAATTAGTTAAGAAGAAAATAAAATAATTTCTTCTTTTTTAAAATTTTTATACTTTATTGAAATATTGACTTTTTTATGATAGAATTAATATGTAATGTAGAGAGTGTGATATATAATGAATAAAATAGATAGTAAAAATAAAAAGTTTATGATATTTGGAATAATAATATTAGTAATTGCTGTAGTAAGTTCTACACTTGCTTATTATATTTGGTCCTCAGGTGAACAGATAAAAATATCTACTACTGTTGGAGGAGCATATGTATATTTTGATGGTGGTAGTTCAATAGAAAATGCTACTTTAAGACCAGTAGCAGATAAAAGCAAAGGTATAACAAAAAATATTAGTATGAGAGCAGATGCTACTGGTGTAACCGCTAATGTATACTTGGATTTAGTAACATTACCAGATAGTCTCAAAGATGTTAGTTTTAGATATGCAATATATAATGGTTCTACACTTGCTAAAGAAGGCAATTTTTCTAGTACATCTTTATCTTCTAGTACAAGTACTTGTACTGCTAATAGTACGACGCATATAACACTATTAAGTAATGTATCAGTACCTACAACTAAGAGAACATATACATTATATATATGGATAGATGGAGCAAATTATACTAATCCAAAATCTATGATGAATCAAACATTCAGTTTTAAATTACATGCTGATGGTACTGGAGCAATATTAAATAATGAATATGAATTAACAAATAGTGATGGAAATACTTATACACCAACATATAATGGTTCAGGTACAAAGACAATAAGATCAAGCGCACCACTTAGTAAATTTAAAGAAGTAAAAGTAGACAATGCAGTCGTAGATAGTTCAAATTATACTTTAACTGAAGGATCTACAATAGTAACTTTTAAAGAAGCTTATCTTCAATCACTATCAGTAGGTGATCATACATTTAAAATAATATCTACTGATGGTATTGCCTCAGGAAAAATAACTATTAAAAAAACAGTAACAGCCGCTCAAATGATTACTAACTTATATAATAATGCTACTAAAACAACAACCACAGTAAATAGTGTAACATATAATTTAGCCTCATCAATAGGACTTATGAACGATAGAAAAGGTAGTATGTCTACTCGTATAGATGCAGGCAACATAAGATATTATGGCGCAAGTCCTAATAACTATATATATTTCAATTGTTCTGATTATTCTAATCAGTCATCAAGTACATGTGAAACATGGCGTATAATAGGTCTATTTGATGGTAAAGTTAAAATAATGAAAGGCAGTATGATAGGCTCTTATTCTTGGGATAGAAGGAGTGTTGATGGCATCGCTGGTTATAATGATTGGTCAGATGCTGATTTGATGAAACTATTAAATAGCGGATACGAAAGTGAGAGCGTTGGAGGAAGTCTTTATTGGAATGCCAAAAGAGGAGTATGCTATAAAGATGCGCCAGAAGAAACAATTGCATGTGATTTTACAAGTATAGGTTTAAAAAATGACACAACAAAAAATATGATATCAGAAACAACATATTATATGAGAGGGCATGATTCAGAAATGGTATATGTAGAGACGATGTATGATAAGGAGAGAGTAAGTGGAAAATTATTTGATAATACCCAATCTACTACTTGGACTGGCAAAATAGCAATTCCTTATTCAAGTGATTATGGCTATGCAGTTGATTTAAGTAAATGTAAAAAACAATTGGATTCTTATGATGATGAGATTTGTACGGCAAACAATTGGATGAAGTCCATAATGACATCAAATTGGTTGTTAACACCGAACTCCGATGATAGTATTGGTGCGTGGGTTGTTGGGTCAACTGGCTATGTCGGTGCAGGTGTTAGTGCGGCTAATGCTATTGGTGTTACACCAGTCCTTTATTTAAACTCTGGACTAGAAATAAGTGGAGGAACTGGAGCAAGTGGAAATCCATATCAATTATCAGTGAATTAATATTATTAATTAAATGTTTAAGAAGATACTAGGTTATCTTCTTTTACTTTGATTTATCTTAGTTAGAAAGTACTTCACCCTAAATATAATATCTTATAATTATTTATTACTAGACTATAAAATGGGCTAGTAATAACATGAAAATACCTTGGATTTTCATGAAATGATAAAAAAATATATAGACATTTAATTATTAATATATTATAATTAACTAAAGAGAAAGTATGTGGTATTATGAAAATAGATGTATTAACATTATTTCCTAGTATGTATGATAATTTTATAAATGAATCAATAATAAAAAGAGCAATAGAAAAAAAACAAGTAGAAATAAATATACATAACATTAGAGATTATACAGTATATAAAAATAATCAAGTAGATGACTATCCATTTGGTGGAGGAGGGGGTATGGTACTAATGTGCGATCCAATCTTTAGAGCCATAGATGCTCTAAAGAAAGAAAACACATTAGTAGTAATGATGACACCATCAGGTAAAGTATATAAACAAAGTATAGCATATAATCTATCTAAACATAAACATATAATAATACTATGTGGACATTACGAAGGCTTTGACGAAAGAATAAAAACAATCGTAGATTTAGAACTATCAATCGGAGATTACATTCTAACCGGAGGAGAATTACCATCAATGGTAGTAATGGATAGTATAATAAGATTAGTAGATAATGTAATAAGTAGTGAATCATTAGAAAGTGAAAGTTTTGATAATAACTTATTAGATTATCCAAATTATACAAAACCAGTAGAATATCGAGGAATGAAAGTACCAGATGTATTATTAAGTGGACATCACGAAAATATAAACAAATATCGTTATGAAGAACAACTAAGATTAACAAAAGAAAATAGACCAGACTTACTAGGGGGCAATCATGAATAATTATTTTATAAGTAAAGATAACAAAAGTGGAGAAATAGTATATTTAGAATACGATAAAGAAGGTTACAAAGTAACCCCTAAAAGAAAGAAAGAAGATGCTATTGAAGTAAATAAAATAGTATTTGTATCACCTAAATTAACAGAAAAATTAATAAAGAAAAAAATAGATCATAAATTAGATAAATTATTATATGAATTAAACCTAATTAATATCGATGATGAAGATAACGATTCAGGTAATAGTGAAAAGATAAGAGACATGCTAAAAGAAGCAGAAAAATTTAGATTAAGTATTATAAATAATTATAAGAAGTATTTAGGTAATAGTTATATAACACTTACATTAAAGAAAATGCAAATAATAATAGACGGTTATAAAGCTAAACTATATACTATTAAAGAAAGAGAAAATGAAAAAATATTAATTAATATGTTCAATCAAATGAAAATAGAAGAGCCAGAAAAGAAAGGCAAAGGTAGATAACATGATATTATTAGATGGTAAAGAAGTAAAATTAAAAGTACTTGAAGAATTAAAAGAAAAATTAACAAAATTAGATAGAAGCCTAGGACTAGTAGTAATCCAAGTAGGAAATGATCCTGCGAGTAATGTATATGTAAGGCAAAAAAATAAAATGGCTGAAAATCTAGGTTATAATTTCAATCATATAAAATTAGATAGTAATATTACCGAAGAAGAATTACTTAGTATTATAAATGAATTAAATAATAATGATTTAGTAGACGGTATCCTAGTACAAATGCCTATTCCTAAGAGTCTTGATACTAAAAGAATACAAAATGCTATTATGCCAGATAAAGACGTTGACGGCTTAACAGATATAAATATGGGCAGGCTAGTACATAATAGAGAATTCCTTGTTCCATGTACTCCAATAGGAATAATAGATTTACTTGACTATTATAATATCCCTATTGAAGGCAAGAATGTTGTCATAATAGGAAGAAGTGATTTAGTAGGTAAACCAATGGCTACTTTAATGACTAATAGAAATGCTACCGTTACACTATGTCATTCAAAAACAAGTAATTTAGAATTTTATACTAAATCTGCAGATATCTTAGTGGCTGCTATCGGTATACCTAAATATATAAAAGAGAATATGGTTAAAGAAGGAGCAGTTATTATAGATGTTGGTATAAATAGAATGGAAGATAACTCACTATGTGGTGATGTAGACTTTGATAATGTCAAAGATAAAGTAAGTTATATTACACCAGTACCTGGTGGCGTAGGCCAAATGACTGTAGCGGAACTAGCAGTCAATACTTATAAGGCTCATATGCTTAGAAAAAGCAAATAAAATGCTTTTTTTCTTTTACATTTATCTATAAATATGAGATAATATATATAAGGAAATATGGTGATATTATGAAAGAATATATAGTAATTACTCCTAGTAACTTAAAGAAGAAAGTAATAGAACTATCAAGAAAGAAATACTATAACTATAATATAAAATTTATGAGTATAAATGAATTTATAGATAAATATACTTTTAGTTATGATAATAAAACAATATATAATATAATGAATAAATATAATATAAATTTAAGTAGTACTTTAGTATATCTAAATAATTTATGCTATATAAGTAATAAACTAAATAATAGTAAAATGATCTTATTAAAAGATATAAAAAAATACTTAGAAGATAATAATTTGCTTATATATGATAATAGATTTAAAGAGTATGTTAAAAATAAAGAAATACATATCTATGGATATAATTATATAAATAAATATTACTTAAATATATTTAAAGATCTAAATTATATAGTACATAATATAGAATATAATAACTATGATATAGATAAAATATATGAATTTAATTATATAGATGATGAAGTAATCTTTGTAATAGATAAAATATACGAATTATTAAGAAATAATATAAGTATAGATAAAATAAAACTAATAATATCAAATGAATATCGAGAAGTAATATATAGATTATTTAAAATATATAATATTCCAATTAATATAAAGAAGAGAAGTATATATTCTATCAAAGTAGTAAAAGATATACTAAATAACTTAGATGATCTAGACAATAGTATTAATAATATTAAAGAAGATAATATTAAAGAAAAAGTAATTAAAGTATTAAATAATTATAGTTTTATAAATGATAAAAAAGAAGTATTAGATTTAATCATTAATGATTTAAAAAATACTTATTTAGATGAAGATAATAATGGTATTAAAGTATCTACTATTGATGATACCTATAATAATGATGATTATGTATTTTTACTTGGATTTAATAAAGAAAATATACCAGAATTATATAAAGATAATGAATACTTTAGTGATAAAGAAAAAGAAGTACTAGGATTAGATACCAGTAATGAATTAAATATAAATAAAAAGATTGAAGTAATAAGAAAGATACATAATATTAAGAATCTTACTATTAGTTATAAATTAACTGATAGCAATAATACTTATACAAGAAGCGATTTATTAAATGATATAGAAATAGTAAAAGATTATAAACATCAGTATATAAATTCTAATATGATGAATAAGATTTTCTTGACTACTTATTTAGATAACTTAGTAAAATATAATATCAAAGATAAAGATTTAGATTTATTATCTAGTAATTATAGTATTCCATATATGAATTATGATAATACCTATAGTGGTATATCTAAAGAAAAATTATATAAATATTTAGATAATAAATTAACACTATCATATACAGCATTAGAGAACTTTTATAAATGTAAATTCAAATATTACATAAGTAATATCTTAAAAATAAATATCATAAAAGATGATTTTGCCATCTTAATCGGAGATATCTGTCATTATGTACTTAGATGTATGGATGATCAAGATTTTGATTATGATACTTGTTTTAATAATTATGTTAAGACTAAGAGAGAATTTAGTAAAAGAGAATTATTCTTTTTAGATAATATAAAAGAAGAATTAAAGTTTGTTACTTCTACTATTAAGAAACAATCAACTTATAGTACATTTAATAAAAGTATGAAAGAAAAACCCATCTATGTAAATAAAGATAAAAATATTAAAGTAACATTTATGGGAGTAATAGATAAAGTATTATATAAAGAAGAAGATAATATAACATATCTAGTAGTAGTAGATTATAAGACAGGTAGTACTAATATTAATTTAAAGAATATGGAATATGGCTTAGGATTACAACTTCCAATATATCTATATTTGTCAAACAAAATGGAATTAAAAAACATAAAAGTAGTAGGCTTCTACTTACAAAAATTATTTACTAGTACTTTAGATAATAGTAAAGACTATGAAACCGCTAGAGAAAATAATCTTAGATTAGAAGGATATTCTACCGATAATGAGAATATTTTATCTAAGTTTGATACAACATATAACGATTCTAAATTAATTAAAGGAATGAAAACAACTAGTAAAGGATTTAGTACATATAGTAAAGTATTAAATGATGAAGAAATAGATAGTATGATTAATAATACCGATAAATTAATTAATGAGGGAATAGACAAAATACTAGAAGGAGACTTTACTATTAATCCTAAAGTAATAGATGGTACTAATGTTAGCTGTAGTTTTTGTGAGTATAGAGATATCTGCTACCTAAGAGAGAAAGATATTACATATATAAATAGAGAGGAAGATAAAGATGGAGAAGAAGTATAACTGGGAATATATTTATCGAGGAGATATCTATAGAATGGAAAAAGGAAAAGGCGTATTAGAAGAAAAAGATATTGATGTAGCCTATATGGAAGATGAGCACGCTTGGGCTAGGATAAACGATATATTAGACTGCTTATACCCCTTTGGACTTACTGATGATAAAGAAAAAAATGATGCAATTTACGATCGTGCCTTTGCCAAACTTAACGCTTCACTAATACCCATTGATGATATAAAGGAAGGCAGTCTATATGTCGAACCATCATCACTAGAAGTGGTATTAACTCCTGATGACAATTCAAAAAAAATAAGTTCAAAAGGAAAAAAATCAAAAAGATAGGAGGATAATATGGCTTGGACAAAAGAACAAGAAACCGCTATCTACAAAGATGGCACTAATATAATAGTTTCCGCAGGAGCAGGCTCTGGTAAGACCGCAGTACTAACAGAGAGAGTATTAGAAAAAGTAAAAAATGGTATCTCTGTAGATAACCTTCTAATACTAACCTTTACAAAGATGGCCGCTAAAGAGATGCGTGAGAGAATAGGAGACAAACTAAAGAAAGCTGGTTTAACTAGTGAATTATCCAAACTAGATACCGCCGATATTACAACCTTTGATGCCTATGCCTTATCTTTAGTAAAAAAATATCATTATTATCTAAATGTAAGTAAAGATATAAGTATAATTGATGCCTCAGTAATAACATTATATAAAAGAAAAGTATTAAAAGATATCTTTAATGAATTATATAATCAAGAAGACCCTAAGTTCTTATCTTTAATAAAAGAATATAGTTTAAAAGATGATAAAGAAATATTTGATTTTATTCTAAATATAAATAATAAATTAGATTTAAAGACAAATAAAAGAGAATACTTAGATAATTATATTAATATAAAATATAATAATGATAATATAGATAAAGATATTGAAGAATATATTAAAGTAATATTAAATCTTACTAGTAATATAAGAGATTATATAGAATACATAGATGACTCTGATTACTTAGATAAATTATATCCCATAATTAATCCCCTATTAGAAAGTTCTAGTTATAATGAAATAAAAAATAATATTAATATAAAATTACCAATAGCCAGAGGACTATCCGATATAAGTAAAGAATATAAAGAAAAAATATCTAATAGTATTAAAGAAATAAAAAAATTAATAATATATGATAATTATGATAGCATAAAGATAGGTATATTAAAAACTAAAGAATATACCGAAGAAATTATTAATATCATAAAAGAATTAGATAAAAGAGTACAAGAATATAAATGGAAATATAATTACTTTGAATATTCAGATATATCAAGACTAGCTATAAAATTAGTAAAAGAAAATACTCTAGTAAGAGAAGAAATAAAGAATAATTTAAATGAAATATTAATAGATGAATATCAAGATACAAATGATGTTCAAGAAGAATTTATTTCTTATATATCAAGTAATAATGTCTATATGGTAGGAGATATTAAACAGTCTATTTATAGATTTAGAAATGCTAATCCATATATATTTAAGAATAAATACGATACCTATAGTAGTAATAATGGTGGTATCAAAATTGATCTAAATAAGAATTTTAGAAGTAGAGAAGAAGTAATAAATAATATAAATTTAATGTTTAATCGGATAATGGATGATGACATAGGAGGAGCCTCCTATAAAGAGAGTCATCAAATGGTATATGGTAATCTAATGTATAAAGGAGAAGGGGATAATAAAGAAAATAATAACTTTGAAGTATATAGTTACTTAAATGATACATCATTTAAAAAAGAAGAAGTAGAAGCCTTTATTATAGCGGGTGATATTAAAAAGAAAGTAGAAGAAGGCTACTTAGCCTTTGGTAAAGATACCAATGGTATTAGAAAAATAAAATATAGTGATTTTGCTATATTACTTGACAGTAGTAAATACTTTGAATTATATAAGAAGATACTTGAATATAATGGAGTACCTACCATTATAAATAAGTCCATAAATTTAACAGACGGTGAAGTAATTACCATAATTAAAAATATTATAAGTTTTATAATAAAACTAAAGAGTAATATTATAGATAATGAATTTAAAAAATTATTTATATCTCTTGGTAGAAGTTTCTTATTTAATATAGATGATGATACATTATTTGATTACTTTTTAAATAATAATTATAAAGATAGTGATATTTATAAAATAAGTTATGAAATAACTAAGAAATTAGATACTATTAGTTTAGATGAGATAATAGATATAATTACTTATAGTTATGACTTTAACAATAAGCTATTCTTACTAGGAGATTATTCTTCTAATGTACTTAGAATAGAAAAATTAAAAGAAATAACTAGTAATTTAACTAATTTAGATTATGATATATATAGTTATCAAGAATATCTAGAAGATATCATTAATAATAATTTAAAGATAGAATTTACTCTTAATGATAATAGTGATGACACAGTAAAGATAATGACTATTCATGCTTCTAAAGGATTAGAATTTAATATCTGCTACTACGGAGGATTATATAGTAAATTTAATATAAGAGAAGCCATAAGTAAATTTAGTTATGATGATAAATATGGAATAATAATTCCATATAAAGATAATTTCTTATATAATACAATTTATCATACTTTAAGTTATAGAAACTATGTAAAAGAAAATATTAGTGAAAGAATAAGATTGTTCTATGTAGCATTAACTAGAGCCAAAGAAAAAATGATCTTCTTATTACCAGAAAATAATAAAGAAGAAATATATATAAATGACCTAGTAGACAATAGCATTAGAGAAAAGTATAATAGCTTTGCTAGCATTATGTATTCTTTAGAATATATAACTAAGAAGTATTATACTAATATAGATATAAAAAATATAAATTTATCTAAAAATTATAATATGGTAAAGAATGGTAATTATAAAGCATTACTTAATAAAGTAGAGGATATTTTAGAAGTAAATAATATAAATATAAATACTTTAAAAGAAGAAGAAAAAACTTTTTCTAAAAAGAATATTCATCTTATCACTAAAGAAGAAGAATCTAAATTAGATTATGGTAAGAAAATACATGAATTATTTGAATTAACTGATTTTAATAATACTAGTAATTTAACTGGCAAAAATAAAGAAATAATTACTAATTTCTTAGATAAAGTAGATATAGGAACTGCTAATGTATATAAAGAATATGAATTTATATATGAAGATAATAATATTACTTATCATGGTATTATAGATTTAATGTTAGAATATGATAATAATATTAAGATAATTGATTATAAGTTAAAGAATATTAATGATAATGCTTATTTAAAACAATTAAATGGATATAAAAATTATATTGAAAATACATTTAATAAAGATACTTCTATATACTTATATTCTATATTAGATAATACTTTAGAAAAAGTATAATATATTTATTTTAGTCATTTCAACCTTAAGTAAACTTAAGTTTTCCATGGTATGATAGAGCCTATATAATAGTCTCTATCATAAACAATTATATGTATATATAAATTAAAATAAATAGTCATATTATATTGACTATTTACTATTTTACTTCTTAGGGGGTTAAGTAGTGGAATCAGTTGTAGCACTTGCTATGATAATTTTTATCACCATTGTCTATATAGATAATCTATAGGAATGGTTGTAAGATGTAACTATGGCTAATTATACTAATGGATATTTAACATATAAAAAGAATGCTAATTAGAAAGATACTAGTTATCTTTCTTTTTATTTGGAATTATCTTAGTTAGAAAGTATTTCACCATAGATATAATATCTTATAATTATTTATTACTAGACTATAAAAATAGGCTAGTAATGACATGAAAATACCTAGGATTTTCATGAAAGGTAATAAATATATCTTTTCAAAATAATAAAAATATATTATAATTATATTGTGCCAAATTAGTTTAGTGGTAGAACAAGGCCCTCGTAATGCTTAGAGATAAGTTCGATTCTTATATTTGGCACCATTGAGAAATCTGTCCAGACTTTTTGAAGTTTTGGATTTAATATAGAAAATATCAATTTCTAAAAGAAGTTGGTAAATCAGATGTATTTACTAAAATTAGTTTAGTTAATATTCAAGATAAAATGAGAGGATATTGTATTAGTTCATTTAATAGAACATATAATCTTAACTACTCTCTTAAAGATAAAGAAGAAGGTAGAAATATTGATATTAATGTTGCAAGTATGAGAGATTATAATAAATTTAGAAAAGAACAAGAAAAACATAAAAAGCAATTAAAAGAATTAAATGATAAAGCCAATCAATTACATACTAAATCAAATGAGATAAATGATATTATAAATAATTTAAAGTCAACAATAATGAATAAAAATAATTATACTATTTCAAACAATGATATAAATAAAATTAAAAAATATATAGAACAAACTAATGATACTACTTCTAATTTAAAAGATTCTAATGATATAAATGTAATACTAGATAAATATGAACAAAATTTAAAAAATCATTCTAATGAAGTTAAAGAATTAAAGAAAAAAATCACTACTCGTGAAGATAGAATTAGTGATTTAGAAAATAGATTTGATTTTGCAAATGATACTATTGATATGTTAGAAGTTAAAGTATCATCACTAGAAGAAATGTTAAATTATTTCGAAGAATTATGGGATAAGCTTATTAAGTTCTTACAAGATAAATTTTTCTCTACCAATAAATATGATGATATAATTGATGAATTATATGAAGAAGAGATTTTAGATAATGATGATATAGATACAATTAAAAATGAATATAGCAAAGATGATGAATTAGAACGATAAAAAATAATTATGATTTCATAGATTATATATAGAATAAAAGGAAATAAGAGCAAAATAAAGGAGTATGTCTTGACTTTTATTGAAAAAACACTATAATAATAGTAGACTTTTTGAGAGGAGGAAAATATAATGAAAGATTATTCATTAAATTATGATGATTCTAAAAAATTTATATTATCTTATAAAATAGAAAATGGAAAAATTGTTGCAAAATTAGCAAGTGGAGAATCATACACAGTTCCATATTCAGAGGAAAATGAAAATAAAATAATATCTAGAATGGAAGAACAAGCTAGATATGCACAACCAAAACCACTTAAAATGCAAGATAAAATATTAACAATAAGCCAACCATTGATATTACCAATAGCTATTATGAATTTTGTAAATAATGGTGGATGGTTTTATGTTATGCTTCTTGCTATTATTGCTGCTGGTGCAATTTATTATCCTGCTAAAACAATAATAAATGCAATAAAGAAAAGAGATATAAAAAAATTAAATTATTTTTTAGATCATAAAGAAGAATTAAATGAAAATATTGAAAAAAGTGAAAATATAAAATTGGGTGTTAGTAAAAAAGCCATTAAACAAATTGAGTTACAGAAGAGTAAAAACGAGCAACCATTTAATATTAATAATATTGATAACTATTCGTTAAGTGATTTAAAGGCATTAAGAGAGAATATCAAAAGAATCTCAACATTTGGATTTAATGAAGAAGAAACTATTTTAGAAGATACAATAGAAGAAAAAGGTCCAGTATTAAAAAAGACATTAGACAACAAAAGAAAATAGTTTATAAAGTAGCACAAATTATTGCTACTTTTTCTATTATTTGGTAAAATGTTATTAGAAATTGATATAAAACTATGAAATTTCTAATTTGTGAGTAAAAGTTTGAAATAACTTAACCACTTGCACCATATGGAAATCCGTTCGAACTTTTTATAGTTTCGAGAATAAATAGACAATCAATTCTAAATTAGGATTGATTTTTTTCTTGTTTAGAAAAAAGTCTTTCAAAGAAAGGATTGATTAAAATAGTGAATGTTTTCAAACAAGAAGTTAGAATGGAAGAATCATTAAGAAAAAGATTAGAATTTATTTGTGAGTTTTGTAGAGTTAAACCAATTATTATTAATGGTAATTTGAGAACTATTGATAAAACCAACCTTACTTATCTAGAACCGCATAGAATTATAATTAATAATATAACCTTTCTAGCTTTTAATTATTCTAATGAAATATTTATTGAAAATTTAAATAATAAGATTAAAACTCTTACTGAAAATAATGAAGCACTTAATTTAAGAATAAAAAGTTTAAATGATACGATTAAAGAAAAAGATAACGAAATATCATTTTTAAAATCTAAAATGCAAGATTTAAAAAATACTATTGAATATTGGAAAGATAAATTTGAAAAACTAATATCTTTCTTACATGATAAACTTCATAGTTCGTATGATAAAGATGATAAATATATTGATGTAGTCAATGATATGTATGAAGATAATGTATTAGATGATGATGATGTTGAAGACTTAGATTTTAAAAAATCAAAAGATGATTTTGAAAGATAAAGAGTAAGTATGTTAAAATTAGACAAAATATGGTATAATTTATTTATTAGGAGAGTGTATTTATGGATTTAGAAAAAGAAATTAGAAAGATACAAGAACGAAATAAAAGAGTTGAATTAGATAAAGAATGGGAAACAAGTTGGACTAGAAGAATATGTATCATGATTTTAACTTATATTGTTGTTATTATATATTCTTATGTTATAAAGAAATTTGATAACATATTATTAAGTTCTCTAGTACCAGTTATAGGTTTTGCTCTATCTACATTATCGTTAAAGTACATTAGGAAAATTTGGGAAAGGAAAATTTATTCAAAATAATTAATTTAAATATAAAGGAAGTAGATATAAGTATGGAAAATAGTAGTAGAATGTTAATAATAAGATATAATAATAAATTAAATGGATCTATATTATATAAATGTAGTGATGGAATAATACCAAAAGAAATAGAAGAAACAAAATTATTATTTATAATGACATATCCAAATATATTAAAAGAATTAATAAAAGGTAAAATATTATATATAGATAATTATACTGGATATTTAGGACATAAAGAAATAAAAGGTCCATATGGTGAAGAAGAAATATTTATACCAGAATATACAAGTAATAATCTATCAGTAATAGAAATAATTATAGATATAGAAAATAAAATAAAGAATAATAAAAAGAAAATAAAAAAATAAACATATCTATCAGTAATGATAGGTATTTTATTTTTTTATAATAAATGATATACTAAGTATAGGAAGTGAAGTAATAATGGAATTAGTTAATTTAATGTATAGATATGTAAATAGATTTATAAATAGTAATGAATTAATAAAAGAATTAAAGAAGATAGATATATGTAATTATCAAGATAAAGAAGTAATAAATAAATTAATTAAAGATATAGAAGAAGTAAGAGAGAAGACTCCTAACGAGATAGACAAAGTAGAAAAGAAAAGATTAGAAGAAATAGATAATTTATTAGATAAATTTAAAGAAGTAAATACTAGTGATAATGAACTAAAAGAATTTATAGAAAAGCAATATAATAATTTACTTAAAGAAAAAGAAAGAGTAAGAGATGGTGGTAAGTTATATACTAAAATAGTAAATTTATTAACTAATAACTCAGTAATAAATAAGTTTGCTAGTAAAATGAACGATAAAGAATTATTAACTTTTATAACTAGATATATATCCGTACCATTACCTCCTCCTATTAAGCAAGAAGACTTTAATGACTTAGCAAAAGTAGGCATTAAAGAAGACAATAGAGAAGCCTTATGGAGATTAGCAGTCAATTATGATAAAAAGATGGACTTTACTTTAATTGAAGACTATTTCATTGATAAAAGAGATAGCTACTACTTAATAGAATTAATTAGTGCCACTGATAGTGTTAATTTAGATAATATAGTTAGTAAAGTAGTAGCCACTAACGATAGAGAATTTATGATTGATTTAGCAAATAGATCATTAGAATTAAGTATATTTACTAAAGAAGATATAGATAAAATAAAAGAAAAGTATAATTTATAATATGGAGGTATAAAATGAAATTAGCAGTATTTACAGATATCCATGGTAATTTAGAAGCATTAAAAGCTATTATAAATGATATAAAATCTAAGAATGTAGATGAAATAATATGTTTAGGAGATACAATAGGATTAGGATCTGAATCTAAAGAATGTCTTGATCTAATAATAGAAAATAATATTAAAATGGTTTTAGGTAATCATGAATTATGTGCTTTATATGGCACTGATATTGATAGTAGTATAAATAGTAATGTACAAAAAGAACATTATAAATGGATAAGAGAATCTTTAACTACTAAAGAGATAGACTTTCTAAAAAAGTGTCCTCTTTATTATGAATGTAATATAAGTTATAATAATATAATAAAAAATAAAAAGATAATATTTAGTCATTATCTATTAGAAGATACTAGTAAATTATATCCTTTTGAAAAGAATAATCTAAAAAACGATGTTAATTTATGGATCAAATATAATAATGAAGATATAACATATATAATAGGACATTTACATAAATCATTTAATGAAAATGAAGTAGATGGTATAAGTGAAGATTATATAGAAACTATAGATAAACTAACTAACATTATCATTCTTGATAGTGGTGGTTGCACTATAGATAATAATAATTCTTATATGCTAATAGATATAAATAAGAGTTTAAAATTTAGTAAAATAAACCTAACATATGATTATAACAAATTTATAAATAAAGAATTAAAAAAAGAATTTCCTGATAAAGAAACAATATTAAAATTATTCTATGGTATTAATAAATAATTAATTAATTAATATTATATAATATGAATGATAAACTAGATAAATTAGAAGATATAAAAGAAGAAAATTTAATATGGATAATATATATAATAATAATAATTCTAAGTTATTATGCCAATAGTAAAGAAAAGAAATATCTATTATATAATGACGAAGAAGCAAGAAGAGAATATCGAAGTTTACTTATAATAATATTTAGTATATTAGTAATAATCTATTATCATTTTACTAAGAATAATTATGAAGATATCTTAAAATTAAATAGTAGTGATACTAATAAAAAGATAATACTTACAAAAGCATCATTTATAGGAACATTACTAGTACTAATTAGTGGTATTATCTTTCTAATAATAGCTATATACGATAAGCAAATAGAAGTAGAACTAGCCTTTAACTAAGACTTGTTTTTTTCTTAACATTTGATATAATTATATTAAGAAAAGAGGTACAAGATAATGGCATCTTCAGTAATACATATATGTATAGCAAATGAAATAAATAAAACTATTAACAGAGATAGTAAAAAATTATTAATAGGAACAATAGCTCCAGATATTTCTAAGTTACTAGGAGAAACTAAATTTTATAGTCATTTTTTAGATAATGTAAATAATAATATTCCAAATATAAATAAATTTTTAGAAAAATATAGTAATTATTTAAATGATGACTTTGTATTAGGCTATTATATACATTTATATACTGATTATTTATGGTTTAAATATTTCATACCTAATATAATTAAAGGAAATTATATAAAAGAATTAGATGGAACATTAGTAGAATATACTGAAAAAACATTTAAATATTATGTTTATAATGATTATTCAAACTTAAATAATCAGTTAATAGATAGATATAATTTTCCAATGAAAATATTTTATGAAGAAATACCATATATACCAAATATAATTAGTGAAATACCTATAGATAGACTAAATCTAATTGTAGACAAAACAGGAATTTTAATAGAAGAATCCAAAAAAGGAAAAAAATATTTATTCAAAATAGATGATATTATTACTTTTATAGAAAGTTCTAAAAAAGCAATATTAAAGGAGTTAGATAGTATTTATGAAAAAAATTAAATTAATTATCCTAGTAGCATTCCTTCTTATCAGTGGGTGTACTAAAGAAAAAGTAGTAGAAGAACATAAAGAACCTATAGTAAAAGAAGAAGTAAAAGACACATATATTGATAATAATCCTATAAAATTAGGAATATTCTTAAGTAATAATAATTACTATAATAAAGAAGTAATCGAAGATACCTACTATACAAACCTTACAAATGGGGTAGATATAGGATCATTTGAAGTATTTCTAACTGATGACAAAACAATAAGTGGTACTAAATTTAAAGATACATGGCAAAAATATTACGATAAATATGAAGATATTAATAAATATAAAATAAGTTATAATATAGGATATACATTAAAAGATGGTACTTCAAATAATAGTACCTTCTTAGAACCAGATATATTTAGATATAGTAAATATTTCTATATATACTTCTATGACGATGTTAATGCTCCAAATGGCTTCTATAGTCATTTAGAAAATGTAAATGATAATACACTTATGACTTCAGTTAAATTATACGCCGTAGACGAAATAGATGAAGTAGAGAGTATTACCTTAACAGCCTTTACTTATGATAAAGACGACTTTGATAAAGAAAATAATTACCGAGGTAATTCAAAATATACAATTAATATAAAAAGGAAATAGACTAACCATCTATTTCCTTTAATAAATTCTTAGCAAAATGAGCAGATACCAATTCAAGTTCTTTATCATCAAGTTCAACATAGTATTCTTCACCATCTTCGATAATAGTTTTTCTAAAACATATTTTAGAATTATCTTTTAAGTCAGAGAATAAAGTATATTCAATATTATTTATAACTTCTTCTTTAACAATAGCATATTCATTACCATCATCTAAAACTATAGTATACATATTATCTTCCTCCTTTAGTATTATCAAGATTTCTATTTTCTACTTCATTAACAATTCTTTTCAAAGAACTATCATCACCATTTTTAGCTTTTTCAACAGCAGTAGTAATAGCCTCACAAGCTAAATTTATTCTCTCTTGACCACTATTAACTCCTAGAACAGCATTAATGCTTCCACCGCCTTCAAATATTTGAGGTAATGTATAACTACCACCTTTACAATCAACCATGACACTATTAGTAAATCTAGTAGCTTCCTTTTTATCTTTTTCATAAAAAGCAGTAGTACTTTTATCTTTGTCAACATCTTTAATGTTTTCAGCATCATTAATTGCTCTTTCATATAATTCAAGAGTAGCTAATCCTTCAGGATTACTTTGTATAGTCATATCAAGACCAGAGTAATCATTTCCTTCATACAAATAAAAGTCATCACCTTCAAAGTATCCATATCCAGCATCTACTAATTCTTCTTGAGCATATGGAATAGCATATTGATAACTACGATATGGTGCTAATTGATTTTCAATAGCAGGCTTTGCTATTTTTACTGCTCCTAAACCAATAGATACAACAGCAGCTACCACTACTAAAGAAACTGAAACATTTTTAAATACACGATTTTTTTTAGCTATTTTAGCTCTTTTTTTAGAACGTTCTTCTCTTTTTTCATATAATTCTTCTTCTCTTCTTCTTCTATCTGAATTATCATTTACTGCCTCTATTATTTTATCTGTATCAATATCATATTGAGATCTATTCTCCATATTTATACCTCCTAAAATAAATATATATTATTTTTAATCTAAAGTCAATAAAACTTGACATTGTTTACAAAATTATAGCAATAAAAAAGTAACAGATTACTCCATTACTTTAATATTAATTTATTATCTTGAAAATCTATAGTGATAGTACTACCAAATTTAACTTTATCATTAATAATAGCATTAGCAATTAAAGTTTCAACATTCCTTTGAACAAATCTCTTAATAGGTCTTGCACCATATTTCTCATCATATGCTGAATCAATAATATATCTTCTAGCAGACTCTGTTACTACTAAATGTAAATTCTTATCTTTAAGTCTATTTTCAGTATCACTAATAATTTTATCCAGAATATCATTAACTACTTCTTTAGATAAAGAATTAAAGACTATAATTTCATCAATACGATTTATGAACTCAGGTTTAAAAGTACTCTTAAGTTCATTCATAACTAATTCATTACTATTAGAAGTGTTTTCTAGAATATATTCACTACCTAAGTTAGAAGTCATAATAATGATAGTATTTTTAAAGTCTACAGTTCTACCTTGACCATCAGTAATTCTACCATCATCTAATATTTGAAGTAAAACATTAAATATATCCTTATGAGCCTTTTCTATTTCATCAAACAAGATAATAGAGTAGGGATTTCTTCTTACAGCTTCAGTAAGTTGTCCACCCTCATCATATCCAACATATCCTGGAGGAGCTCCAATTAATCTAGCTACAGAATGACTTTCCATATATTCAGACATATCAATTCTAATCATATGTCTTTCATCATCAAATAACTCATAAGCAAGAGTTCTAGCCACTTCTGTTTTACCTACACCAGTAGGACCTAAGAAGATAAATGAACCAATAGGTCTATTAGGATCTTTAATACCTGCTCTTGCACGAATAATAGCTTCAGATACTAAGTGAATAGCATTATCTTGTCCTTTAACTCTTTTCTTCATATTTTCTTCTAAGTGAAGTAATTTTTCTCTTTCACCACCAACTAATTTAGATATTGGAATATTAGTCCATTTAGATATAATAGCCGCTACTGATTCCTCATCAACAGTATCAGATAATATCTCTGATTTATTAATTTTTTCTAGTTCGGCAAGTTCTTTCTCTAATCTAGGAATAGTACCATGTCTAAGTTTAGCAGCAGCCTCTAAGTCATAATTATTTTCAGCCTTCTCTAAAGCAAAGTTAGCAGAATCAATTTCTTCCTTCTTTTTACTAATCTTAGTATTAACAGACTTTTCTTCTTCCCATCTATTTTTTAAATCCTTTTCTTTTTCTTTAAGACTAAATAACTCCTTATCAATATTCTCAATTCTATTCTTAGAAATATCATCTTTCTCTTTCTTTAGAGCCTCTTTTTCAATTTCTAGTCTCATAATATTTCTTTCTAAGTTATCTAGTTCAGTAGGAACAGATTCCATTTGTACCTTAATAGTAGCAGCAGCTTCATCAATTAAGTCAATAGCTTTATCAGGTAAGAATCTATCGGTAATATATCTATCAGATAATGTAGCAGCAGCTACCAAAGCTTTATCTTTGATATTTACACCATGGAATACTTCAAACTTAGGTTTTAATCCCCTAAGAATAGTAATAGTATCTAAAACAGTAGGTTCTTTTACAAGTACTTTTTGGAATCTTCTTTCTAGTGCAGCATCTTTTTCAATATATTTACGATACTCATTTAAAGTAGTAGCACCAATACAATGAACTTCACCACGAGCTAGCATAGGTTTTAACATATTACCAGCATCCATAGCCCCTTCTAGAGCACCAGCTCCTACTATCATATGTATCTCATCAATAAACATAATGATTTCTCCATCAGAATCTTTTACTTCTTTTAGAACAGCTTTTAATCTTTCTTCAAATTCACCACGATACTTAGCTCCTGCTACTAAGGCACCCATATCTAATTCCCAAATACTTTTATTTTTCAAACTATTAGGAACATCCCCTTTAATTATTCTAGTAGCTAGTCCTTCCACAATAGCAGTTTTACCAACACCAGGTTCACCAATTAATACAGGATTATTTTTAGTTTTTCTAGATAATATTCTAGTTATACTTCTTATTTCATCATCACGACCAATAACAGGATCTATTTTCCCATCTTTAGCGGCCTTAGTAATATCACGACCATATTTTTCTAATGGTTTTTGTAGATTTTCTTCATATGGATTATTCATATTCATATTTATCATCCTCCTTTTTATACATCTATATTATACCACTATTTTAGCAATTGTCAATAGAGATTGCTAAAATAAATTTATTTCTTTTTTAATGTCTTAAGTAAACTTTAGTTTTCCGAGGTATTTTTATAAAAAAAAGTCCACTAAATGATTAAGATAATCGATTTTAATATTGTTAAATGCTATGATATGATGTAGAAAAAAGCAAAATAATTAGATGGGGAAGTATCTTTAAAGCCGAAACCATCGAAGAAATATCAGATTTATTAATTATGGAAGAAAAAGAAAGATTTTTAAATAGCATTAGAGCAGTAAATGGTAATGAAGAAATAAAAAAAATAGAAAATAATATGTAATTAAATAACAGCAGTACTTTGCTGTACTGCTGTTATTTAGGTATTTTTAGACATAAAATTGCAAAAAAATTAAATAGTGAATAAAAAATATATACTTTTTATTTATTTTTTGTTATAATTAAATTGTATCATTTTAGGGAGAGTCGATATCGTGAAGAAAATATATACTGCTATTGACATTGGATCTGATACAATTAAATTCGTAGTAGGAGAATACTTTAAAAATAAATTAAATATTCTAGCTACTTATGAACAAAAAGCAAAAGGAATAAGAAAAGGTTTAATTGTTGATCCCAATTTAGCTATTAACTCTATTAAAGATGGAATTAAAGAAATAAATAATAATTTAGGCATTGATATAAAAAAAGTAATAGTAGGAGTACCTAGTTATAATGCTAAGTTTATGATTGTTACTAGTGAAATAGAAATAACTGGCGATGCCATAACAACAGATGATGTAAATAATCTTATAAAAGCTTCAGTATATTCTAAAGTAGAACAAGACTATGAACTTATAACCGTATTACCATTAACTTTCTTAATAGATGGAGAAAAAGAAACCAAGGTTGTAGGTAAAACTGGTAATAAACTAGAAATAAAAGGAATTATGATTTCTGCTCCAAAGAAGAATGTCTATTCAGTCCTATCAGTTATGGAAGGAGCTGGATTAGAAGTAGTAGATATTACTGTATCAGCTTTAGGAGATTATTATGAAGTAAGAAACGATAATTTAGATAAAAACATAGGAGCTATTATTAATTTAGGACATGAAACCACTAATGTGTCAGTATTCAGTAGAGGTAAACTTATGAATACCGAAACAATTCAATTAGGAGGAATTAATGTTGATAAAGACTTAGCCTATATGTTTAATATAAATGTATTTGATGCAAGAGAAATAAAAGAAAAATTTGCATCTAGTCATAAAAGATTCATAGCATTAAATGATGTATATGAGGTTAAAAATACTGCTGGTGAAGTAATTAAATTAAATCAAATAGAAGTAACTGAGATAGTTATGGATAGATTAGCAGAATTACTTAGATTAGCCCAGAAACAAATATTACTATTGACAAAACAAAATATTTCTTATATAGTAATAACTGGAGGATTAACCGAAATAAGGGCATTTAAAAATTTAGTCTATGAAATTTTAGGAAAAGATGTTATAATATATACAGAAGATACTCTTGGAGCAAGAAATAATAAATATATAACTTCAATTGGAATGATAAAATACTTTATAGATAAGATGGAAGTTAGAGGAAAAGAGTATTCTATGATAGATGAGCAAGATGAAGAGTTACTAATAAATCCAAATAATAAGAATTCAAAGGGGAAAGCTGGTATTACCAAAATATTTGGAAACTTTATTGGAACTAAGGAGGATTAAAAATGAATAATATGTTTGGTTTAGAAATGGATCAGTTAGCAAAAATAAAAGTAATTGGAGTAGGTGGGGGCGGTTGTAACGCTGTAAACAGAATGATAGAATCAGGTCTTAAAGGCGTTGAGTTTATAGTAGCTAATACTGACCTTCAAGTTTTAAATAATTCTCTAGCTCCAATCAAACTACAAATAGGTAGAGAATTAACAGATGGCTTAGGAGCAGGAGCAAATCCAGAAATAGGTAGAGAAGCTGCTCTTGAATCAAAAGGAGAAATAGAAGAAGCAATAAAAGGTGCTGATATGGTCTTCATTACATGTGGTATGGGTGGAGGAACAGGTACTGGTGCTGCTCCAGTAATAGCTGAAATAAGTCAAGATTTAGGAGCATTAACCGTAGGTATTGTTACCAAACCATTTAGTTTCGAAGGTAAAAAGAGAATGAATCAAGCTGTATCAGGACTTGATGAATTAAAGAAACATGTCGATACCTTAATCGTAATACCTAATGATAGATTAAGAGAATTAATAGATAAGAGTACACCAATGCTTGAAGCATTTAGAGAAGTAGATAACGTACTACATAGAGGAGTACAATCAATATCTGACTTAATTGCAGTATCAGGTTTAGTTAACCTTGACTTTGCTGATGTAAAAGCAATTATGAAAGATAGAGGTAATGCATTAATAGGTATAGGTGTAGGTTCTGGAGAAAACAGAGCAACAGATGCTGCTAAACAAGCTGTATCTTCACCACTTCTTGAAACATCAATAAATGGTGCAACAGATGCTATAATAAATGTAACTGGTGGTGCTTCACTTACATTATTTGAAGTAGAAGAAGCTGCTGAAGTAATTAGAACCGCTGCTAATACAGATATTAACACAATATTTGGAGCAGTAATTAATGAAAACTTAAATGATGAAGTAATCGTTACAGTAATAGCAACTGGCTTTGAAAATCAAAGTGAACCACTATATCATAGTTTCAATTCAACTAGAAGAGAGGACATCTTTAGAGAGGGAACTAGTGATATAGATATCGATAACGATTTAGATATTCCACCATTCTTAAGAGATAGAGATAATTATTAAAGAAGATACTAGGTTATCTTCTTTTACTTTACATTTAAATTAACATATAGTAAACTTAGTAGACATTTTATAAATATATTGATATAATTATACTAGGAGTTGTAAGATATGAAAGAATTAGAAACAATTGAAGGTATTGGACCTAAAACAAAAGAATTACTTAACAAAATAAAAATATATACAGTAGAAGATTTATTAAATTACTATCCATATCGTTATGATATAATAAAAAGAAGTGATTTAAGTAATCTATCTGATGGAGATAAAATAATAATAGATGGTATAGTTGAAGGACAACCTACTACTATATATATAAATAAAAGTCTAAAAAAAATGATTTTTAGAATTAGTACCAAAACAATGATACTTAATATAACACTATATAATAGAACTCATCTATATTCAGATCTAAAATCAGGTAAAGAAGTAACAATTATAGGTAAATATAATAAACTAAAGAATACAGTAATAGTATCAAATATAAGATTCGGTTTATTACCACCATCTGCTAAAATAGAACCTATTTATTATACTACAGAAGGATTAACAGTAAAACAAATAAGTAAATTTGAAGCTATAGCTTTAGAAAATGATTATGATGTAATAGACTTAGTACCTAGATATATAGAAGAAAAATATAATTTAATGAATAAAAAATCTGCTATTAAGAATATTCATGTACCAGAAGATATCTTATTACTAAAAAAAGCAAGACAAAGAATTAAGTATGAAGAATTATTTATGTATGTACTTAAAATTAATTATTTAAAGAATAAAATCAATAATGATAATTTAGCAATAGAAAGAAATATAGATAAAGAAAAATTAGATAAATTTATTAAAAGTTTACCATTTGAACTAACTTTAGATCAAGATAAAGCAGTTAATGATATAATTAATGATTTATCTATAAAAAAGAGAATGAATAGATTACTACAAGGAGATGTAGGTTCAGGTAAAACAGTAATTGCTTTAATAGCAGTATATGCTAACTATTTATCTAAGTATCAATCAGCCCTAATGGCTCCTACTGAGATACTAGCAGTACAACATTACGAAGAAGCAAAGAAAATATTTAGTAAATATAAACTTAATATAGCACTATTAACCTCAAGTACCAGTAATAAAGACAAAAAAACTATCTATGAAGAATTAGAAAATGGTAAGATAGATTTAATTATTGGTACACAAGCACTAATCCAAGAGAATGTAAAATATAAAAAGTTAGGCCTAGTAATAACAGATGAACAGCATCGTTTTGGCGTTAACCAAAGAGATACCTTTAAAGGTAAAGGAATAAGTCCTGATGTCCTTTCAATGAGTGCAACACCAATACCAAGAACATATGCCTTAACAATCTATGGTGACACCGATGTATCTTCAATTAAGAGTAAACCTAAAGGTAGAAAAGAAATCATTACAGTATTTAAAAAAGAAAAAGATATTACTGATGTTCTAGAAATGATGAAAAAAGAACTAGAACTTAACCATCAAATATATGTAGTAGCCCCAATGATTGATACCGAAAGTGATAGTGAAAAAGAAAGCGTATATGATTTAGAAGAAAAAATGAATAAAGCTTTTGGTAAGATTAGTAAGATAGGTATCATTCATGGTAAATTAGATCCTAAAGATAAAGATAAAGTAATGAAAGACTTTGAAAAAAATAAAATTAATATCCTAATATCTACTACTGTTATTGAAGTAGGAGTCAATGTTCCAAATGCTTCAATGATCGTAATCTTTAATGCTAATATGTTTGGTTTATCTACTTTACATCAATTAAGAGGAAGAGTAGGTAGAGGAGATACACAAAGCTATTGTGTACTAGTAGCTAAAGAATCAGAAGAAAGACTTAGATTCTTAGAAAACACTAGTGATGGCTTTGAAATTAGTGAATATGATTTCCAAACAAGAGGTGAAGGCGATTTATTTGGAACAAGACAAAGTGGAGAATTAGGTCTTAAAATGGCTAATATTAAGAGAGACTTCAAGATGCTACTTAAAGCGAAAGAAGATGCTGACGAATTTATAAATATGCTTTTAACATTTGAAACCAATCCAGAATTTGGACCAATACTAGAAGAACTTAAAAAGGTTGACACTCTAGACTAGTTTACATATTTTATAAAAAAAGTGTAAACCAAATAAGAAACTATTGTATTTTATAAAAAAATATATTATGATTAATATGTCATAGAGATATGACCACACTCTACGAAGTAAAATGTAGGTGTGATAACCAAAACCCCCTGAAGGAGCCCTAAACCGGGCTCCGCTTTTAGTTAAGAAGAGAAAATATAAAAAATAAATTTAATTTAACAAGAGAATAAAATATATTTGTAGCCAAAAGAAATATCGTAGATTATATTTGGAAGAGTGTTAACCTTGAAGGAAATTAATAAAATGATTGATAATGGCTGTGGTATTATAACTATCGCTCAAGAAAATCAGCCTATATTCTTTGAGAAACTTATTAAATATTATGAAACTTATGATAATAAAGATTTAAAAGAATAGCTTTATAAAACAAGTATAGATGGAATAAATATATAGAACATTATATAGAAAAATTATATAATGTTTTTTATTTTCTAAAATATTTACTTTTATATAAGCAAATGATATAATTATTGTAGTTTATTTTTGAGGTGATTCAAATATGGAAAGATATAAAGAAATAGAAAGAAGTATTATAAAAAAATATCGTAAAGAGATATGGAGTAAATTTATAAAGGCGGTTAAAGAATATGAACTAATAAAAGAAAATGATAAAGTAATGGTATGTATATCAGGAGGTAAAGATTCCTTTTTACTTGCTAAATGTATACAAGAATTAGAAAGACATGGTAAAGTACCATTTACTGCTGAATATGTTGTAATGAATCCTGGATATAGTGAAAAACATAGAGATAATATATTAGAGAATGCTAAGATATTAAATGTACCAATAAGAGTATTTGAAAGTGATATCTTTGAAGTAGTAGATAAAATTAGTTATGATAGTCCCTGCTATATGTGTGCTAAGATGAGAAGAGGATATTTATATAGTAAAGCTAAAGAATTAGGTTGTAATAAAATAGCTTTAGGCCATCATTTTAATGATGTTATTGAAACAACGCTATTATCAATGTTTTATGGTTCTGAAGTAAAAACAATGATGCCTAAACTACATAGTGATAACTTTCCTGGTATTGAGTTAATTAGACCATTATATATGGTTGAAGAAGCATCAATAATATCATGGAAGAATAGTAATAATTTAACTTTTATAAATTGTGCTTGCAAATTTACTGAAAGAAATTATAATACTAATGATGGTACTAGTAAGAGAAAAAAAATAAAAGAATTAATTAAAGAATTAAAAAAGAATAATCCTAGTATTGATCGCAATATCTTTACTAGTATGAATAATGTTAATTTAAATTGTATTCTAGGTACTAAGACTAATGGTGTATATAAAAGTTTTCTAGAAGATTATGATAAGGAAATAGAACATGAAAAAGAATGAAGAAAAAACTAATGTAATTAGAATATTAGAACAAAATAAAATAAATTTTAAAGTATATAACTATATTAATAGTACTGCGATTAGTGGTACTGAAGTAGCAGACTATCTAGGTGAAGATTATAATATAGTATTTAAAACATTAGTAACCATTGGTAAATCAGGTAATCATTATGTATTCTTAGTACCAGTAAATAAAGAATTAGACTTAAAAAAAGCCGCCGTAGTAGTAGAAGAAAAGAGTATCGAGATGATTAAATCTAAAGAATTACTTCCTCTTACCGGATATATTCATGGAGGATGTTCACCAGTAGGTATGAAGAAATATTTTCCAACTGTTATTGATAAAAGTGCAAAAAGTCAAGAAAGAATAATCTTTAGTGGAGGTAAAATCGGTTATCAAATAGATACTACACTAGAAGAATTAGCTAAAGTAATAAATTATACATTAGAAGATATAACTAAAGATAAGATTTAATAGTAGTCTTATCTTTTCTATTGTATAGATAATAATTTTATTGTATAATTATCTTAGATAGTAAGGAAGTGGTACTATGAATAAAATAGATAATAATACTATTTTAGATAAGTATAAAGAAATATCTAAATTAAATATAGAAGAAGTATATACTAAATATAATACTAGTAATAGTGGTTTATCTAATAGTGAAGTAAATAAAAGAATAAAAGAGTATGGTAAAAATATAGTTATAAAAGAAAAAAATAGAAATATCTTATATTTCATAATTAATGCTTTTAAAGATGAATTTATATTAATATTATTATTTCTAGCTATAATAAACTTTTGTCTAGGAGATAAATTAGGATCATTAGTAATCATTTTAATTGCTATTGTTAGTGCTTTAATTAGAGTATGTGAAGATTATTCAGTATATAAATTTAATAAGAAATTAAAAAGTAAAATAGTTAGCACATGCTCAGTAATTAGAAACAATAAAGAAGTAACTATTAAAACAGAAGAAGTCTGTGTAGGAGATATTTTAGTATTAAATGCTGGTAGTATTGTAGCGGCAGATTCTATAATAATAGATAGTAAAGATTTATTTGTTAACGAATCAGTATTTACTGGAGAATCTATACCAGTAGAAAAAAAGATAACAAATAATAAAAATATAGATAATATTTTTGATATAGAAAATATTATCTATATGGGTAGTTCTATAATTAGTGGTAAAGCATTAGCGGTCGCTACTAATACAGGAATAAATACTTATCTAGGTTATATGGGTAAAGATTTAACCAAACAAAAAGAATTAACTAATTTTGATAAAGGAATGAAGAACATTACTAATATGTTAATTAAATATATGATTTTTATTTGTTTAGTTGTCTTAGTAATAGATGGTATAATAAAAAATAATTTTAATGAAGCCATTTTGTTTGCTCTTTCAGTAGCAGTAGGTATTACTCCTAGTATGTTACCAATGATTGTAAATGTAAATTTAACTAAAGGTAGTAAGAATCTAGCTAAGAAAAAAGTATTAGTAAAGAGAATAGAAGCAATACAAAATTTAGGAGCAATGGATATCCTATGTACTGATAAGACTGGCACTTTAACAGAAAACAAAATAGTATTACAAAAGTATATTGATGTTCTAGGTAATGAAAATTTAAATGTTTTAGAATATGCTTATTTAAATAGCTATTATAGTACTGGTATGAAGAATATCGTTGATAGAGCAATACTTATATATGGTAGTAAACATAATTTAGATAATATATTACCTAAGTATAATAAAATAGATGAAATACCTTTTGACTATAATAGAAAAATTATGAGTATCCTAGTAAAGAATAACAATGAATATCGAATGATTACCAAAGGAGCTATGGAAGAGATATTAAAAAGATGTAATAAAGTACAAATAAATGGAAAAAATAAAGAATTAACTAAAGAACTTACTAATAAAGTAATATCTAAAGCTAAAGAGATGGCCGAAGGAGGTATGCAAGTAATAGCACTAGCTTCAAAAAAAGAAAGTAATAAAGTTTTAGTATTAAATGAAAAAGAAGAAAATGATATGACCTTTATTGGTTTTGTAGCTTTCTTAGATTCTCCTAAAAAAGATGTTAAAAATGTTATAGAAAAGCTAAATAAATATAATGTTAAAGTAAAAATATTAACTGGAGATAATCCTTATTCTACCAAGAGTGTATGCCTACTAGCGGGTATAAATAGTGAAAAAATATATCTAGGTAGTGATATTGATAAATTAAGTGACAAATCCTTATCCAAAGTAGTAGAAAAAGTAGATGTCTTTGCAAGATTAAATCCTATTCAGAAAGAAAGAATTGTCCGAATATTAAGAGAAAATAACCATGTAGTAGGTTATATGGGTGATGGTATCAATGATGCTCCATCCTTAAAAGAAAGCGATATTGGACTATCAGTTAATGGTGCTACGGATATTGCTAAAGAATCTAGTGATATGATTCTTTTAGAAAAAAGTTTAAAAGTAATATGTGATGGAGTAATTGAAGGAAGAAAAGTATATGGTAATATAATTAAATATATGAAAATGGCTTTAAGCGCAGACTTTGGTGATGTCTTTAGTATTATGATAGCTAGTATCTTTTTACCATTCTTACCACTATTACCAATTCAAATGTTATTTCAAGATTTTATTTATGATTTCTCCCAGATAGGTATACCATATGATAATGTAGATGATGAATTTATCAAATCTCCTAAAAAATGGAATACTAATGGTATATCTAAATATATGATAGTTATGGGTATTACTAGTTCTATTATTGATGTAATTGCTTTTATAATCTTTTGGTATGTATTAGGATATAATAGTATAGAAAAAGCTAGTTATTTTCAAACAGCCTGGTTTATTACATCTCTAATCACAGAATTAATGATTATTTATAATGTTAGAACTTCTAAACATATTTATGAAAAATCAAATATATCTCCTGTACTAGTAGGTTTAACAATCTTTTCTGGTATCTTAACCATTATCACACCACTAGTAATGCATAAAATTACTAACTTTCATTTTGAAATATTACCATTTAACTTCTATATATATTTAATATTATTATTAGTATTATATTTTACTATTGTATCTATAGTTAAAAGAATATATATTAAGAAAAATCATGAATGGTTATAGCTTCTATTATATAATAGAAGTTTTTTCATATACTTAAATAGGTGATAATATGAATAATACTTTCTACGCTTTTTTACTTACCGTATTAGCGGGCTTATCCACAATGCTTGGTACTATCTTTATCTTTATTAAAAAGAAAGATACTAATAAAATAGTTTTATCTTCTTTATCTTTTGCCGCAGGAGTAATGATTTGTGTATCAATAACAGATCTAATACCAGAATCTATTAATTTATTAAGAGATAATATAAATAATATCAGTACTATTATTATATCCTTTTTAGGAATTCTCCTTGGTATTATAATATCTATGTTAATAGATTACTACTTACCAGATAAACCATCCATTAGTAGTGATAAAAAGCTATATAAAGTAGGATTTATATCAATGATAGCAATTATTTTACATAATATACCTGAAGGTATAGCAACATTTGTAGCAACAAATAGTGATATTACTCTAGGCATATCACTTGCTATAGCGATAGCTATGCATAATATACCTGAAGGAATAAGTATCTCAGTACCAATATATTATAGTACAAATAATAAAAAGAAAGCCCTTTTATATACAGGAGTATCAGCTTTATCTGAACCATTTGGAGCTTTCCTTGCTTATATCTTTTTAAAAAATATTATGAATGATTTAATACTAGGTATCCTATTTTCCCTAATAGCGGGCATTATGCTCCAGATATCCTTCTGTGAACTACTGCCAACCGCCAGAAGATATAATAACACTAAATATTTAATAATCTTCTTCTTAATAGGAGTTCTCTTCATGTTAATGAAGTTTATTTTATAAATTTATAAAAAGGTAATGACAAGTTATCTTTTTTTTGATATAATTTTATATAGAGTAGGAGGATAACATGAAAGAAACCTTAATATGTAGTTTAGAAAAACATAATATATATTATTTAAGTGATGCTAATGTTAGCTTTTATATTTTAGTTCCTTATAAAGAATATGATAATACCAATATATCAATTAGATTAAAAAGTAATTATGATAGTTATGATTTAACAAAAAATTCATTAGAAGTAGTTACTAATGAACTTATTAATTATTATAAAAATTTAGATAACTATAACATAACATTAATATTACCAGTATTTTATAATAATATTTTAGATAGAATTAGAGTAGTAGAAGATTTAGAAATGTATCAGATAGTAGATAGATATTTAGGAGTTATTTTTAATAATGCTTATATGTTTTTAACTAAGAATAATGTAAAAGTAAATAATAGTATCTATGTTATTAATAATGATTCATTTAAGAAATTCACTAATTGGTTTGTATCTAGATATAACAATAGAATTGAATATAAAACAATCCTAGATTTAGTAAAAGATAATGGTTCATATAGTAATTATAATGTTATAGAAACTCCTAATATGAATTTTGTAGTAGGTAAGAATACAGAACCTACAATTGAAAAAACAGTAGAAATGGAATTAGAAACATTTGATAACTTAGCTAAAAAGACTATTGAAGAAAAGAAAAAAGAACCACGTAAGAGAGAAGAAACACTAGTAGGTTCTAGTGGCTTTGTTTCCTATATCTTACTAGGAGCTATATCTTTTATAGTATTTATTGGACTATTATATCTATTTGTTAAATAAATTATTATTTTTATGACCTTAGGCATAAAAATACCTCGGAAAACTTAAGTTTACTTAAAGTTGAAGAGGCAATAAAAAAAAGTACTTATTATCTAAGTACAAATGATAATACAGTAGTTAAAGAGAAAGCTACTGCTAAGAAAAGCATAATGTAAGCAAATATTCTATTACTTAGATTTTGCTTCTTTTTCTTTTTACTCATAATCTTATACACCTCTATATAATTGTATCAAATATTAGTCATATTTTCAATATCTATTAATATAATTTAATGGTGATAATATGAATAAAAAATTAAATAGAGGACTAGCTATAATTATACCAGATAAAAAAGTAAATACTTTTATAATGTTTATAATAATATTAGGAATAATATCAGGATCATTATTTCTAGTAGTATTAAAAGATACCGATCACAACCTAGTAATAGAAAAGATTAATACATTCTTCACTAATATAAATACCAATAATATAAATAATATAGAAGCTTTTAAGAATGCTTTTATTGAAAATATAATATTTGTAATCTTAATATGGATACTAGGAATGTCTATTATTGGAATAATTATAAATATATTTATAATATATTTAAAAGGATTTATCATAGGTTTTTCCTTATCTTCATTCTTCTTAGTATATAAATATAAAGGCCTATTAGCGGCCCTTATCTATGTTTTTCCTACTAGTATAATAAATATATTAGTATGTCTATTACTAGGAGTATACTCAGTACTATTTACAATAAACCTATGGAAGATAATCTTTTTAAAAGAAAAAAATTATAATATGAAAAAATTTATAAAGAAATACTTCTTATTACTAATATTATGTATAATATTAATACTAATATCATCATTAACAGAAGGATTCCTAGTACCATCATTATTAAAATTAGTAATAAAACTATTTATTTAAATAATAAAATGTGATATAATGACTACTAGTGAGGTGATTAACCATGAAAACAGTAGTCATTGGTATGTCAGGAGGAGTAGATTCCTCAGTAGCGGCTATCCTATTAAAGAAAGCCGGTTATAATGTCATAGGCTTATTTATGCGTAATTGGGATAGTACTATTAATAACGATTACCTAGGTAATCCAAATTTAAATAATAATATATGTCCTCAAGAACAAGATTATAATGATGCCTTAGAAGTATGCAGAAAGATAAATATTCCATTACATAGAGTAGATTTTGTTAAAGAATACTGGGATTTTGTCTTTACTTATTTCTTAGAAGAACTAAAAAAAGGTAGAACTCCTAATCCAGATGTTATGTGTAATAAATATATAAAGTTTGATTTATTTGTTAAAGAAGCAAAAAAACTAGGAGCAGATTACATTGCTACTGGTCATTATGCTAGATTAATTGATGGTAAACTAGCTAAAGCAGTAGATAAGAATAAAGATCAATCATACTTCTTAGCATATGTTAATAAAGATATTTTTAAAGATGTATTATTCCCTCTAGGTGAAATAGAAAAACCAGAAGTTAGAAAGATTGCTAGAGAATATGGTTTAGTTACCGCTAGTAAAAAAGATTCTACTGGTATATGTTTTATTGGAGAAAGAAATTTTACTCAGTTTCTAGAAAATTATTTACCCAATATTCCTGGTGATATAGTTAATATTGATACAGGTGAAATACTTGGTAAACACATTGGCCTTATGTATTATACCATTGGTCAAAGAAGAGGATTAAATATTGGTGGTACTAAAGATAGAACTTTTGTTGTTAAGAAAGATTTAGATAAGAATATTTTATATGTAGCAGTAGGAGATGATAATAAGTATTTATATTCTAGTACTGCTATTATAGAAGAATTTAATTATTTAACTGATAAAAGACCTAGTAAATGTACTTGTAAATTTAGATATCGTCAATCAGATATAGATATTAATGTAAAATACTTAGATAATAATAATTTATTACTTAGTTATAAAGGATCTAAGGCAGTTACTCCTGGACAATTCTGTGTTCTATATGATAAAGATATATGTCTAGGTGGAGGTATAATTAAAGAAGTAAAATAATAATTAAGGCACTGTAAGCTATAATCTTACAGTGTTATTTTTAGCTTGTAATCTAAAAATAATATGTCATCCACATCTATTATATATAAGCAAATAATATCTTATAAATAAAGAAAAAAATAAAAAAGCACTAGTAATTTTACATATAGTATGATATAATTGTAAATGTAAAGTTATAAATAATTATAAACAATAGGAGGATGACTAACAATGAATGTTGTCGAGAAAGTTAATTTAATATTAAAAAAGGCTAATATTTCCAAAGTAAACCTATCAAAGTATTTAGGAGTATCAAGACAGATGGTTTACAATTATTTTGATGGTGACGATTTATCAAAACTTCCAAACGAGAAGTGTCAACTACTATTTAATTTACTTGACGTCACATCAGAAAAAGAAATATTAGACATAAGCATAACAAATGATTATCTTCAAAGAGTAGGGAGTAAAATATTTGATACAAAGAAGAGTACACCAAAAAAAGAAGAAGCAATTGACTTAGCAGGTTTAAAAAAAGACGAAATAATGTTAATTGGTGAAATTAGCCAAATGCTTAAGAATATACTTATTGAGAATAAAGGTAGAGAAGGGGAGGCCTATACTACTGTTGAGTATGTCCATCACTTTATTGAAAACTTAAATACTACTAAAGAATTAAAATACATTCTAGGATATTTCTCTAAGAATTTTGGTTATACTGATCCCAATAAATTTGCTTTCGATGAAAATAATCAATATATATTAGAAAGCATTATGTACTCTGCTATGACATTATATAGTAATGGGGGAGCTTCTCGTACTAAACTTACCGAATCACATCGTAGATGGGAAGCTATGTTAAATAGCAAAAAAGAAGAAAAATTAACTAGAACACAAGAATTAAATACTGCTAAAATAAGAGCCTTAAGAGAATTAGGATATGATGAAATAGATAAAAATAATGCCAGTGAAGTATTAGACAAAATAGCAGAAATTATGGCTCAAAAATTTTAATTTAAGTCCCCTACTTTAATTTTTACTAAAAATAGGGAAGAACTATAATAATATATTTAATGAGTATTTAAATAAATTTATTAATAAGTAGATGATGAAGTATCCATCTCAAATTAAATAAGAACGTATATAATTAATTAACTGTATAATAATATAAATAATTATATAGTTAATTTTTTTATAAAATAAATTTATATTTAAAATAATAACTATAATAATATTATATGTAATATAAAAAGATAAATACTATCTAAAGCCTTATTTTATATGGTAATTTAAGGTTAACAACTATATTACTTTTAATCAAATATCTTACTTCCTATAATTAATATTATGTTAACTTCTATAAAAAAGAGAATATAAGTATAATATAATTAATTTAGTAAATACTATTATTGGAGGTAATTAAAATGAGTAAGAAAAACAAAGATAATAAGACTAAGACTAAATCTAATAATTTTGATTGTCATTGTAATGATGTTAATTTAGATACTGATATGTCTTGTGATTGTCATAAAGATAATTGTCATTGTACTAAGAAGAATAGTACTAATAATTTTGAAGAAAAAGGAGAATAGGGTTACCTACTCTTCTTTTACTTTATAGTACTTGTTTATAATTACTCTTCTTCTTTTAATTTATCTAATAAAGAATTATATTCATTAGTAATTTCTTCTAATCTTTCTTTAGTTTTAGCTTCATATCTAGTTGTTATATTAGGAGTAGTATTAGACTTTCTAACTAAAGCAAAACCATCATCATATAATACTTTAACACCATCAATAGTAAGATAGTTATAACCTTTTTCTTTAGCATACTCCTCTACTCTACTTACTATTTTATCTTTAATAGCGTCTTCTACTGGGACTTTATTTTCATCAGTAGAATAATATACTGGGATATTATCTAGTAATTCAGTACATTTCTTATTAGTTTTAGATAAAATTTCTACTAATCTTAAACCAGCATATATACCATCGTCATTACCAATAAATTTATCTCTAAAATATAAATGTCCTGACATTTCTCCACCAAATGGATAATCATTATCAACAGATATTTTTTTAGTATAAGAGTTTCCTGTTCTAGTTTCTACTGGTTTAACACCTAATTTAATTAATTCATCTTTTAAAGCCTTAGAACATTTAACATCAAAGAAACCTTCTTTTTTAGTTACTTTATTATAAATATCTCTCCATATTATTATCATAAATTTATCTATTGGTATCATATTACCTTGATTATCCACTACCCCTACTCTGTCGCCATCACCATCAAAGGCAATACCACAGTCAGCTTTTACTTCAAGTACCTTTTCTTTTAGTTGTTTTAGATTCTCTTCTACCGCAGGATCAGGATGGTGATTAGGAAAAGTTCCATCCGACTCATCAAATATAGGAATATATTCTATATATTCATTACTTTTAAAGATATCATGAGCAACTATACTAGTAGTACCATTACCACAGTCATATACTACTTTTAATTTATTATTACCCATATCAATATGATTATGTATCATCTTAACATAGTCTTCCTTAATATCAGCATATTCTATCGTACCATTTCCTTCAGAATATATACCATTTATTATTACATAATATAAATCACTTACATCTTTACCAAACATATTATGAATACCATTATAACTCATTTTAAAGCCATTATATTCTTTAGGATTATGTGAAGCAGTAATCATAATACCAGCATGAATATTTAGTTTATCCCAAGCATAATAGTACATAGGAGTAGTTACTAAACCAAGTCTAACAACATTTACTCCTCCCTCAGTTAATCCTTTTACTAAGTTTTCTTCAATTATCGGACTAGATAATCTATTATCATAACCTACAATCATTTTATTTTTACCAAAACTTAGTAATTTAGTAGCATAAGCTCTACCTATATGATATGATATCTCTTCAGTAATATCTTCATTCCATATACCTCTTATATCATATTCTCTAAACATTAATCTATTTAATTCCATATTTAATCTCTCCTTTTATATAATTCATAATTTTCTTTTAATATATCAGTACTAACATTTGTATATATCTGAGTAGTAGTAATACTAGAATGTCCTAACATTTCTTGAATAGTACGAAGATCTGCTCCATTATTTAATAAATGAGTAGCAAAAGAATGTCTTAACATATGTGGAGTTATATTCTTATCAATATTCTTTTGTTTAGCTATATCTTTTATAATAAGAAAGAAACCTTGTCTACTTATCCTTTTACCATGATTATTTAAGAATATATTCTCAGTATAATAACCTTTCTTCATACTATCTCGATATTCATAGATATATTTCTTTAAGTATTCTACTGCTAGTTCTCCTACTGGAACTATTCTTTCTTTATTTCCTTTACCAAAACATTTAACATAACCATTATCTAAATCAATATCTTTTAATTTCAAATCTACTAACTCACTTACTCTAAGTCCTGAAGAATACATAAGTTCAAGCATAGCTTTATTTCGATAATCAAAAGCATTATTTAATTCTATATCTAATAAATTATCTACTTCTTCTATTGAGAGAATATTAGGTAATTTTCTTCTTACTCTAGGTTTATCTATCTTAATACTTATATCTTCAATATGATATTTTTCACTTAGATATTTATGAAATAACTTTATAGATACTATCTTTCTAACAATACTAGTCTTTTCATAATTATTTTTATCTAAGTATATAAGATAATCAATTATATCTTCTTCTTTAATATTTAAAGCACTATATATATGTTTCTTTTCTTCTATATATTCTAAGTATTTATATATATCTTCAATATAAGATTCAACTGTTGTATCTATTTTCTTTAATTTAATAGCGGTTAATTCTATCTTATATTCATTTAATATATCTTTATTTTCTTTACTCAGTTTTAAATTATCTATCTTTATCATATTACCTACTCTCATATAAATTATATCATTTATTATTGTTTTAGTAAACTTAATAACATTTATTTTACATTTATTTATTCACTATAAGCCTTACTATGTAAGTCTATAGTTAATATATTTATATAAAGAATATAGTTGAAAAAGTTTCAAAAAAAGTTATATAATTTAATTGGTGATAATACAAATGAAATTTTTGAATTTGAAGAATATAATATTAAAGTCACTAAAAATAATCTTTCAGAAAAATAGTGAAAATAATTCCAATGAATTGAGGATCAGACGAAGATATGATGTAATTAGTGAATAATGATTATTCCTAATATGTTAATTCAAAATATCAATAAATTTATTGAAAAAAATAATAATAGTTATAATATGTGTGAGGAAAATTATGAAAAAGATAATTCGAAGAATTCAAATATTAATTCATTCGCTTTTCGTGATAGACGATATAGCAATATCAGAAGAAGAAATGAATAAAATAATGCAAGAATTAAAAAAGAACTAGATAGTAGTTCTTTTTTCTGTCATACATTACTAAAAATCAACAGAGTCCTGTAACTTTTTTCAGGATATACTGTTACATTTTTAAGTCATACATTACTAAAAATTAACAGGGTCCTGTAACTAAATGTCAATGTATTCTTCTTCTTCTTCTGTCATACATTACTAAAAATTAACAGGGTCCTGTAACATTAACTATATATGTAGCAACCTTTTTACGTCATACATTACTAAAAATTAACAGGGTCCTGTAACACTAGAGTTGAAGAAATTTACTATAATACAGTCATACATTACTAAAAATTAACAGGGTCCTGTAACATATTATATTGTTGAATATGCTTTTATTATGTCATACATTACTAAAAATTAACAGGGTCCTGTAACTAGTATTATATAATAAATAATAACGAAATCGTCATACATTACTAAAAATTAACAGGGTCCTGTAACCATATTATCATCTCCTTTTTATAAGTTTTCGTCATACATTACTAAAAATTAACAGGGTCCTGTAACTTTATATGCCACATATAGTCATTTATTAGTGTCATACATTACTAAAAATTAACAGGGTCCTGTAACAGATATAATATAGAAGAATGTATATACTATGTCATACATTACTAAAAATTAACAGGGTCCTGTAACGAAAATTATTGACATGTTTATTTGTTTCTTGTCATACATTACTAAAAATTAACAGGGTCCTGTAACGTTAACCTGGTCAAATCATCAACACCTTTGTCATACATTACTAAAAATTAACAGGGTCCTGTAACTCATGCAAAGGACTAATTACCATAGGCAAAGTCATACATTACTAAAAATTAACAGGGTCCTGTAACCAATCAACGATTATTTATTGAATTATACACGTCATACATTACTAAAAATTAACAGGGTCCTGTAACAATATACCATTTAATAATGTTTTTATCATTGTCATACATTACTAAAAATTAACAGGGTCCTGTAACCAATTTGATTTTCTTTTAATTGAAGTATATGTCATACATTACTAAAAATTAACAGGGTCCTGTAACTAGTACTATATAATAAATAATAACAAAATCGTCATACATTACTAAAAATTAACAGGGTCCTGTAACTTCTACAGGTAAAAAAATATGTTCCATAAGTCATACATTACTAAAAATTAACAGGGTCCTGTAACTGCTGCCACAAGATTTTCACAACCTCTATAGTCATACATTACTAAAAATTAACAGGGTCCTGTAACAATTAATTTTACTATTATTGTAATTTTTGGTCATACATTACTAAAAATTAACAGGGTCCTGTAACCTCAAATTAATTATATCATTTATAAGAAAAATATACAATATTAAAATAATATTTTAATAAATATAGATTATTTCAAGTATTTTTGATACAATAATATTGAGGTAAGAATATGGAAATAGTTATAGATATAGATAATATACCAAATATATTAAATTTAGATAAAAATATAATTTTCTTTGGTAAAAATAGTAGTTATAAAAATAAAGTAATTAATAATATTAATGATTGTTTACTTGGTAAAAGTAAAAATATATTAATTAATGGAAATACCTATAATAGTAAAGATTTTAATATTATAAGTATTAATGAAGAAAATGACTTTACTAATGAATTTAAATTTACTAAAAGTAATACACTAAAACAGCTTATTTATAATGACGTTATAAATAAAATAAATGAAGATAAAATAATTAAATATACTAATGAAATATTTGATGTAATTGATAATAAAGTTAATAATTTATTAGATAGAAAAGTTAATAAAAAAAGTGATAATAATATATCCTTTCAAATAGAAATACCTGATGTTAATTCAATTATAGATAAATTTACTAATATTTATATTGATGATGTTTTACTTAATGATAGTAGCATATCTAAATCAATGAAAAGAAAATTATTATACCAATTATATTTTTTAGACATTAAAAAAACAGACGATAAGCCAACTATAGTTATAATTAATAATTTTGATGTGTATTTAAACACTAATGAAATTATTAATTTATTAAATACAATTGATAATTTATCAAATGATAATTGTCATTTCATATTAAGCAGTTGTAATAATATATTTGAATATCTTAATATAGATAAATATAATATATATAAAGTATCTGATAAAATAATTAATTTTAATATCATTGACGAAGCAATCAAAACATATTTACTAAGAAATGAATATAATAAAAATAATGTTAATATAACATTTAATGATTTTTATATTAATAATGAAGCATTAATTACAAATGAAGAAATATCTAAGATAAAAGATAATATTATCAATAAATACCCTACTCTAATTAGTAAAATACTAAATTCTGATAGTATTAAAGTTGTTTTAAATAAGCCAAAAAATATTACTTGTGAATATATTATTTGTGATAATAAAAATCTTCAAAATCTTTTTTTAGAAATATCTGATAAACTTATTGACTAAAGAATAAAAATACGATATAATTAAATTGTCCTGAAAGAATGGACATACATTACTAAAAGTTTACAGGTTTCTGTAATAAGGCATAATGCCTTAGGTTTGATCTAACCTTAAAGATCAGAAAACAGGCTTATGCCTGTTTTTCTATTATTCAAATACTAATAAACTTTCTATAGATATATCTTCTTCTACTTTTTTTGTACCTGAAAACATTATTATATTATTATATTGATTTTCAGTAACTTGAAGTAATCTAATATTTCCTGTCTTTGGAGCATTTATTTTTAATCTATTAATATGTTTATTTAAGTCATCATTGTTCTTACATATTCTAGAATAAACAGAATACTGCATCATTATAAAACCATCATCTAATAAATATTTCCTAAATTTAGTAGCTATTTTTCTTTCTTTTTCTGTAATTACTGGTAAATCAAACATAACTATTACTCTCATAAACCTATTATTCATATATAATACTTGGTAAATCCAATTTAATTTCACCAGTAGAAAAAGATTTTATATAGCTTTTTATTAATAATCCTATACTATATTCAATAGTATACTTTTTATTTTGATGTAAAACTTCTTCGTTTAATAAATTTATTAACTTCTTCCTAAATTCAAAAGACAATGGTAATACTATATCATCTTTATTATCATATACAAATTTATCTACTACAGATCGATATGGTTCTAAAAAATCATATGCCAAATTAAAATTATTTATTTTAGAACTATGATGTATTCCTAAATAAGTATTTAATCCATGCACAGCTAAATTTCTTATAATTGCACTTGCTATAACAGTATAACCATAATTTAATGCTGCATTAACATTATCATCATAAAATCTTATAAAATCACTTCCAAATAGACTACGAAAATACATTTTAGCTGCTAATCCTTCTCTATTTTTACTATCACCATCTGTTATTTCATTTATATATTCAGTTAATTTAGAGATTGGAAACTCTTCTTTTGAAGTCATTTCCAATACCCTAATACTGTTTTCTATTTTTATTTTAACTATTTGATTCCAAAATTCATTTTTAATACTATCATCTATTTCTAATTGATGTGAAAACACATCTAATTGTTTAAAATGATAATTATATGGATACATTATTGAAGTTGGTTCAAATATTTCATCGCATACTATTAATGATATAGCATTTTTTCCTAGTTCAGCGAGTAACCTAGTAGTAAGAATAGTAGAAGAATCTTCAATTAATATATAATTTATATCTTCAAGTGGCACCTTAGTACTACTTTCATCTTTATCAATTATTAATTGATTATCTTTAAAATGCAATTTTTCACTTTTTTTAATTATTACTTGTCTATAGCCCACTTATCTCTCCTAGTACACTAATTGATAACTTTTTAATCTCCTTAATAGTGGAAACGGTTATTTGATATTGTAATAGTTGTTTATTAAAAATATTATTTTCATTTAAGTCGGTTTTTATAATATCATATCCATCACCCAATTTGCTTTTAACTTCCAATTTACCACTAGTGAAGCCAACTACATAGGCAACACTTTCTTTACCATCATTAGTAGTAATTTTAATCAAATCATTTTTATTTAAAGTAATATATAGTACATAATTATTTATTATATCAGTATAAGACATAATTTTATTGTTCTTACCTTGACCATAATCTAATTTAATATTAAAATTATCATCTACTCTATTCTTTTCTTTTAGTGTATTAATTTTCTTTATTTCTAATATATCATAAGCAGCAAAGTATAACTTATCATCTTCTTTATCTTCTGATTTAAATACATCAATTCGATATATTCCACCTTTTTCTACATTACTCTTATTTATCATATGACCAGTATTTTTATATTCACTATATAATTTTAGTTTTTTAATTTCTTTATGCTCTTTATCACTTTTAGATACAGGATATTTATTCCCATTTGCTTTAAGTACTTCTTCCCCTACCTCATAATCTCCAAACCATTCTACTAAAGTTTCATATATATCTTTAGATCCTCCAAGTCTATCTGGAATATTATCTAAATCTTTTCTTTTAACTTTTTCAATAGGAGTTCTTAATGTCTTATATACTTTTTTATCTTCACCTTTACCTATTTTTTTTATTCCATAATATGTCTCTTCATGCATTTTTCCTGAAACTTTTGCTTTAGCAATTGAAGGTATTAATATATGAACATTATCTATATCTTTTTGGGTGTAAGTGTTATATGATTTTAAATTCCATTTTAATGTATCTAAATCTTGTTCATATACTCTTAACTTTGCTTCTTTATCAAAATTCTCATATGGAAGTGGAAATTCTAACTTACTAATGTTATGTCTATTATAATATATATTATTTTCTGTTAATTGCTGTTTAATATATTCTCTTATATCAATGGTTTCTACAACGCCTGTTTCATCATTATAATATTGACCCTCAGAGTCTTCTATCTTTATATAAGGAATATTTTTAATTTGCAATTCTGTTAATCCATCTATATATCTACTAAATTTTTCATATAATGTTATTTTCTGTTGTAATGATGGTGTAATTGAAGCAATTACTAAGGCATCCATAGCATGATGTAAATGATTATCACGATCTTTATTAATATCTACTTTCATATTTTTAGGCAAAATATAATTTGAAGATATATAACTATGTGTAAGTCTATTAAATCCCCATCTTGCCCTTAATTTAGCAGTAATAGCGCCTGGATACATATTAACTTTTTCTACATTTAAATATGCTTTAATTAATGAAGATAATTCCTTACTTATATATTTAGTATCATTAAGATTTTGACTTCTCATTTCTCTTTCAGTATCAAAATCCAATTTTTTTAATAAATAATTATCTTTCTTTTTCTGTGATATAGTTAAATTATTAATATATGTTTCATATTCATCCCATTTATCAGTTTTACCAAACCATTCATATGGTGTTCTATTTCCTTTTTCTTGATTTTCTTTAGTATATACTAATGTTTTATTTAAATAATTATCATTATAAGTCCTAGAATATGGTAATATATGATCTATTTGTACAATATTATTTCCAAATAAATCTTCTATAGATATTTTTTTCATACTATAACCACAAAATTCATTTTGCTCTTTCCATAACTTATATTTTAACAAATCAGTACTTGATATCTTATCAGTACTAACAAACAATCCTAATTCTACCAATTGATTTTTAATTTTTTCATTTTCAGCTTGCTTTTCTACATTGTTTTTTGCTATTTCATTTCTTTCTTGCCTTGACTTAGCAAGTTCCCTAGCAGTTTCTATATTAATTATTTTAGGCATTCCATATTTCTTAATAATTGAATTAATTACTTTTCTAGTTTGAGTAAGTGATCTAATAACTCTTTGATTTGTTATATTATTATCAACACAAATAGGTACTAACAAATCTTTTTTCTCTTTATCACCATTTATATCAGAATGATTATATCCCAATATATTCATAGCCTTATCGTATGTATTTCCTTCATACATTATAGGAATTAATTTTTTTATTAATTCAGTAGATAACATTAAATGATCTTTAAAATTAGGCAATAATTCTACAAAATGAATATCATTAAATATATTATCTATATTTTCTGATTCTTTTATTTTATTAAGTATATCTTCATTAACTTTATAATTAGTACAATATAAAGCAAGGTCATCTAATAAATACATATTATCTTTTACTTCATCCCAAATATCTTTACTATAAGCTTTTATTATACTATCTTTTAATGTATGATACCCTTTTAATTCAATTAATGTTTTGCTAAGCAATTTATCATTGTATAATTTATTATATAGTTCTTTATCTTCGCTTGATAACTCATTAATGTTAATTTTAGTATCTTTCTTAATATTAAGTTTTTTCTTTAATTCTTCAATTAATTTAATATATTCTTTTTTAGATAAAGTTAAATCTTTAAAGTCAATATTATTTCCAATCATTTTTGTTAAATCTTTATATGATATACTCTTTTTTTCTTTAGCTTTTTCTATTATGTTTTTAATTTCCTTTTCTGATAGTTTTATATATTCACCATCATTTACTTTATATTTTAAATTAACTAATTTAGTTAATGCTACATATATTTCTGAAGAAAACGCTCTCTTTGGTGCTCTTGGATTACCATCAAAGTTACATTTACCAGTCATTCTCTCTATTAAATCTCCACCATATGGAGAATTTCCTCCTGGCCCTTTAGCATAACTTCTTCTAGAATTATATATTTCTAAATATTGATTTTTAAAATTATCAGTAATCAAACCAAATTTTATTTGACTATCTAATACTTTATTTATTTCTTCTAAATACATTTCATTTGTTACTGATATTTTATAATCATTTGGACTATTTTTAATTTTATTTTTAAATTTATCATCTTTTATATACATTTCTGATATAGTACGATAATTATTATCTTTCATTATCTTTTCATTTTCTTTAATAGCGGTTAATACTTTACCTGATTCTTTGTCTGATGCTTCTTCTCTATTTGACTTATATCCTCTTTTTTTAGCATAATGTACTAATATTATTGATAGCTCTTCATCAGTTAGTTTTCTATCTAAAGCTTCAACTTTTAATATATATGGATTGGTATTTTTCCCATTATAATAGTTGTTAATCATGTTGTTAAAAATTATGGATAATTCTTCATTCTTTTCAGAAACTATATTACTATTAATATTACCTTTTAAATATCCATTTTCATATAATAAATTTTTTACTCTATCTAATCTAAATTCTCTTCTTCTCGCAATTCTTCTTGCTCCCCTTTTTTCTCTTCTTTCTTTTGCTCTACTATCACCTGTCTTTTCAACTTCACCAGGAGTAAATATTCTACTTCCAACATCTATTATTTTATAAGGATTATTATTATCATCTAATTCTAACAACCCCCATCCTACCGAAGATATTCCAATATCTAATCCCAATATATAAGCTTTTTTCATTTTACTACCTCTTTCTCACATAGTTATATGTATAATTAAATTGTACAAAATATTACCAATATTGTCAACTAAATACAACGTATATTTATTGATAAATTTATGTACATTCCAACTTTAATATTAACACATACTTGTAATTAACATTTTTTTATACTTATAAGTATACATTTAATGATGTAAAATGTTTTTAATTAACTAACTGTTAACAATAAATAATTAAATTATAATCATTAAGAACTATGTTATCTGAAAATAAAAATCACTCTAAATATATAACTTGGAATTATTATTTTAGTAATCTAAAAAATAATAACCAAAAATTAAAAAAAGAAAGTACTCAGTCAACTCTTTCATTAAAGACGAGGTTGATTTTGTAGTACTAGCTTACGAGGATAACGATATCACAAATATGTAATAATGTCAACCGGTACATGTTTTCATCAAAATATCTTTAATTAAAAATACTTATTTACTTTAACTTATAAATAAGTTATAATATAAAAGAAGAAAGAGAGTTGATATAAATGGATAAATTAATAAAAGAAGCTTTATTAAAGGAAGAAAAAAGACAAAATGATAACATAGAACTTATTGCTAGTGAGAACTATGTTTCTAAAGATATATTAGAATTACAAGGTAGTATATTTACTAATAAATATGCTGAAGGATATCCAGGTAAAAGATATTATGGTGGATGTGAGAATGTTGATATAGTTGAAAATTTAGCTATTGAATATGTATGTAAGTTATTTGGATGTAAATATGCTAATGTACAACCTCATAGTGGTAGTTCAGCAAATATGGCTGTATATAGAGCATTACTTAATCATGGTGATACTGTTATGGGAATGAATTTATCTGATGGAGGTCATTTAACTCATGGTCATCCTCTTAATTTTAGTGGTATAGATTATAATATTATTGATTATAAAGTGAATCCTGATACTGGTTATTTGGATTATGATAACATTAGAGAAATTGCTTTAAAAACAAAACCTAAAATGATAATAGCGGGAGCTAGTGCCTACTCTAGAAGTATTGATTTTAAAAAATTTAGAGAAATAGCAGACGAAGTTAATGCTTACTTATTTGTAGATATGGCTCATATTGCCGGTTTAGTCGCAGCCCATCTTCATATGAATCCCGTTGATTATGCTGATGTAGTTACTTCTACTACTCATAAAACTTTAAGAGGCCCTAGAGGAGGTATTATTCTTACTAATAATGAAGAGATTATAAAGAAAATAAATAAAACTATTTTCCCAGGTATTCAAGGTGGACCACTTATGCATGTAATTGCTGCTAAAGCACAATGTTTCTATGAAGCATTAGATCCATCATTTATAACTTACCAAGAACAAGTACTTAAAAATATTAAGGCTTTATCTGATTATTTAGTTGATAAGGGTATGATTGTTATTTCTGGTGGTACTGATAATCATTTAATATTATTAGATGTATATAATTCACTTGGTATCACTGGTAAAGAAGCTGAAAAAATATTAGATTCAGTACATATTACAGTTAATAAAAATACTATACCTAATGAAACACTTAGTCCTATGAAAGCAAGTGGTATTCGTATAGGAAGTCCTGCAATGACTACAAGAGGATTAAAAGAAGAAGACTTTGTTACTATTGGAGATATTATATATAATGTATTAAATAACTACAATAATGATAGAGTTTTAGATAGAGAAAAGAAAAGAGTATTAAGTTTAACTAATAAATATAAGATATATAATTAATAATGAAGAATTAATAAACAAAGACTTAAATAGTCCGTTGAAGATAGTTCTTTATGGGCTATCTTCATTTTATTATAAAGGAATAGTGACGTTATGGAAGAATTATTATCAATTAAATTAAGACCAAAATCTTTAAAAGATATTATTGGTCAAGAACATTTAGTAGGAGAAAATAAAGTTATATATAATTTGGTTAAAAATAAGAAATTATTTTCAATGATTTTATATGGTCATCCAGGTATTGGTAAGACAAGTATAGCTACTGCAATAGCAGAAGAACTTGGTATGAGATATCGTAATCTTAATGCTGTTGTAAATAATAAGAAAGATTTTGATACAGTTATTGAAGAAGCAAAATTATATGATGGTTTAATTGTAATAGTGGATGAAATACATAGATTAAATAAAGATAAACAAGATATTCTCTTGCCCTATCTTGAATCCGGTATTATTACTTTAATTGGTATGACTACTTCTAATCCATATCATGCTATCAATCCCGCTATTCGAAGTCGTTGCCAATTATTTGAACTTAAAGATTTAACTAGTGATGATATTAAGAAAGGTATCGATAAAGCTATAGAATCTAATCATTTAGAAGGTTTAACTATTACTGATGAAGCAAAGAACTATTTAGCTAGTATATCAGGTACTGATTTAAGATATGCTTATAATACACTTGAAGTAGCCTACTACTCTACTGAAGATAAAAATATTACTTTAGATACTTTAACTAAAATAAGTAATAGAACTAATAGTTTATTTGATAAGAACGCTGATGGTTATTATAATGTAATTTCAGCTTTTCAAAAATCTATTCGTGGTAGTGATGTTAATGCTGCTCTTCATTATTTAGCTAGATTAATTGATGCTGAAGACTTAGACATTATTGTAAGAAGATTATCCGTTATTGTTTATGAAGATATTGGCCTTGCTAATCCAAGTATGGGTCCAAGAGTAGATGCTGCAATTAATGCTGCTTTAAGACTAGGATTACCAGAAGCTAGGATTGTATTATCAGAAATAGTAATAGAACTTGCTTTATCACCTAAAAGTAATAGTGCTGAAATGGCTATTGATAAAGCCCTTGAAGATATTCGTACTAAGAATATAGGAGATGTTCCTGATCATTTAAAGAATCCATCTAGTGAATATAAGTATCCACATAATTATAAAAATGATTATGTAAAACAACAATATTTACCTGATAACCTTCTTGGTAGTAGATATTATATTCCTAAAGATAATAAGAACGAAAGAGTATATAAAGAGATAATAAATAGATTAGATACTATGTAAAAGAAGAATCATTAATTTGATTCTTCTTTATTAAATAATTCTTTTATATTTTATTTTATAATATCGTTTATTACATAATAAGCAGCATTTATACCAGCAGTAGCGGGTACCATCATCATTGAAGAAACTAAATTCTTATCATTCTTCTTAGGTTCTTCACTAGAAAATACTACGGGTACTTTACCTCTTATTTTTTCATCTTTGACATATTTTCTAATACTTTTAGCTAGTGGATCATATGAAGTATCTTTGATATCACATATTTTTACTAGGCTAGGATTTAACTTTTTACCCATACCACATACTGTAATTAATTTAATATTCTTTTCATGACATTTCTTAATAAGTAATTTCTTTACTATAACAGTATCACAAGCATCTATTATATAGTCGTAGGAGCTTTTAAATAATATATCAATATTATTTTCATCTATTTTAAGTGGTAATGTATTTACTAAAACACTACTATTTATTTCATTAATTCTCTCTTTCCAAGCCTCTACTTTTAATTTACCTACATTACTTTCTTTAGCTATTATTTGTCTATTAATATTAGATATATCTATGTTATCATAATCTACTAATGTTATATTATGAATACCACTTCTAATAAGAGCTTCTATTGCATATCCACCTACTCCACCTACTCCAATTATAAGAATATGTTTACTCTCTATTTTATCTAAATTATCTTGACCTATTAAAGCTATTGTTCTATCAAACATTATTTTATATATTTATAGGTGGATACTTTATCTTTAAAATTATTACTTAATTTCTCTATATTATTCTTACTAATACCTTCTTTACTTACTATAAAAGCTTTATATTTATTTATATATAAGTAGTAGGTATTATCTCTTTCAATTACTTTATATAAATCTTTATAATTTATATATTCTTCTTTACCATTATCTATCATAAAATTATATTCTTTAAATAGATATTTTATCTTAGTATTTAGAATACTATCTTTTCTTTTTTTTAATCTTTTATAATTAGTATATGGTAACATATTAGTATTTAATTCTATGATACCAAATAAACTAAATATAAAGGTAATTATATCGATAGTAGTAGTATTATCTAAAAAGAAGAATCTAACTACTAATACTGCTATTAGTATATTCATAATTATTCTAATTGTCTTTACTTTATCAAAATAATATACTCTTAAAAATTCTTTTACTAAGTCATTAGTATATATAGTATTATTTTTTATTTCCACTTCTCATCACCATTATTAGTATATCACAAAATCTATATAAAAAAAAGCCCAGACGGACCGACTCTGTAAGATAAAACCCGCGGCGTAAGTCACAGGTGGGTCAGCACAATAATTTAATTAGGATTCCTACTTAGAAGCAAGCATTCAACACATAAATTATATTAGCTCCCCTATTAATATCTTTAGTCGGTTTTATACTAAAGATGTCGTATCCTCTAGGTATCTTAATTATATCATAGTCTATATTATTAGTAAATAGCTTTATTTATATTTGACAATTATTTTACTTTATTCCTTCCGAGCCCGTAGTCTCTGAAGGTGTTATATTATTTTACTTTATTCCTTCCGAGCCCGTAGTCTCTGAAGGTGTTATAGAGCCTAGTTATAGTCTCTATAACAAACAATATCATTACAATATATAAATATTTATTTTTGAAACTACAGGTTCAAAAATACCTTGGAAGACTATCTTTGATAGGCTGTAAAGGAAAAGAAAAAGAAAGATTAATTATTCTTTCTCTTTACTAAAGTATATTTCTTATTATCTTTAATCGTAGACTTATCAATAATCAAACTCTCATATAAAGAAGAATTACTAGCTATCTCAAACTCAGCAAGTGCAAGAGAAGACTCAAGTATTTCATTAATACTCTTAGCGCCTAATTTTCTATCATAAGCAATTCTAGCTATCATATTAATAACTTCTTCAGATATTTCTAAGTTAATATTCCTTTTACCTAAAAATTCCCTATTAGTATTAAGAGAACTTAAAGTAGAATTCTTAATAATATTAATATAATCATCTAGTGTCAAATTATTCATTTCTATTAGAATAGGAAATTTATTAGCAAGTTCAGGTATAATGCCATAAGAATCAAGAGTATTATCTTCTAATACAGTATTAAATCCCACTGTAGTATTTCTAAGATTCTCATTATTATTAAAATTACCAATACCAATTATAAGTAGTTTATCCATACTAAAACGATATTTCTCATTATCAATAGTATTAATAGTAAATACCCCTTCATCAATCAAATTAATAATAATTTCTTGTAAAGCCTTACTAGAAGTACTATGTCTTTCTTTACTATTTGTCGATATTTCTTCTAATTTATCAATAACCAAAATACCAGTCTTAGCCCTTTCAACATCAAATTCAGTCTTTTCTAATAAATTTAATAATATATTTTCAATATAACCTTCACTACCTAATCTTTTAGCATTAATAATAACACAAGGAATACCAAGTAATTCTTCAAGTAATTTAAAGATTGTAGTCTTACCAACACCTTCTGGACCATTAATTAACATATTATAATTAAAAGTCTTATCTTCATTATTATATTGCTTCCATATAGTAGATAATATTTGTTTTATTTGTTCATCTTGACCTATTATCTTACTAGTTAGTTCTTTATAGACATCACTAATATTCATTTCATTATTACCAATAATATTATCAATTTCTAATTCAGGATAATATTTGTTATAAAAACTTATTAAGTCTCTATCTAAAAAGATATTACATTCATTATTCTTTTCTACTTGTAAGACTATTGGTACATTATCATCACTTTCTGATAATATATATCTATGTTTTGCGTTATTGATAAAGGCTTTTGTTTTAATAGTAAAAAGTGAAGATTTAGGATAAAGATCAGTATATCTAGAGAGAGGAAGTCTACCTAAAAAGGCATACTCTTCTCCCTCAATCATATGATGATATTTCTTCCCTTTAGTAGTAGTAAATACTTCACTCTCTTGATTATAAGTACCAACTTCACAATATACTGGTATATAATTAATTACATCTTTCTTTTCCATTCTTCTATAAATTACAACTAAATCAAAATTATTATTCATATATCCCCCTTAATAAATATCAATCTCTAACCTTAATATGTGTTTCTCTAAGTTGTTTTTCAAATACTTCACCAGGACAACCCATCATGGCATCAGCACCATTAGCCCCTAGTGGGAAAGCAACCATTTCTCTAATATTTTCTTCATCTTTTAATAGCATTAGTATTCTATCAATACCAGGAGCCATTCCAGCATGAGGAGGTGCTCCATATTGAAATGCTGTATATAAACTTCTAAACTTAGTCTCCACATCTTCATCAGTATAACCAGCAAGTTCAAAGGCTCTCTTCATTATTCTAATATCATGATTCCTAACAGCCCCAGAAGCCATCTCATAACCATTACATACAAAGTCATATTGATATGCTACAACATTTTCAATATTATCTTCAGTAAGAGCTTCTAATCCACCTTGAGGCATACTAAATGGATTATGACCAAAATCCCAAGTATTCTCTTCTTCATTATATTCATACATAGGAAAATCATTAATAATACAAAATTCAAATTTATTCTTATCAAGTAAATCAAGTTCATTACCTAATTTAATTCTAAGAAGACCTGCTAATTTATTTATTTTATTCTTAGAGTCTGCTAGTACAAATAAAGTACTTCCAGCCTCTAGATTACATTTATCTACTAATTCTTTTCTTATTTCATCAGTTAAGAACTTATCTAATGATGATTTAAAAGTCATATCTTCATTTACTTTAATATATGCAAGCGCAGGAGCTCCAACACTCTTCATATATTCTTCCATAGACTTATACCAAGAGTTTGATTTATCAATATTCTTAACAGTAATACCCCTAATTAAAGATGTTTTAAATGGTTCAAATAAACTCTTACTTAATATATCAGTTAAGTCTTCAATCACTAATGGATTTCTTAAATCTGGTTTATCTGAACCATACTTAAGCATAGCCTCTTTAAACGGTATTCTTCTAAATGGTCTCTCTGATACCTCTTTATCACTAAAGTGAGTAAATATATCGTAGAAGATTCTCTCTCCTACTGCATAAACATCTTCATCAGTAGCAAATGACATTTCTAAATCTAATTGATAGAACTCACCATATAATCTATCACTTCTAGGATCTTCATCTCTAAAACATGGAGCTATTTGAAAATATCTATTAAATCCTGAACACATAAGTAATTGTTTAAATATTTGAGGTGCTTGAGGTAGTGCATAAAATTTTCCCTTATACTTTCTTGATGGTACAATAAAGTCTCTAGCTCCTTCTGGAGATGATGCAGTTATAATTGGTGTTTGAATCTCTGTAAAGTTCATCTCTTTCATTATTTTTCTCATATAATCTAATACTTCTGTTCTAAATAGTATTCTATCATGTACTTTAGGATTTCTTAAGTCTAGATATCTATATTTTAATCTAGTATCTTCAAAAGCTTCAGTACTTCTATTAATTTCAAAAGGTAATACATTTTGAGCTACTCCTAGTACTTCAAAAGAAGATACCAGTACTTCTACTTCTCCTGTTTTCATATTAGGATTAGTCATACCTTCAGCTCTATGTCTCACTACTCCAGTTACAGTCATAGTACTCTCTCTAGTTATATCTTTAAAACTATCAATATCTTCACTTATTAACTGAATTACTCCTGTTTCATCTCTTAATGTCATAAATACTAGACTACCTAGATTTCTTTTTTGTTCTAACCAGCCTGCTACTTTTATTACTTCACCGATATTTTTAGTGGATACTTCACCACAATAAATTGTTCTATATTTATTTTTCATATACATCTTCCTTTCATATAATATAAAAACACATCAATTACATAAGGACGAATACTATTATCCGCGGTGCCACCTTATTTCACTAATGTGCTCTTTATTAGTTTTTATCGGAACTACCCGTTTTCTACTTATTTATATCTACTATCTGTCACTAATAGTAATAGAAAATCTATACTTATTATATAATTATTATTTATTCTTGTCAATTATTTTTTAATATTTTATTCACTTTAAGTCTAAGTCTTAAAGTGTTGTTATTAGCCTTAGGTCTAATAACAATATATCAGCCATATTTATTATATATAAGTATAGACTATATACTTTAATATGTTTAGTAGGTATTATCTTTTTTAATTAAATAATATTTTTTCACTTTTATACATTTTATTTATAAATAGTAGAAGTACTATTATATATATTATTGAAGATATTATAGTTATTAGTATATTATTAATATTAATAGAACTAGTTAAGATATTATTTATAACAATAGTATGATTAATAATAGGAATAAATGATAATACTCCTGATATATTAATATTTAACATTTCTAAAAACATAGGTATACAAGTAACTAAACTAATTGGCGTAAGAGCACTTTGAGCTTCTTTAAATGATTTAGTAAAACTTGCTATTGTTATACATAATCCTGATATAAATAATGTATAGAATAATAATATTAATATTGTTAATAATATTGTAATAGTATTTATATTAAATATTACATTATCATAAATACTAAAGCTATTCTTTACATAATATAATGATAATATTGATAGAAATACTCCTATTAAAAGAGTTACTATTCCTGATATAGATATAGCTAAGTATTTACCAAATATTAATTCTTTTCTACTAATAGGAAATGTTAATATTGTCTCTAATGTACCTCTTTCTTTTTCACCCGCAGTTGTATCAGTAGAAGTATAAATACAACTAAGAGTTATAGCCATTATAGTAAAGGTAATAGCCATAAGTATTATTTGATTACCAAAAATACTCTCTCCTTTTATCTCAGTAACATTATAATTTAAATTATTATATACTTTACTTAAGTCAATATTATTATTTACCAAATAACTTTGTCCCAAATAATTATTATAGTTGTCTAGATAATTAGTAATTAAACTAGTAACCATACTACCATCTTCACTTTGAATATTAGCATAAATATTATAACTATTATTATCTCTAACTATATACGCCAATATTTTATTACTATTATAAGCTTCTTCTAGTTCTTTAGAACTACTATATACTGTATATTTTACTTCATCACTTAGCAATTCTCTCTCAGTACTAGATAATTCATAATTAACTCCTATCTGGTATGTTTTATCATCTTTATTTACAGTTAATTCTTCATATATATAAGACATTAATATAACAAAGATAGGAATAAATAAAGGAGTAATAGCCATCATAAGTAAAGATTTTTTATCTCTAATTATAAGTTTTAATTCTTTCTTTAAAGTAATTAATATATTATTCATTATTATCACCTCCAGTTAAAGCAAAGAAAGCCTCTCTTAAATTACTAGTATTAGTCTTTTTCTTTATTTCTTCTGGAGTACCAATAGTAATTATCTTACCTTTATTCATAAGTACTACTCTATCACATATACTTTCTGCTTCTTCCATATAATGAGTGGAATATAATATACATTTACCTTTATCTTTCTCTTCTTTAATAGTATCTAAAATAACTTTACTAGATATAATATCAAGACCACTAGTAGGTTCATCTAAGATATAATATTTAGGATCATGCATCAAACATCTAGCAATACTAACTCTTTGCGTTTGACCAGTAGATAAAGTACCTATTCTTTGATATAAAAAAGATTCCATATCAAAAGTCTTATTTAAATATTTAATTCTATCTTTAATATCTTTTTTACTCATATGATAATAATTACCACACATAGTAAGTAATTCATAAGCACTTAAATCTTTATATAACTTAGTATTACCTGTTAAAAAAGCAATTCTTTTCTTTATTTCTATTTCATTATCATGATAATTTAAATTATCAATAGTAATACCACCTCCGCTAGGAGTCATAATACCAGCAATCATTCTAAGTAAAGTCGTTTTACCTGCACCATTAGGTCCTAATATTCCAAGTACTTCATTATCTTTAGCTTCAAAAGAAATATCTTTATCAGCATAGAATTCTTCTTTATTTTTATTCTTACTTTGTTTAATAAATTTCTTATTAATTTTTTCTACTTTTATCATTACATACCCTCCTAGTTAATTATACCTTATTTTATTATAGAAGTATAGAAAAAAAGTAGATTTCTCTACTTTATTAATTTCTTATTATCAGTTTCACTTAATATTCTCATATCTTCTTTAAATAATCTTAAAAAGGCTTTCATAATACTAGTTATTTGTTTATCTAATATATCAACTAAACCATCTGATTTATAATTATTCTTATTTAATGATTTAACCTTACCAATTGTAGTATATATATGCTTACTAGACATATCTACATAAGAATATGTACTCATAGTATCTCTATCTTTTAAAGATAATACTCTTTCATTACTTAATCTTAATGTATAAAAAGATATGATATTTTCAATTAAAGATTTCTTTCCTTCTTCACTAATTATATTAGCATTCATTATATAAGTTAAATATAAAGCTATCTCAAACTCTTCATATAATAGTTCTTTATTTTGTTTTCTTTCATTATATATTTTTTCAATACTATGATAAGTCTTAAAGGCTTTTACTCCTGAAGTATATTTTAATAACTTCTTTAAATACATTATAGTTTCTTTAGGTATATCTTTAATATCTAATTTATCATTATTTATAATACTAGGATCTATATCCACAAATAAACTCTTTATTAGTTCTACATTATTTTCCATTATATTCCCCTCTCTCATGTCAAATATAATATCATAAAAGTAAAATAAATGCAAATAAAAGTTGACAAGGAAATAAACTTATGGTAAGATTAATACAGAAATCAGCGGCCCTAGGTGACTTTTCACTACGGCTGCTGATTTTTAATATTTATTTTTCTTGATAACTATGCTATAATATATAACTACAAGGAGAGATATTATGAAATTTAGAGAATTAAAAGAAAATGAATCATTAGAAGTAATAGAAGTAACAATGAAACCTAATAACACTGATATATTTGATAGCGTATTATCAGATTCCGATACAGGTGAATACTCTAGGATAAAAATGAGAATTCTTACTGATGGTGAAATAGAAAGACAAACTGAGGAAATTTCTCAAGATATAAATGAATTTTATATAGGAGAAAATAAATATCAATTTGATGTAAATACTTTAAAAACAAAAAAATTATACTTTAAAAATTATAGTTATATTATTACTTATCTAGTATCTACAGAATATAGACTATTTGGAACTATACCTAGGAAATTTGATATAGTTAATGATATATCGATATATCTTAAAAATGAAAAAGATAAAAATGCATTAATATGTGCAAAACAAATGATTAAAGACTTTGTTATTAGTAACAATAACCTTGACAATTTTCATCTATTTGCAATGGCATTATCACAGACTGATGGAACTGCAAGACTTGACATTAATAAGATTTCTAAAAATATATATACTTTAAAAAAACTAAATAAATAACACATAAGTTTAGAGACTATAGGCTCTAAACTTTTTTTCTAATGCCTAGGTCATTAGAAAACCTTGAGTGACTATAGGCACGAAAGGAATAAAAGAAAAAAGTAGATAATTCTACTTTTCTAATAATATAGTTACAGGCCCATCATTAATTAAAGATACTTTCATATCAGCACCAAAAATACCAGTACCAACTTCAATACCCTTATCTCTTAATTTATTATTAAATTCATCATATAATAAAGTAGCCTTATCTCCTCCTAGAGCCTTAATATATGATGGTCTTCTCCCTTTAGAAGCATCTCCATATAAAGTAAACTGACTAATAGATAAAATATTTCCATTAATATCTAATAAACTCCTATTCATAACATCATTTTCATCTTCAAATATTCTTAAGTTAATAACCTTATCAACCATCCAGTCTATCTCTTTAGAAGAATCCCCTTCAGTAAACCCAACTAGTAGCATTAAACCCCTATCAGATTTACCTACAATTTTACCATCAACTTCAACACTAGAATTAATAACCCTTTGTACTACCACTCTCATTATTTAACCTCTCTTTCAACTTTCTGAACAAAACTTAAATTTAATAAATCATTCATAAATTTCTCTAATTTTTCTTTATTTTCTACTAATACAGTCATTCTATATACCTTATATTCACTCTTATTAATCGTAGATATACTATCTATAATCATATTATTTGATGATGCTTTAGTAATTATATCTAATAAATTATCATAAGTATTAGTATATACTAAGATATCTGATGGATATTTCTTATCCTTTTGAATATTCCATTTAACATTAATTAATCTCTCATCAGTATCAGTAATATTATGACAATTACTTCTATGAACAGTAATACCAGATCCTCTAGTAATATAACCAATAATATTATCTCCTGGTATAGGTTTACAACAACTACTTAAACTAGTCTTAATCTCATCAATACCCTCTACTAAAACATCATTATTATTACTATTATCTTTATAGTAGGTAGTTTCATTTATTTTAGCAGCAATATCTTTCTCTTTCTTCTCAGTATTATTATTAATAATAATCTTAATAACAGAATTAGGAGTATTCTTACCAGAAGCAATATTTACATATAAATCATCAATATCTTTTAATTTTAATTCATTTAATATAATATCAATATTCTTATTAGATAAAAATTCATTAATACTTAAATTTTCTTTTCTAAGTTCTTTCTCTAATAAATCAGTTCCCTTTTCAATATTTTCATCTTTCTCTAATTTACTATAATAACTCTTTATCTTATTCTTAGCTCCACTAGTTACAACAAAATTTAACCAATCCTTACTAGGCTTAGAAGCCTTATTAGTATTTACTTTAATAATATCTCCTGTTACTAATTTATAATCAAGTGGTACAATATTATCATTTACAATAGCTCCTACTATACGATCTCCTACTTCACTATGTACCTTATAAGCAAAATCTACTGGTGTTGATTGTGCTGGTAACTCAATAACATCACCTTTAGGAGTATATACATATATAACATCACTAGTTAGTATATCTTTTTTAACCGAAGTAATAAATTCTTCCGGAGTATTAGTCTCTTCATTTAACTCAATAATATTTCTAAATATCTGAAGTTTCTGTTCCATAGCATCTTTAGCAGACTTAGCCCCATCTTTATGTTCCTTATATGACCAATGTGAAGCAATACCATATTCCGCTATCTTATCCATTTCATAAGTTCTAATTTGAATCTCAAATAAATTACCATCAATACCAAAGACAGTAGTATGTAACGATTGATATAAGTTAGTTTTAGGCATAGCAATATAATCCTTAAATCTCTTAGGTACAGGTTTATACTTAGAATGAATTAACCCTAAAGCTAAGTAACAATCTTGTTCAGTATCCACAAATACCCTTAAAGCTAATATATCATATATATCATCAAATCTTTTACCCTTAGCCATCTTATTATAAATACTATAGATACTCTTACTTCTACCCTTTATTTCATGAGGAATATTATGCTCATTTAATAATTCTGATACCTCATCAATCATCTTACTAACAGCTTCATCTCTCTCCGTTTTCTTCTGATTAAGTTTTTCAACAATATCAAAGTAAGCATCAGGCTTTAAGTATCTAAGTGATAAATCTTCAAGTTCACTTTTAATCTTATAAATACCAAGTCTATGAGCAACAGGTGTTAATATCTCTAATGTTTCTTTAGCCTTTTTCTTTTGTTTCTCTACAGATAACACACTAATAGTACGCATATTATGTAAACGATCCGCTAATTTAATTATAATTACTCTAGGATCTTCAGATAAACCTACTAGTATCTTTCTCTGATTAGCAGCACTAGCTTCTGTCTCAGTATTAAAGTTTAATTTATTAATCTTTGTTACCCCATCTACTAATAAAGCAACTTCTGATCCAAATAATTCTTCTATTTCTTCTTTAGTAGCATCAGAGTCTTCAATAGTATCATGAAGAAGCGCAGCAGCCATACATGGAGCATCCGCAGATATCTCAGTTAATATTAAAGCAACATTAAGTGGATGTAATATATAGTCATCACCAGATATTCTCTTTTGACCAAAATGTTTCTTTTCAGCATAATCATAAGCTCTTCTAATTAAAGCAATATCTTCTTCATTGTCATTATATTTTTTAAATTTATCAATTAAATCATCAATTGAAATCTTAATTGTTTTTGTACTCATATTCATCACCAATCCTTATAAGGAAAGCTTACAAGAATCACTTGTAAGCTATTTTTAACAATTAATTCCTTTTATTTGCATTTCTTCTTTCTCAACTTTTTTCTTTACTTCTTTTTTAGGTTTAGATAATCTCTTACTTTCTAACATTAACCATAAACTATTAGATATATATATAGATGAGAAGACACCTGCAATAAATCCTACTAGTAAAGCAATATTAAAGTTTAATATTTCATGAGAACCTAATACTATTAAACAGATAATAGGTACTATAGTAGTAGCAGTAGTCATAAGAGATCTAAAGAATGTTAATCTAACCGAATCATTTACTAATTCAGGTAAATCATCTTTATTCTTAATCTTTCTTTCATTATAATTTCTTCTTATCATATCAAATGTTACAATAGTATCATTAATAGAATATCCAATAATAGTTAGAATAGCGGCTATAAAGACAGAATCAATTTGAAGTTTAAATACACCAAAGAATATAATAGTAATTAAAGCATCATGTATTAAAGCAACAATACCACTGATAGCATAATTAAATCTAAATCTAAAACTTACATAGATAATTATACCAATTAATGATATAATTACTGCCATAATAGCATTCTTAATCAATTGTTTCTTAACCATATCAGATACAACATATATATTTGAAGTAGTATGATATTCTTCTTCTAATTTATTTGATAAAGCTTCTATTTCTTCTTTAGTTAACTTCTCATTAATAACAATATTAGTAGAATCTTTAGTTCTATCAATTTTATTAATAGTATAATCACCTAAACTAATATCATCAGTAGTATTTATAGTAATACTAGTACCACCAGTAAAATCTACAGCAAAGTTAAAATGTGTTATAAGTGAGTATGTAATTCCTCCTACTAAAGCCAATAATACTATCGGTAATACTATCTTTCTTGACTTAACAAAATCTAATTTCTTAAATGGAATTCTAACTTCTTTAGCAGGAATAATCTTTTTCTTAGAAAGTCCAATAAATAAATTTACTTTATTATCAAATACTCCACTACCCGCAAATAAAGCTACCACTGCTTTAGATATAAATACTAATACTATTATCGTAAGTAAAATATTAATAATTAACATCGTAGCAAAACCCTTAACACTAGATTGTCCTAAGATAAATAGAATTACTGCTACTATCATCGTAGTAATATTAGCATCTAATATACTAGATAAAGATTCTTTATTACCAATAGCTACAGCCTCTTTAAGTGGTTTACCTATCTTTAATTGATCTTTTATTCTTTCAAAACTAATTACTGAAGCATCAACTGCCATACCAATACCAAGTAACATCGCAGCAATACCAGGTAAAGTTAATGTTCCTTCAATTAAATAGAATACTAAGAATGATAACATAGTATATACTACTAAAGCAGTACCTGCTATAAAACCACTAAAATGATACATTAAAATCATTATTAATAGTACTAAAATAATACCAATAATACCCGCTACTAAAGTCTTATTAAGAGCAGCTTCGCCATATGTTGCTTCTACTGTACGAGAAGATATCTCATTTAATTTAGTAGGAAGTGAACCAGAATTTATAAGTTCTACTAATGATGTAGCTTCTTCAGTAGTAAAGTTACCTTGAATAATAACATCACTAGCAAAAGCCCTATCTACCCTAGCAGCAGATAAACATCTTGATGTTGATAACGATCCACATCTATCTTTTTCTTTACTAAATGAATCATTATTCTCATCATAATCAAGCCAAATAACAATAACATTATTATTCATATCTTTTACTTTATTAGTTACATTATAAAATTTATCCGTATCTTTAATAGATAATGATACCGCAGGATGACCATACTGATCCGTAGTTACTTTAGCTTCTCCTCCTAATACATCTGAAGTCATAAGTAAATTATCATTATAATCTCTAAAAGATAATACCGCAGTTGAAGATATTACTTCTCTTGCTTCTTCTTTATTTTTAATACCCGCTAATGCTATTCTAATCTTATTATTATCTTCAATAGCTATCTCAGGCTCGTTTACACCTAAAATATCAACTCTCTTTAAAATAGCTTTATAAGTATTATAAACCATATCAGAAGTAAGCTTATTACCATCTAATGGTTCTATTTCATATAATACTTCAAACCCTCCTTGTAAATCTAATCCATAATTAATATTTTTAAATATAGGAATACTTAAATAAGCACTACCTATTAATACTATTAATGTGATAAAAGTACCTAGTATTACTCTTAATTTATTATTTTTAGTCTTTTCTTGTTTTTTCTTTTTCATATTGCATCCTTCTTTCTAACTTATCATATCTCTCTCAGTATTTTTTATTCTTTCTTTTAGAAAAGAATCTACTTTTTCAATATCAACATCAATAATATCATTAACCATCTCTGATATTGATAAATTCTTAGTCTTAATCCATTTATTTAACTTAAGATAATTCCATATATCAATCATTTTAATATAACTATAATTATCTTTAATTAGTCTAAGTTTAACATTAAAAGCGCCCCTTAAACTATTAAATAACTCCTCTTCACTCTTGTATTCCATCACATCACCATTAATATTGTACCATATAATTACTAAAAGTTAAAGAAAAAACGACCAATTTACGGTTGTTTTTCTGTCTCTACCTCTCTTTTTTCAAATAATAATTCTATATCAATATCTAAAGCTCTAGCTATATTACTTACTGTATCAAGAGAAAAATTCTTCCTACTATTAGGAGCTTCTATTCTTCTAATAAATTCATGGGAATATTCTGTTTTCTCAGCAAGTTGTGCTTGTGTCATATTTCTGCTTTTACGATAATACTTAATATTTTTGGCAACAACCATATAAATAGTATCGCGTTCTGCTCCTTTTCTCCTCATAAGATATCACCTGTAATCTTATTGTCTCACAAAAAGAAAAATTTTTATGTAAACCATTTGGTTACATTTTTAATAAAAAATGCTTATTTAAACCACATTTTGATAAACATCTTTTATTTTCTTTAAAGTTTTCCTCTCACTACGTGACACTTCTACTTGATTCATACCCAAAATATCCGCTACTTCACTTTGTGTTTTATCTTCAAAATACCTTAAATATATAAGTTCCTTATAAGGACTTTCTAATTTACTTATTTCATCATTTAATAACATATAATCAATGTTATAGAAGTCTCTATTATCCCTAATAGTATCTAATAAAGATAAATCTTTACCATCATTAGATATTATTTTTTCCAAACTATCAACTTTATTCATAGCCCTAATAACATTGTCTATAATAAGTGGATTAACTTCTAAAAACATCGCTAGTTCATTAACCGAAGGCTCTTTCATTAATTTCTGACTAAGTATATTCCTCGCAGTACATATTTTTTTATAAAGACTTATATATTCATTAGAAACTTTAATACTTTTAATATTATTTATATAATTATACATCTCTCCATAAATATATTTAAAAGCATATGTAGAAAACTTAGTATTATGATCATTCTGATAATTATTATAAGCCTTAATAACTCCTATTACACCAACTTGATATAAATCATCTTTATCATAACCCTTAAAATATTTATTCATAATCATATAAATAAGACCACTATTTACTTTAATAATCTCCTCATACTTATTCATTAAATCATCCTCTCAAATAATTCAAAAGCATCATACTCTCTATTTATTTTAGGGATATCTCTAAGTAATTTTCTAGACACATTAAACTTATCACAAATAATAAATTTATTATTATTATTTTCATATAGCTTATATATTTTATTTAGATATTTGATACTATAACTGTCTATTGAATACATATCATCAATATTAAGTACAACATATTTAAAATCTTTATCAATAATTCCTTTAATAGTATCCTTGTTTAAATCACCTTTCAAACGAATAAATAAAATTCCTTTTCTAAACTCCATATTAGTTTTAAGCAATTTCTTCACCTTCCTTTTATAATTTACCACATTTATTTATCATTGAATACCCATTCGACAATACTAGTTATTTTTAGATACTAAGCAGCAATAAAAAGACTAAATACTTAGTCTTTTTACTATAATATTCTCTTAATTATTTAATATTTATTACCTCCTTCATATATAAATACACTTTTTATTTTGTTTTTTGCCTAAATAATGAAAAAAAGACTAAAATTTAGTCTTATATTCGTTTAATATTCTTTTTAATACTTTGCCTTCTTTTAATTCTTGATAGTTAATACCTACTTTATTAAAGGCTTCAATGGTAGGATTAGTTGGATATATTAGAAAGCTTCTTTTGAATTCTTCGATAAAGTTTTCTTTATCTTGTTTATAATTTTCATATAAATAAATAGCCATAAATTGTCCTATAGGATAAATAAAAGAATACTTAGAAACAAGCCCTTCAGTATAATAATACATATCATAAAAATTACTTCTTGTCATAATATTATCAGCATATTTTTTAATTCTTTCTTCTTCTATATAAACACAATCATCATTATCTTCAATCCTATCTTTCATACAAATAACATTCATATAAAAATTATTAATAAATAATTCAATATAATAATCATTTAAAGATACATCTATACTATGATTAAGTATTTTATTATCTTTTATATATCTTAAAAAAGCATATTCAAAGAAAGATGAAGATACTTCATAATAAGGCGTCATTATTGAAACATTACGATATACTTTTTTATTTTGTGAATATAAATGTTCTAATTCAAATAAATGACCACATTCATGTACTAAACTTCTTGCAAACTCTAAGTTATAACCATCTTCATTATTAATTACAATAACACTATCATCAATAGCTTCAAATGGATTAATATAACCACCTGCTCCATATATATTAGTTTCAATTATTTTAGAATTAACACTTTTCTTTATAATTTTATCAGCAGTCCCCCTATCAATATCATTTAAGAAACTAAGTACAATTTCCATCATTTGTTTTTTATTCATTTTAGGTAAACTTTTATGATATTCATGATAAAAAGGATACTTCTCACTAATAAAACTTTCTATTACAGCCTTTGAAATATTAAAAAAACATTTCTTATCCCTATTAATAATATCAAAATATTGTTTATTATCTGGTAATAACTCTTCATCAACAAACCATAGATGTTTATTTTCTATACCAAATTCTTCTTCACATAATACTTCAAAAGCAAATAATTCATATAATATTCTTCTTCTTTTAGATTTAGTACCAGCTCTTAAATATTCCTCATTTAATTTATTACCAATATCCTTTATAGTATCTATTATTTTGTCTTCCATATATTTATCTCCTATAACATAAGTATATCATATAATATTATTATTAAAACAAATTATACCTGTAGTTAACAAAAACAAGACTAAGCTTTAGTCTTGTTTGTATTTTTTTTTGATTCAATTGCTACTCTTTGAACTAATCCCATAGCAATCATTAAACATATAGTATAACTTCCACCATATGATAAGAATGGTAATGGTACTCCAGTTAAAGGTATCATACCCATTACACCAAATAAATTGACAATAATATGTGTAAGTAAATAAGCAAATACTCCGTAGCAGATTAAACTTCCTCTTAAATTACTAGCTCTTCTAGATATCTGAATAATTCTAAATAATACAAAAGCATAAGCACATAATATAACAATACCTACAATTAAGCCCCACTCTTCTACTACAATAGGAAAGATAAAGTCAGTATAAGATTCAGGTAAGTATAAATATTTCTGCGTAGAAGCTCCTAGTCCCTGTCCTTTTAAACCACCATTCTTAAAAGCAATAAAACCATTACATAACTGATATCCCGTTTTATCTTGATATCTTTCACATGGATCTAAAAAATTTAAACGATCCAATTGATAACTTTGAAGCATCTTACCTCCAGTAGTAATAAATACTAAAACCACTACTAAGATACCTCCTAAGAATATTTTATTAAAAATACTCCGATTCTTTTTACTAATTGGTACTCCATAAAACATCATTAATGTTATTAATCCAATAATAACAGAAGTTCCCATATCCGGCTGAATAATTACTAAACCAATTATTATAAAAGCAACAAGAATAGGTTTAATAATATTCCACTGATTATCTAATCTATCTTTATTCTTTTCATAATAACTACTTAAATATATAATCAAAGCTACTTTAGCAAACTCTGATGGCTGTATAGTAATTGGACCTATCTTATACCAAGAAACAGCATTCTTAGCATTATGTCCAAGAAATGGTAACCCAATTAAAGCTAGTATTATTACACCTATAATAAAGATATCTAACTTTTTATAGTTTTTAGTAGGAAATATTATCATAAAACAAAATAATATAAAACCTAATACTAAGAATATAGCATGTCTTAAAAAATAGTGATATGGACTATAATTATAACGCATATATGATTCCATTGAAGAAGCACTTAATATCATTATTAAACCAAATATAAAAAAGATAAAAGTAACTACTAATAATGGTTTATCTAATTTTGATAATAACTTCTTCATATTCTCACCTATTATTATAATAGCATACTTTTATTCTTTTGAAAACCATATTTTTATTATTTGACATTTCTTTATCTATTATATGAAAAGCTTAACATCTTTTCATATTGTTTATAGCCCTAGTCTATAAGCAAGCAATAATAAGATATCATATTCGGAGTGAATACCTAAAATACCTATATTTATTTATTACTCAGTATCCCAATTCACAAAACCTTATTTTTGAAACTACAGGTTCAAAAATACCACGAAAGACTACAGGCTGAAGTGGAAATAAAAAAAGAAATATTTATTTATTAATATAAATATCTCTAATAGTATTTATAGGTATATATTCATTATCCATAGTAATTAAATTATTCTTATTCTTACCAATAATTCTCTTAATAACTTTATTATTATCAGTTACAATAACAACATCTATCTTATAAATATAATTAGGAGAATTAAAAATATTAACAATCTTCTGTTCTACAGTTAAATTATTTCTATTATTAATAAAACTATTAGTATATATATTATTACTATCTAAAGTAGAAAATACCCTTTCATTATTATTTAAATCCTTATCAATCTTATTATGATACATTCTAGGTAGTTCACTCAATTTATATCACCTCTATTAGATTATATGAAAATATCTTTATTTATATTTATTATTTTTAATATTTGTGGTATTATAATTAAGAGAGTGATAAAAATGCAAAAAGAATCAAAATTTAAAGTAGAAAAAAACATACTAATACCACTTATATTATTTATGATAATTAGTGTTATAACAATATATTGTACCAAAAGTTTACTTCCAAGTGATTTACAAAATCTATATTTAAAACAAATACTATGGTATACAATAGGCTTTATAATAGCCTTTGTAATGATGCTATTCGGTAATAAATTCTTATATAATAATGCTTATATATTATATATTATAGGAGTCCTCCTCTTAATACTAGTATTATTTATAGGAACTCCTATTAACAATGCAAAATGCTGGTTTATAATACCATATATCGGTAGTTTCCAACCATCAGAATTTATGAAAATATTCTTAATAATAACATTATCAAGAATGATAGGTGACTTTAATGCCGAAAGAAGAAGTAATGATATGATGGAAGAATTTAAATTTCTAATTAAAGTCTTAATAGTAGTAGGAATACCTTCAGTACTTACCTTTATAGAACCAGATACAGGAGCAGTACTCATATATTTTATCATAACAATAGTAATGTTATTTACCGCAGGCTTTAAAAGTAGATGGTTTATAGCTACCATTTCAATAATACTAGTATTAGGTAGTATCTTCCTAGGAATATATTTCCTAAATGACGATTTATTTATTAAAATATTTGGTACAAGTTTCTTCTACCGAATGGATAGAATATTAAATTGGTCTAATTCTAGCGGGCTACAACTTACCAATAGTCTTACCGCTATTGGATCTGCTGGTAGTCTAGGACATGGTTTTAATCATACTCCTATTTATTTTCCAGAAATGCAAACAGATTTTATCTTTGCCGTATTTGCCTCTAACTTTGGCTTTATTGGAGTATTATGTTTAATATCATTACTTATATATTTTGATATTAATATTATCTCACTAGCCGAAAAAACTAATGATGCATGTGATAAATTTACAGTCGGAGGCATAATTGCAGTCCTTCTCTTCCAACAAATACAAAATATCAGTATGACAATTGGTCTTTTACCAATTATGGGTATAACTTTACCATTTATATCCTATGGAGGATCTTCACTTCTATCATATATGACATTAATAGGAATGTTATTTAATATATCAAATGAAAAACTTAGATTTAAAAATTAATACCAAGATAATAAAATTCTTGGTATTTTTATTTCAATACATCAATTAAACTTTGTAGCATACCAATACTATTTAAAGCATTATTAATACGGTCACTAGTAGTTAGTTTATACTTTTCTTTCATATCTTGAACCATATTATTAAATAAATCAGGATTTCTATTTAAATATTTATACCAAATAGGATATTCTCTAATAAATCTAATTAACATTGGATCAGAAGATATCTTTAGTTGAGTCTCAATAGTCATTAATCATCAAACCTTTTATATACCGGTCTAGGTAAGTAATCACTCTTAGTAGAAGTTCCCTTATCTTTTACTAGAAGACCTCCAAATAAATCAACAGCCTTCTGTATTGAAGATAAACCATCTTGTAATTTATCAGCATCAATATTCTTAGCCATCATTAAAATATTATTTAAAGGATTACTATTAGAAGATTCTTTGGCCCCTCTTTCTTCTTTATTTAAGTATTTATTCCAGATAGTAGGATCTTCTCCATATAAATCATATAATTCATAGAACTCCTGCCACGAAGTATTCTTTTCTCTAACATAAGTAATTAAATTAGGATTCCTTCTTACAAATGATTTAAAATTATCTATTTTAGTCATCGTATCACCTATTAAATTATATGTAATATATTTATAAAATACACAAAAAGATAGAGACTAATTCTCTATCTTATCTAAAAATTCATCTTCTTGCCATATTGGAATACCTAAAGCTAAAGCTTTATCATATTTACTACCAGGAGAATCTCCTACTACAACAACAGAAGTTTTAGAACTAACTGATGATGATACTTTACCTCCTAGTGATTCAATAATTTCACTAGCCTTATCTCTAGTAATATTAACCAAACTACCAGTTAAAACAAAAGTCTTACCTTTAAATTCATCCTTTTCTTCATACCCAGAATTATTAATATAAGTAGTATTTACTCCTAGTTGTTTTAACTTAGTAATAATATTTTTATTATCCTCATTACTAAAGTAATTAATTATACTCTTAGCGATAATGTCTCCAATATCACTTATATTAACTAACTCTTCATAACTAGCAGTCATTAAATTATCCAAAGTCTTATAATACTTAGCTAGTACCTTAGCAGTCTTAGCCCCAACATTTCTAATACCAAGACCAAATATTAATCTTTCTAAAGAGTTATTCTTACTATTTTTAATAGCACTCTTTAAATTATCTATTTTCTTCTTACCATAACCTTCTAAATTCATTAACTCTTCTTCATATTTATCAATATCATATATATCAGTAATATTAATAATAAAGTTTTCATTATATAAATCTTCAATTATCGATTCACCAAGACCATCAATATTCATAGCTTCTCTACTAGCAAAATGAATTATATTTTCAATTTTTCTCGCCGGACACATTTCATTAGGACAATAGTAGTCAGCCTCAGTATCTTTTCTAACAATCTTAGTATGACAAATAGGACAGTACTCTAACATCTGAAATTCTTTTTCAGTACCATTTCTTCTTTCTTTAAGAACTCTAACCACTTCCGGAATAACATCTCCAGCTTTTCTAATAGAGATAGTATCTCCTACTCTAACATCCTTAGTTATACAATAATCCTCATTATGTAATGTAGCTTTAGATATAAGAGAACCCGCTACATGAACTGGTGAAAAAATAGCATTTGGCGTAATCTTACCAGTTCTCCCAACAGTAAATTTAATTTCTTTTAAAGTAGTAAGTACCTCCTCAGCTGGAAATTTATAAGCTATCCCCCATCTCGGAACTCTAGCAGTATAACCAAGTCTATCTTCATCTTCAAGATTATTAACCTTAAGAACAACACCATCAATCTCATAAGGAAGACTCTTTCTAATTTCTCCAAGTAACTTAATATCCCTTATTATTTCCTCAGCATTAGAAGCAGTAGTATTTAATTTATAATTAGTAACAAAACCAAGTTCTCTTAAAAACTTTAATGATTCATCTTGTGTCTTTATACCATAATCTTTAGGATTAGGTATAAAGTAAGCCATAAAATCCAAATTCCTTTTAGCAGTAATCTTACTATCTAATTGTCTAACAGAACCTGCCGCAGCATTTCTAGGATTAGCAAATAAAGCCTCTCCATTTACTTCTCTTTCCTTATTAGCCTTCTCAAAAGAAGCTTTACTCATATATATTTCTCCTCTTACCTCAATATCAATATCTTTTTTTAATCTAAGAGGAATAGATTTAATTGTTTTCCCATTAGCGGTAATATTTTCACCTACCAAACCATTACCACGAGTAGCTACTCTAACTAACAATCCCTTTTCATATATTAACGAACCAGATAAACCATCCATCTTAGGTTCTACAGTATAAGTAGGATTATTAATACTCTTTCTAATTCTTTCATCAAAAGCAATTATTTCATCTTCATTAAAAATATCATCAAAAGATAACATTGGTGTCTTATGTTCTACTTTTTCAAATTTACTAAGAGCTTCTCCTCCAACTCTTATCGTAGGAGAATCTTCTCTTTTTAATTCAGGATATGCTTCTTCTAATCTAAGTAACTCACTATAATAATCATCATACTCCTGATCAGTAATTGAAGGACTATCATTAAGATAATATTCATAACTAGCCTTATTAATTATTTCAACTAACTCATCAATTCTTTTCTTTTTTTCTTCCATTTATATTCACCATATAAAGTATAACACAAATAAAAAAAGAAGGTCAAGTAATTAGTCTAAAAAATACTAATTTGACCTTCTAAATCTTTAGATTTTACTTTCTTTTTAGGTTCAACTAAATCTCCACTTAACGATTTTTTTAAATACTCAAAAGTTAGTTCTCTTTCCAATTTATCTTCTTCTTTAGTAATACCAAGTTGTTCTTTTTCTAATGTAATATCATAATTATAAATAAACATAGCTAAATCATGAAAATATTTATAATTAATTTTAACCTCCCCAGTAGTAGAATCATATTTAGTAACTTCTCGCATATAGAATTCTCCTAATGTAACATTTAAAAGTTCCCTTTTCCCAGATTCCATACAATATTTAATCTTAGATACATTAATATTATTCATATAACTATTACGATAATATGATACTAGTTTTTCTAAAAAAATATAATCTTTTTGCTTACTAAGTAATATAAACTTTAAACCATATAAATCAAAATAATTTTTAGTTCTTCTATAAGGTATACCATTTCTTACTAATTCATAAGAATTACTTTTTTTATATCTAATAGTAAGTTCTCTAGCAATATCCTCTAGTTCAATTAATCCAGCCTTATATAGATCCTCCTTAAAGAAATATTCATTAATATAGTTCATAGTACATCTATCAATTTCTTCTAAACTATAACCACCACTTTTATATTTAGATAACTTAGTAAAACAAGTAAGATACCCAATATCAATAGGAATATAAGTATCTTTCTTCCTTATAGTTAAATAATAAGCCATAACATCCCCCTTAACACACCTATATAATAGCAAATTTCAATCTATTTGTCAAATTAAGAAAAAAGAATAGACTTTTTGGTCTATTCTAATTATCTATTTGCTTTAGCAAGTTTTTTTCTTGATACTAGTACTGCTCCTACTGAAGCAAGTCCTAATGTAGTAAGGATTAAGGCTAAGTTCATGTCAGAAGTTTGTGGATTTTCTTCTTTATTAGAGATTTCAGCTTTGATTTCAACAAATTTTAAATAGATTGTAGTATCTGTATTTATTTCTTCACTAAAATCAAATTTATTTTTTAGTTCTTTATCCTTAAAGAAGCCTTCCAATTTCATTTTATCTTCTTTTAATTCATTATTTATTTCATCAATTATTTTTTGCAATTCATCATCAGTAAAAGTTGTTCCTTTTGGTATTTGGATAGTATCTGCAAACTCATCACTTTTTAATGTAAGGTTTATATTAACAGTAACTTTTTCTTCATTGAAATTTGTAGGTTCATTTACAACTGTTCCTTCTACATAACTAATTTCTGATATATCAGCAGCATTTTCGTTAGGTGTTCCTTTTTGTCCTGGAGCAACATTTTTAACTTTACCACTAATTATATTAATAACAGCTTTTTTATTAACTCCAAGTTTTTGATTGTCACCTTCTGCTGAAGCATATGCATTTTCAATTTCAGCACCATTAACTGTTATTTCAGCAGTTTCCATGAAACCTCTATTTACTGATTGTAATACTTTTATTTTACCGCCTAATAGTAAAGCAGTTGCATCATCAGTATAACCATTAGATCCTCCTAATGTTAAATATCTTATATTTCCAGTAAATGATTTAGCTACTGTTACAGAAGCTTTTTTAGTATAACTAATACCTTCTCCGCCTCCGAATACATCTTTTTCAATTTCACCGCCATTAATAATTACATTAGCATTATCTACTACTGTTGTAGCATTTTCTTTTGCACCTTCATACCAAGGTTTATGACATGTGCTTCCGCTATAAGAGGCAGCACCGCCACCTTGAATAAAGCCTTTAAACTTACCGCCATTAATAATTACTGTTGAAGTTCCTACTGAACTTTTATGTAGTCCACCGCCAAATACATTGTTTAAAGTACCTCCATTTACTGTTACACTTGTTGTTGCTAATTTTTCATCACTCTCATGGCTTCCACCGAATACTGATGTATCAGCTGGTACAGCTTTTTCACCACCATCCCATTTAATTAATGCTCCATCTTGACCATCAGTTCTTGCTTCTACTGTTACTGGTGTACCATTAGCAAAAAAAGCTTTAACTGATGCATCATAGTTTGGTTCAGCAGCTAATACACTTGGAACAAATAATGCAAAAGCTGCTACTAGAAATAATAATTTCTTCTTCATTTTCTCTTCTTCCTTTCTTTCTTCAGATAGGTCTCCTATCTTTAACATAATTATACCATAACTAATATTTTAATCAAGACATTTTGTCAATTTTTGTTCTTTTTACACCAATAATTGACAAGAAATATTTATATAAAATAACTGCTTATATATGATATGTATGGTTGATATCTTAACTAAAGACTTATATATTAAGGCTTTAGTTAACCCTCTAAGACCAAGGCTTAGAGGGATATAAATAGAAAAAAGACTCTTATTCAGAATCTTTAATACTAATAGTTTTCTTAGTTTCTATTTCTTTCTTTTTAGGAGCACTAACTACTAAGATACCATTCTTAAAACTAGCATCAATATCTTCTTCGTCAATATCTCCTAGATAAAAGCTTCTAGAAACTTTACTATAACTTTTTCTTTCACGATGAAGATATTTCTTATTTTCTTCATCCTCTTCTTCTTTTTCAAAAGAAATAGATAATGTACCCTTATCAATAGAAATATCTATATCATCTTTAGTATATCCTGGAGCTTCCATCTCTAGAACAATATTACCATCTTTTTCATAGATATCACTTTTAATACTTTCATCTCCTTTGAAAAAACTATCATCAAAAAATAATCTACTTGGCAACATACAAATCATCTCCTTTAAAATTATATTATTTATTTGCCATTATATCACACATAAGATTAGATAACTCCGTAGGATTATCAATAGGAAGTCCTTCAATTAATCTTGCTTCATAATAAATAACCTTTGTGTATTTAGTAAACTCATCTTTATCATTCTTATATAAATCTTTTAATTTATCTACAATCTTATGACTAGCATTAATTTCAAGTACCTCATTTGCTTTAATCTTTTCATCAGTAGGCATAGCATTAATAACTTTCTCCATTGATGTAGATACTTCTCCAGTAGTAGTTAAACATACTGGGTGGCTCTTTAACTTATTAGTAAGTTTAACTTCTTCTACATTACCTTCAAGTACTTTCTTCATTTCTTCTAGCATATCTTTATTATCAGTATTTTCTTTATTTATCTTTTCTTTTTCTTCATCAGTAGATAAATCAGTACTTTCATTAGTAACATTAACAAAAGTCTTACCTTTATACTCATGAATAGCCATTATAGCAAACTCATCAACATAATCAGTTAAATATAATACTTCATGTTTATCTTTAATACCTTCTACTTGAGGTAACATATCTATCTTATCAACTGTTTCACCAGCACAATAATAAATATTCTTATCTTCTTCTTTTAATTTATTTACATATTCATCTAGAGTAATTAACTTCTTATCACCAGAAGAATAGAACATAATTAAATCTTCTAGCTTATCCTTATGCATACCATAATCATTATAAATACCAAACTTTAATTGCATACCAAAAGCTTTATAAAATTCTAGATATTTATCTCTATTATTCTTAAGTAAATCTAGTAATTCATTTTTTACTTTACTCTCAATACTTTTAGCTATTAGTTTAATATTTTTATCATCTTGTAATGTTTCCCTAGATATATTTAGAGGTATATCTTCAGTATCAATTACTCCTCTTACAAAACTAAAGTAATCAGGAAGTAACTCACTACATTTATCCATTATTAATACACCATTAGTATATAGTTGTAATCCCTTTTCATATTCTTTACTATAATAATCATATGGTGCATGACTAGGTATATATAATAGTGCATTATAATTAACATTACCTTCAATATTAAAATGTAATACATCTAAAGGTTTATCATAATCAAAGAACTTATCGCTATAGAAGTTATTATATTCTTCTTTCGTAATATCTTTCTTATTTCTCTTCCATAAAGGAATCATGCTATTGACAGTGATAACTTCTTTATAAGTTTCATATTCATCACTATCTTCTTTCTTTCTATTATTCTCTACTTCCATCTTAATAGGATAACTAATATAATCAGAGTATTTCTTTATAATACCTCTTAATTTATATTCAGATAATAATTCACTATAATTATAATCTTCAGTATCTTCTTTTAAATGTAATGTAATAATAGTACCATTCTCTTTTTTATCAGAAGGTGATAATGTATAACCATCTACTCCAGCACTTTCCCAAATAGTAGCTCTATCATCTTTATAAGATTTAGATTCTACAGTTACTTTGTCACTAACCATGAATGCTGAGTAGAAACCTACTCCAAACTGACCAATTATATTAACATCATTTTGCTCTTTATTTTCTTCTTTAAATTTAAGAGAACCAGATTCAGCAATTACTCCTAAGTTATTTTCTAATTCTTCTTCAGTCATACCAGTACCATTATCACTAATAGTAATAGTTCTTTTATCTTTATTATAATCTACTCTTATAAATAGATCATCTTTATTTACTTTAATATCTTTATTAGTAAGTGATAAATAATATAACTTATCTAATGCATCACTAGAATTAGATATTAATTCTCTTAAGAATATTTCTTTATTAGTATATATACTATTTATCATTAAATCTAATATTCTTTTACTTTCTGTCTTAAACTCTCTTTTCTTCATACTATCATTCTCCTTTTGTATTTACATCTATAATTATAGCACTATTTTAGCAATTGTCAATAGAGATTGCTAAAATATTTAAAAAAAATTACTAGTTATTAACTAGTAATATATCTTCTTTAGCAGTAGGTACTTTTTTAAAAGCTTCAGATAAAGGTTTAAGCCTTAATATTTATACATTATATAATTAAATTATACTAAAGTTAATATAAAGTATTATATAACAACCAACTAAAACATTTATTTTTTAGACCTAGACTAAAAATACCCTGAAAGACAGTAGACTTACAGGGATATATAAATTATTTCTTATTAGTTTTCTTAAGTTCACTAAGAATCTCTTCAAGTAATAATACTTCATCACTCTTCTTAGGTTCTTCCATCTTCTCTTTTTTATCTTCTTTCTTCTTATTAATACTAGTAAGTTTATTAATAAATTTAACCAATAAAAAGATACAAAAAGCAATAATAAAGAAGTTAATAACATTATTAATTAAAGAACCATATCTAATCGTCGATTCTCCTACTTTAATAGATAAATTACTAAAGTCATGACCACCAATAATAATACCAATAATAGGCATTAATAAATCATCTACTACTGAAGTAACAATCTTACTAAAAGCAGACCCCATAACAACTCCTACTGCTAAGTCTACAACATTACCTCTTTCTATAAAAGTTTTAAATTCATTTATAATTTTCTTCATATACTTCTTCCTCTCTAAATCAATTATACTATTAAATAATATCTAAGTAAAGATAATATTCATAATAATACCAAGTGTTATCCCAAGAACAACACCCGCTAATACCTCTAGTGGATTATGTCCTAGTTTTTCTTTTAAATTAGTACCAACAACTTTATTAATTACCCTAGCCTGATTACCACTCTCATATCTTATACCCATAGAATCATATATAACAATTAAAGAAAAAAATAAAGATAAAGCAAATAAAATACTAGTAACACCATAATTTAAATATATAATAGTAGTTAAACTACTAGTTAAAGTACTATGCGTACTAGGCATACCACCCATACCATCAAAGAATCTTTTAATATTTAATTTATGATACCTCTTAGTTTCAATTATTACCTTTATAGTTTGTGATATAAGAGCAGCTATAAAAGGAATAATTAAATATTTATATAACATACTATCACCTATTATATTCTATTTAATAGTATCTAATAATATCTTACTTTTTAAATATATTCCAGAATATCGATCATAGTAATCATCAGTAAACTCCTCTAATTCTTTTAATACATCTTTAGATATATCTAATTTATTTAACTTAGATATATCCACTAAATATAACATTCTAATTAACTTAATACTCTTAGTAGATATAACCTTCTCATTCCTAAGACAATTCTTACATACATATCCCCCTAGATAACTAGACATAGTAACAATATCATGAGTATTACCACATACTACACATCTATCAATAATTGGCATAATACCAAGATAATCTAATAATTTTAATCTTAATATAATAGTAATAGCCTCTGGATTATAATTATCATTAATCTTATCTAAACAATCTAAATATAATTTATATATATTCTTATTACCATCATGTTTATATACCTTAGTCACTAGTTCAGTAATATAAGTAACATAACTAATTTTAACAATATCTTTCTTAATATTATTATAACTATTAATAGTATCAGCATCAATTAATTTAGATAAGCCATTCTCTTTATAATTAATATTAAAACTACCATAATTAAATTTAGTAGTAGTACTAAAAAAGGGACTTCTTACTTTCTTAGCCCCTTTAGCTATGACTCCTAGTAAACCATTCTCAGTAAAGATATTAATTATCTTACTATTATCTTCAAAGGGATATTCACTTACTATTACACCCTTTATTTTTTTATCCATATCATCACTTCTTTTTTTATTATACCCTTTAAGTCTAGGTCTTAAAGGGTTACTTGAAGCCTTAGTCTTCAAGTAATATATCATCCATATCTATTATATATAAGCATTAACTATATATTTATTATTTATCTTTAGTTAAACTTTTATATTTTAAATAATATTCAATTTTACCAGTCTTTTCAAATAATAGCCATATATCCTCTTTATTCATTTTTATCACCCATTTATATAATGCTCTATTTTCAAATTATTTATTCAAAAAATCTTTATATCCTATCATATTTAAGAATTTCTCTTTATCTCTCCATTTAGGAATAACTTTAACAAATAATTCTAAGTATACTTTCTTATCAAAATATGCTTCAATATCTCTTCTTGCTCTAATACCTATTTCTTTAATCATACTACCATTTTTACCAATAATAATCTTCTTTAAATTCTCACGATCCACAATCACAGTAGCAGATATATTCATAATATCATCATATTCTTCAATTTGTTCTACTATGCAAGTAACAGCATGGGGTACCTCTTCATTAGTTAAATCAAGTACTTTCTCTCTTACAAACTCAGATATAATAAATTCTGGTGAACTACTAGTAACTGTATTATCATCAAAATATTTAATATTATCAGGTAAATATTTCTTAATTACTTCAAGTAATCTATCAGTATTATCATTCTTTCTAGCAGATACTGGTATTATCTCTCTAAAATCATATAATTTTTGATATTCATCTATTTTCTTTAATATCTCTTCTCTTGGTAGTTTATCTATTTTATTAATAACTAAGAATACAGGTTTATCTTTAATATTCTTTAAAACATCAATAACAAACTTATCTCCTGTACCAATCTTTTCAGAAATATCTACAACCATAATTACTATATCAACATCATTTATAGTAAAATAAGCCTGTTTATTTAATACTCTTCCTAGTTTACTTTTAGGCTTATGAATACCAGGAGTATCTACAAATACTATTTGAGTATCTTTATCATTATATATACCTTGAATCATATTTCTTGTTGTTTGAGATTTATCGGAAGTAATAGCAATTCTCTTTCCTAAAATACTATTAAGTAATGTACTTTTACCAACATTAGGTCTTCCTATAAAACTTACAAATCCACTTCTCATAATACTTACCTCTCTTTCAATTACATATTAATTATATCAAATAATAAGAAAAAAAGAAATAGAAAATTACCCCTATTTCTTTACAATTACCTCGCTAGCATTACTAATATCAATCTTCTTAATTAACTTAAGTAATGTCTCCATATTTAATTCTTTAATAATACCGATCGGATCATCTTCTAACTCATTATTATAAATAATATTATCCATAATAATATCATTAATATTTTCTACATTCTCATAAGCAAATATCTCATTACTAATTAATACCTTTTTCTTTCTCTTAAAGTCCTTCTCATTAATTTCCATATTATTCAGTTTATCTTTTAATCTATCTAAGAACTCTTCATATTTATTAGTTTCATTAACTAAAGATATAAGTAAATGCGTATTAGTATTTAATAAACTAACATAAGTAGTATTATTAATAATACCATCTTTTTTTAATTCTTCATCAAATAAACTAGTCTCATCAAATAAAGTAGTAAACAAAATATACATATATAAATGTAACTGTCTTCTAGTTAATTTAATATCCTTAAGAGGAATCTTTAAAGTATACGCAATCTTAGGAATATTAGTATTCATCTTAATAATTTCTTTTTCTTTAAATACCTTATCTTCTTCTTTAAATTCCTTAACTTTAATATTATCTTCTATTTTAAAATTCTTCTTACTTTGATTTTCTCTAATTAAAGACATTATTTCTTCCGGATCAAAACTTCCCGTAACTACAATAAACATATTAGAAGGATTATAAAAAGTATAATAACAAGTCTCTAAGTCCCCTTTAGTAATACTTTCAATATCTTTAACAGTACCAATAATACTATTACGATATGGACTAGAATTAAGTGTATTTAATCTTACCTTCTCAAATAACACATCTCCCGGTCTATCCTCATACATATGAATCTCTTCACTAATAATACCCTTTTCTTTTTCAACATCTTCTTCAGTTAAATAAATATTTTGTACATAATTAAGTAAATACTCAATATTCTCTTTTAAATCTTTCGTAGCATAAAATAAGTATGAAGTATTTCTAAAAGTAGTATAAGCATTACACAAAGAACCAGATTTAGCAAAAAATTCCATTGGTTGAGGATCCTCTTTTTCCGTAAAAACTTTATGTTCTAGAAAATGAGCTATACCTTTAGGAAAAGACCTAATTTTAGATTCTCCTATTGGAACAAAATCATTATATACAGAACCATACTTTGTTGTAAAAGTAACATAATTAGTATAAATATCATCTTTAGTATATAAGTATACTTCTAAACCATTATCTAATTTTTCATAGTAAACATCTTCTTCAAGATTCTTAATTCTAATCTTCTCCATGCTCTTCCTCCTTAGGTTCCAGTGTTAAAACAGTATGAAGACTAATCTTTTTACTAACTTTAATAATGTCTTCTTTAGTAACTTTACTAAACTTCTCTATTCTCTCTTCATCACTATCACTACCTACAAGTACTTTAGAAAAGTATGTATTAATAGCCGTAATAGGATTATCTCTATTAGACTTAATAGCAGATATAATAGTATTCTTACAAGAATCTAAGTCATCAAGAGAAAACTTACCTAAACTTACATCCTTTAAACATTTCTTTATTAACTTAATACTCTTATCAATATTCTTAGCCTCTACTCCTGAATTAATAATCAAAATATTATCATAAGCCTTAACTGAAGAATTAATGTAGTAGCAGTAACTATTCTTTTCTCTTACAGTATTAAATAATATCGAATTAGAATTACCTCCAAGTAACTCATTATATAATTTTATAACATATTGTCTTTCATAATCAGTAAGACCATTTAAACTAGCAAGTAATAATAATTGTGACTGCTTTACCGTATCATATTCACGGTATCTAACAATTCTCTTTCTAGGAACTAATTCTTTTACTAGTACTTTCTTATCTTCTTTCTTAAAAGTATCTATTTTAAAGTATTCTTTAAATATTTCTTTAATATCATTAGATTGAAAATCTCCTAATACAAAAATATCAATCTTATCTTCTTTTAATACTTTCTTATAATATTCATATAAGCTTTTACCAGTAATATTATCTATATCTTCAAGATAACCAAAAGTATTATAAGAATAAGGTTTATCTTTCATCTTTTCCATTAATTTAAGAATAGAATATCTAATCTTATTATCCTTAATACTAAGAATATCTTGTCTTAATCTATTTTTCTGATTATCAATACTAACAAAAGTATTATCTTTAACATAAGGATTAAATATCAAATCAAGAAAAAAGATGATAGATTCCTTATTCATATCTTTCTCAGTATACTTCTCATTCAAAAATTTAGTTTGAAAAGATAAGTTACTAAAATTACCAATTCTTGATATACTAGATGATACCTTAATATCATATAAATTCTCACTTTCAATAATAAGATCTCTTTCCGTCTTATAATTATTACTAGAATCTAATAATACCATCTTAAGTAAATTTCTCTCAGTAATTTCTTCTTTCTTAATATTCCTATAAAAATCTACATCTATAGTTATCGTCTTAAACTTATTAGTTTTAATTAAATGGAGGTTATATCCCCCCATATTAATTGTTTCAAAATTCATTATAATCACCTCTCCCCTATAGTATACCCTAGTTTTATAATTTTAAACTTGTCTCTAACGCTAATGTAATTAAATTATCAAGTCCTTGTTCTCTTTCTAGGCTAGATAATTTATCTGGATAAATAAAACTATCACTTACCATAAGAAGAGTGGCAGCTTTCTTATTTAATAGTTTTGCATTAGTAAATAATGCAAAAGATTCCATTTCTACACCAAGCACATTATATTTAGCTACTTTATCTTTAAAATCATTATTTTGTTCATAAAATACATCTGAAGAATAAATATTACCATTATATATATTTAAACCTAATTCTTTAGAAGTATTCAAAATAATATTATTAAGTTCCATATCACCATTAATATTTATATTAGGATAATTACATAAATATTTACCATAATTAGAATTAGTAATAGAATTATCTACTAATACAATATCTTTTAATTTTAAGTCAGTATAACCACCCATCGTACCAATTCTAATAATAGTATCAACATTATATTCTTTAAATAATTCATAAGAATATATACCCATACTAGGGCATCCCATACCAGATGGAAAAACAGTAATTTTTTTACTTTTATAAAAACCTGTATAAGCAGTCATACCTCGAACATAATTAACAATTTTAGAATTAGCTAAAAACTTTCGAGCAATATACTCACATCTCTTAGGATCCCCAGGCATAAGAACTACACTAGAAATATCTTCTAATTTACTTTCAATATGTGTACTCATATTATCTCCTATCTAACAACATTAATACTATAATCTTTAACATTATCTTTTTTCAAAGTATCATTATAAGCAAAACTAAATTCAAAAGTATCTTCACCATTTAAAGCCTTATCAGCAGTATACTCTTTCTTATCTTCTCCTACAACATTACCATCATTATCATATAACTTAACAATAATAGATAACACACCTTCAGTACTTAAATTTTTAATACCACCAGATACTTTAATAGCGGTATCACCATTATCAACAACAATATTTTTAATCTCAGTATCACTAATATTTAACACATAACTAACATTATCTAAACTAACCTTAGTTTCTTCAGTATAAGTATTAGTACTAGCATTAACATCTACACCTTTAGTAATATCAATATATACATACTTATTATCACCATTAGTAACAAATCTTATACCCTGAGTATCACTTTTAATCTTATCAATCGTAGTCCTACAATTATCTTCACTATTACCATAATAAGTACATACAATATTAGCAAGTTCTTTATAAATATCCATATAAAGTTCTTCATTATCACTATTAAGAGTTATTTCTAATTCATTACTCGTTTGAGGAATAGTAATAGCAGTATTATTATTATCTTTAGTATAAGTAATAACTATAGTATTATCAGATTTACTAGCAGCAAGCTTAATCCCATCATTACTATATTTACTAATCAAAGTACTACTATTAAATTTAGTAACAATCTCATTAATACTAATATAAGTAGGATTATGTTCTTCAGGTTTAGTATCCTCTTTTTTTACAAACTTTAAAAACAAAATAACACCTAAACAAACTATCAATATAACAATAAGTATATATGCAAGTATAGTATCAGTTTTCTCCCTTTTTTCAATTTTCTTCATTCTCATCATTTCTTCTTCATTCATTTTAATTACCTCTTTTCTTTCTTTTTATATTTTTAACTTACTTGTAATTGATATGGATCTGAACTTGTACCAGTTCCATCTTTTTTTATTACATTACTATTTAAATAAAGCGTTGGCCTTATTGCCGCTGCATTACTAACATTCACAGTACTTAACATACCGCTATTGTAGACACTATATGTGTTCTCATTATCCATAGGAATAATAGTCCATTGATCCTCTCCATTTAATAACCAATTAACTTCCGAACAACTATCATAATCAAAAATTTGACTTGAGCAGGTTCTAAAATCGGCAGCAAATCCATAATCGGATGTAGATATTAAACCTATATAATCTTCAGCTTCTGTTCCTAAGCCCATCTCATTTTCGTATGCTTCATTAGAATAAAATAATGTTTCACTAATTGCAGATACTTGCCATTTAGCATTATATATAGCATTCCTTGTTGCATCATTTTTTAATCCAGTGGTAGTAAAATCACAAGTTCCAGAGTCTCCATTTAGACAAGTACCGCTCCTTCTATTCCAATATAAGCCCGCACCTTGTTCACTTATTGAATAATTATTTAAAATAGACCTCATACCAGCATCGTTCCAGCCATTAAAATTATTATATGGATCCCACGGAAAGTTTCCTATGTTATCATTTCTTACTATTTTAATTAGTGATGGCTCGATTTGATCATTAAACAAACCTATTATTCTCCAAACTTCACACGTGCTAGAAGATTGATTAGAATAATCATCACAATTAAAGTATACATAATTGTTTGGCGAAGAGCCATAATATCTAAAATTACCAAATGAATCATTCATTAAACTATTTACAGTATTATAATCATAATTAATACCGTTATTAGTAACAGTAGTTATATCACCATCTGCCATTAAGTTTTCTATGTAACTACTAAGTGTCTCTCCTATTACTTCATTACCTTCAACAGTAATAGTACCCACTAATGACTTATTCATCATATTTAAATTATTTTCACTATTACCATCTATATATAGATAGAAAGCGAAATTAGTAGTACCACTAGATGATATAGAATTGCTATATATAGTGTTAGCACCTACAACCATAGTACTAAAATTACCTTCTTTTACTATAGTATTGTCTTTTAATAATACATACTTTAAGTCACTACTTTTTAACTCACTAGCTATCGAAGTTATATTTAACTTTATATTATAATCAAGTGAAGCTCCTGTTGTATCTTTATTATTAATACTAAAAGTAGTTTTCTCTCCATCAGTATAATTATATACTGGAGCTAATGTACTAGTAGATATATCATTACCACTAGTAAATATTACATCTGTTAATTTACCAATATTCATAGTAAGAGATGTATTATTAGTACTTCGCCAAGTAAACCAAGCATAGGTACCAGTAGCCATAACTAATAAAATCAATAATACAATTAACGATATTAATAAATACTTGCTATGAATAAACTTATTAATTTTATTTTTCATCTATCACACTCTCCATACTCTATAAATAAATATACTATAAAAACATTAATTTTTCAAGTACTTTGAAGAAATATTTTTATTTATTTTTTACCCATATATAATAAACATGGTTGATATTTCTTTTTAGATTATAAGCTAAAAAGAACACTCTAAGACCTAGGCTTAGAGTGTATCTAATAATTATTTAATAATTTCTACTTTAATTTTCTCATCTTTATGACAAGCAACATCAAATCTATTACCACAATTAGGACACTTAACAGTATGTTCACCCTTCTTTAAAGGTAATCTAATTTTTTGTTTACATTTAGGACATTTCTTATACATATGCGTATTTCTATCTTTATATTTCTTCTTATTATAATCAAATAATTTAATAATTTTATCTTTAATTTCTAAATACTTATCATTCTCTTTCTTTCTTAATTTAATATTCTTAGACATATATCTATAAAATATAATAACAATAAGTAATACCTCAAATAATCTAATAATATTATTACTAATAAAAGTATTAATAACAATTAAAACAAAACATATCAAGAGAAGAAATTTATATAACTCATCTATCCCATATCTATCTTTCATAAATTTAATATATCTATCACCAAATTTCATTTATTTTTTTACCCCAATCATTTCTTTATTACCCATATAAGGTCTTAATACTTCAGGTATATTAATACTACCATCTTCATTATAATTATTTTCAATAAGTGCAATAAGTGCTCTAGTACTAGCAAGTACAGTATTATTTAAAGTATGAGGATAATAGTTACCATTTTCACCTTTAACTCTAATAGATAGTCTTCTAGCTTGAGCATCTCCTAATGTAGAACATGATCCAACTTCAAAATATTTCTTTTGTCTAGGACTCCAAGCCTCTACATCACAAGATTTAACTTTAAGATCTGCTAAGTCACCAGAACAACATTCTAGTGTTCTAACCGGGATATTCATATTTCTAAATATCTCTACTGTATATTTCCACATCTTATTATACCAATCCATAGATTCTTCAGGTTTACATAGAACAATCATCTCTTGCTTTTCAAATTGATGTACTCTATAAATTCCTCTTTCCTCAATACCATGAGCCCCTACCTCTTTTCTAAAACAAGGAGAATAAGAAGTCATTGTAATAGGAAGTTCACTTTCCTTTAGTAATTGTCCCTTAAATCTACCAATCATAGAATGTTCACTAGTACCAATTAAGAATAAATCTTCTCCTTCTATCTTATACATCATAGCATCCATCTCTTCAAAAGACATAACACCACTTACCACATCACTTCTAATCATAAAAGGAGGAATACAATAAATAAAATTCTTATCTATCATATAATCCCTAGCATAATTAAGCATTGCCGTACTTAATCTAGCAATATCTCCCATCAAGTAGTAGAAGCCATTACCACTAGTTCTACCAGCAGAATCTTTATCTAATCCATTTAATCTATTCATAATATCAGCATGATATGGTATTTCATACTCTGGCACAAATGGTTCTCCAAATTTCTCAATTTCAACATTCTTAGAATCATCTTCTCCTATTGGAACAGAACTATCAATAATATTAGGTATCTTCATCATTCTTTCTTTTATTTCATGCTCAAGAACTTCTTCTTCCTTCTCAAGATCTGGTATACTATTCTTAATAATAGATACCTCTTCTTTAATTTTATTAGCCTCATCAATTTTCTTATCTCTCATTAATGAGCCAATCTCTTTACTCAAATTATTTACTTTATTTCTTGCCTCATCTGCTTCAGTCTTAATCCTACGACACTTAATATCCATATCATATATTTCATCCACTAACGGAAGTTTTTTATCTTGAAATTTCTTCTTAATATTTTCTTTTACTAAATCTCTATTTGTCCTAATTAAATTTATATCTATCATAATCTTCCTCCTATTTTATTATTTTTATTGGATTTTTTATATACTGCATAAATTCATCTAATAATAATTTAATTTTCTCACTAATCTTTTTGCCTTTAAAACTAACTATATTCTCTTTACTCTTACCATGTAATTGATTAATATAAGCACATATTGTTTCAATATGAAAATATGTTGTTAATACTAAAAATATTATATATAAATAATTAAATATCTTTATCTCAATTGATAAAAGAGCCGCTATTAAAGTTATAATAAGTAATGTAGTTTTAAATTTACCTACCCTCTCAGTAAATACCTTTTTATTTTTCTTTAACATTAGATAATTAATTATAGATATTATAAGTTCCATTATCATAGGTAATATAATTAAATATTTTTTATTTACCAGTAATATAATTATTAATGATAAGAAATATAATTTATCACTAATAGCATCTAAATACTGACCAAACTTAGTATAAGCATTTAACTTTCTAGCAAAATAACCATCTATCGAATCAGATATAGCCCCATAAATATAAAATATTAGTGATAAGATAGTATTACCCTTCATAAAAAGAATAAAACCTACTACTAAGGAAATAATTCTTGATAAAGTTATAATATTTGGCAATTGTTTTTTTAATTTATACATCATAAATATTCCTTTCATATTGATTATACAATAATTTATAGTAAAAAGCAATTAAGTAATGTAAAATATACTAAATATAATTTACTTATTATTTATATTTTGATATAATTTAGAAGTGGAGGATAATTATATGGAAAATTTAGTAGAAAGTTTAATTAATTTATTTAATGGATTAGGAAAAGAAGTAGTAGTCTTTATTATATCTATGCTTCCTTTATTAGAATTAAGAGGAGGATTACTCGCAGCATCACTACTTAAACTAGACTTTTTACCTGGTTATATTATAAGTATAATAGGAAATACTTTGCCTATTCCAATTGTTTTATTATTTTTAGAAAAAGTTTTAAATTGGTTAAAAAAATTCAAAGCTACTACAAAGTTTGTTAATAAAATAGAAAATAAAATCTTATCAAAAAAAGATCAAATAGAAAAATATGGTTATATTGGTCTTATGTTATTCGTAGGTATTCCCCTTCCAGGAACTGGAGCTTGGACAGGAGCAGGCCTTGCCGTACTACTTAATATGAATAAAAAGAAATCATTTCTTTATATCATGCTAGGAATAATTATTGCTAGTATCATTATGAGTATTATATCATATGGAATACTTGGTAACATTATTAAATAAAGAGAGTATAGAACAAAATCTATACTCTTATTTTATGTCATCAAAAGTCACTTTACCTAAATAACCATCTTGCAAATCTTTTATAACTCTTTTATAAACCCTATCATAATCCGTTTCATTATTTCTAAAAGCTCCTATTTTTTTACCTATCTGATCAAGAATATCTACAATATCACCAGTATTAGTAATATTATATCTATCTTTAATATTATCTGGATAATCAGATAATATTTTATTTATAATATATATAGCAATATCTTCACAATCTAATACTTCTTCTTTAATCGCAGTCATACTAGCTAAATTATGAGCTACCTCTTCATCATCTAACTTAGGCCATAATATACCTGGAGTATCTAATAATTCAACTTTATCATTAATTCTAATCCATTCTAGGGTTTTAGTAACACCAGGTCTATTACCTACATTAGTACTCTTCTTACCTACTAGTCTATTTATTAAAGTAGATTTACCAGCATTAGGAACACCCATTACTAGTATTCTAGCTCTTCTAGGTTTTAATCCCTTACTAATTCTCTTATTATTAATTTCATCAATTAAAGGTTTAATCTTATCAAATATAATCTTAGTATTAGGATTATTAATTAGATCTATAGGTACTACAATATAATCCCTATCTTCATAATATTTAATCCATCTATTGGTCTTAACACTATCACATAAATCAATCTTAGTCATAACAATAACTCTAGGTTTACCTTTAGTCATTTCTTCAATCTCTTTATTCTTAGAAGAATATGGTATTCTAGCATCTACTACTTCAAATACAATATCTATTAAATCTATCTTTTCTTTTATCTCCCTTTTAGTCTTAGCCATATGGCCAGGGTACCAATTTATGTTTACTTGTTGTAAATTATCTTGTTTTTTACTATTTTCCTCTCTATTTTCTTTTCTCATTTTTCTCTTTTGATACATATCCATAAAATTTCACTTCCCTTTTAGTAAAAACTTTTTTACACTTTTTTATAACTATTTTTTATAATAATTTAATTTTTCTAATTCTTTTATATTTTCTTTAACCCAGAGATTACCTGCAACCATTTTATTTATTTTTAATGATACTTTCATTTCATTAGTCGTAATATTCATAGTATTCTCAAATAAAATACCTTTTTTCATTTCAAATTTTATGATGTTTTTCCATTCTATTAAGCAGCAATCTAATATATTCCAGTTGCCTTCTACCGGAAAAATATGAATTCCTTTTTCATCAAACCCAAATAAGTATGATGTTGTTCTTTCTGACGCAATTACAATTACTGGACCAGCTGGTAAAACCCATTTTACTTTATAGGTACTATGTCCCGGCACAATATTGTTTTTATAACTAAAATTCCATTTATTTAATTCTTCTTTTACTTTTTCTAAATTAAGCATATTTCTAATCTCCCTTTCATTTTATTATTTGTTTGTTTCTTCTATTAATAAATCAAAATCTGATTTATATAATTTATCTTGTTTTATTCTATATTTTTCAAATTCTGTTAATGCTTTATCATAAGCTATTTCATGTGATATTTTTCCAGCATCTTTTAATATATCCCTATCATCTGCAAGCAAAAACTTATCTATTCTAGATGACCAGTCTTCCATCGTCATTGGAATATGTCTTCTCGCCCTATTTTCAGCAATTTCTAAAAATGCACTAACAATCCCCTCTAAATCACTTAATTCTTCTTTATTTAAATAATTTTTAGCAATTATAACATCGGATTCCATTATCTTTCCATTAGGAGATTTTTTCCAAGAAGTCAGTCCCATATGTTCCTTTTTTGAATTTGCTCTATTATATATAATTTCAGCAGCTGTCTGATGTGATACCGCAAAGTGCATTTTATTTTGAACCTTTTTAAAGAAATCGATTGATATAGGAGATTTAGGATCATAATCTATACTTGTAGCATAAATGTCAGTTACTTTTTGATAAAATCTTCTTTCAGATAACCTAATTTCTCGGATTTCTTCTAATAACTTTTCAAAATAATCTTTATCAATAAATGAACCATTTTTCATTCTTTCTTTATCTAATACATATCCTTGAATCGTAAATGTTTTAAGTATATTCGTCGCCCATCTTCTAAATTGTGTCGCTCTTAACGAATTTACTCTATATCCAACTGATATTATGGCATCTAAATTATAAAATTCAACATTTCTCTTAACACTTCTATTTCCCTCTTTTTGAACTAATTCCATTTTGGAATAAGTTGAATCTTTGTCTAACTCCTTTTCATTATATATATTTATAAGATGCTTTGCTATTGCAGGTTGTTCAACATCGAATAATTCTGCCATAGCTTTTTGTGTCATCCATAAAGTCTCATTTTCATATCTAATTTGAATGCCTTTATCTTTTTCTTGAAGTTTAAATGTTATAAATTCTTCAGTACTACTTCTAATAATTAAATTTTTTGCCATTGTTATCATCTCCTTTGCCTGAAATATTAGTTTTAAATAAATCGTAGTTACCATCCTTTTTTAAATTTTTTTTATAAATTCTATCTAAAAAATGTAAAAAGGAATAGGACTAAAAGACTTTATTTATAAGACTTCATAGGAAGTTTTCAATAAGTTATATATTTCCAATTAATCTTTGTTTTTTTTATCATTCATTTGAATTATCTTTTTCACTTATTATATTTCATATAATATCTAGATTCAGTTTCTTCTATAACATTAAATCCTAGCTTTTTATATAATGATATAGCTTTTTCATTTTCTTTATATACCCATAAGTATACTACATCATTATTATCTAAAATATCCATTATAATCTTAGTCCCAATACCTTTATTTCTATATTCTTCTTCAAGATATATTTCATCTAATAATTTACCATTATCATTGTTTGTTAATAATATACAACCAACTATTTTATTATCAACTATTATATTGCAATAATCATTAATTAATCTAGGAACTTCACTAGTTACATACTTATTTATTCTATCAATTTCTTCATTAGATAAATCTTTTGCATATTGATAGATTGTTCTGTTTTTATATTCAATTAACCTATTTATATCTTTTTCAGATGATTTTGATAATTTATATTCCATAATGCACCTCTTTATATCATTACGAGTTACTATCCCGTATAAACACCTTAGTTCATATACAATTTTAACATATTTCAGTCATTTTTGACTATTTTACTAATATTTTCAATATTTTTTTATATTCATTCAAGACATTAGAATTAAAGTCTTTTTCAAATTATCACCGTCGGTTTTTTCGACACTATTATTATTAACCAGTTATACCAACTTAATAAAACATATTTTTTCTTGACAACTTGTTACTCTCAACAAGTTGTTCATTAACACCAAAACAAGAATTATTTTTATTAAATTATCACAATTTTTTCAATTGTATTTATTTTCATTTAAATACTTTTTATAAAACTCATCCATTGAAGAAATGTATTTTTGATCTTGTATAACTCTAAATTTTTCATATTCTTTTTCTGCTTTTTCTACGGCTTCTTTATGAGATATACTACCACTATTATTTAATATTTCTTTTCTTCTAAATTTTAATAAATCATCAGTTGCATCTATCCAATCCTTCATTGTCATAACATGTCTTTGTTTTGCTTCATCCTCTGCAAATACCAAAAATAAATTTGTTAAATCTTTCAAATTATTCATTTCTTCTTCGTTTAAATAATTCTTTGCAATAATTACATCATATTTATATATTAAACCATCAGGAGAATTTTTCCAATTAGTTAGTCCCATATGTTCTTTATCTGAGTTTGCTCTACTATATATTAATTCAGCAGCAGTATGTCCACTTATAGCAAAATGTAACTTATTTTGAACTATTTTAAAGAAAGTATACGCTTCTTCTGCCTTAGGATTGTAATCTGCTGCTGTTGCAATAAATAAATCAGTGATTTTTTGATATGCCATTCTTTCGCTAACTCTAATTGTTTTGATACGTTCTAATAATTCATCAAAATATTTTGTATTATATTTATTTCCATTTATAAAACATTCATCATTTAATGCAAAACCCTTTATCATATATTCTTTTAATATTTTTGTTGCCCATATTCTAAATTCTGTTGCTTTTTTAGAATTTACTCTGTATCCTACTGCAATTATGGCATCTAAACTATAAATAGTTGTGTTATAGTTTTTTCCGTCATCGGCAGTTAACGAGCATTTCTCGGTAACTGATTTTTTGTCTAATTCTTTTTCTTCAAATATATGTTTCAAATGTAAACTTATATTATCTGTAGAACATTCAAAAACCTTTGACATTCCTTTTTGTGATAACCATAAAGTTTCATCTTTATAAATAGCATCTACTATAATATTACCTTCATTATTTTTATATATAATTAATTTATTGTCTTCCATCAATACTCTCCCTTCCTTTAGTTTTTTATAATTCATACACTTAAATGTTCCAAAATATAAAAATCATTTAGTAAAAATACTCTTTATTTTCAAAAGTTTAAAAGTGTTTTTTCATAGTTCCCCACTTACCAGTTAATATTTGCTTTATTACCACCATTTTTTAATTTTTCATCATCCGATGCAAAACCTTTAATAGTATATTCTTTTACTATTTCATTAACCCATTTTCTAAATTAAACTGCCCTTTCATTATCCACTTTAAATCCAATTGCTATAATTTTTTGCAAATTATAAAGCATGCTTCTAATATCACTATTAGAATTTTTTCCATTTAATGATATCATTATTAATGTAAAGAGACATAAATTCGGATAGTTCCTACCCTACATACAAATAACATATATCTACTATCCCCGAAATAATCATACCATATATTGACATCCATGTAAATATTTTTAGAACCCCACTACCAATTAATATTTGTTTTCATTATTCATTATTTTTACTTTCTTTTAATTATTTCATAAGTACTATTTTTATAACTTTTATCAATAAAATTAACATACTCATTTTTATATTTTTCAAGCGATTCATCTACATTAATCCAATATACACTAGTTAGTATTCCATCATATGGATCAATTTCAGTTCTTTCTAATTTTCCACCTAACGCCTCCATAGTCTTGCTTGAACCTAGATTTTCTACATCACAATCTAACATCACTTTATCCAATCCAATCTTTTTTGCTTCAATCAATCCAAGATATAAATTCATCTTGTTATATCCCTTTCTTCTTTCAGTAGGTCTTATTCCATAACCAATATTCCCCCCAAATTGTTTCACTTTTTCTGTCAGATTCCATCTAACATTTATAGTTCCAATTATTTTATTATCATTCTTTCTAATTAATAAAAAGGTTTTCCCCTGACACCTACCAAATTTTTTGGCATATTCTTCATATTGCATATTCAGGCAACTCTCAAGTGCTTGTTCGAATGTATATCCATCTAATATCTTATCCAACGATCCTGTTCCATTAATATCTGATTTATGTTCTACAAATTCATTTATATAATCTATTATTTCATTCTTACGTTCTAAAGATGGTGTTTCTAAATAAAATGTTTCCATTAAATTATTATTATTCATAATTTTTTCCTCTTTTCTTCATATCTATTTAAATGATAAAAACCTATTTTAAATAAATCATTTATTTATAATACTTTTCTAACCCGTCGAATTCTTTTTTAGGATCAGTATTTTGTACTATCAAATAGCAGATATATCTTGATAATTTATAGTCTTGTATATTAGCAACAGCATTATCATTTCTTTTTGACAACTTGTTGACTTCAACAAGTTGTTCATCTAAATTAGATTTAGAATTTTTACAAGATTCTTTTGCTTTATCTATTACATTTTGAAAATTCCTCAATCATTCCTCAATCTTTGTATTCTAATACCTTTTGTAATTCACGTGCATACCAAAATTCATTATTATATTCATCAATATGTTTTATATTCTCAAAAATACTATTAGTATTTTTATTTTCTATTTCTTGCATTATTACCTCCTTTTAATAAGTTATACTATATCGCCTTTTCTTCTCTTTTTTACCAATTTTTTATTACCTCCTAATATAGAATTTTTTATCATATTTAAATTTTCAGAAAAACCCTGCATATAAATATAATATCTATAATCAAAGCTACAAATATTATCGTCGGTAATTCTTTCAACTTCATCTATCTTTAGTTCTATAATAGTTTCTTTGCCAAAAATAGTTTTAATTAAATGTTTACTTATATATCTTCCTTTAGAATCAATATATATAGTATCCGACATCCAGCCTCCATGTAATTCTAAATTTATAAATAAAGGTTCATCATCATTAACTTCGATTATAAAATATCCATAATCTATTGTATCTGACATTAAAACATCTTTAGCAAAACTATTAGTATCAGAAATTATTTTTAACAAATAATTATCAGAATACTTATTAGTTAAAATTTCTTTTCTCTTTTTTATAAATGACTTAGCATTATCCATTGGCCAACAATAAAAATTAACTAGATAGTTTTTATATTCATCTAAATATATCGCATTATTTATGTTATCTCTATTTAAATTGTTTTCTAAATACCTTACTATTTTATCATGTTCTTTAGCATATTCAATCTCAGACTTAGTATTATCACCAATATAACCGCCTACATTTATAACAAAAATTTCATCAGCCATATCAATCTTTCTTTTATGCATATCATCTAACATTTCTTTAGTTTTAGTAAGAGTTCCCTCATTCATATTTTCCCATACTTCAAAGTCTCCAGCATGACCGAATAATCCTACTGAAATTACAATATTTCCCTGTAATGTTAATTCTTTTTGAACCTGTAAAAACTCATCTTTAAATCTAGTAGAACCACATAATGTTATCACTTTATAATTACCGATCATATACAAAACACCTCGTCTTAATTATAATATACACGGTAACATAAAGTCAACTCTTCGGTAAGATTATTACCAAAGAAAAAAACATAACAAATGTTATGCTTTACTATTATTGATACTTCTTAATATTCTCTATTCTAGCAGCAAAATAAGGCTTATCTTTACTCTCTTCTTTTAAGAATAAAGCAAATGTATTATCAATATTAAAATATCTAGGCTCATTCATATTAGGCATTGCCGTTGTCTTCACGTCAGTAGCGGCTTCACTCTTAATCTTACCACCTTTTTCATCTAATGAAAAACTAATTGTCTGAATAGCGGTATCAATAACATATTCCTTACCATCTTTAGAAGTAAATATCTTATTAGATAATTCATCATATTCTCTTTTAACATTAAAATCAATCATAGGAGCCTTAAATTCATCATTATCTTCAAAATTTTTATTACCTTTATAGCTATTACTATCTATAATCATATTATCATATATTTCATTAAAAGTACTACCCTTAGGATTTTTATATAAAATAACCTCATCACCATTCTTAGTATGTAGTTTAATAGCAAAATTATCTTTATTATTATAAAATAATACTTCAATCTGCTTTCTTACCTTATCATTAGATTTCTTATTAATACCAAAGTATTTAACATCATCATAATTACCAAACTTATCATTCTTTAAAACACTAAATTTATTATTATACTCAAATTCTCTATATAACATTGTATAGAAGAAATACCTATCATCATTATTACTAAGTTCATCTTGACTCCAACTAAAACTATCTAATATATCACTTGTCTGATTAAATTTATTCTTAATACCTTGTTCAATTTCTTTCTTTAAACTTAATGTCTTAAAACCATACTTCTTATAATAATATTCTTCAGATATCATCGAAGTATTAAAATCCATTTTATTTAAATTAGTAACCATATCATTATTATCTTTAAATAAAATATCTTGTCTCACTACTTCATTAATCATATCATTCCATACTAACTGAAAAGTTCCGCACCAAGTACTATCACTATCTATCTTATCATTCATCGTAGGTACTACTTCTACTCCTTCAGTTACTACTTTATTCTTCTTATTTTTTAAAACTACAAAATAAAATATACATAATAATATTACTACTACAACTAAACTACCTATCAATAATTTCTTTTTCATATCTAGTCTCCTTTACACTCTAATGATAACATAATTCTAATAATTTGTCTAGAAAAAAGCACCTCCGAAGAGATGCTTTTCCTTAAGATATTCTAACAATATTCAAATAAGCATTAGTACCATTAGCAGGTGTTATTGTAGCAGTAGTAGAAGAATTAATACTTAATCCTATTTCGTCACCAACAGCAAATGAATTAATAGTACTACTGTTAAAGTCTGTATTGTTATTAGCGGTTACAGTTTTAACAATCGAAGTACCACTTATAGCATTAGCATTTTGATTTACCTCAACAGTCAATGTAGCATTAGTACTTGAACTTCCAGAAAAACCATATTCTACTAAATAAACTCCATTTTCTGTTATTGTAAGAGTATTTTGTGTAGCAGTTGTAATATTGTTAGTAGGTCCATTATTACCAAGTGGAATATTTTGAGCAATATTAGTTTCTAAAGAAATATTATCTGTACTAGTATTGTATTTACGACCATAAGTTTCAATAGCGGTAGGCCCTGTTGGTCCCTGTATTCCTTGAAGACCTTGTGGTCCTGCTGGTCCTGTTGGCCCTGTTGGTCCCTGTATTCCTTGAAGACCTTGTGGTCCTGCTGGTCCTGTTGGCCCTGTTGGTCCCTGTATTCCTTGAAGACCTTGAAGACCTTGTGGTCCAGTTGGCCCCGTTGGGCCCTCTGTTCCAGGTATTCCTTGAGGACCAATTGGACCTGTTTCACCCTTTGGTATATTAAAATTTAAAATAACGTTATCATCAGTACCTACATTAGTAACACTAGCATTAGTACCAGGATCAGTAGTAGTAGTTACTCCTACAGCAATACTAGCAGGACCTTGTGGTCCTGTTGGCCCAGTTGGACCTACAATAATTGGAGTACAATTGCACTGTTTACCACAATCTAAAATTTTTTTAATTTTATTATCAAAACAATTATTATTCATCATAATCTCCTTTCAATTTATTTTATGAAAGAAGATAAAAATATTATTTACTATTGTCTATATATAATAAAAGATGTAACTATAAATTACATCTAATTATATATATTTCCAAATTTAGATATTGGCCAAATACGATATACTGCTTTACCTAAAATATCTTTTTCATCTATAAGACCAATCATTCTACTATCTTTTGATATTGGTCTATTATCCCCTAATACTAAGTATTTACCTTCAGGAATACTATTGCAAGAACATATTTCTTCTAAGTTAAAATCATTAGTCTTTCTAAAATCAAAATTTTCTTCTAATACTTTATCATTTACATATAATTTATTATTCTTATAACTAATATGTTCTCCAGGTAGACCTATTATTCTTTTAATAATTTCTTCTTTACCATCTTTAATTACAACAATATCAAATCTTTTAATATTAGTGCTATTATAACCAATTTTTCTTTCTAATAATAAATCACCATTATGTAAATTAGGTTTCATTGAGTCTCCACTTACAATAACTGGAGTAACAATAAAAGTTCTAATTAAGATAACTCCACCCAATATTAAAACATATGGTAATAATTCTTTAATTATATTTTTCATTTTTCACCTCTAAACAAAAAGACAATAGCTAAGCTATTATCTTCTTTCTTTAATATTATACTTACTCTTTCTGTCTCTTAAGAAATATAATTTAGCTCTTCTAACTTTACCTGGTTTAACAATCTTAATATAAGCAACCTTATTAGAATGTACATGGAAAGTTTTTTCTACTCCAATACCAGAGTACTCTCCTCTTACAGTGAAAGTTTCAGATACTCCTTTACCTTTTCTTGCGATAACTGTACCTTTAAAGTCTTGGACTCTTTCTTTAGATTTTCCACCTTTAGTTTCAGTAATGATACATCCTACTATAACAGAATCTCCTACTCTGAATTCAGGTAAATCTTTTTTTATTTGACTAGCAGTTATTTTTTCAATAATGTCCATCGTATATACACTTCCTTTCTTTTTCAGATAATCACTATATTTAATAGGCGGATTATCCCATAACGAATATAATTGTACCATATATTATATTAAATTACAACTATTTTTATGTATTTTTTCCTTTTTTAGTCCAAGAAAGTCTAAGTCTTTCTTGGTTATGACTAGCCTATAGTCTAGTCATAAATAATTATACAATATTATATCTGGTGTGAAATACTTTCTAACTAAGATAATTTCAAATAAAAGAAAGATAACTAGTATCTTCTATTTATACCATCTAGCATTAAATTTATCAATTTGACTCGTTCCAGGACTCATTGTTCTAACTTTAGGAGTAGCTATTTGTTCCTCATTCATTTTCTCGGTATGCATTCTTCTAAAATAATAAACATTTTCATTCACCGGAACAAATGAACCATACATAGGAATTAATTGTTTTAAGATTAAACGATCAAAACTACCTTTATCAAATGATAGTTCCATATCAAGAATACCTGGATAACTTATATCTCTTGTAAATATATTACATAATGGAGGAACACTTACTCCAATGTATCGAACTTGAGATAAGAAATTTTTTATTTTATAAAAATGTGAATGTCCATAAAAAACTATTTTACTTTGCTTATTTGCATTAAGCGAACAGTCAATATATGGATGACTAAGTACAATAGCTTCATTTTTAACATTAATTAATCCTTCACAATAACCAATTGTAACTAAATCATGACGATAATTATTAAGTATTGTCATTAGATTTTGTCCATAAACTTTTAATGGACTAATATCATGATTTCCTAAAACAATAAAGTTTAAAATACTTTTGTCAAAAGGATAATTATTTAACAAATAATTAACTCTATCTTCACTATCCACTTTTCCTGGATTAGAAATATTATCTATTATGTCACCGCAATTAAAAATAACATGTATTCCTTTTGATATACAATAATTATATGTATCCTCAAGTAAATCTAATCTTTCTTTTTCACTTCCAATATGGGTATCAGAAATAACTACTGCTCTTAGTGTCTCATCATTTTGTGACATTAATAAATTTACTTCATTAGAAGCAGGTACATTATATCTAACTTCAGGTGTATATATTATATTCCCATTTGAATAATAATTTCTTTTAAAGTCATAACCAGTGTTCTATATCATTGTTAAATAATTGAATATTTTTTTATGTGAAATATTCAAAATTTCACTTATTTCATTTAAAGTTTTTCCTTCATTAATTAATCTTAATAATTGAATTGTTAAATCCGACATCAAAATCCCCCCAAAACATTCAATATAATAACACAGTTTCTATTCAAAGTCAATTATCTTAAGTCAAAAGAAAAAGAGCAAATAGCTCTTATACAATTTGTTTCTTTATAACATAATATGTAACTAATCCTACAGAAAGAATACCAATAACTACAATATAAATCATAAAACTACCAGTTTTAACAGGTGTAGGTTCAGGTGTATTAGTAAATACAATTAAATTATTATCTACATCTTTTTTATCCATTTTAACTTTACCATCTTCAGTAACAGTAAATTCTATTGTAGTATCAGATAATTCATATCCTTCTGGAGCTATAGTTTCTGTTAAATAATATGTACCCGCAGCCAAATGGAAACTAACTTCTTTAGTAGATGAAATCCATTCTAATTCTTTTCCATCTAAATCAGTTACTACCTTTCCATCTTTATCTGTTACCTTTAATTTAGCTCCAGGTAATTCTGTTTTACCATTAATACTCTTTTTAGATATATATATAGTAATAGGTTCATTCTTCATAACTACTGAAGTTACTTTTTTATCATCAACAGTAATTGTACCATCACTCTTTACAACAAAGGTTATCTTAGATGTACTCTTTATATATCCTTTTGGAGCAATAGTTTCTTCTAAAGTATAAGTACCAGGAGCAAGTGATAATTTTTTTGGCGTCGTAGTAGAAGTCCAAGAAGTTACTTCTGTGTTTCCTTGTTTTACACTTAATTTTGCTCCGGCTATCTCTTTAGAACCAGTAATGTCTGTTTTAGAAATTACTACTTTATTTAATGTAATCTTAGTAGTTAAAGTTGCACTAGCATTCTTTTTATTTTCAGTAATATCATAATCAACAACATTTTGATTTTCTATTGAATTTCCTACATGTGTACAATCATATAATTTTCCTGAATATCTAATATAACTTCCTTGTGCTGTTATTTTGATTTCTGATGATTGATTTACATTTTTAACTGGAACTTTTATATATATTTTATCTCCAAAAGTAAATGTATTTGTTCCACTAGTGGCATTTGCATCTTTAGTTACAAATGCACCATTTACACCACTTACAGTGATAGTTGCTTTTTTATCAGTAATATTATCACTGCCACTTAAAGTTATTTTGTTACTTATAAAATATTTCCCATCACTTGTAACATTCATTTTGTCTGAACCTTCTATTGATAATTTGACATTGCCTTCCCCTACCTTAGCATATGCATCAGCGGCATCTATAAGGGCTTGAATTTTTCTATTAATAGAGTCTCTATTAGGATCAAAGTTTTTAAATACATCACCACCATGTCTAGCAAAGTGCCAAATTGCTAATTGCGTTACAAAAAAGTCATCATCATCATTTGAATTCCAAGTACCATTTCCAGTATATTTATAGCCGTTGGAAATTAAATAAAAAATTTGGTCCCTATTATCTTTTAATTCACTTTCACAATTCCAGTAAACTGTTCCACCATCTGATGGAGATGGATTTCCTTTTTGTTCATCTAAACAATATAATAGTTTGTTAGTAGTAGATATCTTTATATAAGAATGTACTTCACTACGAGCAGTTCCAATATTTTTTGATACAACATGATAGTTGATGTTACCACTACCTGGACCGCTTCCATAGTTCACTCCTACTTCATAAGCTAAAACATTAGAACTAAAAATTAAAAATACCCCCAACATAAACATAAATAAACTTAATATTTTTTTATTCTTCATTTTTATATCCTCCTATGATTAAATGTTATCATAAAATTAATTTTTTTTCAATATATTTCATAAAATTAATTATGAAAAATATTATCCATCGAGGAATAACCTCTAAAAATATTAAAGAAAATTCTTATCTTGCTATTAAAAAAGCTATTAAAGATAAAGAAAGTATAGGAGTAGAATTTGATATAAGATTAACTAAAGATAAAAAAATAGTTTTATCTCACAATTCTCTTATTAATTTAAATGTTATTGAAGAAACTAACTATAGTGAATTAATTAAAAATAATTATCTAACTACTTTAGATAAGATTCTTGATATTGGTACTAATAAAATATTTTTAATTGATATTAAAACTAATAATAACTATAAAGTATTTGGCGATATTCTTATGAATACTCTAAATAAATATAATAAAAATATTTATTTAGCCTCTTTTGATAAAAATATTATTAAGTATATCAAAAGTAAATATAAGAAAGGAATAATTACACTACTTTATAGAAGAAATAATTATAATTTTATTATTACTAATTATAAATTAATAAGTAATAATAAAATAAAGAAGATTAAAGATAAAAAAATATTTTTATGGACTATTCATAATAATAATGAATTAGAAGAAATTAAAAATAAATTTAGTAATATAGGTGACTATTACATAATAAAAGATAAGAAGGAATAAACTATTCCTTCACTTCAACATAATCACCAGAATCTAAGTAAATAATTCCTTTTTTACCTTCCAAACCTGAATATATACTATTATATTTATTTATCTTTGTTATTTTAGGTAATGTTATATATACTAGATTACCATCATTCATTTTTAAAGAAAATCTTTCACTATCTACTTCATTAGGTACATAACTAATTTCCGATATCTTAAGTAATACATCATTATCTACTAATGAGAACTTTTTAATAAATTTTTCTTTTATACTAGTAATATCTCCAATTAATATAGGAGCACTCATTACATTATAATTATTATCTACTAGTAGACCATCTTCTAATAAGAGTTTATCATTATATAAAGCAAGCACTTTCTTTTCAGTAACATAAATATATACTTTGCCCCATATTTTTTTTTGAACTTTTATTTCTTTAATATAATTATTTTCCATTAATTTATCTTTGATATTACTACCTAAAGTAGTGATAAAAGATGGATAATCACCAATACCAGAAATATCAATAATTTCTTTATCAGATAATATATTATTACCTACTATATAAATATTAGTAATTGGTAATCTCTTTATATAAAGAAAAGATAATACTAGTATACCCATAATTAATATAGTTACAAGTATCTTCTTTACTTTTAATCTTCTTTTTTTAACCTTAACCTTTATTTTCTTTTTTTCTGGCATAACATCACCTTATTATTTCTTGTTCTAATATTAAATCTATATCATAAATTACTTTAATTCTTTCTTTAATATAATCAATTAGCATAATAATATCTTCGTAAGTAGCAGTACCATTATTAATTATAAAATTAGCATGTTTATCACTAATCATAGCCCCACCATGAATGTATCCTTTAAGACCAGCATCTTCAATTAACTTACCAGCCGACATACCAGGTGGATTTCTAAATACCGAACCAGCACTAGGTTTATCTAATGGTTGTGATACTACTCTTCTATTTTTTCGATCGTTCATTACTTCTTTTATCTCATCTTTATCTTTATATTTCATTTCAAAAGTAGTCTCTATACAAACATAATCTTTATTTCTTTTAAGAAAAGAATCACGGTAAGTATATTCTAATTTTTCTTTATTTAAAGTAATTATTTTTAAATCAGGATCTATTACTTTTACTTCTTTTACTACCATAGACATATCTTCATTATATGCACCAGCATTCATCGAGGTACTAGCTCCAACCATACCAGGTATACCACCAGCAAAAGCTAAACCATCTAAATTATTTTTCATACATTCATTAGCTAGCTTAATAAGAGGTACGCCTGCTTCTGCTACTACAATATTATCATTAATGGTAATATTATTTAATTTATCTAGTTTAACAACAACATCAAAGCAAGGTTTAGCAAGAATTACATTAGAGCCTCCTCCTAAGATAATATAATTAATTCTATTTTGTCTTAAGTAATCTAATAGTTCCACTAATTCATTTATATCTTTAGGAAATATTAAATAATCAGCATAACATTCTAAACGATAAGTATTATATTTTTTTAAATTAACATTCTTATAATACTCATAATTCTTAATAAAATTTTCTATCATTTATAATCAAATCCTTTAAAATATTATATATTCTTGTACTACTATCTTTAATACCAATCTTCTTTAAATTATCTTTAATATCTTTAATCTTATCTTTATCATTTAATGTCTTATCTATTAATTCTATTAAACTTCTATCAGTCATATCTTTTTCTTCTAACATAATACCAGCATTTTGATCTACTAAATCTTTAGCATTTTTATATTGATGATTATTAGCTACATATGGACTCGGTATAAATATAGCGGGTACTCCTAAAGCTGTTATTTCACTCATAGTAGAAGCTCCTGCTCTTGTTACCATTAAATCTGTAATCTTCATAACTGAAGGCATTTCATAGATAAATGGTACTACTTTAACATTATCTGGTACTCTTCTTTCTTTTACTCTTTCATAATAACTATTACCAGTAACTATTATTACACTATAGTTTTTATTTCTAAATTTATCTACGAAACTAAATATTCGATCATTAACACTTCTACTACCAAGTGAACCCATTACTATTAATACTAGTTTTTTATCTTTATCTACGCCTAATTTTTCTTTAGTAGTAGCCTTTATGGATAGAGCTTTCTCACTACAAGGATTACCAGTAAGTATAGCTTTATCTTTAGGAAAATCTTTTATAGTACTTTCAAAAGATACTCCTACCTTATCAGTATATCTAGATAAAAATTTATTAGCCAGTCCTACAACACTATTTTGTTCATGTATAAATGTTCTTTTACCTAACTTTTTAGCAGCATATATAACAGGAGCGGTTACATAACCACCACACCCTATTACTATATCTGGATCAAAATCTTTTATTATTTCTTTAGCTCTTTTAATAGCGGATATAAAACAAGTAACTGTTTTAATATTATCTAAAGTTAATTTTCTTTTTAATCCTTTTACTTCTAATGCTTCATATTTATAACCTAAACTAGGTATTAAATCTTTTTCCATTCTATCAGTAGTTCCTATATATAATATTTCACTATCTGGTTCTTCTTCTTTTATTTTATTAATTATAGCTAAAGCAGGATATATATGTCCTCCTGTACCTCCAGCAGATATTATTACTCTCACTATATCACTCTCCTACTTCATTATATCAAAATAATTAAAAAAAAGATATATTTATATTAAAATATATGCTTTTTTATATTTTTTTATTATATTTCATATTACTTATAGCCTATTATCATAGTCTATAAGTAAATAGTTATAAGATATTATATTCACAGTGAAGTACTTTCTAACTAAGATAATTAAAAATAAAAAGAAAGATAGCTAGTATCTTCTATAATTTATCATAGTGAGTCCACATTCTTAGAATATGTATTTCTTTATCTTCTTCATTAACCTCATATACTATACGATGCTGTCTATTTATTCTTCTTGAATATAGTCCACTTAAATCACCACTTAATTTTTCATATGATGGTGGATAACAAAAAGGATCTTTTTTCATTAAAACAAGTATATTTATACAATTCTTATCAAGACCTGAACTTTTAAGTTTTATCTTATCTTTTTCTGCTTGCTTAGAAAATTTAATTACATATTCTTTACCATTCTTCATCTGGATTAAACTCCTTAGCATCATCCCAATTTTCATTTTTTCTAATATTATTTATATCCTCTACTAATCCAGGAATACTTGATAAATATAAAGTTTCTTCTATACTTTTCCACTCATCTTCAGATATTAAAACGGCATTTTTACCTTTATTATTAACTATTGTAATAGGGTTAAAACCAACATTTACATCTGCAACAAGTTGAAATAAATTTTGTCTTGCATTAGTTATATTGATAGTACTCATTTAAATCACCTCACATACATTATAACGTACTTTTTAACGTACGTCAAGTCTTTTACTTTATTATATGTATAATTTAACAATATATACTAAATATTGTATTATTTTTCCAAACTATTAATTTTATTAATATTAGAATACTTAATACTAACTACTTCCTTAGTTAAATTATTATTATCTATTTTAAACAAATTAGTATAATCAATTATAATATTTTTATTATCTTCATCTAATTTAATAGTAATAACATCACTACTATTACTATTTAATACTATATCAGATACTTTAACACTATATATATTATCATTATAAGTAGCAAGTTTAATATATTCCTTAATATTATTAATATCTAAGTATCTATATTCAATATAAGGAAATATATCACTATCATTAGTTAATATATAATTACCTTTAGTATCTAATATATAATATTTATCATTCATTTGATAAAAATAATCTTCTTTATTATCTACTACTCTAGTAATATCCATATTATGACCTAATTTACTACCATAATATTTATAATTATTATTATCTATAGTAATATCAATATCATATTGATAATTATCTGTAATATCATTAATAAAAGATTTTATATCATTATCTTTAGGAATATTACTATCACTAAAACTACTTGATATACGTGCAAATATAATAATAGCTAGAAAGAATATACCATATAACATAAGTTCTATTTTAGCTCTTTCTCTTTTATCTTTCCATCTCTCTTTAATATTAAGTTTCTTTTTTTCTTCTTTTTTATTTTCTTCCATTATTCAAATACCTCACCAATATATTCTTCTTTCTTGATACCATTAATAAAATCTTTTACTAAGCATCTTTTCTTACCTTCTAATTTAATATCAATTAATTTTATAACATAATCTAAAGTAGTAACATATATTCCATCACTATTTATATCTACTATCGTACCAGGTTCTTTATTAGATTTAATATTAGTTTTTTCTGATTTATATATTTTCATTCTTTTATTATTAATAATAGCATAAGCTCCAGGTATACTAGATAATCCTCTAATCTTATTATGAATATTATCAATATTATCATTAAAGTTAACTTTTTCTTCTTCTTTGGTTATATTATAACCAAATGTTACTTCATCTTCATTTTGTTTAACTCTATTATTAGTACCATCTATAATACTAGGAAGAGTTTCCATTAATAAATCTCTACCTAAATATGATAATCTACTATAAAGTTCATCTAATGTAGTATCTTCATGAATAGAAGTACTCTTTTGACTAATAATATCACCAGCATCCATCTTCTTATCCATATACATAATAGTAACTCCTGCTACCTTATCTCCATTAATTATAGCATGATGTACTGGAGCTCCTCCTCTTAATTTAGGAAGTAAAGAACCATGTACATTAATACATCCATATTTTGGATAATCAAGAATAACACTAGGTATTATTTGTCCATAAGCCGCAGTCACTATAATATCAGGTTTAGCATCTAATACCTTTTGATATTCTTCCTTAATTTTAATAGGTTGAAATACTTCAATATTATTTTTTAATGCTAATTCCTTACATGGAGAATATATAATATTACCCTTTCTATCTTTTTCTCTATCAGGCTGTGTTACCACCATAACTACACTAGTCTTTTCTATTAATGACTCTAATATAGGTACTGCAAATGATGGAGTACCCATAAATACTACTTTAATATCTTTCATATATATCACCAATATTATTGTACCAAATTTCTAACAAAAAGTCATTAAAATTATTAAAATAATACTACCTTTCATGAAAATCCAAGGTATTTTCATGTTATTACTAGCCTTTAGTCTAGTAATAAATAATTATAAGATATTATATTTGGGGTGAAGTACTTTCTAACTAAGATAATTCCAAATAAAAAGACTATAAAAAATTACTAATATTTCTATTAGTCATTTCATAGTCTTTATCTATATTATTATTTATTATACTTAGGTTAGATTTTTGACCCTCATCCAATTAACTTGTAGTTAACCTCTGCAAATAATACTTTTTCCATAAGAGGGGCCTCCTTTCCAATTTGCGAATTATTTGGAATCAAAAGCTCTAAAATTATTTGGAATCTTTATCATAAATCTTCTTATTTCTTACCTATGTATAAATCATATCATAAAGTTTTAAATAATTTAATATAAATGTTGATATTTTTATTAAATTTTGGTACAATGTATACGGAAAGAGAAATTTATCCATAATAAAAATGGGTAACACCTAGTCTCAAAAGGTGTTCTCTCCATATTGTTGTATAGAGCACTGCCTTGGTGCTCTATTTTACTTATTTTCTAAGGTTACTACTATATATGAAATATAGTGTAACTAGAGTAATCCAAGCAAATGCTAGGACTAGATCCATCTCAAAACCCCCTTTAACAGAAAACTTTGAAACATAGAATCACCCCTTCCTTAACTTAGTTAAAAAAGGAGAGAACACCACCAGATATTACCGCATAAACATTATATATTGATAAGAAATAATAGTCAACTATTTTTTGACTATTATTTTATTTAGTTTGTGAAGTCTTTATTTATAAGTAATTACAAGTATTTTATATGTAATACAAATGTATTTATTTTTGAGACCTAGGCTCAAAAATACCCTGGAAGACTATAAAGTCTGAAAGGGAAAAAGAAAAACTTAAGATTTATTCTTAAGTTTAATAATTATACTAATTCTAGAATAACTTCTAAAGCAGAATCTCCTTTTCTTTCAGATTTCTTAATTATTCTAGTATAACCACCATTTCTATCTTTATATCTTGGTGCTAATTCATTAAATACTTTATCAACAGCCTTACTGTCATTATGTAAGAATGCTAAAGCAAGTCTTCTAGATACTAAAGTACCTTTTTTACCATAAGTTACCATTTTATCAAAAGTTTTTCTTACTTCTTTAGCTCTAGTTTCAGTAGTAACTATTCTTTCATTTTCAATAAGTTGTTTTGTTAAAGTAGCAAGCATACTTCTTCTATGCTTATTATCTCTACCTAATTTTCTATAAGCCATAATTACCTCCTTATATTAATTTTCATCTCTAAAGTTTAGACCCATGTCTTTTACTTTATCCATAACTTCTTTTAAAGATTTTTTACCTAAGTTTCTAATCTTCATCATTTCATTTTCAGATTTATCTACTAAATCTTTTAGAGTTAAAATGTTTGCTCTCTTTAAGCAATTATATGCTCTTACAGAGAAATCTAAATCATCTATTGAAGTTTCTAATATTTTAACACTAGGATCTTCACTCTTAGATATCATTAATCCTGTCTCATCTGCAATAGCATTTAAACTAGTTAATATTTCAAAATGTTCAATTAAGATTCTTGCTGCTAATGCTAAAGCTTCTTCAGGAGAAATTGAACCATTAGTCCATACTTCTAATATTAGCTTATCAAAGTTATTATTTTGACCTACTCTAGCAGTTTCTACTTCATAGTTTATTCTTTCTACTGGAGAATATAAACTATCAATAGCTATAGATCCTATTTTTGTTTTATCATTTTGTAATAATTTCTTATTATCATCTGCTACTACATAACCTCTTCCTGATCCAATAGTCATTTCCATATTAAGGCTTCCACCTTCTACTAATGTAGCAATTACTTGATCAGGATTTAAGATTTCGATATCAGCATCTTTCTCAATATCACCAGCAGTTACTACTCCTGGAGTATTTTTAGTAAGTCTAATTATTTTATTTTCATCTTTAGCATGATTCTTAATAACAATACTCTTTAAGTTTAATACAATAGCAGTTACATCTTCTACTACACCATCAATTTTTTGAAATTCATGAGCAACTCCATCAATTTTTACTGAAGTAATAGCATCTCCTGGTAATGAAGATAACATAACTCTTCTAAGTGCATTACCTAAAGTAGTTCCAAATCCTCTCTCTAATGGTTCTAATTCAAATTTACCATAATGAGAATCTTTTATATATTCTTTTACTTTATAATCTGGTTTTTCAAATTTTAACATCTTTGGATTCCCCTTTCCTAATTATCCACGTCTTCTTTTAGGTGGACGACAACCGTTATGTGGAATTGGTGTTTCATCTGTGATTGATTTTACTTCTAATCCTACAGTTTGTAAACTTCTAATTGCAGCTTCTCTACCTGAACCTAAACCTTTAACTTTAACGTTTACTGTTTTCATTCCAGCAGCAGTAGCTTCTCTACCAGCAGCTTCAGCAGCCATACCAGCAGCAAATGGAGTTGATTTCTTACTTCCTTTTACGCCTTGAGTTCCAGCAGAAGCCCAACTTACTACATTTCCTTCTAGATCAGTAATAGTTACAATTGTATTATTGAAAGTTGAATGGATATGTACTTCACCAGCAGGAATATTTTTCTTAGTTTTTCTTTTTCTTGAATTATATTTTCCCATATTTTCCTCCTAATTATTTTTTCTTATTAGCAACAACTTTTCCTTTACCTTTACGAGTTCTAGCATTTCTACTAGTTCTTTGTCCTCTTACTGGTAAATTCTTTTTATGTCTAGTACCTTGATAAGAATTTATTTCCATCTTAGTTTTAATATTTAAGTTAACTTCTCTTCTAAGATCTCCTTCAACTGTATGTTTTTCAACTTCTGCTCTTATTCTAGAAAGTTCATCATCAGTTAAGTCTTTTGCTTTCTTATTTAAGTCAACTTTAGCATTGTTAAGAATTGTTTTTGATAAATTTCTTCCTATACCATAGATATAAGTAAGAGATATTTCAATTCTTTTGTCGTTAGGTATATCTACACCTTTAATTCTTGCCATTATTTTTTCCTCCTATTAACCTTGTTTTTGTTTGTGTTTTGGATTTTCACAAATTACCATTACTTTTCCATTTCTTTTGATTATTTTACATTTGTCGCATATTTTTTTTACGGATGCTCTTACCTTCATTATTCATCCCTCCTATTTCTTATTATATACTATACGCCCTTGTGTTAGATCATATGGCGACATAGCGATAACCACAGTATCACCTGGTAAGATACGTATGTTGTTCATGCGCATTTTACCAGAAACATGGGCAACTACTGTGTGTCCCCCATCTAGTTCTACTTTGAACTTTCCTTGAGGTAAATTGTCAATTACTTTTCCTTGAACTTCAATTAGTTCTTCTTTACTCATAATTATCATCTCCTGTTAGTATTTCATAGCCATCTCTAGTTACAATAATAGTGTGTTCAAAGTGAGCAGATGGTTTATTGTCTCTTGTTATAATAGTCCAGTCATCATCTAGTAAGTATATCTTTCTTGTACCAGAAGTTAACATAGGTTCTACAGCAATTGTCATGTTCTCTTTCAAGATAATACCAGTACCCTTCTTACCATAATTAGGTACGCCTGGATCTTCATGAAGATTACTTCCAATACCATGTCCTTCTAGCTCTCTTACTACTCCTAATTTATGACTAGTAGCATATTCTTCAATAGCATTAGATACATCTCCTAGATGTACTCCAGCTTTTACTTGTTTTAATCCTTCATATAAAGCTTTTTCAGTATGTTCTAGAAGATATTTCTTCTCACTATTTATTTCTCCTACTGGATAAGTCCATGCCGAATCACCATGATAACCTTTATAACAAGCACAAATATCAAGTGTAACTATATCTCCATTTTTTAATTTTCTTTTACCTGGTATACCATGTACTACTTCCTCATTAACCGATATACATATACTAGCAGGATATCCTTCATATCCAAGACATGATGGAGTAGCATCTCTACTAATAATGTAATCATGAGCAAGTTTATCAAGTTCACCAGTTGTAATTCCTGGCTTTATATAGTCTTTTATGTACTGATGCGTATCATATACTATTCTGCCAGCAATTCTCATTAGTGATAATTCATATTCACTCTTAATTGTAATCATTATTTAATTACCTTCTTTATTTCATCAAAGATATCATCAGTAGTAATATTATCTACTTTTATTTTAAGTAAATTACCTTTCTTTTCATAATATTCAAGTAAAGGATAAGTTTCTTTCATAAAAGTATCAAATCTATTTATAAAAGATTCCTCATTATCATCACTTCTTGTTTTAAGTGATGAACCACAATTATCACAGATACCTTCTTTTAGTGGAGCATATTCTTTATTTATTAAATTATAAGATAGTCCACATTTAGAGCAAACCACTCTAGATAATGCTCTTTTCATAGCAAGTTCTCTATCTATATCAAGAAATACCACTAAACCCTCATCATAATTTAATTCTTTTAAAATATTATCATAAGTCTTAGCCTGACTAATATTTCTCGGATATCCATCTAGGATAAAACCTTTTTTACAATCTTTAGCTTCAAGTCTTTTCTTTAAAAGTTTGGTAATAACTTCATCAGAAACAAACTCTCCTCTTGCCATAGCGGATTTGATTTCCATACCTATTTTAGAAGAAGCTGCGATTTCATTTCTTAAAAGGTCTCCAGTAGATATGTGAGGAATATTATATTCAGTGCAAACTTTAGCTGATATGGTACCCTTACCGGCAGCAGGAGCTGCCACAAATATAATATTCTTCATTATCTTGCTCCTTTATAATTTCTATTTATTAAACTACTTTCTATTTGTCTACAAGTCTCAATAGCAACACCTACTACAATTAGTACTCCAGTACCACCAATTGATACTGATGTAGGTAATCCCGTATTTATAAAACTACTAAATACAATTGGAAGGCCTGCTATTATAGCCATAAATGTTGAACCTAAGAAAGTAATTCTATTTAATATTCTAGAAATATATTTTTCAGTTTCTACTCCAGGTCTAATACCAGGAATATAACCACCATTTTTATTTAAGTTTTTACTTAGTTCCTTAGGATTAATTTGCATATTTGTATAGAAGAATCCAAATACAAATATTAAGATTATATATAATACAAATCCAGTAGGTGTTGTATAATTAATATACTTTGTAACAAATACTGAGAATCCAGAATCTTCTCCTAGTAAACCTGCTATAAATGTTGGTATAGACAAGATTACTGATGCAAAGATAACTGGCATTACATTAGCGGAATTTAATTTAAATGGAATATAATTTTGTTTTGCACCATAAGCAGATGCCGTTCTATTTGAATATTGAATAGGAATTCTTCTTTCTGAACATTCTTCAAAGACAACTCCTACTACTATTGCAAGATAGAATAAGACAAAGACAATAAACTTAATTATTCCTAAGAATAATGCTGTATTACCATCTAGTATAAATGTACTAAATGTATCAATAAACATCTTTGGTACAGTAGATATAATACCAGCCATAATAATTAGTGATATACCATTACCAATACCTTTTTGAGTAATTTGATCTCCTAGCCATAATAAGAATGCTGTACCACCAGTTAAGAATAATGCAATCTTCATATATTCTAAAGTACCTGCTCCTTTTACAAAGGTAAATGCCATAGCAAATCCTTGTAAGAAAGCTAAAATAATACCAAGATATCTATTAATTTGATTAATCTTTTGTCTTCCTTGTTCTCCACTTTCCTTAAGTTCAGTAAAGTAAGGAATAATATCCATTTGTAATATTCCAGTAATGATACTAGCAGAGATATAAGGCATAACACCTAGAGCAAATATTGAAAAGTTCTTAAGTGCTCCTCCACCAATAGCATTATATAATTCCCATAATCCTAAGCTTGATATAGCCCCCTTAGTTCCAGGTACAGGAATTGTTGTACCTAGAGCAAATATTAGGAGTCCCATTAGTGTAAAACCAATTCTTTTCCTAATATCTTTATTTTTAGGACTAAAGATTAATTTTAGATTTTTAAACATCTAAATCACCTCAGTTTTTCCACCAATAGTTTCTATTTTTTCTTGTGCACTCTTAGTAAATGCATTAGCTTTAACAGTTAATTTCTTAGTTAGTTCGCCATTTCCTAATACTTTAACACCATCAAGTTCTTTCTTAATTAGACCTACTTCTTTTAATAAAGCAGTATCTACTACTGTACCATCTTCAAATCTATTTAAATCAGATACATTAACAGTACTATATACTGTTCTAAATTCATAATTGTTGAATCCTCTTTTTGATAATCTTCTAAATAGTGGTAATTGACCTCCTTCAAATCCAGGTCTTACTCCACCACCGCTTCTAGCGTTTTGTCCTTTCTCACCTTTACCAGAAGTTTTTCCAGTACCAGAACCAGGTCCACGACCTACTCTTTTTCTATTCTTAACTGAGCCATCAAGACTACTTAATTCATGTAATTTCATTATCTTAATTCCTCAACTTTCTTGTCTCTTAAGTAAGCAACATGGTCTGGAGATTTTTGTGCTTTAAGTGCATTTAAAGTAGCTCTAGCAGCATTAATCTTAGTACTAGATCCTAAACTCTTAGATAATACATCTTTAACTCCTGCAAGTTCAAGTACATCTCTAACTGGTCCACCAGCTTTAACTCCAGTACCTTCTTTAGCAGGTTTAAGCATAACTCTTACTGCTCCTTCTTTAACGATAATATCGTGAGATATTGTTCTATTATCAATTAGGTCAACTTTTATCAAATTCTTACTAGCAGCCTGTGTAGCTTTCTTAACAGCATCTGGCATTTCTTTAGCTTTACCAGTACCAAGACCTACTAGTCCTTTTCTATTTCCTACTACTACAGTAGCAGCAAATCTAAATTGTCTACCACCTTTAACAACTTTAGTTACTCTTCTAATTTCAATTACCTTATCCTCTAGATCAGATTTTGGTTTAGAAGTTCTGTTATTATTTCTAGGTCTTTTCTTATCAAATTTACGATTTCTATTATCGTTTCTTCTACCTTCAGTTTTAACTTCAGTATTTTTTACTTCAGTATTAACTTCAGTCTTCTTATTTTCTTCCATATTTTCTCCTCCTCTGTTCTAGAATTCTAATCCGCCTTCACGTGCAGCTTCTGCTAAAGCTTTAACACGTCCATGATAAAGATAGCCACCTCTATCAAATACAACGGTATTAATTTTTGCTTTTTTAGCTCTTTTTGCTATTTCTGCTCCGATTACTTTAGCAGCTTCTACATTACCACCATTTTTAAGATTTAATTCTTTTTCTAGTGATGATGCACTAACTAAAGTAACACCTTTAACATCATCGATGATTTGAGCTTCAATATTAGCATTAGATCTAAATACACATAATCTAGGTCTTTCACTAGTACCAGATAAATTTTCTCTGATTCTAGTATGTCTTATTTTTCTCATTTCATTTCTTGAAACTTTTTTAATCATACCTATATCCTCCTATTTATTATTTAGAAGCTTTCTTTCCTTCTTTACGACGAATTTGTTCACCTTTGTATTTAATTCCTTTTCCTTTATAAGGTTCAGGTTTTCTTACTTTTCTTACATTAGCGGCAAATTCACCAACTTTTTCTTTATCAATACCTGATACTTCAATTTCAGTATTAGATATTCCTGTTACAGTAAGTCCATTTGGAACTTCCATAACAACTGGATGAGAATATCCTGCTGATATAGTAAGTTTATTACCTTGTACATTAAACTTATAACCTACACCAACAATTTCTAATCCTTTTTTATAACCTTCACTAACACCAATAATCATATTTCTAATATTAGCATTAGTAGTACCATGCATAGCATGAGTAAACTTATCATTTTTAGTCATTTCTACTACTACAGTATTATCTTCTACTTTAACATTAATACCTTTAACTAAATCTAAAGTAAGTTCCCCTTTAGGTCCTTTAACTGTAACAGTATTATTATCAACATTTACATTAACATTTTCTGGAATACTTAAAACTCTTTTACCAATACGGCTCATTCTTTCACCTTACCAGATATAAGCAACTACTTCTCCACCTAAAGATAATTTTCTTGCTTCTTTATCAGTCATAATACCTTTAGATGTAGAGATAATAGCAATTCCTAAACCATTTAATACAGTAGGTAATTCATCTTTACCAGCATATACTCTAAGTCCAGGTTTTGATATTCTCTTAAGACCAGTAATTACTCTTTCTTTATTTTTATATTTTAATGTTAATGTAATATTTTTTTGAACTCCTTCACCATCAATAGTATAGTCTTCAATAAATCCTTCATCTTTTAAGATTTTTGCTATTTCTTCTTTTACTTTAGATGTAGGAATTACAACTGAAGATGCTCTATTTTGATTAGCGTTACGAATTCTTGTAAGCATATCTGCGATTGGATCTGTCATTATAAATCCCTCCTTCTTTTATTATTGGGTTTACCAACTTGATTTCTTTACACCAGGTATTTGACCTTTGTATGCAAGTTCTCTAAAACAAATACGACAAATTCCATATTTTTTAAGTACTGCATGTGGTCTTCCACATATTTTACATCTAGTGTATTTTCTAACCTTATATTTAGGTTCTCTTTCTGATTTAACAATCATTGATTTTCTTGCCATCTTATTATTCCTCCATTATTTCCTAAAAGGAACTCCAAGTTCACTTAATAAATCATAAGCTTCTTCATTAGTTTTAGCAGTGGTAACGATAACAATATCCATACCTCTTACTTTTTCAACTTCATCAAATTTAATTTCAGGGAAAATTATTTGTTCTTTAATACCAATAGTATAATTTCCTCTTCCATCAAAACTCTTAGGAGATAATCCTCTAAAATCTCTTACTCTAGGTAAACTAATACTAATTAATTTATCTAAGAAAGTATACATATTGTCTCCTCTTAAAGTTACTTTACAACCAATTTTGTGTCCTTCTCTTACTTTAAATGAAGCTATTGATTTTTTAGCTGTAGTTTCTACTGCTTTTAATCCAGTAATTTTTTCTAATTCATTTACAGCATTTTCTAAGTTTTTAGAATTAACAGTAGCATCTCCTACTCCCATATTAACAACGATCTTTTCGATCTTTGGAACTAGCATTGGAGTAGTATAACCATGTTTTTCTGTTAAACTTGGAACAACTTCTTTAATATATTTTTCTCTTAGGCGGTTCATACTTCGCCCTCCTTCCAAATTTCAGAACATTTATTAATTGTTCCTATCCTTTTTATTAGTTAATTTTTTCGTTAGATTTTTTAGATATTCTAACTTTATTACCTTTACTATCTTTTTCAATTTTTACTTTTGTAGGCTTTTTAGTTTTTGGATCTACTAACATAACATTAGATACATGAATAGCAGCTTCAGTTTCAATTATTTCACCATTACCACCATTATTTTTAGGTTTTAAATGTTTCTTAACTATATTAACACCTTCAACTATTACTTTAGAATCTAATATTTTAGTAATTTTACCTTCTTTTCCTTTATTGGAACCAGATACTACTACTACTTTATCGCCTGTTTTAAGTTTCTTCATAATTCCTCCTTAAATCCTATAGCACATCTTTAGCTAAACTTACAATCTTATTAAAATCTTTATCTCTAAGTTCACGTGCTACTGGTCCTAAAATTCTAGTACCTACTGGACTCTTATCATCTTTAATAATAACACAAGCGTTATCATCAAATCTAATATAACTACCGTCATCTCTTCTAACTCCTCTTTTAGTTCTTACTATAACAGCTTTTACAACTTTGCCTTTCTTTATAGTACCATTAGGAGTAGCTTTCTTTACTGTAGCAACAACTATATCTCCAATATTACCTGTTTTAACTTTACTTCCACCTAGAACTCTAATTACTAATACTTCACGAGCTCCACAGTTATCTGCGACTTTTAGACGCGTTTCTTGTTGTACCATATTATTTCCTCCTTCCGACTAAAGAGCTTATAGAATAACAGCTTTCTCTATTACTTCTACTAGTTCATATCTCTTAGTTTTAGACAATGGTCTAGTTTGGGCTAAGCGAACTTTATCTCCAACATGTGCCATATTATTTTCATCATGAGCAGCATATTTTTTAGAATATTTAACTCTCTTGCCATATAATGGGTGTTTCTTATAAGTTTCTACTTTAACAGTAATTGTTTTATCTGCTTTATCAGAAACAACAATACCAATTAATTCTTTTCTTTCTTTCATATTCTATACCTCACTTACCCTTCTCTTCTCTCATTAAGAATAGTTTTAATTCTTGCTACTTCTTTTCTAAGATCATTTATTCTTGAAGGTTTTTCAATCATACCAGTAGCTTTTTGCATTCTTAAACTGAAAAGTTCTTCTTTACATTCAGTAACTTTTTTATTAAGTTCTTCGGTGGTTAATTTTCTAAGTTCATTAGTTTTCATTTACTTCACCACTTTCTTCTTTCTTCACAAATTTACATTTAATTGGTAATTTGTGTGATGCAAGTCTTAAAGCTTCTCTAGCAGTAGCTTCATCTACTCCATCAATTTCAAACATTATTTTTCCTTCTTTAACAACGGCAACCCATACTTCAGGATTTCCTTTACCTTTACCTTGTCTTGTTTCAAGAGGCTTTTTAGTTAGTGATAAGTTAGGGAATATATTAATCCAAACCTTACCACCTCTCTTCATATATCTTGTCATAGCTATTCTGGCAGCTTCTATTTGGTTAGCAGTAATCCATGCTCCCTCTTTTGCCATTAAACCATAACTTCCAAAATGAAGTTCAGTATTTCCTTTTGCTTTACCTTCATAAGGTAGACGGAAAGTTTTTCTATGTTTAGTTCTTTTTGGCATCAACATGAGAATTACCTCCCTTACTTAGTATTTCACCTTTATAGATCCATACTTTTACTCCAATTTTTCCATAAGTAGTATCTGCTTCAGCAGTAGCATAATCGATATCTGCTCTTAGTGTATGTAGAGGAATAGTTCCTTCTGAATATCCTTCACCACGAGCAATATCAGCACCACCAAGTCTTCCTGATACTAATGTTTTAATTCCTTTTGCTCCAGCTTTCATAGTGTTTCTGATTGCCTTCTTTTGAGCAACTCTAAATGAAACTCTATTTTTGATTTGATGAGCAATGTTTTGTGCAACTAGTTCTGCTACCATATCTGGGTTCTTAATTTCTACTACAGAGATTTGAACTTCTTCACCAACTAGTTTAGATACTTCTTTTTTAATTTTTTCAATTTCAACACCACTTTGGCCAATAATTAAACCTGGTTTAGCAGCATATACAAAGATTTCACATCTTTTAGCATTTCTTTCAATAATAATCTTAGAAATATTAGCATTTTTAAATTTCTTATTTAAATATTTACGAATTTTATAATCGTTATTTAAATACTTAGCGAAATCATTTTCAGCATACCATTTAGATTCCCAGTCTTTATTGATTCCAATTCTAAGTCCTGTTGGACTAACTTTTTGTCCCATTAAAGTGTCCTCCTTCTTTTATTTTTCAGCCACTACTATAGTTATGTGACTTGTCTTATGATCGTTTCTACCTGTACGACCTCTTGAATCAAATTTGATTCTTTTAATTACTAATGCTTCATCTACGAAACATGTTTTAACATAAAGATTTTCTTCCTTCATGCCAAAATTATTAACAGCATTTGCCGTAGCACTTTCTAGTACTTTAGAAATAACTCTAGATGCTCTTTGAGGTTGGTTAGCAAGAATAGCTCTTGCCTCATCAACACTCTTACCTCTTATTAAGTTAATAATAAGTCTTGTCTTTCTAGGAGATATTCTAACTGTCTTAGCTACAGCCTTAGCTTCAGTTCTTTCCATTTCTAATTCCTCCTCTTAAGAAAATTATTTCTTGTCTGATCCGTGTCCGCCAAACTTTCTAGTAGGAGAAAATTCTCCTAATTTATGTCCAACCATATCTTCAGTTACATATACAGGAATAAATTCTTTTCCGTTATGTACTGCAAAAGTATGACCAATAAATTCAGGAAAGATTGTTGAACGACGTGACCAAGTTTTTATTACTTCTTTCTTACCAGATTCATTTAATGCTCTTACTCTTTTTAATAATCTATCAAAGACATAAGGTCCTTTTTTAATACTTCTAGCCATTATTTAATCTTCCTTTCTTTATTTCTTACGACGAGTCACAATATATTTATCTGACTCTTTCTTATTCTTTCTTGTCTTGTATCCAAGAGCTGGTTTACCCCAAGGTGTCATTGGTCCACTTCTACCTATTGGAGCTCTACCTTCACCACCACCATGTGGGTGATCATTAGGGTTCATAACAGAACCACGAACAGTAGGTCTAAATCCTTTATGTCTAGTTCTTCCTGCTTTACCTATTTTTACTAGTGAGTAGTCTTCATTTCCTACTACTCCGATAGTAGCTCTACAAGTACCTAAGATTCTTCTTGTTTCACCACTACCTAATCTAATTAAAACATATTTCTCTTCTCTACCAAGAATCTGAGCAGATGCTCCAGCACTTCTTGCTAAGCTTGCACCTTTACCTGGTTTTAATTCAATATTGTGAATTACAGTACCAACTGGAATATTCATAATAGGAAGTGCATTTCCTACTTTAATATCAACATTTTCACCAGACTCAATAACTGTACCAACAGTTAATCCTTTAGGAGCAATGATATATGCTTTTTCTCCATCTTTATAAGTGATTAGAGCAATATTTGCACTTCTATTTGGATCGTACTCAATAGCAGTTACTATAGCAGTAATACCATCTTTTCTTCTCTTGAAGTCAATTAATCTATATTTTCTTTTTACTCCGCCACCTCTATGTCTAACAGTAATTTTACCTTGATTATTTCTACCAGTAGTTTTCTTTACAGGAACTGTTAAACTTTTTTCAGGAGTCTTTTTTGTGATTTCACTACCTGTTAATACAGATCTTTGTCTTGTACCAGCAGTCATTGGTTTATAAACTCTTATTGATGTTGCCATTACATTCCCTCCTTACTAGTCGAAACTAATAGTTTCACCTTTCTTTAAAGTTACTATAGCTTTCTTATATTTACTAGTCATACCAGTATATTTTCCAACTCTCTTTTTCTTAGGATGAGAATTAGTAATATTTACTTTTTCAACTTTAACACCAAACTTCTTTTCGATAGCTTGTTTAATTTCAGTTTTATTAGCTTTATTTGCTACTTTGAAAGCATATTTTCCTTCTGCTTCCATATTAGCAGTTTTCTCAGTAATAACTGGTGCTAAGATTATATCTAAATAATTATTCATTATTTAAGCACCTCCTCTAGCATAGTTAATGCTTCTTCTTCAATTAATAAATTATCTGAAGATATTAAATCAAATGTATTGATTTCACTTGGTAAAACAACTTTTACATTAGCTAAGTTTCTAGCAGCTAAACAAACATTGTCTGTAAGTTCTTTAACACATACTAATACTTTATGATTAGTAAGATTTAATCCTTCTAATAAATTTACCATTTCTTTAGTTTTATTAGTTTCAAATTCAATAGTAGATACTACTACTAACTCTTTATCTAATACTTTATAAGATAATGCACTCTTAAGAGCCAATCTCTTTTCTTTCTTATTCATTTTCTTTGAATAATCTCTTGGTACTGGTCCAAATACAATACCACCATGTCTATAATGTGGTGCTCTAATACTTCCTTGTCTTGCATTACCAGTTCCTTTTTGTCTGTATGGTTTTCTTCCACCACCAGCAACTTCACTTCTAGTTTTAACCTTAGCAGTACCTTGTCTAGCTCCTGCCATAGCGGCAACAACTGCATCTTTAATTACTGCATCATTTGGTTCAATATTAAATATGTTATCTTCTAATTTTATATCCTTTACCTTTTCGCCTTTAAGACTTAAAACATCTATTTTCTTAGACATAATTTCCTCCTTTATCATCACAATTATTTTTCTTTATTATATAGCACTAATTATTCTGCTGTTTCTTGTGATGTTTCAACACTCGCTAGTTCTTCATTAATAGTTTCCATAGTTTCTTCTGCTACTTCTTCAGAAGCAACTCCTTCTTCGTAAACTACTAATTCTACTGGTTCATTTACTTTGTCACCAGTTTTAACTGAAGTTCTAACCAATACTAAAGAGTTTTTAGGTCCAGGAACACTTCCTTTAATTAAGATAACATTATTTTCTAGGTCTACACTAATAACTTCAAGATTTTGAATAGTTACTTGTTCATGACCCATATGTCCAGGTAATTTCTTTCCTGGTAAAACTCTCATTGGTAACAATGTACCCATTGAACCTACTCCTCTATGATATTGAGATCCATGACTCATAGGTCCTCTACTTTGATTGTGTCTTTTAATAACACCTTGGAAACCTTTACCTTTAGAAGTACCAGTTACATCAACCATTTCTCCTGCAGCAAAAGTATCAGCTTTAAGAACATCTCCTAAAGCATATTCGCTAACACTAGCACCTCTGATTTCCTTTAAGAAGCGCTTAGGGGTAGCATTTGCTTTTTTTAGATGACCAATTTCAGGTTTATTACTTCTTGATTCTTTCTTATCAACTGTAGCAAGTTGGATTGCATCGTATCCGTCTGTTTCTTTAGTTTTGATTTGTGATACCACATTATCTTCAACTTCAATAACAGTTACAGGAATAAGTTTTCCATCAGTAGTAAATACTTCAGTCATCCCTTTTTTTCTTCCTAAGATTCCTTTCATTTTCTTCCTCCTATTAATTATTTTTTAATTTTTATATCAACACCACTAGGTAAATCTAAATGAGCAAGTGCTTCAATAGTTTCTTTACTAGGGTCTGTGATATCAATTAGTCTTTTGTGAGTTCTTTTTTCAAATTGCTCTCTTGAATCCTTGTACTTATGTACTGCTCTTAAAATTGTAATTTTTTCAATTTCAGTAGGTAATGGTACAGGTCCAGATACTACACCACCAGTTCTTTTAACAGTAGCTACTATTTTAGCAGCAGCACTATCTAGAACTCTGTGATCGTAAGCTTTTAATTTAATTCTCACTTTCTCCTTTGCCATTTTGTTGTCCTCCCTTCGCCTATATCTTGGTATAGACATAGCTCCGAACGAATTACCTGATATCCCTTTAATTTATTTGACAACTTAACCGGGTGTATCAGCAACTTCGCACATCTAAGCCAGTCACACTCCTACAATTATACCTTATAATTATATTAAAATCAAGTGAAAAAATAACTTTTTTTCACTTTTTTCTTATTATTTGGTATTTTCTAGGAAAATCTATTGTTTTTCCTAGTCATTTATAGCCATTAAGTCTATAAATGATGCAACAATATGCCCTATTATATTCACAGTTAAAGAAAAAAAGAAAAAGCACTGTAAAGTGCTATAAAGTAATCTCTCCTAATCTTATTAATTCTACTACAGCTTGAGCTCTACCCTTAACAGATAATTTTTGCATAGTATTAGAAATATGATTTCTAACAGTTTTTTCACTAATACTTAATATATTAGCAATTTCTCTAGTAGTTTTATTTTCTATCAGTAATGAGAAGACTTCTTTTTCTCTCTTGGTTAATATACCTTTACTCATAAATACCTCACTTCCCTATAGGGTGGTATATACATATATTCATATTATTGTATTCAATAATATGAATATATGTGAAGTATTTTTAACTATTTTTAATAAGAACAACTATAACTATTACAACCACAATTACCTTGGTTATACGTTTGACAACCAAAAGCGGCATTCCTACATGTATTATATGAACTACAATATTTAGTTCTTGTCCAATAGCCACAATTACATGTTCGTTGCTTATAAGAACATATAGTTCTAGATAAATCTCCTTGATGGTTTTTAGCTTTACATCCTTTTTCATTAGTAGTATAAGTACTAGAATAAGATCTTTCCCAATCACTATATGAATAGCTCCTACATGAACATGGATAAGCCGCCCTTGCATTATATGTCTCACAACCAAATTCTGAACTTCTACAATAATATGTAGAAGAACAATATCTATCCTTAACAAAATAATTCCATATTGTCTTTTCCGTTACATTACCAGCATTATCAGTACATCTTAAATATGTTTTTTTATTTCCAGAACGAGAACTCATTCCTTGTGATGTAGCAGTAGTTCCAGTCGTAACAGTACCATTATCATTCATGTAAGCTTCTTTCATTCCAGAACCACTATCGCTACAACTTACCCACACTTCTTTTCCAGTACACCAAGTTGTTCCAGTCGAAGGTCCATAATCCATTGAAGGAGGTGTTGTATCCTTCCATACAGCATATAAAGTATAATTATTAGCATTATGAGTACCCCACCATTGACCAGGTGAATATGATGCTGATGTTGCCGATGAACTCTCACTCCAACCCATAAAAGTATAACCAGTCTTTGATGGTTTATCAGAAGATAAATAAATATTTCCATTAGGAGCATATTTATAATTTTGACTAGATGGTCCACCACTTCCTCCATTTGCTTTATATGTTATTGTATAAGTATTAGGAGTCCATAATGCATAAACAGTATGATCACTATTTGCAGTAACCTTAGTAGAACTACTAATAGTACCTTCTTGATATGTAGTAGCAGTCCTTCCTTCTTCCAATTGAAGATTACTCCAGCTAACACTACCTTGTGTTGAATTCAAAATTTTAGCACTAATTGTATACGTTTTACCATCCGTTAGTGAATAAGCATCAAATCTAACTAAAGTATCAATTTTTGCTCCATTTATTCCAAATCGTAAATTATCAAATGATGAATCCTTAGTAAAAGTTAAATAAACAGTACCAGATTTTTGCACTTTAGTAGCAGTTAAATTTTTAACATAGTCATTTCCCTTAAATCCTTGAATTTTCCATTGTAATTCATCTCTAGTATCTGCTGATTTCTGTTTAAACACACCATTAGTATAAGATAGATTATCATTTTCAATAATATTTTTATAATAAAATAAATTTTTCATGCTCCAGCCCACTAGTGTATAACCTCTTTTAGTAGCAGTAGGTAAATCTCCATAAACCCCATTAGGCTTAACCTTTTTCGTAGTAAAAGAAGCCTTTCCTCCAAGTGGATTAAAAGTAACAGTATAATCTACAACTTTAAAATTCTTAGTACTTTCGCTATAGTTATTACTTTTATCTACTGTTCTAGCTGTTACTTTTGCTTTTCCAGTAATAGTATAACTTATATTTATCTGATTACTTGAAGATTGATACCAAGTATCTTTTTC
>ERZ827197.53-NODE-53-length-160094-cov-47.068808_pt1 | contig 160094 bp, 160 predicted proteins | sample MGYA00519867_ERZ827197 | MGnify/ENA primary metagenome ERZ827197 (study PRJEB31778, sample SAMEA3449278) | human gut metagenome | biome: human gut; feature: human-associated habitat; material: faeces | place: United Kingdom | collected 2010/2012 ...
AATGCATTTGCTTTGTTGGACAAAAAAATCACTCTCCTTTTTATAAATAGTGGCTCGGACTCCTCTATTATATAAACCGGATTGTGATTTTTTTATTGGTATAATCATTTATTTTCCACCCGCTATGCGGGTGGTTTTCTGTGCCATGCTCATGCCTGGCACAGTCTAAAGACACTAAGAAAATATTTTGCAAAATAAAGTCCGTATAGTATAATAACAGCACATGGCTTTACAGTTCTGATTTATGGCAGTCTTCGGGTCCCGTGCAATGGAATCCCATGAATCCTGTCAGGTCCGAGAGGAAGCAGCAGTAAGTGGCCCTTTCTATGTGCCACGGTGTATTCTGAAGGCTGTCATAAATGAGAGTTGTAAAGTCTTTTTTTATGTTATTTTTGGTATAATTAATTTATACATCTTTCTATTAAAGGCTGTTATTCCTTGTCCAAGGAGGGTTCAATGGCTTACCTATCACTATACAGAAAATGGCGCCCAAGCACTTTTAAAGAAATAATCGGGCAAAAGCATATTTCCATTCCCATTCTTCGCGCATTTGAACAAAACCGCCTTGCCCATGCCTATCTGTTTTCCGGCCCCCGTGGCACAGGAAAGACAAGTATGGCACGAATTCTTGCCAAAGCAGTAAATTGCCTTGATTTAAAAAATGGCAATCCCTGCAATGAATGTGCTAACTGTAAATCAATTAATACCGGCGCCAGTATGGATGTTTATGAAATAGACGGCGCTTCTGCCCGTGGTGTTGATGAAATTCGCGTACTTCGCGAATCGGTTCGTACTCTTCCTGTAGCGGGGAATAAAAAGGTTTATATCATTGATGAAGTCCATATGTTGACAAAAGAAGCGTTTAATGCCCTTCTAAAAACTTTGGAGGAACCTCCGGCCCATGTACTCTTTATCCTTGCCACCACAGAACCTGCCAAGATTCCGCTTACAATTTTATCCCGCTGCCAGCGGTATGAATTCCACCGTATTTCTGTAAATGACATCAAGGAACATTTACTGCACATTTCCCAAGAAAGCCATCTTTCTCTCACCCCTGAAGCGGCTGCTTTAATTGCTGTACGCGCAGAAGGCGGTCTTCGTGATGCGCTGTCTCTTTTGGATCAATGTTCCGGCGCATCAGCAGGTAATGAGCTTTCTGCAGAAATAGTCTATGATCTTCTAGGCCTTACGGACAAAGAACAGATTATAGATTTGTTCCACATGATTGTGTGTGGAAAAAGCAGTGCCACACTTCAGCTTTTTTATAAGATTCTCCAAGACGGAAAGGAACCTTCCGCTATACTTTCTGATTTACTGGAACATTTCAGAAGTATTATGATCTGCAAAGTGAATCCAAACGCACCGGAATTATCTGCTTATGGAAATAAGATTTCTGTTATACAAAAAGATGCTCAGGAATTAAGTGATGCTTACTTGGACGCACTTTTCGATTCTCTCCACCATTCTTTTTCTGAAGCTAACAGAAGTTCATCTCCCCGCATGAGTGCTGAAATGGGACTTCTCCGCCTATGCCGTCTCCGTGGTTCACAGGCATTGGACAGTTTAGAAGAACGGATCACAGCATTGGAAAAAAACGTATCTGTACTTATGAAAAGCAGCACGCTCCCGCAAACCGAAACTATACCCGCTGCTCCGTCACCCGCTATACTGCCCCCAACGATTTCTATGCCTCTCGTCACACCTACAGCACTTACCCCCGCCCCTGCGGCAAGTACAACCACCTGCCCGGATTCTCCAAAGGAAGTGGTACCGCCCCCGCCTGCTGATAAAACACCGGTAAAAATGGAACCTGCCACAAAAAGTAAGCCGACTCTTCCCTGTAAACCAAAAAAATCTCCCGAAGAAAAGAAGGCTGAAACCAGCCATGAGATTGGTGAAACACTTCTGGATCCCTCGACCTATAATGATATATGGGCAAAGGTACTGGCATTTTTTGAAATTAACCATCGCATTGATATTTTATACTGTCTTCAAAAAAGCAGTCTGATCCTGTTAAGTAAATCCCGGGCTATTGCAGTAGCCCCCCAGCCTTACCTTGTTCTCGCAGGAAATAATAAAGGCTATCAGAATACAATCAAAGATGCGTTCATAAATGCCATCGGAATTCCTGTCGAATTCCATTCCATCTTGAAAGGTACTGTCGATGAAGCAGATGCTCTTAGGCAAGTGCAAATGTATACAGATTCCGCAGCATCGGTTCATGAAACTGAAAAGGAACCGATGGCGGAAACCGCAGATAGTGATTACCGACTGGTTGAAAAATCTGAAATCCCAGACGATGAGAAAGATATGCCTGCACTTGCAAAAGCTTTCCGAATTCTTTCCGACTGTGATATCTATGAAAAGAAATAGATCCAATTTGACAAATTTACTATATTTGCCGATATACGGTATAATGATGAATGTGAAATTATAAGTTTTATTTGTAAAAGGTAACAATCGCTTTTCGAGGAGGAATTATTTATGTTTGGCAACAAGGCACAAATGCAGAATATGTTGAAAAAGGCTCGTAAAATGCAGGAAGATATGCAAAAGATACAGGAAGAATTAAAACAGCAGACAGTTGACGTTTCTGTAGGCGGCGGTGCTGTGGCTCTCATTATGAATGGCGAAAAAAAAATTGTTTCCCTGAAAATCGCAAAAGATGCTATTGATCCGGAAGATCCGGAAATGTTAGAAGATCTCATCACCACTGCTGTCAATGAAGCAGGCAAAAAAGCTGATGAAATGGTACAGAAAGGTATGAGCAAGGTCACCGGCGGCCTTGGTCTCCCCGGCGGCATGTTCTGATGAACAGTGATTTAGAACTTGTAGCCGAACAATTCCGCAAACTCCCCGGAATCGGTGTAAAAACGGCAAGACGGCTTGCTTACTTTATGTTGGAACGTCCTAAAGAAGATATAGACGCATTTATCAATGTCATCCATTCTGCACGGGATAAGATTTGCTATTGTTCTATCTGCTGTAATTTAGCTACATCAGACCCCTGTGAGATTTGTGGTGACAACCGACGCGATTCATCAGTGATTTGTGTAGTGGAGCATCCTCAGGATGTGCAGGCACTGGAACAGAGCCATGAATACCATGGTTTGTACCATGTTCTCCACGGCGTCCTTTCCCCTCTTGATGGTATTGGTCCAGAACAGCTCAAAATCAAAGAGCTCTTAAACAGGCTCGCCGATGATACAGTAAAAGAAGTCATTATTGCGACAGACCCCAATACAGAAGGCGAAGCGACAGCATACTACCTGTCCCGCCTGATTAAACCGCTTTCTGTCCGTGTTACACGGATTGCCCGCGGCCTTCCTGCCGGCGGTGACGTAGGATATGCTGACAGCATGACATTGGCCGGCGCAGTAGAAAACAGAAAAGAAATGTAAAAGCGTGTGCTTTGTGTAAAAAGCCAGACAACTTACACATACATGAAGCATATGCTTTTTTTACAGGGCTTCTTACCTTACTAATCAGATTTCTTGAAATACTAAAATATATCAAATTGATTCATCATCGGGAGGTTCTCTATGGAAATTATGGATGCCAGCATCGTCGGTCTCATTACATCTGTTGTTTGTATTTTTCTTTTGTGGAAATTCCTAAGCTGTGCCGTATTTCCTTTACTTGGAAATATCATTTTGGGCGGTCTGTTATATTACGTCATCAATTTACTGCATATTGTCCATATGCCGTGGAGCTTTTTTGACATTGTCGTTATTGCTATCTTCGGAATTCCGGGAACCGTTTTCCTTGCGATTTTCCATTTTTTCTTCTAATAATAGATCATGGTACGAAAAAATCGTATCCTCTTTCAGAGGATACGATTTTTCTACTCCAAGATTCAACAACTTTTTATTTTGTCAATAATTTTATCCAGCCACGAGCCCTTCCCTTTATACTGGGTAACATCTTCGCCTGATACATTCGCATAGTTCAAAAGAGCTTCTTTCTGATTTTCTTTCAGCTTTTTCGGAACAACCACTTTCACTTCCACATATAAATCGCCCTTATAGGATGACTGCAGGCGAGGCATTCCCTCTTTTGAAATACGAAAACGTGTACCACTCTGCGTTCCTGCAGGAATCTTGAGTTCCACCTGTTTATCCAACGTTTTTACCTGGATAGTGCTTCCCAACGCCGCTATCGGGAAAGAAACAGGTACCCTGCAGTAAAGATCATCCCCTTGCCGTTCAAAATCAGGATCAGATCTGACGTAAATATATACATAAAGATCCCCTTTCGGCCCTCCCCGTTTACCGGGTTCTCCTTCACCGGAAATACGCATACGTACACCCGTATCTGCGCCTGCAGGAATATTTACTTCCAATTTCTTCTGCTTACGGGTCGTACCGCTCCCATGGCAGCGGCTGCATTTATTTTTAATAATTTTGCCTGTACCGCCACAATCCGGACAAGTCACAACATTCACCATCTGTCCGAAAGGACTGTTCCGAACAATACGCTGCTGACCTGTACCATGACAGGCATGGCAGGTGTCTACTAAACTTCCCGGTTCCGCTCCATCCCCATGACAATGGTCACAAGTTTCATTTTTCGTTACAGTAAAGGTCTTATGAATACCACTGGCCGCCTCACGAAGAGTAATTTCCATATCATAGCGGAGATCCGCCCCCTGTTCCGGACCATTTCGGCTCCTTCTCCCACCTCCGCCAAACATATCGAAAATATCGCCGAAGTCAAAACCGCCTGCTCCGCCACCAAAGCTGCTGAAATCAAAACCGCCAGTTCCGCCGAAACCTCCCGGTCCGCCGCCATTCTGCGCCGCTTGACGAAAGGCATCATGCCCCATCTGATCATATTGCGTTCTTTTATCCGCATCAGAAAGAACGTGGTATGCCTCATTTACCTTTTTAAAATTTTCTTCCGCTTCCTTCGGATGTTCCTTATTCAAATCCGGATGGTATTTGCGGGCCATTCTCCGGTATGCTCTTTTTATATCTGCTTCCGTGGCGTTTTTATCAATGCCAAGGACTTCATAATAATCCCGATTTGCCATTCCAGAAACACAATCCTTTTCTGCTACAATAAACAGCATAGAGCTGCGGATAACCGAAAATCACCCGCAGCCCGTATGCTAACTAACCACTGGCTGTTATTTATTATCGTCATCAACCACTTTGTAATCTGCATCAACCACATTATCATCCGATTTCTTTTTCTGCTGGGAATCCTGTTGGGCAGCTCCTGCTTCCGATGCACCCTGTTGTTGGGCCGCCTCGTACATCTTGCTGGTCATTTCATAAAGGGGCTTTGTGAGCGCTTCCGCATCAGCTTTCATCTTTTCTGCATCTTCCCCTTTTAGTGTTTCCTGTAGCCGGGTAATCGCTTCATTGATTTCTTTTACCTTTTCCGCATCCGCCTTATCGCCAAGATCTTTAATCGTTTTCTGAGCCTGATAAATTAGTGCTTCACCCTTATTTCTTTCTTCAATAATTTCTTTATGCTTCTTATCCTCTTCTTCATGGGCTTTCGCATCCTGCTGCATTCTTTCAATTTCTTCATCAGTCAGGCCAGAAGAAGATTTAATATCAATTTTCTGTTCCTTGCCTGTCCCCAAATCTTTTGCAGAAACATGGACAATGCCATTAGCGTCAATATCAAAAGTAACCTGAATCTGTGGTACTCCACGAGGAGCCGGCGGGATATCGGACAATTCAAACCGCCCCAATGTCTTATTGTTGGCAGCCATCGGCCTTTCCCCCTGGAGCACATGAATATCTACAGACGGCTGATTGTCGCTGGCAGTAGAAAATACCTGGCTCTTGGATGTCGGGATCGTTGTATTTCTTTTAATCATAGTCGTAAATACACCGCCGAGTGTTTCAATACCAAGAGACAATGGTGTTACGTCGAGAAGGAGAACATCTTTGACCTCTCCTTTTAGTACGCCCGCCTGAATAGCCGCACCAACAGCAACGGATTCATCAGGATTAACACTCTTGCTCGGCTCTTTGCCAAACTTATTCTTAATCAGCGTCTGTACGGCAGGGATACGGGAAGAACCGCCGACAAGAAGAACCTTGTCAATATCGTTTACAGTAAGCCCCGCATCTTTCAATGCTAAGTCAATCGGTTCCATAGTATCCATAACGAGATCTTCCGTAATCTTGTCAAACATGGCACGAGTCAGAGCGGCATTGAAATGTACCGGCTGTCCGTTCACATCCATGGTAATAAACGGAAGATTGATATCGGTAGACATAACATTGGACAACTCGATCTTTGCCTTCTCAGCCGCTTCTTTCAAACGCTGATTGGTCATTGGATCACGGTGCAATTCAAAACCATTCTGTGCTTTAAAAGTAGTAGCGATCCAGTCCATAATACGGGCATCAAAATCATCACCGCCAAGATGTCCATTGCCATGGGAAGCTTCCACTTCAAATACACCATCAGCTAAATTCAAAATGGACACATCGAAAGTACCGCCGCCAAGGTCATAAACAAGAAAACGATGTTCTTTGCCGTCTTTTATTTTATCCAGACCGTAAGCAAGAGAAGATGCCGTCGGTTCATTGATAATACGGAGCACATTCAAACCCGCAATAGTACCTGCATCTTTTGTCGCTTGACGCTGGCTGTCAGTAAAGTATGCCGGGCAGGTAATAACCGCATCAGTAACTGTTTCTCCAAGATAAGCTTCCGCATCTGTTTTCAGTTTCTGTAAAATCATTGCAGAAATTTCCTGCGGCGTGTAACTTTTTCCATCAATATTTACTTTGTAATTTCCTTCACCCATGTGCCGCTTAATAGAAACAACGGTGCGATCCGGATTGGAGACGGCCTGGCGCTTCGCAAGCTGTCCTACCAGCCTTTCTCCATTTTTAGAAAAACCTACCACCGACGGAGTCAGGCGGGAACCTTCCGCATTAGAAATGACGACAGGTTCACCACCTTCCATAACAGCTACGACAGAGTTGGTTGTACCAAGATCAATACCAATTACTTTTGACATTTACTATGTCCCCTTTCTTTTCAGGCTTTGCCTGATAATTAATGACTTTTTTACAAAATTAAGGTTTATGGGAAACTTGTACAGAGGAAGGCCGGAGCACCATATCTTTATACATGTATCCCTTCTTTAATACCATAGAAACTGTATCATCTTCCCATTCATCAGAAGAAATTTGCATAACTGCTTCATGGAAATGGGGATCAAAAGGCTTTCCTACCGCTTCGATTTCTGTGACACCGGAATCATTTAAAAATTTCACAAACTGCTTAAGCAGCAATTCAACCCCCTGAATAAATGTAGCAGGAGCGCTACTTCTTTTTATCTGCGCAAGAGCCATTTCAAAATTATCCACAATCGGAAGAAATTCCTTCATTGTACCTGCTTTCACCGTATCTGACAGTTTCGCCTCATTTTCACGGCTGCGGCGGCGGAAATTTTCAAAATCCGCCTGAAGTCTTATATATTGAGAAATTGTAGTTGCCAGTTTGGACTCTGCTTCTTCCGCCTTATTTTTATAAGTTGCCAAATCAGCTTCTACCTTTTCTAGGACTTCTTCTCTCACTGCAGCTTTTTCTTCTTTATTTTCAGAAGTAGTTTTTACAGCTGCCTCATCAGCAGAAAAAGTATCTTCTAATTTTACTTTATCTTTATTTTCTGCCATTCACAAAACCTCCTCACTTTATTTTTGAGACTCTTCTTATCTTATGAATCATTACCATTGACTCAAAAATTTAATCATCATCCTTTTCCAAGAGTTGATTTAATTGATGCTGCATGAAATACATCATCCCTACTACTTTTTCATACTGCATACGGGTAGGCCCCAAAACAGCCATAGATCCAATCACTTTGCCATTGGCCGTAAATTGCGCCCGTACCACAGATAAATCTTCAAAATTCTTAAATGCATTTTCTGTACCTATATGGACCGCAATCGGGCGATCCATAGTAGAGAGAAGCATGCTTTCCAGTATATCCCGCTTTTCCAATAAATTCAATATATCCTGCATTTTCTCCACATTTTGAAACTCAGGCTGCTCAATCAACTGTGACGCACCGTCAGAATAAACCTGTTTCTGCGTTTTCACTGCCTCCTGCATAGCCGCAAAAATATGTATATAAGGGGATAAATCTCTTTCCACGTCTTTTTGGAAAGACATAATAAACTTTTCATCCACACGCGCCAAATCCCGTCCATGAAGGAAATGATTCAATTTATCAGCAAACAGCTGCATCTCATCAAAAGATGAATCATCAGGAATCTTTATAATTGCATTTGACACTTCCCCCCCACCGGTAACTACAAGAAGAATTGCCCGCCTGCCATCTAATGGAAGAAAACGGATATAATTCAATATACTTTGTTGTCCGGAAGAGGCTGCTACTGACAATGAACGTGTAAGCATTGACACAACCTTAGCCATATTTCGAAATATCTCATCTACCTTTGCCACGTGACCAGTCAATGCCTCCACAAGGAGAGACTCTTCTTCAGGAGTCACAGGAGACGGCTGCATAAGCCAATCCACATAGTACCGGTACCCTTTAATAGAAGGAACCCGTCCCGCGGAAGTATGAGGCTGTTCAAGATACCCTTCATCTTCCAAATCCTGCATTTCATTGCGAATAGTGGCACTGCTTACGCCTAAATCATATTTCCGTGCAATAGTACGGGATCCAACCGGCTCAGCCGTAGAAGAATAATCCTGAACAATAGCCCACAGCACTCTTCTTTTTCTTTCAGTCAGTTCATTGAGTCCGTCAAAAGCATCATTCATTGTCCATTTTGCCATCTTTATCACCTTTATTAGCACTCACTCATATCGAGTGCTAAACTTACGTTATTAGTATATTCTTGCCCCCATAAATTGTCAATACGTTTTCATCGGAGATTAAATCCATCCCTCTCACAGTATGATATTTTGTGCTAGTCCACCACTTTCGCTACTCTGCTTAAAGGGCAGGTATTATCAGCCTTAGAACGCAAATAATACCTGCCCCTTATATTTTCTCATCTCCTACAATTATAATTCGACGGATTCTCCTGGCTTCACAACTACAACAGAAACATTTTCCCGCGCTGCCGCCTTCTTAAATTCTTCAGGATTTTGTGAAATAACAGGCCATGTATTATAGTGGACGGGAATAACTTTTTTTGTTTTTAAAAATTTCGCTGCCAAAATCGCATCTTTTGGTCCCATAGTATAGTTATCACCGATAGGAAGAACAGCATAGTCAATATCAAAAAGTTTCCCAAAAAGTTTCATATCGCCAAAGAGTGCCGTATCTCCCGCAAAGTAAAGTGTCAAACCATCATTGAAAGACAGTACAAATCCGCAAGGAATACCGCCTGCCACACCACAGCTGTGGATGGCCTGCACCATTTTCACTTTACCGAAAGGCGCCGTAAAAGTTCCCCCAAGGTTCATGGGCTGGAAATTGATTACGGTTTTCGGAAAAAGTCCGATGACTTCAGGAATAGCGATGACTTTTGCACCTGTCCGTTCCGCAATGGCAATAGCATCTCCAAAATGATCCGCATGGGCATGGGAAAGGAAAATATAGTCACATTCTACTTTGCTGGCAGCTTCTTCGGCAAGTCCATTCCCTGTGAGGAAAGGATCAAAAAGCAGTTTTTCCTTTCCTGTGTCAATCTGGAAGCACGCATGTCCCAAAAATATAAATTTCATTTTCATCACTCCTTTGATCGAATATAAATATGGACACCATGAACAATTATGACAGCATATTCTTTCTCACCATAATTTCCTTAATAACTTTTTGCGCCACATCAGTCAAGAGAATTCCACGACGCATACTGGTCTGCTGCATTTTATGATAAGCTTCTTCATCACTGATATGATAGTAATCCATCAGCAGCCCTTTGGCGCGGTTAATGATCTTGCGTGATGCCAGTTCCCTCTCCATTTCTTTCACACGGTGTGCTATTTCATGTCTGCTGCGATACTGACTGACAGCAATCTGAAGTGCAGGAAATAAATTTCTTTCTTCTACCGGCTTCATGACATAGCCAAAAACATGGGATCGTTTCGCTTTCTCCACCGTCTCCGCATCACCATAAGCAGTTAAAAGGACAACAGGCGCCAGATCATCATGGGCAATCAGTTTTGCAGCCTGTAATCCATCAAGCTTCGGCATCTGTACATCTAGAATCACGAGATCCGGTTTTTCCTCTTTTACCAGTTCCAAGGCACGCACGCCATCTGCACATATACCGACCACCTCATGCCCTGCCTCTTCTAATATTTCTTTTAAATCCATACATATAATCGCTTCATCATCGGCAATAACGATACGATATGTTTCACTCATCTTTTGTTCTCCATAATCGATAAAGGGATTCGGATATGGGCTTCTGCCATATCTCCTTTATTTTTCAATATAAAAGAACCATTTAATTCTATTTCTACTAAGGTACGGACAATCTGCAACCCCAGATCGAAAGATTTCGTACTGAAATGTGTATCTAAGATATGCCCATTATTTTTCACACAGGTATGGAGCATACCATTTTCTACAGAAGCACTTACAATAAGTACACCGTCTTCCATACCTTTAAAACCATGGGCAATAGAATTATGAATTAATTCACTTGTAGCAATAGCCAATGGAACCGCTTTTTCCGAATTAATAAGCAGCTTCATTTCATTATTCGGCCGTACTAATTCGATAGGGCATACTGCCAGACTGTCGACAGAAAGCCGGCAGATTTTATCCAAAAATACATTCCAATTCACATGGTCCCCGCTTTGGCTCGCCAAAACATCATGGATTTGGGAAATTCCCAATATGCGGTTCACCGCAACTCTCAATGCCTCTTTCGTATCAGTATCTTTTGCCCGGCGCGCCTGCATCCGAAGTATCCCGGCAATAGTATTCAAAGAATTCTTCACACGATGGTGTATTTCTCGAATAACGGAGTCCTTCACCATAATCTGTCGTTCCTTTTCACGGATTGCAGTTACATCACTTAAAAGAAGGATCGTGCGAGACACACGGCCGCCGGAAAGAATAGGCATTCCCCAGGCAGACAATATCATATTCCCGGATACTTCATCGCCATATGCCGGCTTTTTCGTTTCCATAATTTTATCCACCAATGGCAAATGAACCATGGAATGCCCAATGATTTCTTTCCGTTCCACCGTTTCCTTATCAAGAACAAAATATAAATCATCCGCCATATCATTGGCATACATGATACGTCCTACGGAATCAAGGATAACCATCCCATCCTGAGGACGAAGATAATGGTACGCCCCTTCTTCCATCGGCACTTGGAGCATCATATAAGCCGTATCGGTAAGAACCTGCTGCTGAGACTGGGAATTAGACAGAAAAGCAGCCACAGCAAAAGGAATCCCGGCATTATCAAAAACAGGATATGCTGTCAGCGCTACCAACCGCCCTAAATCAAGTTCCTTTCGTCCAACGACTTTACTGCCTGTAGAGAATACATTTTCCACAAGAGTAAATTCCTCATCTAAATAGGCATCCCCTCTGTCAAAAAAGGTATTCCCCATGGAATAAGAAGGCTTTGCCGCCAAAAGAACTATTTCTACACTTTCATTTTTTCCTTTTGCGCAGATGTAAATTTGATTTTTGGAAATATCAGCAGCGAACTGGAGAGCTGCTTCCATATGATCCAAAATACGAATCTGCACATCCGTAAGATTCGTCATCTCACGGGCCAGCGAATAGAGCTGATTCATAAGTACCGCCTGTATTAAATTACCTTTAAACCTTCCCCCGTTCTGCCAGAAAGGGAAGGCGTGGATCTGCGTTCAATGTCATTGGCGCAAAATCCCCCTTTTGCGCCATGTAATACGCCCGGCAGCCAATCATAGCGCCATTATCCGTACAAAGCCCGGGGGCAGGACTGCATATACGAACATTTCTTTTCAGACAGTTTTTCTCCATTGCTTCACGAAGTCCGCTGTTCGCCGCGACGCCGCCTGCTAAGGCTACTGTTTTCAACTTCGTTTTATCCAAAGCTGCCATTGTCTTTTCAAGCAATGCGTTTATAACCGCTTTTTGGAAAGAAGCAGCTACATCTTCATAAGAAACGGGAACCTTCTTCATCTCTTTCGCATGAATGTAGTTAATCACAGCAGATTTCAATCCACTGAACGAAAAATCGAAACTATGTTCTTTCCTCAAGGCCAGCGGGAATTCTATGGCATTAGGATTTCCCGCTTTTGCCAATTTATCGATATAAGGACCGCCGGGATAAGGATACCCCATGACCCGTGCAATTTTATCAAAAGCTTCACCGGCCGCATCATCTCTCGTCTGTCCAAGGAGTTCAAAAGTATTGTAGTCACGAACAACAACAAGCATAGTATGTCCACCGGAAACGACAAGCGATAAAAAGGGAGGTTCCAAATCAGAATACTGGAGAAGATTGGCAAAAATATGTCCTTCCATATGGTTCACCGCAATTAACGGTTTTCCTAAAACCCATGCTGCCGTCTTGGCTGCAGCTACGCCCACCAAAAGAGCACCTACCAGCCCCGGCCCTTGTGTAACAGCAACAGCATCGATATCCTCCCAGCCGGCTCGGGCTTCTTCCAGTGCTTCAATAGCCACAGGAAGAACGTCTTCAATATGGTGCCGGGATGCAATCTCGGGCACAACGCCGCCAAATTTTTTATGTATAGGAACTTGTGTGGAAATAACATTGGATAAAATCTTCCGTCCGTCTTCGATAACAGCGCAGGAAGTTTCATCACAACTTGTTTCAAACGCTAAGATTTTCATTTTATCTCCTTACACCTTCCGGGACATGATATATCCATTTTCACGGGGCAGTTCATAGACATCCTGTCTTACGCTGACCGTTTGAAAATTATGTTTCCTGTATAGCGACTGGGCAGGCAGATTACTCACACGAACCTCGAGAAAAATGACTTCCATATGACGCTCCGCAGCTTCCTCCAACCCCTGCTTCAATATTTTTTCCGCTGCTCCCATACGACGATACTCAGGAAGCACACCTATATTCATTAGCTGAGCTTCATCAGCAATAAACCAAAAACATCCATATCCAATAACTTTTTTGGCAAGTTTTGCAATGAAATAACAGCTGTGTCCGCCCTTCATATCATTTCTTATAGTTTCTTCACGCCAAGCATCAGAAAAAGAAACTGTCCCAATTTGATAAATATCGCTGATATCCTTTTCTTCTGCTTTTATAACTATTAATTCATACCGTGAAGTTTTTCCCATAAAACCTCTGCCTCACTTCTGCGAATATAATTTGGCATAAGCTGAAGGGGATCATCAATTTGTCCTTTTTCCCATCGGACAAATGCGGCCATCGCCACTGAAGAGGCACGGGCACAGCAATTATGGGGTGGTGCCACCTGTATCCCTTCTGCAAGAAGCTTTTCCCGATACATTTCTGCACCTTCACCTACAGCAAGAATCGGTCCGCCATGGCTGGCTGCTGCTTTAACCACTTCATCAATAGAGGCTGCTTCTGCGGGTGCTTCCTGCCATATCTCATCAAAAGAGCCATACATCGCCGCATAAACGTTTCCACGCTGGGCATCCAGCAGGGGAAGAATAAAAGCTCTCGCGCCAACCAGATTCCATACCAGCGCTTCCAGGGTATCTACGCCGATAAGCGGAACTTTCCATATATAAGCTGCTGTCTTTGCGGTAGCAAGTCCGATACGGAGACCGGTAAACGACCCCGGTCCTTTGGCAGCGGCAATGGCAGTAATCTCCTTTTGATCCACTCCTGCATCTTTCAGTATTTCATCCATATGTGGTATGAGCTGTTCTGAATGGGTTAACCTTTTCTGTACTGTCCACTCGGCTACAAGCTTGTCCTTCTCCGCCAGCGCACAACTGAGAACAAAAGAAGAGGTATCAATGGCAAGCAACATACTTTATAATCTCCTTTACAACTGATTCCGGAGCGCCTTTTCCCCAGCACAGGGAAATATGGCGCATAGTCTCATTGATTCTTTCTATATGGACAGTAATACTTTCCGGCGGCAGCAAAGCAGGAAATACATCCGCCCACTCTACGACTGTCACACCACCGCTGCTGTACTCCTCCCATCCGATATTATATAAATCTTTTTCGTCACCCAACCGATAAAAATCAAAATGCTTCAGTGGCAGTACCCCCTCATAATAATTCATAATCATAAAGGTAGGACTGCCAACCGCATCATTAATACCCATTCCCTTAGCCAGCCCCTGTACAAAGTGTGTTTTTCCCGTACCAAGGTCACCATTTAAGGCGATAAACAGATCATTCACTGCATGAGCGCCAATCCACTCACCAAAGGCCATTGTTTCTTCTTCACTATGAGTTGTCAAATTCACTTTATCCATGAAGCCACCTCATTAATTCATCAAAGCGCATCATGCCGATTCTATATCCTTCGCCATGAAGCACACGAAGTTTGGCAGGGTTCCGTTCTGCCCGGCTGACTTTCACCGGATTTTCAGGACGGAAAATAAAAACATCTCCCTCTTTTTCCATCTGTAAAATCTTTTCCAGCCGTGCATTGTACCGTTCCGGAATAGTACACATGGAATCTACAATGGCAGGATATTTTCTTCCCCACACGGCTTCTGCCATCTTCCTCAAGAAATAGGGCATCTGCCTTTTTCTGTAGGAAATCGGCCGTGTCAATATATATACAGATTTTTTTACAGGAAAAGGAAGTTCATCATAAAATGGAACAAGTGGTATGGCAAGTCCGCCATCCACATAAGGAATGCCATCTATTTCTACAGGCGGCGAAAGAACAGGAATGGATGCACTCGCTTCTACGGCTTTCACAAAGTCTTCCTCACTGCGGCTTTTGTTTGAAATATAACGTGCCTTCCCTGTTTGTCCGTCGGTTACAACAGCATACAATTCAGTATCTGATGCACGATATGTTTCCATGTCCATAGGATCCAGTTCATTTGCCAGCTCGCCAAACATGAATTTAAAATTGAAATAGTTCTTTTCTCTGAGAAGATGTTTTATTCCCATGTACCGCGGATCATTACAATAAGTCGTATTGATTCGGATATTGCGTCCTTTTTGTCCGGACATATAACACATTCCCTGCATGGCTCCTGCTGACGTACCAACTACCTTCCGGAAACGGAGCCCTTTTTCAATAAATACATCTAAAACGCCTGCCTCAAAAACACCTCGCATAGCGCCACCCTCCAGGACAAGGGGAATGTCCATCGGTACATAAAAATCAAACGAATTTATCTTTTCTGTCATACACCTCACGGCACTATACTGCCTTTATCCCATAAAATTTACTTCTCTTCTTCCGTACGAACAGACTGCATTTTTACAGCGTCAATTTTCGCACGAATTATTTCTTCATCACCAAGATAACCTACATGATCAACTGTAAAGTCCTCATTCAAATGGTATACAAGTGGCACACCTGTAGGAATATTCATACCGGCAATTTCATCATCAGAAATATCTTCCAAATACTTTCTCAGAGCACGGATAGAGTTTCCGTGGGCTGTAATTAAAACATTTTCTCCCAATTCAATTTTAGGCTTGATTTCCGATTCAAAATAAGGTGCTACACGGGCCACGGTATCTTTCAGGCATTCCGTCAGCGGCAGCTCCACAGTTCCTTTATACCGCTGGTAAGGCGCCTGTTTTGCAGGATTTCGTTCATCATCCTTCGGCAAAGCCGGCGGCCGCACATCATAAGAACGGCGCCAAAGATGGACTTGGGAGTCACCATATTTCTCTGCTGTTTCCTTCTTGTTCAAGCCTTGGAGCGCGCCGTAGTGACGTTCATTCAAATGATAATCTTTTACCATGGGAATCCATGCCAGATCCAGTTCATCAAGAACAGTATAAGCAGTATGGATTGCCCGCTTTAAAACAGACGTATAGCATATGTCAAAATGGTAATTTTCTTCTCTCAAAAGTCTTCCTGCCTGATGGGCTTCTTCATACCCTGTTTCTGTCAAATCTACATCCGTCCAGCCGCAAAACAGATTCAGCTTATTCCACTGACTTTCTCCATGTCTGATTATTACGAGTGTATGCATAATTCCTCCTTATGAACGAAAATGGTCATACCCTGCTATTGTAAGCAGTTTTATACTATTTTTATCTTTAAGAAATACCTGCCCTTTCCCTGCTTTCGTGACATGTCCGATTCCGGTCACACCACCAATACCCTTTACATATTCCCAATTCTTTTTAGAAATCGTACCAACCAATTCATAGTCTTCTCCACCATTAATGGCAAAATGGAAAGGCTCTTTTCCACAGTCCTGTCCCCATCGGCAAAGTTCATCAGACAGAGGAATCCGTTCTTTTTCCAATTCTATCGTCACCCGGCTTGCCAATGCTATTTCATTGATTTCCCGCGAAAGACCGTCAGATACATCATTGAGCGAAGAGGCTCCACTTTCTCGAAGGATCCGGCCAAAATCTATCTGCGGTTTCGGTCTTTGATGCCGGATTGCCAACATAGGGTATTCTTCTTTCTTACCATCTAAGAGGATAGACAATCCTGCTGACGAATCACCAAGCGTTCCTGTGACAAAAACGATATCTCCCTCTTGGGCACCGCTCCGCTTTACCGCTTGATTTTCAGGAACGATACCTACTATCGTCCCTGTGAGAATAACCCCCTGTTTTGAACCGGTGATGTCTCCGCCAAGAAGATTGACGCTGTATTCGCGGCAGCATTCACGGATTCCATCATAACAGGATTCTATCCATGTAATAGACAAATCCCCTGGAAGCGCAGCAGATATTACGAAAGATACCGGCTCCGCCCCCATGGCCGCCATGTCACTGAAATTCACAGCACACAGATGATATCCCGTATCAGCGGCAGACATCGTTCTTTTTGTAAAATGAATTCCTTCCACCATAGTATCCGTGGAAATCACCTCGTCGTATCCGCAAGGCGTCATAAATACAGCTCCATCATCACCTGTGCCTAGCTTAACCAATTCAGGCCGGTAAATAAGATCATGGGCAATACGGTGAATACATTCAAACTCTCCGATATCCCGCAAAGTTTCTTCCTTCATCACTCCAAAATTTCCACGCCAAGCTTTTTCATTGCATCTATTGCTGCCAAATGGCCGTTATAATCCACATAACCAAGACCCTTGACAAGAAGCGTGACCTTATGCCCAGCCTTTAATAACTCAAAAACCGTTTCTTTGACACAATATTCAGAAGCAATGCCACCTACATAAACATGGTCTGTCACCATTGTTCCAAGTGGAATCCCTTTTTTATTTATTCCATGGAAAGCGGAATATTCTTCAACAATATCATCCATTCCTTTATGAAAAATATTTTCTTCATTCGGGCGATTTTTAACATCGATAATATCCGCAAAGAAATGTCTGTCCAAAGCAGAACCTTTTTCCCCGGCGACACAATGAATCGGCCAGATGCCTCCATTCACCTTAAAAGACCTGTTTGCCGGGCTGTGCCAATCAGAAGTATACAACACTTCCATCTCATGCCTGTTTATAAAATTAATAAGGTATGCCACCGCCTCATGACTTCCGCTGCATGCCAATGATCCATCAATAAAATCATATTGGCAATCAACAATCACTAAAGAATCCATACCCGCCTCCTTTATTGCCTGTTTTATTTTAACAGGTTTCACCAGCCATGTAAAAGTGACTTCCCATCAGAGAATATATCCTTGCCAAGTTTTTTCTGTTTCTTGCGTCAATTCTTTTTTATGGGTATACTTTGTAAGTACATCATTATTGAAATTTTCAGTTAAGGAGATGGAAGATTTGGACTTTATTACCACCCTCGCTTATTTTCTGAATGTAGGCGTATTCAGTGCTGTTATCTCTCGTTTTTCCGGTGCGCCTATATCCATCCTTGTATGCTGTGCTGTTCTCTACGTTGGTGCTACACCTTTGGAGACAATCGGCATAATGCTTACTTATCTCGTATTTATGCGTCTGACTATTTACACACAGAAAAATCGGGTAAATTTCAAAAAGATGGAAGTATTTCCGGGATGGAAAATTATCCCTGCAATTGCCCTTATTTTAATTTCTCTTATTCTCTATCCCTTTGCAGGTCTCGCTATTTTCCTTCTCGTATTCATGGCTGAAGTACTGGCAAAGATGCGGATAAAAATCCCAGAAGAACGCCGTATGGAAAAAGGCGAACTTATGCCATACATCATCGGCGGCGCAGTCCTTATGACGCTGTCCATGGTTGCTGTAAAATTTATCCCGGAAACTCTTTATTATGGATTGGGCGGTTTTGTTATCTTAGCCCTCTGTGCATTCTTCTGGTGGGTCGGTAATGACCGCGATCGTTTAGCTTCCGTTTGGGATAAGGTCATTCTTGCCGCTTTCATTCCTGCTGGTCTCTATGGTTTTGATATGGCTGATTGGATTGACGACCTGAAAAGAAATGTAAATCCCACACGTCTTGCTTATAATCTTCCTTTCGTATTCCTCCCTGTTTTCTTTATCGCTTTTCTCATGGCAAATATCCTTTTCGGTATTTTTTCCCTTTCCGGTATGGTCATTGTATTCTTTTCCGCTATCGGCCTGCGCATTTTCGGCTACTATGAAATGAGCGGCAAAGGTAAGACAAACCTAATCGCTGTAGGTATTACTGTACTGGTGGCTCTTCTCCTGTTTCTCACCGCACCGATACCGATTGGTATTACACACACAGTAGATGCGTTCCTTAAGCAAAATCAATATGGTTTCACGGGATTACTGAATATGTTCTAAGTGTCTTTAAAACGAAATATTGCCTCATGCTCTTATGCATTTCATCGAATAATATTTTTGATCTTTATTACCATATTGCAGAAATAACTGGCTGATTTATTTTACTATTTTCCATATTCCAATTAGAAAAAATATTCCTTGCTCCATTTTCTGAAACGTTATATTTAACCAAAGAAAAACCGGCGTCTCTTCATTAAAGGCCTGACCTTGACAAGAGACATCCGGTTTTATTTCATTTTCTCGGTTTCCATGCTTCTACTTTGACGGAACATGACGGACATACATCAGCCAGAAAACAAGTTTCACAGCTCGGCCTGCGTGCATGACACACACGGCGTCCATGCCATATGAGCCAATGGTGCGCATTGGACCAGTTTCTCATGGGGATAACCTTCTTCAATCCTTCCTCCACCTGATCAGGGGTATCACCGACAGACAATTTTAATCGATTTGATACACGAAATACATGCGTATCCACAGCGATAGCAGGATAACCGAATGCCACACTTCTTACTACATTTGCTGTCTTGCGTCCTACACCGGGAAGCTTCACCAATTCATCAAAATCTTCAGGTACTTTCCCGCCATATCTTGAAATAAGCATATGACACATACCTAAAAGATTTTTTGCTTTCGCCCTGTACAGCCCGCAGTCATGAATTTCTTTTTCCAACTCTGCCTGTGACAAAGCTCCCATCTTCTCAGGCGTACCTAACTTCGGAAAAATACGATTGGTAATAATATTCACACGTTTATCGGTGCACTGCGCAGACAATATGACTGCGACAAGAAGCGTAAAGGGACTGCCATAAGTCAGCATAGTCCCTTCGTTTTTGTATACATCGGCAAGCCGGCGGAGCTGCTCTGCTTTAACGGCCTTCGTTACCCTCATTTTAATTCCTCATCAGATAATCATGGGCCGCCAGCGCTGCAGCAGCTCCCTCACCGGCAGCAATGATAACCTGCTTATTCTTTCCGTCTGTCACATCACCTGCAGCAAAAAGTCCCGGAATATTTGTCTTTCCTTCTTTATCTGTAATGATTTCCCCTAAAGAATTTGTAATGACATCTTTCGGTAAATAGCTGTTGTTTGGAATACCGCCTGCTTCCACAAATACACCATCTACAGCCAATTCTATTTCTTTTTCATCCTTCTTATTTCGTACAACGAGGGACGTGACTTTCCGTTCACCATTAATACGAAGCGGAATGTATTCCATAAGCACCTCGATATTTTCTTTTTCATACATACGTTTTACAACAATTTCTGCAGCGCGGATACGGCTTCGCACAAGGAGATATACCTTTTGTGAAATCATAGACATTTCAATGGCGGCCTGCACAGCACTGTCTCCGCCACCCACAATCGCAACCGTCTTATTTCTGTAAAACGGTCCGTCACAAGTTGCACAGTAACTGACTCCGCGGCCAGTATATTCTATTTCACCGGGGATATCAAGGGTACGGCTCTTTTTCCCTGCAGTTACAATAACAGTCTTTCCCTGAAGACTCTTTCCATCATCAAGCTGTACCGCGAAAGAACCATCTGACAGATGCTTCAGTGCCTTTACCCCTGCAGTAACAAAATCAACGGGGTATTGACGGACATGAGATTCCATCTTTTCCGCCAGTTCAATCCCCGTGACAGACTGGAACCCCAAATAGTTTTCAATTTCATTGGTCAGCATCATTTGTCCGCCGATATCAGTCGATACAAGCGTCACAGATAATGCTTTCCTTGCTGCATAAAGAGACGCATTCAACCCCGCAGGACCCCCGCCGATTACGAGCACATCAGACATTTCCATAATATCCCTCCACCTATTTATATCTAAATTTATTGATTCTATTATATCGCTTTTTGTCGATATATTCAACTTTATTTTCATGGGAATTTCGCTTTTTTATAACCAATAAATTCACGGAGAATCGAGTTATCAGGAACAAAATCATCTGATAATTCGCGAAAAGGCTCAAAAAAATGAATCAGTCTCTGTGCCTCCGGATAAAGCGGATTTCCCTTTTTTATCCTCTCCAGCATGGGCCGTGTCATTTTCTTGAGAACAGGAAGCTCATAGATAAGGGCAGAATTGAATATGCAATCTGCCCGATTTTGAAATGAAAAAATGTTCTCTTCCTCACCCCGGCGTACTGACTTCCAGATAGACAGCGTATCTTCAGGACTGTACCCCCTGTATTGGACATCCCGTACCATACGACGGAGCAGACGCGTATCGGACGTAGAAATGCGGTTATGGTTATTGATATTGATTTGTGTCAATGCCGATAAGTATATACGCATTTGCTGGTAACCGGGAACAAAGTAGGTTAATTTGGGGTTAAGCGCATGCAGTCCTTCTACTAAAACAGGCTGGTTCTCTCCGAGTCGGACAGGTTCGTCATACCACTCTTTTTTCCCTGTAATAAAATTGAATCGTGGCAGCTGAACCTCTTTCCCTTCCAAAAGATTTATCACTGTTTTCTCAAAAAGGGAAATATCCATTGCCTGCAGGTTCTCCCAGCTTTCTCCTTCCATTTCATCGCGATTCTTAAAATAATCATCAAGAGAAAGCATTACGGGATGAACGCCATTAACCCACAGATGGATGATCAAACGTTTCATAAAAGTCGTTTTCCCCGATGATGAAGGCCCTGCAATGCATACCAGACGGATCCCAGGATCTTGTCCGCAGATTTCATCCGCTAATTCTGCCAATTTCTTTTCATGAAGAGCTTCCGCTACGGCAATCAGATCAATGATTGCACCTCCGTCAATGGCATCATTCAGTTCCGCTAAAGAATGGCAGCCTATGAGTTCGCTCCATTTTTGGGATTCCAAAAAGACACGGGCAAACAAAGGCGTTTCTTCCTGTACTTTAATCTCTTTTTCCCCGGGATCAGGTACATGGAGAAGAAACCCCGGTGCATATGAAGACAAATGAAAGATTTTCAAAAAACTCATGTCCGGCAGCATGGGACCAAAGAAGTAATCAATAAAAGTACCACATTGACTTACACTGATTTCTTTGACCGGCATTTGTGTAACCAGATCTGCATCCGCCTTCCGCCCTTTTAAGCGCAGAAAAGCTTCCGCTTTGGAAATCCCCACAGTCAGCTGCGTAATATCTCTTCCTTCTTTTACGATTTCTTCCATCTTATAACAAAGCACATCCAATTCCTTTTGAAGAGGCACATGTCCATCACTGAATTCACAGTAAAGCACTTTCCCTAAAGCATGCTTCACTGCTACTTCTATTTTCCCGCCATATACTTCTTTCGCAGCAATAGCAAGCAGCATAATAAGAGACCTTTGATAGGCACGGTGAGCCAGAGGAGAACCAAGAGGAATCCATTTCACATCAGTATCACCGGTAAAGGGCGTTTGGAAATCAATAATATCCCCTTCACAGTCCGCCAGCACTGCCGTTTCAGGATCACGGCCTCCAGAAACCATATTCCATAAATTCTGTGGTGTTGCCCCCTCAAATAATTCATATGCCTTCCCCTCACAGGTAATATGCATTATCTTCCCTCCTTTAATTTTCGATCCGGTTTTCCTTTAGGATACCATAAATCAAAAAAAGATGACGATTTACAAAATGATATCCTTTATAAAATCAACGATTATCTTCCTTAATACAAACAATATAAAACAGGCCCGCCCTATAAGTGCAAAGGTCATGCCTGTCTGATGCCCTATTATCGAAAATACTTTATTTTCCAAATTCGCTTTTTCATATATGCCGCCAGTAAATGGCAAATCCCATGACAAACCGGATGATTCCCGCCAGAAGATATACCTGCCAGATGACTGAATAATAACCGTCGCTGCAATAAGAGATCCTGCCATATTCCCAAGCTGCTGCGCCGCGAGAGACAATCCAAACACACGTCCATGAAAAGATCCGGGTGCATACTTGACAAGTGCTGGATTAAGTGATGAATTAAGACCGATTATGAAGCAGCCCGCAAGAAACTAACATGCTGCACCCCCCAAAATATTATCGAGAACCGCCTGCAGTATCGTGATGGCACCTGTAACAGTAATTATCATGGCAAAATAATATCCATTATTCCGTCCAAAACCTCCCCACAAAGCCGTCGTTAATGCGCCGGCTATACCAACACCGGCACTCATGATGGCTCCTGCAGCAATTTCCTCATTTTCCCTTCTTTCTGCTTCCAATTGTATCATTTGACTGTTTCCATCCACGCCACAGCGTCATCCATCATATTTGTTGTCACAAAATGTCCCAGTCCGGGATATTCTATTTTTTCCCCGGCACCGCCCGCTTTTTTAAAAGCATCAAAAAAATGTACCTGCGCCCGCGGATCGACAGAAGTATCACACTCCCCATTAATCAGCAAAAGAGGACATCTTTTTATATCAGATAAATGATTTAAAGGATTTCTCTTTTCCAATTCTTCATAAAGTGTCCAATTTCTCCCAAAAGAAATCCCAAAACGCGCCTGCATGAATAAATGAGATAATTCCCAGTCACCGGAACCGTTAAAAGAAACAATCCCCCGCAAATGAGCGGAATGCGACGCGGCAATTCCCAATACAGACAGACCTCCCATAGAATGTCCCATAAGAAAAGGCTTTTCATATCCACAAGAAAAAATTCTTTCATATAAAAAAGGAAATTCTTCCACATTGCTAAAAATTGTTTTCCAAAAAATATCATATCCCTCAGATGTATAATAATCAGACAGTGCATGGCGTTCTCCATGGTTTACCGCATCAGGAATAAAAACTGTATACCCATGAACGGCCAGGAACGCCGCCCGATTGACCTGCAATTCTCCCTTGCTGCTCCAGCCATGATAAAAGATCACTGTCTTTCCAGTTTCCCGTATGGGATAAACCACATAGCAGGGAATCGATCCATATTTTACCTTTTCTACTTTCAGCTGCATCATGATTCCTCCTTTAATTCAGGATAAAATCTGTCAGTCCACTTCCACCGATTATGCAGCCAAAACCAATCTTCAGGATGTTTTTTTATCCAATCCCCAAGTCTTTTATTGATATCATCAGTTATCTGCCGGACGAATTCTTTCTTTCCTAAATTTTTGTCCGCATAGATAGGATCTTCAACAATAATTTCGTAAGTATAATCCGTAAGTTGGTGCATGAATGCCATAAGGACAGGACGGCCTGTCATAAGTGCAAAATGAGCAGGTCCTGTAGGCGTCAATGTCTTTCGTCCAAGAAAGGGAGAAATAAGTCCGGTATCCCCCGGATCCTGATCACAAAGAAGCCCCACAAAATACCCCTCTTTCAAACGCCTCAACATATCTCGGACACCGGTTTTGTATTCTACCGTCTGTCCAGGAATGGACCTATACTCACGAATAAATTTGTCAAAACCTTCATTCGACTGTTTCATCCCCACTGCAAGTATAGGATACCCGTAAAGAGCAAGCGCCGCCCCTTCCAGTTCCCAGTTGCCGCAATGATTCCCCGCAATAATACAGCCTTCCCCTGAAGCAAGAATCTCATCAAGTTTTTCCTTTCCTTGAATAACCACATAGTCGGAAATATTTTTTTTATTCAACAAAGGAAAACGGAATACGGACATCCCGATAGTGCCGAAACGGACTGCCGCCGCCTTAGATATTTCTTCCGCCGTTTTTGCATCCTTCGTGATGTTCCCACGAAAGATATTTCGCAGTGCCAATTTTTTTCGACGGTTGGGAATAAGCATCCAAAAAAACTCGCCCAAAATATGTCCCATTTTTACCGCACTGCGATCAGAAAGACGACAGCAAACACGGCTCAGAAATTTCAATAATTGATAACTCCCATTCATATACATCCTGCCTGACTTGTAATAAAAAAAGATGCAGATGCACCTTTTCGAAAATAACAAAGAACCCTTGTAACAGAATATCTGATTATAATTTGATACCCTTTTCAGTGAGCAGCTTTTCCAAACGGCGCATCTTTTTCATCAACTCCGGAAGACGAGTCACCATGATTTGTTCCCGCCCCCATTCTCCGTGCGGCCGAGCCGGATATCCTACATAAGTTCCCGGAGTTTCGATATTTCCTACCACGCCGGTTTTCCCTCCAAGTACCACATGATCCGTAATATTCACATGTCCCGTGATTCCTGTCTGTCCTGCCAGTACGCAGGAATCACCAATCTTCGTGCTCCCTGCGATTCCAACCTGCGCAATAATAAAGCAATCTTCTCCAATTTCCACATTATGTCCCAAGTGAACCAGGTTATCTACTTTCGTACCACGGCCAATTACGGTGTCATTCATCGCCCCATTATCTACGGCACTGCCGCTTCCCACTTCCACATCATCTTGCAGAACCGCTTTGCCAAGCTGCCGGATATGGGTATGATGACCTGCCGCATCCGTAGAAAACCCAAACCCTTGTCCACCAATTACCGCATGGGCACGAAGAACCACACGATCTCCAAGAATACTGTTCTCATGAATCACTGCGCCTGGATTCAACTCACAATTCTTACCAATTTTCGAATTCTTACCGATATATACATAAGGATAGACGACAGTACCGCTTCCGATTTCTGCACCGTCATCCACAACAACATACGGCATAATCGTTACATGCTCGCCAATAACCGCTGTTTTACTAACTACTGCCGTAGGATGAATTTTACCGTCATGCTGTTCTTCAGGACGATATAATTCAATTAATTTCCCAAATGAACGTCGACAGTCTTCCGTTACAATCAGATTCTTCGTGTATTTTGCAGGGAGGGCATCCACCAAAATAACACCAGCCTGCATCTCTTCGATATGCTCAGCGTACAAACCTCTTGCAAAAGTCACATGGGACGATCCCGCGCTCTCTGCACTGCGCACATCATCAATAACTACTGCAGGATCTCCGTACAGTGTGCCACCGACAATTTTCGCCAGTTCTCCGGCTGTTTTTTTCATATTAATCCTCATTTTTTATCTGTTGATGACGGGTCGGATACACCATTCAATTTTTTTAACACTTCATCAGTAATATCTACTGCGCCGGCAGGAACAACCCGCTTGTGCATAACGATGCCTATATTCTTTTCTTTTGCAACAGCCGCGCTTTGTGTTTCCACCATTGACTGGATCTGTTTCTGTTTGCTTTGTACAAAAATCATTCTCTCCTGCTGCGCTTCCTGTACCTTTTTCTGCATATCTTCATCAGACAACCCCGCCTGTGAATCTGTTGTCAATCTATTCTGTATTTCCGCATTCTTATCTGTAATTTCTTTCTGGATCGCCTGGATCTTCGCGGAATCCTGCTGTACTTTCTGTACATCAACCACAGCCACTTTGTTTGCACTTCCGCATGCAGAAACAGCAGCAGCTGCCATAAGTAATCCAATGCATGCTAACTTACGTAATATAGTCTTTCTCATTTATCCTCCTGCTTGCCCATAGCGATAATTTTTCCGGCAATATCACCCGTTACATCTTCCGCGCTGATATTCGCGCGATACTGTGTAAATATCATAGTCAGGTGTTTCTCAGAAGCGACACGCCCCGCTTCCCGTCTGATATCTTCCATCATTTTTTCTTTTAAAGCAGCAATTTCCTTTTGCTTTGCTTCCATTCTGTCTTTCCACTCGGCATTAAATTCCTCAGGTGCTGCCAATATTCCTTCAGCACCAATTGTTTTTATCGTCTCCGCCCGTTTTTTATCCAAATCTGCTTTAATTTCAGCAGCCTGTTCATCGGCATACTTTTCTAATTCGGCACTTCCCTTTTCCCGTGCTGAATTCATCTTTTCCACGTCCTCCGGCAACCAGCCGTTCATGGGATATCCGCCTTGAAACGCACGAGAGCTTAAAAGTTCATGAAGCTCTTTTTTAATCTGCTCTTTTTCGTCACCCCTTACACCGAGAACGGTCAGTTTCATTTGAAGATTAGCCATACGGGCTCTTTCTTCCGCAGTCAGATTATCAACAGAAAAAACACCTTTTTCTTTATATTTCTCAGACAATTCCGAATAAAGATCTTGAATTTTACGATTCAATTCATCTTCCTTGATCTTAACACGAATTTTCAGCTCATTCTCGGCTGCCAGCCGATCGCTTTGATCTTGAACGGAAGCTCTGATTTTAGATTGCTGAGAGGCGACACGGATAATCCGCTGCTGTTCATTCTTATATTTCTCCACCAAATGGCTATATTCTGTCTCCAGCCGAAAATATTCGCTGTACTTAGGGTGAGATTTCACGAGAGTTTCCAAATCGGCCACACCATATACCGGATGAGGTGCGGTCTGCTCTGCCTTTTTCGTCCCGCAGCCGGCCAACGTAAGCCCCACACCTACAAAGATCATTGCCAGTACCTTTATCAAGCGGCTATTTCTTCTCATGGACTCTTACCGTTATTTCGTGGTCGATGAATCTGTCTTTGCTGCATCCGTCTTAGCAGCATCAGCACTCGCGGATGTTGATTTTGCCAGAGAATCACTTACATCTTTTGTAATATCTGTGCCGCCATAAATAACTGCTGCTTTATCTACCACAAGAGAAAGCCCTCTCTTGGAAGCAACAGATTTAACCGCCCCCGTTACTTGATCCGCCATTTCTTTTTCGATAGAAGTACGTTTCTGATTGAACTGCTGCTGCATATCGGCAAAAAGTTTCTCTTTTTCAGCATCAGTCATATTTTCTGCTTTTGCATCAAAATCTTTCTGCATTTCATCCGCCGTTTCCTTCAACTTTTTCTGGTAATCTAATGCAAGCGTCCCATTATCGGAAATTACCTGACGCTGATCGACGACCCCAATATCGGATGTAGGGGCGGCATTGGCGGTATCCCCCATAGAAACAATTGCCATGATACCGACAGATGCGATAAATACACCTGCCAGCGCAAACGAAAAGATTTTCACATTTTTCTTATTTCCAAGTGCTGTCATCATAATAAACCACTCCTTTTACAAATTGGCAATAAGCCGCAGCCATTTGCCTTCTTCTTCATTATACACATATTCAAGAGTCATGTAATTGTGGATCTTGTAAGAAAGTCCATATTCACTCTCTTTTTTCCCAAAATCATAATTATACCGCAGGGCAACTTTTTCACCAAAAGGCACACGTGCAAACACATGATTGGTACTTTCCATAAAATCGTATTTATATCCTATCTCAAAAACATCTCCAAAACGATGCTGCCAGCCGCCATAAACGTTCCACTCCATAGGACCGGGATATAGCTGTACTTCACCGAAAAGAACATCATGCTTCCCCATATAATGCCCGAGCATACCACGGAAAGCATAGTTTTTATCCCCATCACGCCCTGTATCCAACCAGGCTTCCGTCTTAATAATCCAGTGATCCGTCAAAGCGTCCACTTTTAAAACGGAATCTGTCCCTGCCGATAAATTTGTCTCTACATCTATCTCATACTTTTTGATAAAAGAATCCTCTAAAAGAATTTCCTTCATATGATTGGAAATGTCCTGGCTGTGCCGAGCCACGAAGCTCACGGGAAGTCCCTCCAATCCTTTCATCGCTTCTTCTGTCCGGCTGGCTGCACGAAAAAGCAGAATCCGCGGAATCGTCGTTTTATGAAAGGACAAGACGCTGCTTCTCACAATCTCTCCTTTAGGAATCAGAAATATGCGTACTTTTGTTTCCTTGCCTGAATGAACCTCAAACTTCGCATCAAACTCAGGAAGAATCTGTTTCATCAAATCCCGTCCAGCAGATTGGGAAACACTTTCCGCCCACCCCACGGAATCCACGGGAAGACCGGTCAGTAATTCCGTCATAAGCACCGGTACGGAAGTCGTGTCTTTTTGGACATACTTCGCCGCTTCTTCCGTCAAATTCCCATAATCAATTTCTGTACTGACAGTTCGTATAATTTCCCCTACCGGCTGTAACTCCACAGAAATCGATGTGTGGGTGCCATAAGCCACCTGCAAATCACTTACCATATACCCAATAACGACGCGATTAACAATATCCGCCAAAACTTTATTGTACTGAACCGCGTTCAGACGGAAAATATTTTCCTCCTTTCCCACAAAAACACGGTTCCCAATAGCAGAAATGCTGGATTCTATCCGTTTTCTCACAGAATCAGGAACTTCGCCCTGCGTCGTTGCTGCGGATACACCTACACTTTTTATGGGCGCCGCATTCACATTATGCGGCAGAAAAACAAAGCATGCGAGCAGCCCCACACCTGCCTGCACAACTGCTTGTCCCCGTAAAGAAGGAATCATTTTCCCCCCTTATCCTATGATTAAAACTGTGTTCCGAAACTAAAGTGGAACTTATTTCTGTCACCATGCCCATAATCAAGGCGGATCGGCCCGATAGGCGTCTGAAGACGAAGCCCGACACCCACGGAGAAATTAAGAGAGTTATCATCTTTATACCACGGAATCTTTCCTTCATCAATCCCCCAGGTCGAACCCATATCGGTAAATACGACCCCCTGTACCTTCTTTGCAATGGGGAAACGGTATTCCAAAGTAGCTGCATACATTTTACTTCCCTTAAACTGGTCATCTTCATAACCGCGGAGTGTGTTGGAACCGCCTAAATCAAAAAGATTACCGTAAGATACATTACCGTCAATATAACCTGCCATTACACGGAGTGCAAGAATATGTCCATTACCGAGTCCTTTGTAAAAACGCCCCTCCGTGGTGAACTTGTAGAAGTCATAATTTCCGCCAAGTCCGTGTCCGCCCCACTGTGCCGAAAAGGACAAACGTCTGCCCTTGCTGGCATTGAAGTAATTATCACGATTATCATATACATGGGTAAATGTCAGGCTGTTCGTCCTGCCGAAATTATCAAAGATGGCCTTTCTCCATTTTGCTTTTGTAGCGGCAGTCTCTTTGCTCGCACCACTTCCCCACTGGAATCCGTCTTCATCATCATAGGATTCCTTTACGGATTCAAAGTTCAAATAATTGGTGCGGTATTCATCACTGACACGCCCCCAGGTAAGATTCCATCCTTTTCTTCTCTTATCATATTCTGCAATGGTATCACCATCTGCATTATAATCATCGTATTTATAGACCCTGTTGAAAATAGAAGCACCCAGGGAATCACCGTTGGAATTGATCCATGGTTTCGTATAGGACAGCTGATAATTTTTACCATGCCCTGCTCCGCCAAATTCCCAGTGAAGATTTACTTTATCACCGGTTCCGCGGAAATTGGTATCTCCCAGTTCGAAAATACCGACCATGCCGTCAGAATCAGAGTACCCCGCCCCGACAGTAACAATCCCGGTCTTCTGTTCAATAACATCAATTTCTACAGATACGTTGTGGTCTCCTTCCGTACCGGGAAGAAGCTTCATATTTACATCTTCAAAATACCCTAAATTATAAAGACGTTCCATGCTGCGGCTTGCAAGGAATTTATTAAAAGGCTGTCCCTTCTTGAATCGTAATTCGCGAAGAATAACCTTGTCTTTTGTCTTTTCATTGCCTACAAGCACTATGTTTTCAATCTTACCTTCAGAAATTGTTATATGCAGTGTTCCGTCAGGGGTTACCTGCACATCAGGAACAGAAACAAGAATGTACCCTTGTTTCAAGTACATGTTTTCAATTTCATGTATTTTCTGATTAACCAGGACAAAGTTCAATACGCTGTCCTGGGGAATATTCATGATATTTCTCAGATATTCATCAGTAAAAATGGTATTCCCCGTAAATTCCACATGATGGACAACCGGATTAGATACCAGTTTGTAATCAAGCTGTACGCCCTCCGGAATTTCCGAAAAAGACGGAGAAATCTGGGAAAATACACCTGTGCTGCCAAGGGATGCCACATCATTTCTTACACTTTCAGCAGAAACAACACCACCCGGTTTGCTCTGCAGCAAAGGATACAGTTTCGGTTTGACTTCTCCAGGAATACCTTTGAAATCGACAGCAGTAATCGTTTTACCCTCCTGCGAAGCAATTGCCGCATCATCTTCTGCTGACAAATACAGGGATGCATCGCCCACAGCCACTGTCTGTTGAGACTGCTCCACCGCAAGGGCATCCGCCTTCCCTATTTCATTGGAAATTTCCCTTTCACCTGTGGCCTGTCCACTTTTTACATCAACCATGGAGCTCTGGGACATATTATTTCCGCTCCCTGCCACCTGCGGTGCTTCCGCAAAAACACTGAACCCCGAAATAGAAATCAGTACTGCAGATACGAGCAAAGTCTTTCTCCGTCTTGAAGTAATCATAAATATCCTCCTAAATTATTTCTTGCTTAGATTTATATTATATCAGGACTGCCCCCTTAAAGCACGTCCTGCTTCGCCAACTACGCTTTGAATCTCACTTTGCGACATAACGGGAAGTACGGGCGCAGGCGCTTCCGTCTGTATACTTTTCGTCGGTACCGGATCCGTATTAGATGATTCAGTTGCCGCCACGGTCGGCTGTACCGTTTCTGGAAGCACCAGATTTTTATCTTCCGGCACTTTCGGCACTTCTTCTTTTGAAACAGTTGTTTCCCGGGATATCACAGGGGATTTATCCGCATTTGCAGAAAACAGATTGCTAAATCCAATAAATAGGACTGCCGCGGCTGCCATGGCGGAAAGTCGGATTCCCCACTTCTTTGCTTTTTCATGAGGATGTGTTTCTTTCAGCCGCTGCATTTCCGCCTGCGCCATCATTAAATTTAACTCACCGGAAATGTCTTTATTATTCGAATAAGAATTTTCCGCTTTATCGAGCCATCTTTTTACAGATTTTACCCGTTTCAGTTTATCGCCAGGCATATATTTCCCCCCTTATATAAACATAATCCGGTTTTTATATGTGGTTATAAACATCAATTATTGCCTAAACACGCCATTCCTCTATCAATTTCTTCCGTTTTCTGAATTTTTCAGCATGAAATCATATTGTATCGATTTTCACTATTTACGTTCATGCATTAACTTGGAAAGCATACCGCGAAGGCGGTGGATTCCGCGTTTTTCAAGGCGATACACATAAGCCGTACTTACGTCCATCTCATCGGCAGTTTCAGCTACCGTTTTTTCCTTCAGATACACACTTCGGATAACATCCTGTTCTTTCATTGGTAATCGACTGACTGCCATCGAAACAGCAGAATGCAGAGAATTTCTGTCAGTAATTTCAAAAGCCGTATCGGGTGCAACCTGCAGTGTAAAAAGTTTTTCTTCCTGTTCTTCCCCCATAAGAATATCATTCTGGCCTTTCCGTAAGAAGTCCAGCATTCTTCCTCTGATGCGATGAATGGCATATAAAGAAAATGCAACGCCCTGCTCAATATCAAATTTTTCAGCGGCTTCCATAAGCCCGACTGTCCCTTCCTGAATCAAATCCAAAAGCACGGTTTCCTGCACAGGATACTTTGTCGCCTCTTTGAACACAAGAAGCTGGTAATGCTCTATCAGTTTCTGACGTGCCTCCAGTTCCCCTTCATTCTTATAGGCATCCCAGAGCCGTGCTTCTTCTTCACGGGACAGCTTCCCTTCTTTAGGGAGGGAACTTATGTACTCTGATAACATTAGACTCTCCTAAAATTTAAACTTCCAATCCGTACCGATATAACTATCATGTTCGTTATTATACCATGAAGAAATACCTATGTGCGAATTTAAATCATAATGAAATCCGATACTTGTTTGATTATTATTAACACCGGTCGTCGCAGTGAGCATAAAATTATTGAACAAGTATTTCCCTATTTTAATATAGTAATAGTTGTCATTATTTACTGTTCTGCTGTCATAATAATCAGTCAGGCTTGATGTAATACTGATCATATCAAGCCCAATGGTTTCTTTAAAGAAATCCTGCACACTGTTTCCCAAAACCATTGTCAAACCCGCATTGAAAAGTGCGCCTTTTATAGCTTCGGTATTATCGCCTTCCGGATTAGCATGTAATGTCAGAAGCATGAGAATTTGGGAATCGTTCAGATATGGTTCACTGTGAAACTCTGTTTTCAGATTACCGGGAATTCCATCCATTTCCGCTGTAATATTGTAACTTCCTACTTTTGTTGTTCCTTTCATATGAATTGCGGGAAGGATATTGCCCTGCTCTCCATTCCAGGCCGCATATCCCGAAGAAATATTAAATTCCGTCATATTGACTTTAACGGTACCTTTTTCTACATTGACCTTCCCTATGACAGCAGGTGCACTGACAGGACCTTCTGCTTCTATATTTCCTGTCAGTCGTAAATCATAAAGAGAGCTGCTTTTTGCCCTGACATTATCCCCGACAAGGACATCCAGCTTTATCAAGGCCGGTATGGATGAACTGCCTGAATTTGAGAGCAATGTAAGCGGAAATTCAACAAGCGCATCATGAATGTGGATATTACCTTCAATCCCCGGTACGTCCATCACTTCACCAAGGCCAAAATCAGCATCTAAAGAGCCTTTATAGTAATCAGAATGTATATCGGGCGCATGGAGATGCGCTTCTCCATTATATGCAATAATAGCACCACGATCCCATTCCAATCCGCCTTTTACTGAGGATTTCCCCGTCCCAAAAATGGCATTCCCCTCCACAGTTGCGCTCTTTCCATCAAATTTCACATCCATATTTAAAGGAAAGATAGGATCGTGTAAAGTAAGCAATTCTATCCGTCCATTCTTTACGGAAACATACCCCCTGAGTTCCGGATCATCCCAAGCCCCTGATACCTTCACATATCCTTTGATCGGGCCCTCTGCTGAAGTTACCGGATTAAAGAACAGTGCCAGCGCATTCATATCTGCATGATCAAGATTGATATCTAAATCCAATGGCGCCGCATTGGCGGAAGAAACACGCGTAAGCACATTAACAGGTATGGATCCTTTCATGCTTGCTTTATACGGATTTCTCCTTGCAAGAGCCTGGGAAATATAGATTACATCCCCTTCCGTATTTCCCATAAATGAAATATCATCAAAAGCATAGCCATTATAAACCGGATGATCAATACCTACAGAAAAGTCAATTTGCGGATTTTCTTTTGTGCCCTTTAAATCGACTGCTGCAGTCATTTTTCCATCTAAAGTTATATTTTCTTTCTCTGTCACCCGGGGTATCCAAGAAATGTCCATATTGCTGGCGGCCGCCTGAATATCAAAATCACCATTACTTGACATCCCGCCCTGAGCAGCTAAAATACCCTCTCCTACAGGAATATACAATTTTCGTATAGAAAGTGCGTGGTTTATATAAGAGAAATCTATATCGCCTTCTCCCAAAACAGCATTTGCCAACTGCCCCCCATTCACTTTCGCACGAAATGTAATATTTGGGTCCTCCATTGTGCCGCTAAGAGACATCCCGCCATTTACAGTTCCGCTGATATTAGAAATCGGTAACCCCAAAAACCGGACGACCTCTGATATATCCCAATCATGAAATTCCAAATCGCCCGCTATAATTCCCGACTCTTCATTATATAGGCCTTTCCAGTTAAAAGCCCCTCCTCCTTGATGAAAATCCCCATCAGACACGGACAGTATATGATTCTCATATTGAATCCCCGCAGAAAGACTGCCAAGACGACCTTTACCGATTTGAATTTCACGGCTCTGTGCCATTCCTGTAAATGCGGGATTATCAGTCGTTCCAGAAACATGACCTTTCAATGTGGCTTTCCCGTTGAACCCCTTATCAGGCAAAAGCTCACCTACATCTATATCTGTCAGTGTGACATCCATATTCAGCGTATCTCCGATAATACTGCCATTAATCAAAGCCGTCCCATCATAAATATAGGCTAACCCGTCCTGAATGGTTATCTTTCCATCATCATAGGAATATTTCCCTGATACGCTTTGGAATAATTGCCCTGCAACAGATCCGTCCCATGCAAGAAAGTCCCCCGACACGGATGGTTTCTCGGATGTTCCGGTAACATTCACCGTATTTTCAACCCATCCGGTAACAGGATATGACATACCTGCCATTTTCAGAATACTTTCTATACGAATTTTTTCACTTTCAATTCTTAAATTTAATTCGTGCGGCGTCTCTAATCCGACTGTCCCCTTTACATGATGACTGCCTTCCCCGTTTTTCCACACGAGAGAATCAATCCTCAAACTATCTTCCTCTCCGGTAAGATATCCGTCTATAGTATCAAAAGCGGCATTATATATATGCCCGTCACGGGCATGAATCTCCCCTGTAAAAGAAGGAAGCGACTCTGACCCCGTAATCCGCATATCAAAAGAAGTTCTCCCCGCAATATTTATATCGACGAACTCAGAAAACTGCGCCATATCTAAATTCGTCCCCACAGCCCTGATACTCATATAATCTGCAGCATAAATACCATTTATGGAAAATATTCCCTCCCCCAATTGCCCATTCAAATAAGAAATCTCATATGTATCATCATGAGCCGCTATTTCACCGGCAATGGAATCCGCACAAAGCCCATTGACTTCTACACCATCTCCGGTAAAAGTCGATGTCCATCTCCCATTTTTATAAATGCCTTCACCGGTAATAAAAGACGCACTATTCCCATTATATGAAATATTCTGTCCTTTTCCCGCTGCCGTTGCCGAATATAAAGTCATACTACCATCAAAGTAATTACCTTGGGCAATAACCGACCCGTTTATAATCCCTGATAAATCATAGCCTAAAGGAATATCGCCTGTGGAAATATCCTCTGCAGTTATTTCACCATTAAAATCACCGGTTGAAAAACTGTACTTCCCTTTTCCTGTCACAGTTCCGCCGGCCATATGAATCATCAACGATGAAAGTACCAGCGTACTTTCACCATAATCAAAAGCTGCCGATCCGTCTTGTATTAAAACATTCCGGCAACAAACGTCTTTTACAGAGATTTTCCCTGCCAGTACCGGATTGGAAAGACCACCCCCTATATGCACATTTCCTGTAGCATACCCCTTAACGTCTTCCGTTAAAATAACTTTTGATACATCTAAATAAGAAAAATTCACATTGCCACTGATAAGAGGATCTTCGTCTTTCCAATTCATTGCTCCGCTGCCGGCAATAATCTGTCCATTCACTTTCCCTGAAAAATTTTCTATCTGAAGAACCCCATCACAAATATCAAAAAAGGCCGCCACATCCGTAAGAGCATAATTTTCATAGCTCACCGCAGTCTGATCAAGGCGACCTTTTACATGATAAGACAGGACGCCATCACTTCTCCAGATTCTGGCGCCCGTCACTTCTCCCATACCGTTTCTTATATCAAAAGAATGCACCGCTCCCGGCATTTTCTCAATCAGCGGCTTTAAAAACTGTAAAGATGCCAGTTCCGTCTGTATATTTCCTTCAAAATTATTTTCATCCGTATATGACAAATCCCCATCAAAAGGGACTTTCAAAAATTCTCCTGCCAGGGTTCCTTTGATTTTCTCATCTTCCCCCCTGGTAAGATCGCATTCTACCTTTTCAAAAGTGTAGATGTCTCCCGTCTGCGTTTCCACCTTGAGATTCCCGTTTTTCAAAGCTACGGAACCATGAAATTCTCCTGCAGATTCATCAGCAGAGTGCTTAACCAATTCCTGCACGTTCCACTGCCCGTCTTTTCTTTCACGCACAGTCATCATCGGTTCTTCCATAGTGATACCACTCACCACATTAAGAAGATCACCATCATGCATCAGATAATTATATAGAGCACCTGCTGACCAGCTGATTGTCACATTAGCAGACTTTAAAACATCTTTTCCCTCTTTATCCTTTAATTCCACAAAGTCAAAAGACAGATTATACCGGGGATCTAAATCCATTGTACGCCATACAAGTGTGCCATTGATTTTTTCCTTAACAGCATCTTGGATAACAGGCTCTAAATTTTGCACGACAATAGGCCGTATAAGAAGGTAGACCACGGCAAGCGCAAGAAAAATAATTGCACCAATCCCGTTTAACCACCATTTAATTTTATCGTTCAAAATAAACTCCTATCATGGATAATTTTGTGACAATTACTTTTTGGCAGTAAACTCCGGATGGATAACTGCCGGAATCCCCATGGCATTTTCAAGCGTAGCCAAACCGACATTGTAATTATATAATGCGGTAATATGATTTGTCCTCGCCTTATTTAAAGCAAGCTGGGCATCAAGAACATCCAAGTTGATTCCGACACCTGAACGATACCGGACCGTCGCAATCTTGTACGCCTCTTCCGCCTGTTCTACAGCAGCTTCTGTCGCACGGATCTGCTCCCTAGCAGATAAAATGTTTAAATAATCCTGTCTGATTTCAAGCTCTATCGATTCTCTTGCCTTTAATAAGGTTTCTTCCGCAGACTTCAAGCCGGAAGATGCACTCTTAATTTTTGCATCAGTCGTACCACCATCCCAAATACTCCAGCTCACCGTTCCTGTAACAGTCCAATCATCTTTATCCAAACCGCCAAGACCGGCCGTGTTCCAAGAATAACCGCCCCCTACAGCGACTGTGGGCATGTATCCCGCCTTTGCAATACGAACCTGTTCCCTGGCAATACGGACATTATAATCTGCTTTAATCAGTTCCCATCTGTACTTTTGCCCCATGGCAATAGCTTGTTCCAACGTAATATCAAAAGTTGGTTCCGGAAAATCTTTATCAATTGGGTTTAATTTCGTATTCATAGGAAGGCGCATGACATTATTCAAATTCGCTTCCGCTATATCACGAGAGTTTGCCGCTGCAATACTGTTCTGTTTTGCATTTGCAAGAGAAACATTTGACGAAAGAACATCCAGCTTTGCCACAACCCCCGCATCATACTGCTGTTTTACATTAGTCAGGTGCCCATCAAGGTTTGTAACCGACTCCATAGCTACATCCGCCAGTTTAATCATTTCTAAATACTGGTAGTATGCCTTAGCCGCTGCAAGCTTTGTTGCAGCTTCCGTTTGGTAAACGTTTATATGAGCCACATCTTCCGCATAACGGGCCGCATCAATCGCACCTTCCACGGCTCCCCCTGTCCAAATCGGCCAAGATAACGTCAACCCCTGATTATATCCATGACTTGCACCGTAAAATCCTGCACTATTAGCAGAGCCCGCTTTCACCTGGTTTCTTGCCCATTTATAAGATAATGATGGTTTTTTAGCCGCTGCCGCCTGGCTGACTGCAGTTTCCGCCTGTTCCAAAGACAATTCTGCCAACCGGATATCACGATTATTTTGAATGGCCGTAGAAACTGCACCTTTTAAATCTATGTCTATGTTAGATGTTTCTGCCTGTACCTTCTCCTTAGGCATCATATCATTTAAATTTTTCTGCAAAAGCATATTGTCAAAATTTACTTCTTTTGCAGAAACACTCTGTTTCATTTGGGCTTCAATCGCCTTTTCTGTCAGTTTCGGGTCAGTCGACAAACGAAGGCCCTCTCTCGCATCTGCAGTAATACCTGCTGATAAAGCTGACAATAACGCTATTGATAAAATTACACTCTTCTGCTTGTTCATATTTCTCTTCGCCCTTTCCAAAATCATTTTTTAATACGCATAGCCTAATCCGATATATTCACCTCCGCCATGACGACCATGAGGGAATATTGATTGCCCCACCGCATAAATGCCGGGATATGCTTCATAAGCCCCCCGCAGCCTGACAGTTAAATCATTCGGATCAAAGAGATCTGCATCAAATTTCCACTTATCTTTTTTATAGGAGGCCCCGATACCCAATTTATTACGGATAATCCCGCCCCGGATATCGAATTTTCCCTTTTTCTGCCCATACTGTACATTATATACGCTGTCGTTGCCAAAAGACTCAACACCAAGAATTAAAGGGGAATCTCTGCCGATACGAAGCGATACATTGGGAGAAAAATCTTCTCTTTTCGTATTATATAATAATTCGCCCGACACAGACAAACTGCCGCCTGCCATAAGATTGTTTAATTTGTCAGAAACATTTTTTGCATCACCGGAAATTAATCTGGCATTTTCTGAAGCAACTGCCAAATTATCCATGATCTTTCTTGCATCCGCCACTGTTTTTCCATCACCATTCAGCTGGTATAGCATAGAATTCATCTGCGACGTGACACCCTGTATCTGATTGGCAATTTGTATCCCCTGCGCTGTCAATATAGTAAGATTTTCAGAAATAGCGTCAAAGTTGTTTAAGCTTCTCTTGACATTTTTTTGAGCCGCCGGATCGCCTACAATTGTATTGATTCCATCAAGCATCACCTGCGCAGAAGCCATGAGTTTATCCATTTTGTCCATTGCTGCATCAATCCCCGGCGCAGCCTGCCCCTGTACAGTCATCCCCTCACGCAAGTATCCCCGATCCTGATGTCCACCAACGACTTTGACAAACCGTCCGCCCATCACACTGCTGGTTTGGATAGAAAAATTCGCATCCTTTGGGACTTTTACGTCATCATAAAACCGAAGAACAAGCACAGCTTCTCCATTTTCGATAGAAATATGATCTACCATGCCCACATCAACACCGGCATAATGAATAGGGTTTCCCGGCTCGATCCCTTCTGCTTCCCGAAAATATGCTGTTACATGAAATCCGCTTTTGCCAAACAAAACAGCACTGCTTAGCTGAATTATAATCACGGAAAAAAGTAAAATTCCGATAAAGGAAAATACTCCTACTTTCGCTTCTTGTGACCATTTCAACTAAATTCACCCGCCCTTACCGTGTATTGTTCTGAAGGCAATCCATTCATAAACTGTTTAACTCTGTAATCCCTCGAGGATGCTAATGCTTCTGCCGTACCGACAGCTAAAAAGGAACCTTTATAAAGAAAAGCCATTCTATCAGCAACCATTTCCGCTGATTTCAGATCGTGAGTCACCACAATGCTGGTGACCTTCATTTCTTTTTGCATTTGTTTAATCAACAGACTAATATCGGTCGCACGAATCGGATCCAATCCTGCCGTAGGCTCATCATATAAAATAATTTGGGGATTTAGTGCAATGGCTCTGGCCAGACTCACACGCTTTTTCATACCGCCGGACAAATCGGCAGGCATTAAATCACCAACATCATCTAAGCCTACTAAATGCAGTTTTCCTTCCGTGATATTCTCTATTTCTTCTTCTGATAAATCGGTGTGCTGCCGAAGACCAAAAGCTACATTTTCCTTTACATTCATCGAATCAAAAAGAGCTGAATATTGAAATACCATTCCCATACGGCGCCGTTCCTCATTCATTTCCCGTTCTGTCAATGACGATATCTCTTTCCCATTGACTTTGATAGAACCGGAATCAGGTTTCAAAAGCCCTATAATCAACTTCAGGAGAGTTGATTTTCCGGATCCTGAAGCGCCGAGGATTACCATGGTTTCCCCATCATAAACCGTTAAATTAACGTCTTCCAATATTTTCCTTTCCCCAAAAGAAAGGCATACATGTTCTACTTCAATCATAGATATCCTCAAAATAAAATAGAAGACAGAAGATAATTAGCCGCAAAAATCATAATTATAGAATATACAACAGACTGGGTTGTCGCCCTCCCGACACCTTCCGCCCCTGCTTCACAGGTCATTCCGCGATCACATCCGACAAGTGCTACAATCATCCCAAATACGACAGATTTCATCACGCCGATATAAAGATCGGAAGGTATACAAAAGACTTCAATGGAATGGATAAAAACATAAGAAGAAACTCCATGAGTCAACGATGCCACAATCATACCGCCAAAAACACCAATAGAAACACCGAATACCGTCAAAATCGGCAGCATCGCCATACATGAGAGTAGCCGTGGAAGGACAAGATAGCCGACAGGGCTGACCGCCATGCATCGAAGAGCATCAATCTGCTCAGTCACGCGCATCGTCCCAATTTCTGCCGTAATAGCAGCACCCACGCGCCCCGCCAAAACAACTCCGCAAAGCACCGGCCCCAATTCGCGCCCCATTCCGATAGCTACAATTGCACCGACAGTAAAACCGGCGCCATATTTTGTCAGTTCTCCCGCAATCTGCACAGAAAGAACCATCCCCGTAAATAAAAGGGTCAACGCTACAATGGGAAATGACAGTACCCCCAAATCAAGACACTGCTTAATCGTTTCCCTAAAACGCAGATGATTTAACTCCTTGCATGAGGAATTCAGGAGCAATATTACGGCGCCAAGCTGATGGAACAGACCAATGGTCTTGCTGCCAAGCAGTTCAAAAAATCCCACCGTAACACCTCTTTCTCCCAAACCTACAGGAATCCCTAATATAATACCTCAAAATATAGTTTGATACAATATTTTTGACTATACGTCACTTTTATTTTTTCCCCTTATTCCCGTTATCTTTAGGCCCGGGTGATGATTTTTCCGATTTATTTTTATCAGTATTCTCATCTGTTTTTTCACCGTCAATCAATTTCTTTTCCTCCGTCGTCATTTTGGCAGAAAGTTTTTTATTTGATTTAGCCAATTTTTTCAAAGCAGTATCCCTGTCCGATGGATTCATCACCTTGAATGTAAATTGCCCATCACCATAAATAACATAGTCCGTATCCACACGGCTTTTTGGTGATTCTTTATCAGTATCAAGGCCGGTTCCGCCTTCTTTCTTTTTTAAATCTACCGGATCTTTGCCCGCCGGTTTGTTTTGAATTTCCGCTTTCACTTTACCATCTTCCTCTTTCGAAACCATGCTGACATCCGGATCAATGATTTCTACCACAACCTGGTTGTTCTGATCTTCTTTCATCAGTTTTCCGTGAAGATCATCAAAATTCTTATAGCTGCGGAGACGGCTTAATATTTCTTCCGTTAGGTTGTATTTCTGCTGCTGGAGCAGGTACGGTAATGGTACAACACCTCCACCACGTACTTCCAGCACCATATTCCCAAGCGGCTGATCTTCAGGCACATCAAAAGACAAATCTTTATAAAAGACCTCTCCGCGCCAAGGCTGGAGACGAGCACGGACATAAATTGTGTCTCCCGGACTTACCACAACAGGTGATGCGGATGCATCAAGGATTTTTGCTGTATTCCTTTCCTGCGTCACTTCCATATCCATGGAAATATTTCTAAGAGCATAACTTTCAAACCGGTTTTGCTCCAAAAGTTTCACTATCTGATAAATCTCATCCACACTTCGTTCTGCAATATCGGTAGAAGACCAGTACATGTTTGTCCGGGTAAACGGTTTTTGCTTCATGTCTTTAGGGTGCAAAGTATAAGTAAACTTCACCGTCCCCTGTCCGCGGCGATCCATGGCCGTGCTGATTGCATTATAAACAGATGTAGCAGAAAGCGTAGGCAGCAAAGATTCATTTTGTATCATCCGAACATTTAAATCTTTTTCTACACCCGTATCTTTGTCTTTTACGAACGCATGAAGTGCTACAAATTCCGGAGATGTTCCGCTGATTCCACCGATTCCTGCGCCACGGTCCTGATTTACTGTACCAATTTCTGCGCCTACAGATCCCAATTTAAAGGGAATATTCTTGCTTGGAATTACAGTAAATATGTAAGAATTATGCATGAAATAACCGGTATTTCCCCGGCTCATGAAAGGATGCCCAAAAGCAAGCATTTGGTTTCCATCTACATAAGTAACCGTTCCAATCGCCCCTAATTTCAAATCTCCTGTCACCAAAGAAGCCGCCACTGCACCACCCGCCTCAAGCGGTCTTGCAACGGTATCCTGATCCACGGAGACGGCTGAAAAAGGAATCATATGGAAATCCTGCATCTTATCAGACAGATATTCCATGCCTCCCGCACTATATCCCGATGCCATAAGCGGCGTATCAATAGGGATTAGATCAGAAGACGGCCTTGGTATATAAGCGGACTTCTTATTATCGGTAAGCCAAAGCTCAAGCATATCTGAAATAGGAGTCACCATACCGATACGTCCCCCCGACTGCGGGAATCCATACGCAATGGCACCCAAAAGTTTTCCGTTAATATAAACCGGACTTCCGCTCATTCCCTGAGCAATCCCTTCCGTCTTATCAATCAGATCCCCCGATACTTTTACAAGGATAAGATCCCCGCCCGTGGCGCCTTTCTGCTTCATTACACCAAGCACATCAACATCAAAGGTCTCTATTTGTGTTCCATGAACGACCGTTTTTGCATATCCATGCATCCCTTCACGCACTTCGGAAACAGGAAGAAATTCTTCTGCTGAAACAGCTGCCCAACCTGCAAACACCAGACATACTGATATAGCCAGTACTTTGTATTTTATTCTAAAACCGGACATTTTAAATTCTCCTAAGATAATCAGCGATATTCAATAACTGCCACGACATCCTGCTTATTCAGGCTTTGTCCTTTAACCACTTTGACTTCTTTAACGACACCATCAGCAGCAGCCCGAGATGCAGGTACCGCTCCAGCCAAAGAAGTTACTGTTACCAACACATCGCCTTCTTTTACGGCAGTTCCCGGTTCGACGACGGATACAACCGTTCCCGCCATAATTGCTTTTTCTTCTACCACCCCGGTAAAAGCGTATACATATGCAGCACCTAAGATACTCGCAGCGGCAATAATCGCCATTCCTATTTTTGTTGAATTTTTCATAATAACCTCACTTTTATAAAAACTACTTTTTATTTTAACATTTTATAAGTAATTTCACACCCAAAAGAAAGCATTCTTTACGAATTAAAGAAAAAGAACTATCCCAAGACAGTTCTTTCCTGCTGTTAATGCAAATCCTGCAATGAATCACGAAAATAATCCATATACTCCAAGGCAGATCCTGCGCCTACTGCATTTACATAAGAAGGATGATCCGCCACATGTGCTTTCATGTCTGTTACTTTCAATACGAGCTCTTTTAATCCTTTCAGCTGCGCTACACCACCGATCAATACAATCCCATGTTCCCGGATATCTCCCAGGATTGCCGGCGGTGTCATTTGTATCACAGAAGTAATACCTGAAAATATCCTGTATAAAATCGGATTCAGCGCCTGGGCAACGATCTCCCCTGTTACAGCAATTTTCACAGGAAGTTCTGTAATTGTTGAGATACCGCAGACTTCACATATACGGGTATCGCGATTTAAATCCCATTCCACGCCAAGAGCCATTTTTAATGTTTCTGCCGCTTTCCGTCCAATACGAATATGGTATTTTTCCAAAATCACATTCATAATAGCTTCATCCATAAGCATTCCCGATTCCGTAGAAAAATGGCTATTTACTACACCATGCCTGGATACGACAGAAATTTTTGTTGATCCGCCGCCAATATCTACAATGAGCACACCTTGCATACGAGCTAATTTTAAACCAAGCCCCATAACTGCCGCAATCGGCTGATCAATAAGTACTGTTTTTCTCGCTCCTACAGCTACAGCCGCTTCAAGAAGAGCCCTGCGCTGTACCTTTGAAATCCCCACCGGCACGCACATCAGTAAACGCGGGTGGAAAAATATACCTTTCAGATAGGACTGGTTAATCAGAGCGTTCATCAGATATGCTGCACTATTATAATCAATGATTGCGCTGGCCTTAAGCGGGCGTATAAGCTGGAGCCCCTTAGGAAGACGGCCTTCCATTTCTCCCGCGCGAACACCATAAGCGAATATCTTTTTAGTATTTTCATTCTCTGCCACTACAGCAGCTTCAGGAAACACAAGACCTTTATTTTTTACATAAATAACTGCATTGGATGTCCCTAAATCAATACCTATATCTTCCGCGCCAAAAGCACCTACCCAATCAAGCAAAAGGGAACGTTGAAGATATGTATTTTTACTTCTCTCCCGTTTAGTCTTCGGTGACACGGACAATGTCAGCTCCTAACCCCTGTAATTTCTCCACAAGACGATCATAACCGCGATCGATATGGTGAAGTTCCCCAATCTCGGTCTGCCCATGCGCCGCCAAGCCGGCCAAAGTCAGCGCTGCTCCGGCGCGAAGATCTGTGGCTCTTACAAAAGCCCCCCGCAGAAACGGTACCCCTCTGATGCTGGCCGTACGGCCTTCTACCTGTATGGAAGCCCCCATACGCTGCAATTCACCTACATGCATAAATCTGTTTTCAAAAACAGTTTCCGTTACACGGCTTAAACCATCACCAATGGTCATCAGCGCCATAAATTGCGCCTGCAAATCTGTGGGAAACCCCGGATAAGGCAATGTCTTAATATCAGTGGAACGTATCTTACCATCACTAATGACCCGGACACTGTCAATATCTTTGACCACTTTTACTCCCGCCTCATTTAACTTCGCAAGCAGTGGTTTTAAATGTTCTGTAAGTACATTGGAAATCAATACATCACCACCGACCATTGCCGCTGCGATCATAAAGGTTCCCGCCTCAATACGGTCAGGAATAACCGTATGGTCTACGCCATACAGCTCTTTCACACCTTCAATGCGGATTACATTCGTACCTGCGCCTTTAATATTTGCACCCATTCCATTAAGAAATGTAACAAGATCAACAATTTCCGGTTCTTCTGCTGCATTTTCAATAATGGTGCGTCCCTTTGCTGTTACGGCTGCCATCAATATATTTTCCGTGGCACCTACACTGGGAAAATCCAGATAAATGGTATTTCCCTTTAATCCGCCGGGTGCCCATCCTTCCACATATCCGTTTCCTACATGAATTTCAGCTCCCATAGCCTCAAAAGCTTTTAGATGCAGGTCAATCGGGCGGCTTCCTATCATACAGCCACCGGGAAGGGCAATCCTCGCATGCCCCATCTTCGCAAGAAGGGGACCCATGACAAGGAAAGACGCCCTCATACGGCTCATCAGTTCATAAGAAGCTTCTGTTTTATTTACTTCAACCGCATCAAATGTAATACGCCCCTCTCCATGAGTTACTTTCACACCCAAAGATTCAAGGACGCTGCAAATCGTGGAAACATCATCCAAATGAGGGGCATCTACAATAGTCGCCGGTGTAACAGGAAGTAATGTCGCCACGATAATAGGCAAAATCGCATTTTTAGCACTGGATACACGCACAGTGCCGCGCAGAGAATGTCCTCCATGAATAATCAGTTTTTCCAAAAAAATCACTCCATCATTTATAAAAAGCCATGGTTTACTTCGATTTTATTATTTCGATTTTATTATAAGGTAAAAATCATTCGTATCATAGCAAAATTCAAAAATCTTTTCAAGGAACCTGATAAATCGGCTTTCATCATAAAGAAAAATAAAGGGCAGCCACCATACCGCCCTTTATCACTCCCTATTCTTCTGTACTTTTATGGTTTTCTGCCATCTTTTCTTCCAATTCAGTTGCCGCAATAGCACCCAGTATATCATGCCGTGTAATAATTCCTACAAGCCGGTTGGGCTTTTCGACAACCGGTACTGTTTTCAAATGTTCGTCAATCATAAGGTTCATGATTGTTTCCATATCCGTTTCCGGTGTCACACAGCGAACATCCTTTGTCATCAAATCCGCAACCTGTGTCGCCAAAAGCTTTCTGAAAGATCTTTCATACCTGCCGAATCCGCAATAATAGATATTTGCACCTAAAATATCCAAATATGCCGGCACCTTAGGTTTCACCTTTTTATAAAGAAGATCACCTTCTGAAACAATTCCCAGCAACTCATTGTCGTCACCAACCACAGGAACAGCACTCACCGGGTGAGTAACAAATAATTTTACCAATTCATGAACAGTTACGTCAGGTGGAATGCTAAACACATACTTGGTCATAAAATCTTTCGCTTTGATTATTTTTTCCCCCATGATTATCCCTCCTGACATAATTTGAATTTGTATAGAAGAAAAACCTTCTTTTTATATCTTAAACAATTTTATCAAACTCCGCAAATAAACTTTAATTTTTTATAAATGGTATGGCTCATGATGATTAATTTTTACAGCACGATAAAGCTGTTCAAACAGTATCAATCTCGCCATCTGATGTGTAAAAGTCATCGGCCCCATTGATAACTTAAGATCAGCACGCGCTTGGATATTTTTCCCATTACCATAGGGACCACCAATTATGAAATAAAAATGGCTCGTACCCATGATGGTCTTTTGCGCGATCCATGCGGCCAACTCTTCAGAAGAAACTTTCTTCCCATTTATGTCCAGCAGTACCACACAACCTGAGTCTTGAATTGATCTCAGAAGCTTTTCTCCCTCTTTTTCCAGCACCTTTCCTTTTACAGCCGCAGAAGGATTTTCCGGCATCTTTTCTTCATCACTCTCTAAAACATCCACTTTTGCCACGGGCTTCAGACGTTTAGAGTATTCTTCAATACCCTCCCGCATCCATTTCTCTTTTATCTTTCCAATAGCCCGGATCGAGAATCTCATTACTGATCACTTTCAGATACCGATGACAAAAGAATTTCCGTTGTTTCGCTTCTGCCATTATGTTCATACACCAGGGAAATCTTGTCTCCAGGTTTATGAGCATCAATAATTTCCCTCATTTCTTTTACGGTATTGACCGTTTTGCCATCAATAGATAAAATATAATCCCCTATATGGACATCAGTCAAACTCAGAGGACTGTTCTTCGCCACTTTCATGACAAGAACTCCCGAGTCATGATCCCATTGATATCCATAGCGGGCTGCAATATCCTTATCCGCCGCATAAACTCCCAAATATGCTCTGACCACCTTGCCATTGGCAATAAGCTGTTCAATAATTCCCTTCGCCTGATTAATAGGAATAGAAAACCCCATTCCCTCAATGCCTTCCTTGGATATTTTCGCACTGTTAATTCCTACGACTTTCCCATCTGCCGTCACAAGAGCACCACCGGAATTCCCCGGATTGATGGCCGCATCAGTCTGAATTAATTTAAAACGCTGATCAATATCGTCAAGCGACCTGTTTAATGCACTGATAACACCAACCGTAACTGTCCCTTGAAATTCAAGACCGAGGGGATTCCCTATAGCAATCGCAGTTTCCCCTATCTGAAGTGCGTCAGAATCACCAAGGACCGCCACAGGCAAGCTATCGCTGCTATCAATTTTTACCACCGCCAAATCAGTAGACGCATCGGTTCCCACTACTTTGCCGGGGACAGTCTGCCCATTGGAAAGAGAAACATTAACTTCTTTGCTGCCTGACACGACATGATTATTCGTAACAATATATCCCTTCTTATCAAAAATAACACCGGAGCCGACACTCTGCCCCACCGCCACACGACGGTTAAAAATATCTTTATCATAAACCCGCGTCGTGATCCCAACGACAGCCGGACCAACTTCTTTGACCGCCTGTACAACAGCCGTATTTCTGATTGCCGGCAGCTCCTCCACCTTTTTCTGTTCTGTCTGTGGAAAGGAATAAGAAGATTCCGCTTTGTTTCCCTGCTTGTTTCCCGGAATAATATCACCGAAAAAACATCCCCCTATGAAACCGGTAATCAAAAGAACCACTGCCGCGGCCGCCAGTTTTTTCCGCCCTGAAGAGAACTTATCCGTCTGCAATTCTATATTTTTCCCCTGTTCTTTTAATTGTCTGTCCAGTTCTTCTCTGTCCATATTTATGACCTCACAATATTCAAAAAATATTTTACAGTGTTTTTCATTATATCATAAATGGGTTTCCCCGTTCCAAAAGCACAAAAAAGAGAATCCCCCGAAAAGGACTCCCTTTTATCTTATTTTGCAAAATCGATAGCCCGTGTTTCTCGAATAATAACTACCTTCACCTGCCCCGGATACTGCAGCTCCTTCTCAATTCGCTGGGCAATATCATGAGAAAGAATCACAGCCTGGTCTTCATTAACCTTTTCAGGCTTTACAATGACTCTGATTTCACGGCCTGCCTGGATAGCATAACAACTGGATACCCCCGGATATGAACGGGCAATATCTTCCAATTTCGTCAGTCTCTTGATATAATTTTCAAGCGTCTCCCTCCTGGCACCCGGTCTTGCCGCAGAAACAGCATCAGCCGCCGCTACAAGAACCGCCTCTACGCATACGGCTTCCGTGTCGCCATGATGTGATGCAATAGCATTGATGACCTGCATCGGTTCATGGTATTTCTGTGCCAGTTCCACGCCAAGTTCCACATGGGTGCCTTCCTGTTCACGATCTACCGCTTTACCAATATCATGGAGCAAGCCAGCTCGTTTTGCCATATCTGCGTCTGCACCGACTTCCGCCGCAAGAATACCTGCAAAGTAGGAAGTATCGATACAGTGCTGGAGAACGTTTTGTCCATAACTCGTTCTATATTTCAAACGCCCCAGTATCTTAATCAGATCAGGATGCATGCCGCTAATTCCACACTGGAGTACCGCTTCTTCACCGGCCTCACGAATCGCTTTATCCACTTCTTTCTTTGTCTTTGCCACAACTTCCTCAATTCTTGCAGGATGGATTCGTCCATCTTTCACAAGACTTTCCAGGGACAATCTGGCAATTTCACGGCGAATCGGATCGAAACAGGACAGAATAACCGCTTCAGGTGTATCATCAATAATCAAATCAACACCGGTCAATGTTTCAATTGCGCGTATATTCCGCCCTTCACGTCCGATAATACGGCCCTTCATTTCTTCATTCGGCAGGGAAACTACCGAAACCGTTGTTTCAGAAACTGTATCAGCAGCGTTTCTTTGAATAGCAGCTGCTATGATTTCACGCGCTTTGTTATCAGAAGTCAGCTTGATTTCTTCTTCTGCCGCCCTGATACGGACCGCCTTTTCATGTGCCAACTCATCATTAACGCGGGCAAGAATCATTTCCTTCGCCTGATCACGGGTAAGATGTGAAATTTCTTCCAGCTTCGTCTGCTGCATAACACATAAATTATCCACTTTTTCTTTCTGTGCCTTCAGCTGGGTTTCCTTCTTTGCCAACACACTTTCCCGCTGTTCCAGATTACTGCTTCTTGCGTCCAAATTACTTTCCTTTTGAACCAGACGCTGCTCATAACGCTGCAATTCATCGCGGCGCCCCTTATGCTCCTGTTCTACCTCTTCACGGAGTTTATGAAGTTCTTCTCTGGTTTGTACAATCGTCTCTTTTTTCAGCGTCTCCGCTTCACGCAAAGCATTTTCTCTTTCTTTTTCCGCCGATGCAACAAGCTGTGCAGCTTTTTCTTCAGCAGAACCGATCCTTGCTTCAGCAATACGTCTGCGGAGTAAGTATCCTATACCAGCACCAATTACAGCTGCAATAATCCCTGCTATGATAACGTACAATAAGATTTCATCTTTCTCCAAGTTTTTCACCTCTTTTCTTTATATATTTTAGTTTCAATTGGAAATAAACACTAAAAAAGTACAATCTTTCGATTGACTAATTCAATTTTAGAATCTTTGCAATTTATTGTCAAGATGGAAAACTCCCAAAAATCCGATAAATACGAATATTCCAAAACTATATTTTCGGTTTATCCTCAATAAAATGCAGACAAGCCACTTGCTTATACCCAAAATTTCCGCTTTCCCTTTTTCATGAATGGCTCCTGCCTCCACCGGTCATCGACCAGATAAGAAGGGCACCAAAAGCAACCCACGACATAGAATGAGTGAGTATGCCCAAGTCTGTCAGAATATTAATTATCGTAAGCCCTGCCATAAAAAGTATATTAGACCGGAAGTCTGAAAACCGGTCACGCCGAAGTATAAACCAAGAAGCCGCTAAAATCAGCAGGTTCACAGCAATAACCGCTTCGAAATAAAATAAGAGCGGTACCATCTGTAAGATAAAACTTCCTGCAAACATGAGCAGCATAATATAAATCCATGTATAAGTCATTTTACTTCTCCCACATAAACATCGCCCTCCGCCTTCGGTATCCATAAGGGAATATCAGGAAATCGCCAGCGGAATTCGTAAGACGGCGACCAACGGATTCCAAATGCATGCATTGGTACCAATGCTGTACTCACATCGAATTTCTCCAAAAATGCTTTGACTCCCCATTCTCTTGCCACCGCCTGTCGGGCGTCCACCGGGAAAAACACGATGTTCATGGATACCCGGGGAATCCGTTCCAATTCTTTAAAATACTCATCGCGTGCTGCCAGATTATCAGAATCTCCTTCCCCGGCCCAGTGCCACCAGTTCAAATCACCTGCGTGGAAAACAGAAGCTTTCGGATGGTTAATCAAAAATGATCCCCCTGCATCAGTGGATCCGAACATCTTGATTCGAAAATATTTTGTCACCATAAAATCTCCCACTTCCATGCAGTGGAGCATCTCATGATTTCTAAGCGTCAGTGTGCAGTCACGATGGATGAAATATCCTTCTGCCCGGCTTTCGAACCGATTAATCTCAGGATTAAAGTGATCCGCATGAAAATGACTCACAAAAAAATACAGCGGTTTTGATGAGACCTCACAAAGGTCATCCAACTTTCCTTCAGGATCCATATAGTAATCAAAAACAAGAATACAGTCTTCCAGCTCACAGATGAACCCGCTATGGTGAAGATAGGTAATTTTAAATGTCCCCAAGACAACCTCCACAAAACAGAACTTACGTTTTCTATTGAAATATTTTTATAACAGTATAGATTTTTACTTGGATGTATAATTCCTTCTGACATCATATAATAAATTATAGCATAAGCTTTATTAAGATATGTTGAGAATCGTTGTGTTTGTGTTTTGTCGATTTTATCGAGTGGCCAAGAAATAATGATAAAAACAATAACCGTTAAAATGCGGTATTTTAGCTAAAATTTTTGCCGTATTTTTGCCGCCCAAAGAAAAAGAGCAGGGATTTCTCCCCGCCCTGTCTTTTAATTTGCTTTACAGAACCATATCCGAAATGCCAGCATTGCTCTATGTATACTTTGCACGTTATGAATTTTCCATCCTAAATATATTTTCCATCGGTAATTCGTGTTCAGTATTCGCATGGAATTATATATTTTCCAGTATTTTAAATCCCGCGTAACAAATATATTTCTTTCGGATTCTCCTGCTCTATAATCATCAATGACTACTACATTATCCGGATTGATTGTCGCTCCGAACCAGTCAATTGCAAAACCATATGCACAGTTTCTTGACAACCAAAAGACACGGCAGCAATATCTCTTCAATCTATCAATCAGCGGCAGCGGTGCAATGTTGATTGACCGTTTCATCATCCGTCCATAGTTCGGATCATATCGTTTCTCCGCCCAGTAGTATTTATAGAAATCATACTGCATCCAGTCTGGTACATATTTTGTCACGCAGTCTTCGCTGTCACAAGAATCATCAAATGTCTGCCACTTCCTTAAGAATCCGTGCAATTCACCGTCCTTGTCGGCAAACAATACTACAATCGGATTGGTGATATAGCAGATTATCATAATGAGTAATTGTAACGGCGCATACAAAAACCATCTCATATAATCCTCCTTAAAAAGAAAAGAGCCCTGATGCAATTTCCACATCAGAACTCTTTTTCTGGTCCGCTTTGTGCAATACGCCACGGTTCAATTAATTATATTATACCATAGATTAAATTTAGGATCACCTCCGGGCAAACGCTTTGCCCACAGCTACAGCAGATACAAAAATCCAGAAATTTCGCTGCCTTGTTTTAATTTTTACTGCTCGTTCCGTCTCTTTCTCGTACTCGTTGAATAATTCTCTGGTTTTCTTCAATGAGTTCTCTGTCACTTCGTTCGATTTCTTTAATTTCTTTATTTGTTCGTTTGCTATCTGCAATTCGTTTTCTGCTTTCGCCGATTTCATCTCGGCTTCGTTCAATTGCTTCTCCTGTTCTATCAATAATCTGTCTTTCTTTTCGCTGTTCACTTTCTGCATTTGAAAGTTCGTTTCTAATGTCGTCAGATCGGTTTCGGAGATCGTGTACTGTACTTCTGCCTGCGCATGCGAACCAGATAATAACGGCGACAACCACAGCGACAGCAAGACCGCCGATAAAATAAACCCTTTTCTGATTTTCCACATTTATACCTCCAGTTTTATTTTTTCGATTTCTGCTCTTATCTCCAAGCATTTAAGATAATTCCCCATGTACCTTGCTTGCCTTTCTAATATTTCAATATCACAAGTTGGAGTAAAATCAAGTGTTCCTGCTTCATATTTAATAAGCATCTGGTGTAATTTGTCATACCGGATTTTTGTTTGGTAGTATTCTGCCTTGAATCTTTCTTTGTAATCCGCACTTCCCCTCATTTTTACCGTTTCATTCTGTTCTACTTCGGACACCTTTACAAGCTCTTCATAAGTTTCTTCAAATATATCTCTTCTACATGGGTATATTTCTCCGCGAACGCCTTTGATAATAAAATCGTTTTTTCTTGCTTTTTGAACGCCTTCTAATGTTTCAATTTCTGCCGTTCCATCTGTATTCATCTTTACAATTTGTTTTTTAATTGCATCCTTTAACCATTCATCATGGTTTCCGTCCAATGCGCATGCTTCTACAGGAATTGCTTTTTTTACATACTTCATTTTCATCACTCCTCATCTTTTACACAAACGTTTTCCCATTTTTTATATGCATCAAGATATGTTTCTTTTTTGTCACCATTGTATGTGACTTCGTAGTACATTCCATCGGATATTGTCGTGCTTATCAACGCTTTCCAGTTCTGCAATGTTTTACTAAACCATACGATAAAAACTTCACTTTCTTTCAGTTTTTTATTATCTGTTATCTCTACATGTTCATTGTAGTAATCGATAACGATCTGTTTTGCTTTTTCCTGATAGTTCATTTTTATACCTCCATCACAACATCTGCATCAAACAGTTTCCCTTCAATGTTTTCGGATTTCGTATACTGCCAGATATGGGCACCCGGATAATCGCATTTTGAATCAAACTGCGCACACCATATTGCACAACCGCCCAGCTGATCAACATCCAGAATATTCACCAGCCAGTCATAACAAGAATATAATCCCACATATTCATAACCTGCATCCCACAAGCGATTAATGAAGACGTTGCAGATATTCGTTAATTCCTGATTATCCGGCATGCCATGACGTTCTTTATAACCATCACCATCTTCCATATCAAACCATACACCCATTGGTAATTTATCTGTAGTCAAACCGCACTCTTCAAGCGTCTGAATAACAAAATCCGCTTCGATACCTGCCACATCGTCAGATAACGCATAAGAATAATGGTAAATGCCGATTTTCAGTCCTGCTTTTAAAGCGCCATTCACATTGTCGTAAAATTGGCTATCTAAGTGTCCTTTACCATAGCCGATGCGAATAATCGCAAACTCAAAGCCTGCCGCTTTTACAGCACCCCAGTCTACTACTCCATTATTTTCCGATACGTCTATCCCCTTCATTGTTTGCCGCTCCTTTCTCTGCTGCATCGGAATCACCGTTCCGATTTTTGTTGACAGAAAATACTGATATAAAAGTAACAGCCCCGACCACCGCCGGAGCTGCATACTCTTTGAAAAATGTAATTAATTGTGCCGTATTAGCTGCTCCTGTTCGGTAAAAATCATGAAGCCACGAGAAGAGAACCATAAAAAACAGAATCAGAAGTCCGGCTCCGTAAAGATATACCACTTTCAAAGACGTGTTCGCACGCCTTGAAATACGCGGAACATATCGCGTCCATAGTCCTTTAATTTTATCCATCATGATTAACCATCCTTTTGAATATGCAGCCTTCGAAGTTCTTCCATAATCGCTGTCCCTGTACCGTTGCCGCCTAAACCGTGATAAGCCTCATACATAGTAGACGCTCGTTCCAATTCTGTATATGTGATGGCATTTCGCTTTACGGCACAGGCATGAATACTGATAAGCCTATCCTTGAGAAGCGCTCTGACGCCGTCCTCTGTCTTTTCCCTATTTCCTTGCAGGCCTTTAGCTTTATTCCAAAGAAAGCCTACAGCCATTGAAAGTGCCACATATACAATGTTGCTTGCGATCGAAAGCAGTGCATGAAAAAGCTCCTGTTCCAATTATTTAATACTCTCCTTTCCTAATGCTCGTCTTGCAATTCGGACTTGCGACATTTGTATTTCATCCAGCCTCTTTCGTTTAGCTTCGCTGGATAAATTACTTTTCATCACTGCCTTTCTTGCTTGACTAATATTCTGAAAAGCTTTCATCGTTTCCTTTAATTGGTCATGTAACCTTTTGTCATATCCGTCTGGTCTTTGGTGAAGCTCTTGCCCTGCATGGAATAACCGATTCTGTCTGTCAAATTCATCATAAACCTGCTGCACACTTTCACTGCTGGCATAAGGCGTGGCGGTAAATCCACGGATACCCGGCATTTCGGAAATTCTCTTTGCTGGACGCTCCTCACCCATCCCTAATACAGAATCTGAAAGCGTAAGGCCGAAACCGCCAAGCCCGCCGGTATATCCCCGGATGGTATTATCTACAATACGGGGAGAAACATCGAACATTTTGCCAATTCCCTTGCCTACCGCCGAAGTATAAGGACCGTACTGCATGGCAGGGGGAAGGTTATCCCTTTCATGCTGCGGAACAATATTGCGATTCATAAAAAGAGAATAATTCGTCGCCGCTTCAAGGGCTGGTACAAGTGCCGTGGGGGAGACGTTGGGAACCATGTTGTCAATAATAACGTCCCCCAGACCTTTGAACCCGTTCCCCTTCTGTCCCCTGTCCTTGTCATACATCCACTGCAGCATGCGTTCCGGTACCGTTCCAAAAAGAATCCCCAACTCAAACGGCTTGGGAATTTTAATCAGAGTGTCTTTTGTAGGGATAATCCAGAAAATATCTTTCTGCCACTGCGGCAGTTCCTGATACCGGGGATCGTCCTTGTTGAGGTACCAGAGCAGGACAGAAGGCATGGTAATGAACATCGCTGTTTTTATTGTCATATCCAGTGGATTTTCACGCCACGCGCGGAACATTTTATCTGTTCCCTGTATCGACGCATTGAAGAAAGCGGATATCTTGTTCCAGCTTTTTGTATGAGAACCTATTCGAGAGAAATCCAATGTTATATCACGGCTTTCAAGCGCCGCATCCTGAATACTACCCGGCTTCCGTGTTTTCCCGAACAGCCGATTCCCTATACCCGTATATCCTTTCCTCACATTATGGAATTCTGCAAGACGAGTAGCCATTTCCGTGGCTTCGGATAAGCCGCGCAAAATTTCAATCGGATTTGTGGTAACCATCTTCTTGACGCCCGGGCGGGTCATCAGATCCCGTATCTGTCCGGAAAGATAATTTCTATCCAGAGAAACAAGATTTGCCTGTGCCGCACCAGACCGCATGTATTCCCAGTAAGTATCGCCCTTATGCAGATACAGCGCTAACCCTTTAAGAGTGTCTGCTACGGGTATAAAGCCGTGCTTGGAATAAACGGTGGCGGATATCATATCACGGGCAGGATTGCGAAGCATAAACTCGGGAGAAAGCACTGCCCCGGCACGAAGCCATTTAGCGGGAACAGAAAGAATTTTCACCACCATATTCGCACCTTCCGGATTCAGCATTTTAAATGCCTGATACAACTCCGGCGTTGTGTTGTAAACGACTTTCTTTCCGTTTTCCCAAACGCTGAAACTATGATCCGTTACCTTGGCTGCGCCGTCTACCTTTTCGACCAGCGCCCCCATGCCGTCAATTTTCGACAACCTTACGATGGACTGTCCGACTTTGTTTCTCTCTACGGCGTTTATTATGGCATATGTACTGCGGGCTATACTTTCAATTGGATCTATGACATCAAGTGTGCTGCCTTTCATTTTCTTGGTGACACCACCCACATTGACGAAACCTTTTCCAGTACCTTTACCAGGTGTGTCCGCCGCCTCGTAAAATTCTCGGAAGAAAGGTACGTAATGCGGATATTTATTCTTCATGGCCGCAGCCGCCTCTTTGGACAGCATACCTGCATTTACCGCTTCTTCGCTGAGAAGATAGTCAGTGTACTTGTGGATCTCCGCAGCCGCCTTCTTAAAAACAGAGCTCTTTTCATAATGCTTTATCGTCTCAAGACATTCCGCTTCTGTATACCTCGTGATTAACTTCGTCTCCCCTTCCGGCAGAGATTTATTCCAGCGGTTCATATCCAGTTCGCGTAATGCTGTCAGATAAGTAGAAAAGTCTTTCAGCAGCTTATCCGGAATTTTTCGGACAATGTCCTTAAACGCAATAATCCCTTTTTCGGGAACACCACGCTCTATAAGAGCCTTCGCCTTTCCCGCCCATCCGCGGGCAAGCCATGCCTGTTCATAAGGACTTTCTTCCGTGCTGAACTTTCGCCCTATACGTCTTTCCCCCTCTTTGGTCAATTCATCATAAGGATGGAGTTCATCGACAAGCTTAGTATACATATTATGGTAAAATGCTTTCCCCGCTTCTCCCAATTTCCCATCCCGCAAAGCGTGCGCAAGCGATTTTCTTCCCATGCTGTCGCTGAAAGAAATACCGCCTTTTATCTGTTCCCAGACCGGCTGCGCATACCACTGATGACCGACATAAGACAATTTGTCTACTGCCGCGCGCAGGTCTTTGTCTCTATCCAGTATTCTTTTAAATTCCTTATAGAATGTAGGAAATTCAGAAGCCGCTTTCTTGCGGCTGGTAACGTAATCATGGAAAAATTCCGCAATCCCTTCTTTTCGGATAGTTTCTATCCCACCTTTGTCGTAAGCGTTTCCGAAACGTTTACGAATAACATTGGAAAATTCCGTATCAAAACCGGGGCGATTGCTGAAGTTAAATCTTGCATCTACATAGTGTCCAAGTTCATGCATAACAGTTCGGGGATCCCCGAATGTTCTTGTTCGTATAATATCCGTTTTAGGGTTATACCAGCCGTTGGTGCCTTTCTTACCGACACGCCCCTTCTTGATCGTAGCCCCGAAAATGCTATTTACATCATCAAGAATCTGTTTGCGTGAAATCGTCTCTCCCTGCCATGTGGTCAAGTCATTGCCGGCCGCCTCCTCAACAGGTCTTGCCATAAAGGACCGTTCATCACCCGGCAATTTTACTTTTCCTGTTTCTTCTGCTACAATAGAGTTGCCAGATGGGTGGAGCTGGGTATCCGGCGTTGAACCCCTATCACTGGAGGGTTGCAGAGGATACCCTGACTGACGACCTCGAATATTTTCGCCGACGTAAATTAATTCGTCGGCGTTTTTTATATCTCTTGAAAGCTGATTAATAGCATTGTTTCGATGTCTGGGCTTATCCATAGCCGTACTTGAAGAGATAATTTTCCCTTTATCGGTTTTATCCATGCTGACCGCTATTTGATGTAACAAATTATCTTTTCCGCGCCATAGATTCACATAGAGTTTTCTTCCGTTCTTTTGCTTAAGAATAAAATCCGGATTTTGAACAGTATCTTTTATCAACCCAGTTGCAAATGCACGGCTATCAGAAATAGACATATTTTCGCCATGTCCGGAAGTGAAAGCTTTAACTGCGTCATCTACTGCATTTTTGTTTTCTTTGTCAAAAATAACTCTTACTTTTTCTCCCATCGGATCGTCTATTCCGTCAGCAAGTTTAAGCGTTTCCTGACGTGCATATTCAAATTTCTGTTTTTCCGGTAAATCTTTGAATGCGCTATATTCCGTTTCGTCATATGTACGGAATACTTCCTTAGGAATAGTTCCATTTTTGATATGATCGGATAATTCTTCCGGAGTAATATCTTTCACCGGATCCTTCATGAAATTTAAATTTGCTTCTTCCGGCGCGACTTGTTTCACATCTTCCGTAAAATCATTGAAACTGTTCTGCATAGGACGCTGCATAGGGCGGACATTGCGGCCATTATATACCTCTCTGGCCACCTGCTGACGGTATGCGTCATTGGCCACTGCAGGATCAGGACGTTCATATTGTTCACGGACAATACGTGCCGCTTCTTCCGGAGTGATATTCGGATTCTTCCGGAGTGCTTCAAAGGCCGCCCGTTCCGTGGTATTCATCTCTTCGGAAATAAAATCCACCTGTGTACGCCAGTCTTTAGGATCCAGTCCGTTTTCCCGAGCAAATTGCTCTAAATGTGCCTTCCTATCGCCTGTCCACTGCACCAGCCCGTGGGAATTATATCCATCTTTTGAAAGCGCTTCTGTATCAAACATGGATTCCTGCGCAATATTTCCGGTAATCCCTGCCGCTTCGGAATCGGTAAATCCATTCTGACGGAGACGGTTGTAAACATCTGTTTTTATATCTCCTGTCTCGCCGTATTCGGGCGGCAGGTTTGTTTCTTTAAGTGATTGCGTGCCCATCTCTGTATCACGGGCTAAATCGTCAAAACCTGTTTCTCCGCCACGTTTAAAAGAATCAAAAAAGCGACCTTTCGCATTGGCAAGGCCGCTCTTTACCGGATCAATAACATGTTCATTAAACGGTTCTGTGATATGCTCGCGAATAGGCTCGCTGATACTTTTAGGCGTTGCTTTTTTTATGCCTTTAACCGCTCCGTGAATAATAGCTCCCGGCAAGAATACTTTATCCCACGCTTCAAGCGGATTATCAACAAGGCTCTGTACATATTCTCCGGGATTAGTAACCGCCTCTTTAACGGGATTAATGACCGGATCCAAAAGAGCCCCTTTTGCCGTGCTGATAACAGGCGTGCCGTCGTCATTTGCAATGTTCTGGTCATAAGTCTGCATCGTAGAATCGACAAGAGTCGGGACAGCTAAAGCACCGCCTGCCATGCGGACAATGCCGGGCATACCGGGTGTGATGGCTGCATACCCGGCAGGTTTGCCTACCAGTTCATTGTAGACATTCATTTTCGCCCGGTTATAATTTTCACCTTCAAAGCCTTGCGTTGGATCTTCCATATTGATGGATTCTCCGTTGTTATAGGCTTCCATGGCACGCTCCCCGGCCGCCGTAATTTCATTGCCATAATTTTCTATGGCTTTGCCGGCATTAGCCGCGTAGTCAGAAAGAGTGTTCAGCACATTAGCTTTCGTCTTCTCCCATTGTGCTTTGCGTACAGCACGCCCTTCTTCATAAGCTTCATCGATGCTGTTCAAAAAGCCTTTGGCCTTATCAAGTAAAGACGAATCCTGCGGCGGCTGATTTTTGAATTCATCAAAATATCTTTCGCCGCTCGTACCACCGCCAGCGCGCTGAAATTCATCAAAATAGCCCATATTCTACCTCTTTACGGTACCCATGCTGCATAGAAACCGAGTCCTTCGTTTCGTAATGCCTGCTGTACCTCTTCTTTGGACATTCTCTGCCGCATTTCTATAATTTTATTACTAAGCCCCTGCTCATCATTAACAAGCTGTTTCTGCCCGCCTGTTACATCTCCCGGCTGTCCGGGCTGCTGCAATCCTAAAACCTGCTGCAGCTGTGCATAATAAGGAGATTTTGACGGATCGAAATCATCATCATACATATGTTGCTTCTCGTACATCTGCTGCAAGTGACTTAGCTGTGAAACAATTTGTGAATTGTATCCGCTTGTTCCCGGACCCTGTACTTCTCTTGCTGTGCCAGGAACAACCTGCCCGCTTCTTATGTCGAACAATCCGCCGCCGGTATTCACATAAAAACGCCGGGGATCTTGCGGCGGTGCATAATTCCCCATCTGCTGGACAGCTCCTGTATCGCCATTGATTCCTACAAGCTGGCCATTTGGCATTGTCTTATAAGAAATATTCGGCTTATCCAACGCGTTGATGTTATTCAGCATATTCATATCAATCTGTGGAAGCCCCAGCTGCTGAGCACGGTAATTATAAGCGGCAATCCGCGGCGCCATCGCCTTAAGTTTCTTTGGATCATAACCGCTGACTGCCGCATTCCCGTCTTTATCCGTGGTATAGACAAGCTGATTCAAGATATCCTGCCGTGCCGGCTCAAGCACACTATCTCGATAGGCACTAAGCTGTTTACCATATTCTTCTGCTGTGTCATTTTCAAGCATTTCCTTTGCCATGCGCGCCGCTTCCTGCTGACCGTAGCCGCTTTTAATAAAGCTGACATACGCCGCTCCGGCTTTATTCCGAAGCGACTGCTTGATCTGATTCCTGTCAGGCGCACTTGGCTGCGTTTGTGTTTGCGGCTGTGTCTGTTGCATATTCAACTGATAATGGGGAGCTGCCTGTTCTAATGCGTCCTGCTCCGCCGGAGCCGAAGACTGCAAAGGCTGTGTGCCGGCAGTGTTAATCTTGAAATGAGGCATTGCTTTTTCAAGACCGTCCTGTGCAAAAAGGCCACTGCCCATCTGCGGGGTCTGCGGCTGTGTCAATTGAGACAAAAGTCCCGGGGACTGTTCCTCTTGATAGCCCCCGAATACTCTTGTTGCATAATCTTTAGCATTGCGGGTATCCTGTATCTTCTGCAGACGGTTTGCCGCCCACAGTCCCGCCAGATTCCCAATCTGATCCCATGGTGATTTATCCTGTACATAGATAACACTCATGATTATTTACCCGCTTTCTTAGCAACCGTCTTTCTTCTTGTTGCCGGCTTCTTAGCTGCCGACTTTTTCTCTTCTTCTGCTTCGTTACTCTCTTCTGCAGATGTTTCCATTTTCTGCATAGTTTCTTCTGCAGAATCTTCTGTTTTCTGTTCTGCAGGAACAACGTCAACCGCTTCTGCAGGAATAATGTCTCCATCCGGGTCATTACCCGCTTTGTCAGCTTCTGTCAAGCCTTCCGCCAAGATACCGTTTGCATAGAACATATTGTCACCGGTCAATTCCAGTTCATAAACCTTTTCTTTTCGACCGGTTTCTACAATTGATGTAATCGGTTCAAATCCGTTTACCGTCATGACACTCTCACCTTCGGAAAGTTCGGTTAAAGGTTTCTTTCCATCAGGCGTCATGAATACTTCCGTCTGTGTGGTTTCTACCGTGCAGGATGGCGTGCGCAGTTCATAAATATCCGCCTCGCCCATATCATGAAGTTCTGTAACCTCATTCACTGCGCCAAGAGAAACAACCTGATCACCAAATGTCATCTGTTCAATGGCAACTGCACCTTCCGGTGTTGAAATTTCTGTTCCTACTGTAAAGCATGCAAAATAACTTCCTAATCCGCTCATAAGACCTCCAAAGAATCCGCCGCTCCCTTGACGTACAACCGTCTGTGCAGGAGAAGCTACTGAATACCGCTGTTGTGATAACTGGGATAATAAACCTTGCGTTGGTGCGTTCTGGCCTGTCGCCATCGCTAAATATTTCATCGGCGTGTTGGTCGCCGCTTCCTGCGCCGTTGCCGCTGTTTTAATCGGATCCGTTGCCATCTGCTGCGACTGGTTCGCCAGCTGTGACAGCGTTGAAATCCCCTGCTGCCGGTTGTTAAAATTCGTATTTGCCAAATCAGCCTGCTGCCCGTAGCCGGAAAGTTGGTTCCTGAACATATCACCCAATAGCCCCGCCTTACCGTTAATGCCCGCCAATTGACTGTTATAAGCCTGTCCGGCAAGCCCGGCGGCTGTCTGCATATCGTTTCCGTACTGTGCGGCCAGCGTATTGGACGCATTTCGGGAAATATCATTGAATGCGCTGTCCGCCTGTGAAGAATTGATAATTCCCCGGCTGGCCAGTCCGGACAATGTATTTCCGACCGTATTCGTTAAATCAGCTTGTAAGGCTTTCTGCCGATTCTCCGCATAAGAAGATGGCAGCACACCGTTTAATAATCCTTGCATAGCAGTATTATTGTTCTGCATGGTCGTATTATATTCAGACGCCAGTTCTTTATTCCCTTGTGTCATAGACTGAATAGCATTCCCCAGCAAACCAGAGAAACGATTGTTAGCCGCTGCATTGGCGTCTGTATTTGCATTTACCTGTGGAATCAGTCCTTGTACCAGCTGATTATTGGCCGCCGTCTGATTTTGCGCCCGATCATACAATGTTTGCCAGTTGGGATTCGGCGTAACTTGCTGGCTGCTTAATGCTTGATTAGCCATATTCAGCAGGTTTTGTGCCACCGGCTGTGTAGTCTGTGCCCATTTCAGCTGTTCGCCAAGCAGCCCTTTTTCCTCATCGGACATCTGTGGCACTTGCGCCGGCGTTGTCGTTATCTTTGTCCCCTTTTTCCCGAACAGCTGTAAATCAAATAATAGCATGCAATCTCCTTTCTAATGTAAATTTTCAATTGTGCCGGTCAGCACATAGTAATGACGTCCTTCGTAATCATAATCATGTTCCGGATGGTGTACCATTTTCCATCGCCTGATATGCCCTTTCGGATTGCGTGTCGTCATTGTCACGATATCTTTCACGTCATTAAGCATCATCACCTCTCGGATATAATCGGTCATTTTATGAAATCTGCCGTACGTTTCAAGAATCTGGAAATAAACGATCCCCTCATACTTAATCAATTGCCAGAAAAGAAATCCGGCATTCGGAAAAAACTTGAAATGCGTTCCCTGTTTATCATGAAGATCATCATCAAAAAAGAACCCATCAAAACTGACGGATTCGCCAGTGATACGTTCATAATCTTTTATCATTTCCTGTAAACTTGATAATTTCAATTCATCTCATCACCCTATCTTGTTCATGAATTATTGATCTCTTGTGACCACCAAACGATAAGCGGGTCATTTCCGCCAAACAAAGAAACAAAAGCATTCCCCCCAACGTATATCACCCATTTATGTTCTTTGAAACTTTTAACACACATAAACGTGTAAACTGTTCCCGGGGTGACATTTACATATTTATCCCATTCTCCCGCCGATGTACATTTTATTTTCGTAATCAATCGAGGACATGTCCAGTCATAAGACGCATCATTATAATTTTGTGCTGTAAAGCTGCCAGTGGGGATTGCTACTTTTAAAATCGCAAATTCCCGTCCTGCACTGGCTACATAACACCGCAAAGGACTTGCCTGCGGGTCATTAAACTCCCCCAGTTTTACATAGCCATCTCTTCCGTCTACGTTGACATACGTTCGCGGGTCTGGACATTCGTTCTGGTCATCATATACATCACACTGTCCTGTTTCCCCGTTCTCTTTCTGATAACATAAATGTTTAAAAACACTCATGAACACCACCTCACGCAAACCATATGTAATTGTTGCCAATCTTCAGCTTATTCTCATTGTTTGTGCCCACAATCTGGTACCAATTATTTGTGTTATCTATCTCATCTGGTGTATTCAGATAGCGATAAAACAAACCATTAGAATTAGCAAAAAACAGCTGTGTTATTAATGCTCGTCCGTCATGTGCCGGATAAGCGCTCATTAAAACAGTTCCCCATTGCTTATTGCCGTTAATTACAATTTCATGGGCTCGGTGTGCAAGACAAGCATAAACGTTATCATCTTCATAGTGCTGACGCAACCAGTCATTCATTTGTTGTGTATTATTAAAAGAACCGGAACATAAATTGCCATCAAATACTTTTGCGGCGATATCAGCTAATCCGCCTTGCGTGCCGTTGCCAAAACGATATGTGTTAATGGCGTGGTCACGAAAGCCGAACTGTATGGTGTCTGCAGTTCCCGCAAAATTAACTTCGTTACTATAAGCTACCGGCAAAGGTACATCTTCATGATAATAACGTTCGTCTGCCTTGTCTTTAGTGTAGTAATTATCGGGATCAAATATTTCTTTTTTGTTTGCTATATCTATCGTTATTTTCGAACCATCTGCATCCGGAGTAATTTTAATGTTATCCCCGGCGATTAATTCAAAAACAGCTTGTTTCACTGCCGCAACAAGTTCTTTGTCACCGATTTTTACTTTAGAAAATGCGTTTTGATTAACTTCTGCTTTGTCTTCAATACCGGACAGCTTTTCTTTTTCAGCCTCTGTTATTTCTACCGTTGCCGCATTATTCATATATTCAATCTTTGTCACGCTGGTTGCATTCGTCGTTACCGCTGCAGCAAAAACTCTTACGACATTTTTCCATTCTGTACCGTTATACATGTACATCTTCTGCTCAAGTGTGTTGAAAACATGAGTGTTTGTGGCAATGCCGGAAGGCAAGGAAGCAGAAAACACCGGTTTTGTTGTTACGCTTCCGTAAGATAAAGCACCTGCGTTATTCCGTTCTACAAACAGATAGCTTATTGCGTTAATTGGCAGCGTCCATGCGCTGATTTTCTTGTTAATTGTTTCTACGTAATCTTTCGCGCCGTTTTCGTCGAAACCGTCCGCCAGCGTTAAAATTACAGGTGTCATACTTCCGTCAATAATGACCGACAATCCATCGCCGGAAAGGAAGCTATACTTCCCGCCGCTGTTTTTCCCGTATAAAATACGCTGCCGAAGACCGCTCCCGCCGCCTTTTGATTGTGCGGAAAGCGCATTCCCAATCGTCTTGATTTCTTCCCGGTTTTTCAGTACAGCGTCTTTCGTGCTGTCTCCCTGCGGCGTCGGGTTCAAAGGATATTTTTCCGTATAAGGCATTTAAACCTCCTCGTAAGTATAATCAAACTGCCGCAAAGCAATTGCTCCTTTGGCAACAAATATTTTTATCTGCAGATGGCGGTTCGCTCCGCCGCCGATCTTATTTACTTTCGTATACTCATTGCTATTCAGCCTGCCGGTTGCATTAATCAACTTTTCATTCGCATAGTATAACTTTGTACCAGCCGCTTTGAATGTAACAGGTTTTGCCCGTTTATCGCTAATCGTAATGCTGCCGTAACCTTCGATACGGTTGCTTGATACGAAATTATAAGAGAATAACAGTAAGAACAGTCTTTGCGCCAATCTGTTCCTTGAAACAATAGATGTCGTAATCTGCTCTCCGTCATCAGTATCTATGCCGGCATCCAGAACCCCTATTTTGTTGCCATATGCAATATAGATATTCTTGCCGACTGTCAGTACGTCATGCAGATCATGAACGAAAGACCTTGACGTGAAAACGCCACGGCCATCCTCATACCGCGGCAGATAATGATAGATAAATATATCCTGATTTTTCCCCGGTTTAATCCACAGCTGTTTTCTTCCGGGAACATGCCACATTCGGGCTTGTTCCGATGTAATCGTTGTCAGTTGTGCATTGATATTAAGACCTATTTCAGACGGCTGTATATTCGCATAGGTATTTGTCGGAACAAAACTCATCAGCCCCGCATCGCCTAAATAATAACTTCGGTCATCAATGCTGATTGAACGGCCGCAGCACAAAGCCGTTTCGGAAAGAGGATAAACAGCAAGTGTCTTCTCGTGTGGATTACCAACAACTTGATACGCCCGCCCATATTCTTTGTATACAATGATAGCCTTTGACAAGAAATCTATAGATACGATACAGCCGGGATCTTTATATCCGACTTCCACATATTGCGCCGAGGAAGGATCGTTCGTATTCGTTTTCCACGATTTATAGTCACCGACAGCTGACCATGTAATACGGTGTCCATAAATTGACGCCACCATGACGGAGCCGGAATGGCTGCTCACAAATTCGCAAGTCGGACTTTCGTCTACAGTAGACAGTACGTCTGCACCCGAAACCGCCTGCAACTTACCGCCGGAAGCAATCAATATGTCATGATCAAACGCATGATACTTCGGAATACTATTACCGGTTAATGTTCCCAGCTGTGTGACTGTTACAAAATCAGCGGTTTTATACAAGTCGCGACCGCAAGAAAAATAATACTGATGGCGGTAATTGTCGTAATACAAACTTTCAATATTCGCCGTTCCCGTATAAATTATTTTCACGCCCGGCACTGTTTGAAGCGCGCCGTCCGTCGGGCTGTATTCGCAGTTAATCGCCTGCGTTAAACTCTGCATATCAATGCGTTCTGCAGGCTTGCTCCAGTCCAAACCTAATCGGAAACCGTTTGTCGAGGTGAAGAAACGTTCTCCCATATCAACGCCCTCTTGCACCTTGGATTGCTGATGTCAGATCAGCAATGAACGCTTTATCCGCATTGGCATAATCCAGCATTAAAGATTTCTTTTTGACAAGAAATGAGACCAGCTGCACAAGCACGAAATGAAAGATTTCGCTGAATGGAATCGAATCAGTTTCATCCGATATATGCGGCTTTTTCACAGCGTAAAATACATCATTGACAGTCTTTCCACCGTACGTCTGGAAAGACCCGTTCACAATGCGGACAGGGTAACCCGCCATAGGAATAAACGCTGTAAAATCACCGGGTACCGGATTATTGTCGTTAATGTCCATACTTTTTACAACTTCCCTGTCTTTCATCGGGACCAAAATCATCACGAGACAATCAATGGCTGCATTAATATAGGGGATGTATTCCGCACTGTCATCTAATATTTCATTTGTGTCCAGATTAATCATCGTAATCAGTTCGCCTGCTGTCATACGGCCAATACCCCCTTGCAATAAAACCGCTTTCATCGTCCATTTGACGTGCCATTTCTGAAATCGTATCTTCCCATCCGGGAACAAACGATAAATCCGCTTTCAGGATCCGCGCTACCATGTAATTTACAAGAAGACTTTCTATTTCTGCCGGATAACCGCTTTCATCATCCATTTCTTTATAATCTGCAGACGGGATATATACGACGGTTAGCCCTCGTTGCAGCGCATTTTTCGCAGTAATGATTTTGTGGTCTTCCATCGTGTAATCAGCGGGATGACCATACATATCCTTTACTGATACAATCTGCAGTGCGAAAGAAGAAAGCCCAATTGTTGGTCTGTTCGGAATACCTTGTTCTGACACGTACAAGATATCCGGAATATACCGCAGTACAATCTTATGTAGAATATGATTTCCTTCGTTATAAAACTCCAGAAACTGATACGGCGTATAGTTCACCTGCGACGTATCGCCCACCTGCATATACGCACGGTTAATCAAGTCTTTAATTATCATGGTTACTCCTTAAGAAAAGGAAAGAGGGCTTTTTACAGCCCTCACCTTATCTCCATTGAAATTACTCTACAGCACCGCCGGTCATGACCTGCATCACGCCGTAGTCCTTGCTGTTGTAGATGGATTTTTCAATGCCGCCGAAGAACGCGATACCGTTCCCCTGTACATTGCCGTAATCATCTTCATCCTTAATGAATCGAGCTTCACGAGCCACAGCGAAGCATGCCGCCTGCTGCCCTAAAAGCAAATTATGAACAACGTTTGCAGAAGACGCACCGGTTTTCGTATTCATGACACGTTCATATTCATACAGAACGACACCGTCATATTCGCCGAGCGCTCCGGTGAAAATTGGGTTTTTGCTGCCGCGGATTGCCGCATTCTGCTGTGCTGCCTGCCATACCGGATCTGCTTTCAAGTCACGCGCTGCCCATGTGCCGACAAGCATGATGTATTTCTCCTGTCCGTCAATCTTAAGCGGTTTCACTGTCGGTTCATGCATTTTAGCCTTGCGTTTCGCCTTTGCAATCAGCGCACAGGTCAGCTTGTCATTAGCCGTTAAAGAAACCTCTGTTCCTGCAGCAGACGCAAACATTCTCTCGCCGGTTGTCGGATTAGCCGTCAGTGCGGAAATTAGTTTGTTGTCTTTCCAGTCGGACAGCCACTGCACCAACACCCCCTTGATAAGAGGCAAATTTTCATACGGAGATTTCTGGTCATCCGCCTCAAAGCGCGTAACTGCGTTTCTGACCAAAGTAGTCTTTACGCTGAAATCATACATCTGCATTTCTTCTTCATTACCTTTGAGTGTGTTATTCCCGGAAACGCCGTTACCTTTAAGATTCATTGCCAGTCCAAAGTTTACTTCATCGCCTTTAGCCTGTTTTAGATCTTTATTCGTATGAACAACATTACTCCCATTAGTAGACGTAAACTTATCAAAATAAGAAGCTTTTAAACCTTCTCTCCATACCTTTTTCGTCCAGAGTTTAGGAACCAATTTTTCAGGAATTTTAAATTCATGTGCCATATTTCATTCTCCTTTTTGTAAAATAATTAATCACCGCAGAGGTCATCAATCTGCTTTCTGATTTCCGCCGGAAGTTCATTCTCCCGGCCTTCATCGACATACCGCAGGATTTCTTCTTCGGACAGTTTTGCGCCAGTTAGAGTACCGCCGTTTAATGCACTTGCTTTCGGCAGCGTTTTAGCCGTTTCGAGCGGATTTTGTGCAGGCGTGGTCATTGCTGATTTTACCTTTTCAGCAAAATCACGAATAACTTTAAAGTCTGCATCAGTGCCTATCCCCTGATCAATACGTGAAAATGCCGCATCAATCGGAGCAGCGTCTTTTCGCATCATGCCATCCAGCATTTCAGTGCCCTTCTGCCACAGCTCGCCGATATTCGGAATAGCCTTAAGCTCGCCAATAAACGCTACATTTTTCTGATAGGTTTCCTGCCGCTCTTCCTGCTGGCGTGTCATCTGATATTCAATCCGTGCTTGTTCATGAAGAAGTTCCTGATACTTTTGTGCATCGGTGAACATTAAATCAGATGCGTCATCAATCTTGAGCCGACGTGCGGCTTCCTGCTGCGCATAACTGCGAATTTGATTCAAATCTTCCGGAGATAATACCGGTTTCTGTGACATGCTCATCTGTGAACGCAAAGTATTAGCCGCTTCTTCGGCCGCTTTTCTGCGAGCCCTTTCTTCCGCTAACGCTTTCTTTAAATCGCCGCCTGCCGGATTGTCTTCCGGTTCCTTTGCCGGTTCAATTTTCGTTTTAGGTTCCGATTCAGAATCAGGGTCAGTTTTCGGCTGTCCGTCTGCAGAATTGTCTTCCGGTTTTTTTGAATCATTACCTGCTGGTGTTGCCGGTTTCTGCTTATCAAGACCTGCTTCTTCCAAATCTTCTGCATCAAACCCTAAATCTTCTGCGTTGAGCATTGCTTCATTTTCCATGATTATCTCCTTCTGCCGGTTTAACGACGTCGGCGGTCGAATGATTTTTGTAGTAGTTTACCGTCTCTTTTCGGACGAAAGAAAAAAGCCTTTTAACGTCGTTGCTTAGGACGATATATCAAGGCATTACTGCCCTAATAGCTGTGGTTGCTGTATCGGAATTTGTGGTTGCACCGGCGGAGCGATTGCACGCCCTTTCAGTGCTAATCTTTCCTGCATAATCTGCTGCGGTGAAATATTTACACCGATAGACTGCAGTGCCGTTGACAGTGCTTCCGCCGGTAAATCCTCAATGCTTGCGCTGACTTTAAAGTCCGGCATTTTCGGCTGTTCAGAAGCCTGCTGCATACGCTTCTTGACGGTTTCCTTTTCCGGGAAATCCATGAAATCAAGAATAATATCCATCGGGATATCGACGCCCGCTTTCTTCGCTTCAAGCAGCTGATACAAATTCGCCCGCCGTGCGGTAGCGCTTGCTTGTGATGTTGTGATTACAATGTCGAAATCAAAAGCAGATAAGTCATACAACACCTTCGTGACCGGATCGCCGTTTTCATCTGTTACCGGCATACCGTTCTGATCTACCGCCTGCTGTTCTTGCATTGCTTGTCCCAGTCCTGGCTGTATCCGCACAAATTCTTTCTTGCCATCTTTGCCAAGGATCCGCATAACCTTGTCTTTGTTATAAAACTGCGGAATCAATCCCGGTGCGTAGGTGTCTCCCCATAAAAGTTTTACAATCTGCAGTTCCGCTTCTTTTGCTTTATCGAATATTTCCGCTGTCTGCACCGTGGTAACTGACTGACGAAGGTCAATCGCTTTGCCGCTCATTGCTCCGATACTGCCTGACAGGCTCTCCGGAGTAATCCCGGAAATCGTGTAGAAGTCACTGCTTGAGCGGTTTTCCAGTTCTATATTGCTGACAGACTGCGCGGACGGAAGCCCATCGGTAAAAGTCATGCCCGGCTTTAAGAAAATGTTCGCGCCCGGCGTTGTAGACAAATTCTGAATTTCCCGTTTCTCTTTTTCGTCAAACTGCGGTCCAGTCCAAAAGCGAACACCGAGCGACTGTTGATTAACAATGTGCATGCGCTGACTGCGGTTTTTATTAAGTTCGCGCTGTGCGTCTTTTAGATCCCGCACAATCCCCGCCGGTTCCAGTCCGTCATCCACATCCTCACCGTAACCTGATAAGTAGCAATACTGCCGCACAAGTGGAAATTGATTGTGCTTATAAGGGCTTTCGCCCTCCTCAAGTAACACTTCCCCGCAGAATGTCGCGTATCTGATTTTTGTAACCGGAATTTCTTCCGGTTCCGCTCCGGACATTAAAAAAGCCGAATATAAATCCGGCTGCGATTCATCGACGATCATTTCATCTGCAGAGAAAATTTTCTTCCGCGTGTACTCTTTGTACCAATATTGAACGACCCTTAATTTCTTTAAATCCCGCGAATACCAGAGCGGCTCCGTATCGACCGTCTCCAATTCGCTGTCATCGTATTTATGCGTTAGCATGGCAATTTCATCTGCTTTGTCCGTATATATTTGCTTCAATTTATCCGGACTTTCCCAGCTATAACGCCCGCAGTAGAAAGCGTCGGATAAATCATCTTCTTTGCATTCCGGATCCACAAATACATCGAACGGGCTGACATTTTTTATCTGTATCCGACCGTCCATACGGGCATAATCAAATTCATAACTGACCCAGTAATTTCCGACACCACAGATAACCGCGTCTTTGAATGCCTTTTTCTTAACGCTCTGATAATTCGTCTTGTCAAAAGTGTACTTTGTAATACCTTTGGCCACACGTGCTACCCGGTCATCTTCTTCCGATCGCGGCAGAAAATCCGGCTCCGTTTCATTCTGCGCTGCATAGCCTGAAAGCAAATTAATAACAGGGCGTATCCGATTAATTGTAATAACCGGACGGGATTTCTGTTTCATCACCTTTAAATCCGCGTCCGTCCACTGTTTACCGCGCATGAAATCATAATCTTCTTTTGCAATTTTGCGCCATTCGCTTGTTAGCTGCAGCGCCCTTTTTACATTATTTCGCGCTTCGGATAAATCAAAACTCATTCGACAAGTTCTCCCTTAAACATCATTCCATACATCTGTTCAAGCTGCCATTCCGGCATCTGCGCTGCGAACGCCGCCAGTTCTTCATCGCTCTTTTTCGCCGGAATTAAAATTCCATTCTCCATACGTTCACCATACTCTGACTTAAGCGCTCTGTATGCATAATCTCTAAGCGCTCTGTCACTCATTACACGCCCCACGCCGTCGGTTCATCCCCTTTCTCATCTTCGTATCTATACCCATCATTAAACGGCTTTTCTGCTATCACCGGCTGAATCGGACGGCTCATCAGGTAATATCTGACGCTGTCGTAACTATGGTCTTCTTGCTGTGTATCTACATCCTCGACTTTGTGTTTATCGTATGTCAGCGCCGGAAGTGTCCGTATCAAGTGATAGCACGTCTTAAATATCTTTAATTTTCTTTCTTTTAATCGTAAGTGTACCTGCATTTTTCCGGCCAACCTGTCATTATCCGCCGGATACCACGGCACGCCTTCCGCAGCAAATACTTCTGCAATCGACGGCCCGTCATGTCCTGTTTTCTGCCAAATTGCCGGATCCGCAATACCGAACTCACTGCCCAAATGTTTAATCTTCTGCGCTACTTCCCGCGCCGTTTCCTGCGTACCTGTATTGACAGTCCCCGGTTTGCAGCCGTACCATTCATTAATTACATAGACAACGCCGTCATAATCTACCGCATATTCGTATATTGCATACGGCTTGCTGTATCCCCAGTCCATAGACCGCCCGCGCTGCCAGCTTTTCGGGATTTCAAACGGTTCAACAACGTGTATATCCGTCCTGAACTCTTCAAAAACCTGTCCTTCGAATATATTCCAGTCGCCTTCGCGATATGCTTTTCTTAGCTTGTCCGGCAGCGTATCAAGCGCGTCACTGTATCCCGCAGGCAAGTACGGATTATCATCTATCCGCGCTTGTACGAAAGTGATTTTATTTGCAAAATCCTGCATTTCCGGAGGTATATTACGATCAATGAATAAGTTTCTGACCCACATATGACCCTTACCGCCGGGATTCGTCCCTGCAATCAGCTTAGGATCCTCAACACCGACCCAGCGGAGACGCATGCGGAGAAAATCAAAAACAGTCTGTTCATTCAGCGTCAATTCGTCAATCGCGATTGCCGCAAATTCTGACGATAGATATTTAGACGGATTATCTAAGTTGCGGAAACATATCACCCCGCTCCCGAAAGCCGGATTCAATGTAAATTCATGCGTCGCCTCTTTGTAACTGCCGAGCCAGTCAGGAAACTCCATTTTAATTTTCGATAACTGCCGGTCACGCAGCGCCGGATAATCCTCGCAAAACAACCCAACACGGATACCTTTTAATTTCAGATGTTTATACCATCCAATCAAAAGGTAAACCAATTCCCACCGTAAGATGTACGATTTCCCGCCGCCTGCAGCCCCGCCATAAAGAATATACGTATTATCTTTAACTGTACGCATAAATTCCCGCTGCTTCGCCGTTGGATGAATAATGTCATTAACAAGATTAATCGTCTGTGCTGATGTCATCATCTACCACCAGATTAACACCGATATTGCCGGATAATTCTTTTTCTTGTTTGTCACGCCATTCCGGTTTCCGGTTCGTCAGCCAAAAGATAAGTGCTTTCACGTCCGGCGGTACATGCCGCGTCACACGCTTAGTTACCTTCATCACCGCTTTATTTTTTGCGTTTTTATCCGCAATCAGCTCCGATGTCGTCTCTATATAGTCATATCCTTTAGCTCTTTTTAATAATGCGTTCTCAACTTCAATATCCACAACTTCTTTCCCGCGCGATAAAGCCTCGGAAAATTCGGGGTACTTCTTAATCCATGTATACAATGTATCTTGATTAATGCCGATATTATGCGCAATCTGCTCATTGCTCAAACCATCTCGCGCCCATGCCTGCAGGCGCAGAAGATTATCCGGAAGAAGCCACTTTGCATACTTGCCTTTTGCGCCCACAGTAATCACCGCCTTTTAGATAAACAAACGAAAAGCACGCACTTTGGTAGAGTACGTGCTTTCTTATTTCAGGGAGGAATTCCTGAACTTTCACACTATCATAATACCACATTTAAAAGTCGCATTTAGTCGCAACTTGTGTTTTTCGTGAAATTTCTTGAATTGCCCGGTCTCTCATTCTCATACATGTACTCCTGTCAAAATGATGATCCAAAGCAATCTTTTCCCAAAGAACATTCATGAAATATCGGTCAATCATAATGGACTTCTGCTCCGGATCGGAAAGTAAAGCAAGCAGCTTGAACCCTCTTGTGATCATATCTTCGTATCTGTTGAGCTCTTTTATCCGTAGTTCTTCCGCCTGTGCCATCTTCTGTTCGAACGCAATCACGATATCCGATAAATCAGAAGATACACCGCCGTCTACCGGCTCTTTATCGTATCTACAACCTTTGAGTGAAAACAGATCCATCTCGTATTGCTGGCGGTATTGATTGAGCGAATCGATGTGCTTCCTGCAGCGTCGGATTTCTTCAAAAAACGCTTCAACTTCACCGCGTATCCGTTTTGATTCAAAATGCAATTTAACTGCCGTTTTTTCATACGTCGGATCCGGGTTATGAAAAATGCCCGGTTTCATTCCGTTATTCATAATCTCGCACCATCCCCGCCATTGCAATCCTTATACTTTCGTGAAATTTTTCCGGCAAGCTCTATCTTCCAGTAAACTTGCATTTCACTAATCTGTTCGTTAGTAGTTGTTAACAAATCTAATTTATTAACCTTACGTTTTAACAGTGACCTTGCAACCCTTATAGGCGACCCACTATAAACAATGTGGTTCCCCTGTATAATTATCAGCGGTATAAACATCGACGGCTCAAGCAGGCCAAATTTAAATTTCCTCATAGAAACAGGATGCACAATTACCCGTAATAATTTATATAATTTCATCATCTTTTCCTTTCCCTGCCGTTATACACAAAGCACAAAGCAGTAATCCTACACATGCACCGAACATACAGCCTAATATGAACATCATTTCATGCCAATCTCCTTTGCACAAATCAAAATTCCCTCTATATCGTTATATCGCTTGGTAATAAGCTCTACAGCCACCTGCGCATCATCTTTCCAGAATCCGCACTGCGTCATGCAGTCTTTAAGCATTTTCACCAGATTGTCAGTATCCGGTTTCGTTGTTTTATAGTTTCCATTTGTGTGATGCTTATCCTCCGGGAAACACCATATCGTAGACAATTGCACAGCACCCTCCAATGGTTTTTCCGGTGCATGTTTAGATAAATACGCAATATACTTACTCTGAATTTCTTTGAGTTCCGGCGGTGTGTAAATAACAGCCTTGCCATTTCGTACCGTAATTTTCTTTGCCTGAAATGTTTTTGTCGGAAGCTTCATGTGAATAAAAAACCGAATCATGCTATTACCTCTTTGTATAAATCCGGATTGTTGTATTTATTATTTATGACTGCAATTATCCTGATATCGTTAAATTCAAAATAATCGTCAGATGGCAATAATACAAATGCTTTTTGTTTCGAATCCCATTCAGCGACAACCAATCCATAAATGTCACCAAACCCGCATTTTGATTTTCTTGAAACTTTGATAATATCCCCCTCAAAAATCCGATTTCCATCATAATCTTTAAGGCCGATATATTGCCCAATGGTTTCTTCTCTCACAGGAATAGAATACGCTTTCCCTTCTTCATAGATTGAATAATCATTTTCTCCATGTTTAAGCAAGTCACCATAAATCCACCTTCCTGACTTTCTACATTTCCCACGAAATAATATTTTTCTCATTTTCAATCACATGCCTTTCTATTTTCACGACGGACATAACAAGGACAAACCTTTTCTCTTTTCAGAGACAATCCAGTTCCAGGAAAGGAAGTAATAAGGAAGGGTGTGTGGCGCAGCTTCTCGCCACACCCTTTCTTACTTACTTTCCTATAGGGACAAACCTATATATATAAACTGGAATGTCCAAGTATTAGACGAATATTAAAACCTATTTTTTAGGGTAAATTTTACCCTCTCCGAGCTCATAATTTCCGTTTGCAAGAATATCTCTTCGTACTGTTTTTTCGGAAACATCTAAATATGCTGCCATATCTTTTACCGTAACGATTTCCTTGCCGCCCATGCTCAGGTTTTCATAAGCAGTATCCACCTGTGAGATGCGGTCTTCTTTCTGTTTCGCTTTCGCTTTGTTTCCTGCCTCACGGCCCTTAGCGCGTACATCTTCAAGACTGCCTTCCTCGGCTGCCATCGCCAGCACTCCAGTGTCATCCAACCTGTGAATCGGATACGTAAACCACATATTGACAGGCTCAAACATTGGGAATTCACGAAGTGTCCCTGCAATACGCCATGCCGTCGGCTTGACCGTTATCCCTGCAGCCTTATCTGCTTCCCTGTCATAAACCGTTTGCCGGCTGTCGTTATTGACGCAGAGCCGAATCATATCGAGGATTGCGTCAGGGTCGCGGGCAAATACGCCGGAGCCGGACGCACGATCCATCGACCGCTTCATTCCCTGTCCGCCCTTCGAGTGATGGTGACAATAGATTACCGCAGCCGATAATTCCGTACAGACCTTATCGAATTGATTGCAGAATCGTGCCATCTGATCAGCGCTGTTTTCGTCACCTGTGATAATCTTATAGATCGGGTCAATCACAATTGCGATATAATTCTTCTTTTGAGCACGGCGGATAAGTTTCGGTGCAAGCTGATCCATCGGTAGTGATTTTCCGCGCAGATTCCACACATCAATATTAGAAATGTAATCAGGGCGTAAATCCAGCGCCGTATAGACGTCTTTAAACCGATGCAGGCAGCTTGCCCTGTCCAATTCCAAATTGACATATAATACGCGTCCCTGCGTGCATTGAAAACCGCACCACTGCGTACCTTCTGCAATAGCGATACAAAGTTCAATCAGGGCGAAAGACTTACCTGCTTTTGATGGTCCGGAAATAAGCATTTTATGTCCCTGCCGAAGCACGCCATCAATCAATGATGGGGATAAATCGGGCATGTTATTCCACACATCAGACAAATCCTCGGGATCCGGCAAATCGTCATTGACAGTTTCAATCCATTCTTTCCAGCTATCGAAATCCTCTTTTCCGATGTGTGTGGCCATGAGAAACTGTTTCTTGCCATTTCTCATAATGCCCGGCAATCGTGATAAACGGGACGGGTTTCTGTCCGCTCCGTCAACCGGCAAACCGTTTTTCCGGCATACTTTGTACAGATAATCTACACGGCGTCGGTATTCTTCCTGTGACGCTGCGTCGATATGTACGATGGCATGAATGCTTTTGTTCCCGGAATAAACCAGTGCCGCTACAGGGAGTTCCAATTCCTCTATAATAGATTTCTGTTTTCCCGGCGGGAGCGTGTCAGATTCCACAAGCGCATATTTGTAATTGGATACATTTTCATTTTTAATGCCTTTGCCGTCTAAAGGATTGAAACGGATCCATGCACCTGCTTTTTCATCGTAATCCGCAAGAGCATATCCGATGATATCTTTTATACTGTAGCCGTTTCTCTGGTACTTTTTGATACGGGAAATATATTCTCCTGCTGTTAAAGAATATGTACCTGAACCGGATGGGGAATATTTTCCATCGTCGCGTCTGAATGAAGACATAACAATACCGACCTTGTCGGATCTGTCAAAGAGAGCTTCAAGATACCGGATAATCTCATCTGCCGGATTCCATTGTGCCGGTTCTTTGATTTCCGATTCCTGTACATAGTGCTGATCAACAATAATGACATTGTCTGTTACCGTATCATCCCAGTCCATTACTTTGTTGTCGTCTTCTTTTGTATGCGGCTGCCATCCATAATCTTTTGCCATCTGAGTAATCGTCGCTCCTGTAACCGGATTCGGATTCCCCTTGAATGACTGCCATTTTTTATGACATTCACCATCATGATAACGTTCCGGATCTTTTCGGCTCCATTCATCCCACACATCAACGCTGTAGCCCTCATGACATAACGCCATGCCTACATCAATCCATTCCTCATAGCTGCAGGCCGCAGGCGGTATATACTCCAGCAATGGTCGTAAATCTATCTTCGACATAATTTACGCTCCAAAATTCAATTCCTGATTAGGAACATATAAAGCCGGCTTGATACCGCGGGGAATTGTCCAGTGATGATTAGCAATTTGAGAAATCATGCTATTAGCATCGTTAAACGTCCAGATCCCCACATGCTGAAAACCGCGGCTTTCTAAAAAGCGGATCTGTTTTGGGGTAGACAGCCCATTTTCCCGCCGTTTATTCAAACGGTCGAGTAAAAGACTGGCCTTTCCTGCGTTGTCGATTTCGTCAGGGAATATGCCGAATTTCTCCAATGCTTTGAGCTGTTTGTCGCTCGCAGGCGCCATTTCCCACCCAAATGACGGGACATAATCAGATAAATCTTCTGCCTGTATAGACATTTCAAACTGCAATGGATCTACCAGCTGGCGTTTTCGTTTTTTCATCGCTGATAATTCTTTTGCAAGAGCTTCTTCACGCTCAAGAATGGTTTCCTCCGCTGCCCGCTTGTAAGCGTCCTCTATGTCAACAGCGGCCCCGGACTGGTCCAAGTCCTTCGTCATTCTTTTTGCAATATCATCCGTCTTGCAGATAAGCGATGCCGGACGGCATAATTCATGCCGCGCCGTATTCCACAAAAAATCCAATACCAATAAATCCTTTTTGCCCGTTTCCGGCGAAAGCCTTGTTCCCCGCCCTATACACTGGCAATATAAGCTTCTGATCTTCGTTGCTCGAAGCATGATTACACAATCCACTGCCGGACAATCCCAACCTTCCGTCAATAACATTGCATTACAGAGTACGTTATACTCTCCTGCTTCAAATTTCTTTAGTGTTTCTTCTCTATCCTGGCTGTTTCCATTCACCTCCGCTGCTTTCATTCCAAAATGATTTAAAATGGCTTTAAACTTTTTAGCTGTGGCTACCAAAGGTAAGAAGACTACAGTCTTCTTACCGGCGCAATATGTAACCATTTCTTTTGCAATTTGTTCAAGATACGGGTCAAGAGCTGTTCCTAATGCGCCGGATGCATAATCGCCGGCAGACATACCGACGCCTGTTATATCAATTTTGAGCGGTATCGTCTGCGCCTTGATTTTGCACAAATAGCCATCCCTGATAGCCTGCGTCAAAGAATATTCATAAGCTAAGCTGTCGAAATAATTTCCCAGACACTGCAGATTATTTCGTTCCGGTGTGGCGGTTACGCCCAGTACATTGGCCATCGGGAAATGCTGCAGCACTTGTTGATAACTGTCGGCCAGTGCGTGATGGGCTTCATCTACAATAATGGTGCCAAATTCATCTTCCGGAAACTGCCGGAGCCGTTTTTCACGCATGAGCGTCTGCACAGATCCGACAACAATCCGGTACCAGCTGGCAAGACTTGTTTCTTCCGCTTTTTCTTTAGCACATAAGAGACCTGTTGCGATCTTGATTTTTTCCTGCGCCTGATTCAAAAGTTCTTCCCTATGGGCAAGAATCAAGACTTTTCTCCCCTCACGAACACAGTTTTCTGCGATTTTAGCAAAAGCAATCGTTTTGCCTGTGCCTGTCGGAAGAACTAAAAGCGTTTTCTTGTGTCCTCCTGCCCATTCGCGCATAACAGCTGTAACCGCTTCCTGTTGGTAGGGTCTTAGTTCCATTATCAGAATGTCCCGGCAGTGTAACCGCCCTGTGTTTTCGGAATTTTCTTATCATCCGGGGCAAGGAATTTCTTCGCTTCGTTGTAAGGCTGATCTTTGTAAATCCGGTGAACGATTTCTACATAACCTGATGCGCCGATGACTTTATTCCACGGCATTTTCTCTGTGCCGCCCTTTTCCATCAATCCCAAAGAAATGAAGAATTGGGCAATCAGCCACTGCTGTTTCGAAACCAGAAACAGGTTCCTGAATACAAGCGCGTCACCATATTCCCCGCCATGCACGCGGAGCTTTAGTGCAGCTTGCGGGCACCGTGGTATTTTAGCTCCGCCTTCGTAAATTTTTCGTTCAAAGCTTTCTACCGTGAAGGGATAAATCCCTTCCGGTAATAAGACAAATTCATGATCTTTGCCGTCATCAGTAACGGTTTCGTCCCAGTCTAATACCTTGTCTTCTGCAGATGTCGTTCCGAATTGTTCAAAATTTGTACTCATGTTCTTCTCCTTTATGTAAATTAATTAAATGGAACACTGATATTGTTTAAAATAAATGCTTTAATCTGTTCCCATGCACCGATGAGCACACCGTCTATAAAATCAGCCGGATAATCTTTCATCGGCATATCTTCCGGGAAATATCCTTTCATGGCCACTGCTTTACGGATCTGTTCTTCTGTGATATGTTCCTGTTTCATTAAGTCATAGACTTTCTGCAGAACGGGGTTTACAGTTTTTTTTGCAGTAGATGTCGCAGGGATGTCTGTGTTTTGAACTGGGACAGTCGATTCAGGTTCTGATTTTTTTACAGTCTTCTGTTTTGCTTCCTGTTTCTTTTCTTGTATAGGTTTTATACCCGGAGCTGTTCTATTCGGTATCAATCGCACAATTTCGTTATAGTCAAACGGCAATTCTTCTGCCAAAGAAAACCGATTTTTCGCGTCTGCAAACGTTGTATGCGTGGTATACATGATTCGTTTTCCGCCTGCCGCTTTTTTTCGTGTTCCATCTTCAATCAGGATTGTTTTATAATTGGCAAAAAGCAGCAGATCTGCCCATTCTTTTACCAGCGGTGCCACCTTGTTTGTCGTCTTGCTGGACAATTTCAGTTCCCAATGGTCATATGTTCCCATCTCTTCCGGGAGCGTTACTGTTTTCAGAACGGCATGAGCAAGAACAACTACATTGACCCCCTGCCCAATGCAAGCGTCGAGCTGCACAAGGAATCGGGCAAATTCTTCTGTTAAATATGTATAGCCGGCACCATAACCGAAATCTTCAATTCCCTTTTTATTGAATTTCCCGCAAATATAATCAATGCACATACGCTCTGCCGCGTCCGCTGTGTCAATAACCAGCGTCTTACAGATAGTCGGATTATCATAGACCTCTTTGATGTTGCTCATCAGCAACGGCCATGATGTAATGTCTGTTACACGGCTGACATCAAGCTGTGCAGATCCTTTATCTAAGTCGAAAAAGAGCGGTTCCGGGAACTGGCTGGCAAAAGTCGTTTTCCCAATACCTTCGACACCGTACACGCAAACCTTAACCGGCTTACTGATAATTCCTTTTGTAATGTTCATTCTTATCTCCTTCCTTTAAAACACACCTTTGACATATTTCGGAGCCTTTTCTTTAACCGCTTCCGTATCGCCTTTTACCATGCCGTCCTCAATGATGATTGAGCATTCATCGCCGGTAGAAACTCTTGTCGCTATAACCTGCAATCCTTCTTGTTTGAGCCATGCGCCAAACTCTTGCAGGGTTTCCAAGTCCATCTGCTCCAGCTTGTCCATAAGAACAAACCCGCACTGCGGATTCAGCTTGCGTACAATAGCTGTTGCTACTTTCAATTGATCAGAACCGCTCATGCCATCCCATGGCATATTGTTATAAATCAGCTTGCCGTCTTTGACGGACAATCCCGGCAGCGGCAGTTCCGCAGAATCAAGAAGTTTATTTCTTTCTTCCCGGACGGATTCAATCTGTTCCGTCAGCCCATCATATTCCTGCTGCAGATTATTGGCTTCCACTTCGGCGGCTTCCTTTGTAGAATTCGCCCTGATTTTGATATTCAATGCTTCAATTTCTGCCAGGTTCTTTTCCAATTCAGCCGTGCTTTCATCATGAAGATCTTCTGCCGACTTCCGGGCAGTTAAACAATCCTGTTCTGCTTTCTGCAGTGCTGCTTTAGCTTCATCAAAAGCGATTTGAGCCTCTGCCAGCATTCGTTCATAGCGGGCAGCATTCTGACGTTTCTGCTCATTTTCTCCATTCCGCGCAAGAATTTCCTGCTGCTGTTTAATGAGTTCTGTCGCACTGACGGGTTCTTTCGGCACATTCGGGTACATCGGCATTTCGTCAGCCGCCTTTTTCTTGCGGTCTGCAATGCGGCCGACTTCTGTGCGCTGTGCATACAGCTGATTTTCTTTTGTGTCCAGCTGCGCCAGCACATCACCAATTCCTAAAATTTTCAGAAGAGAATCCGCCTTGTCCTTATCGCTTCCGTTAATAAACTTCGGGAGATCCAATGCCAGCGTGGATACAAATTCATTTAAAAGCTGCTGTCCGGATTTATTCCCATTCGGGTCTGTTACTTTTAATGTGCTGTTTTTCCCTTTTCGTTCCACAATTAGACCATTTGATAACTCGATATGCAGGTTCGGCGGCACCAGTGCGCCGTCCCGCTCCGGCACAGACGGTTTATAATTATTGCCGCCTAATGCCCATGCAATAGCATCCAATACAGACGTTTTTCCTTGTCCGTTTCTGCCGCCGATGATAGTAAGGCCATCTGCTGACGGTTCAAACTGTACTGCTTTTACCCGTTTCACATTTTCAATCAATAACTCATTGATTTTTACTGGTTCTGTCATTGTTTATTGCTCCTGTGATATAATAGAGGCGGAAAGTCTTAGCGATTCTTTTCCGCCTGCCGATTGATAATTGCAGTTATCAGTCGGCTTTTTTCATTGATTTTTCATCTCATTGATATCCAACTTGGTAATAAAAAGAATTATTTCCCAGAAAATTTCTGAACGTACACTCGCTTTAGCTGCGTTTATCATGTCGCCTTTTTTACCAAACTCCGCATAAATATTCGACTCTTCCTTATACCTGCGGATTAAATATTTGACTACCTATTCAAACTTTTCTGCGTCAGTCATTTCCTCGCCTCCTTTACTTTTAAAAACCTTGGCTGTCTAAATCTGACTCTATTTCGCGAATAATGCATTCGATTTCGTACTCCATGAATGCTGACCCATCCTCTTTGCAGATCTCCAGTACAGTCAGAACTAAATCCCAATCTTCTTTAGCCAGTGTTACGGTAAATTGTCTGTCATCCATTCCTCGCCTCCCCAACTCTTACAATGACAAGTGTTCCCGGCTGCAGGTTGCCGACGTCCTTTATCCTGTTGTCTTTCTTTGCCTGCCAGACTAACCTGCGCAGGTCTTCCTTATCTGTGGCAATCTCGCCGCAGATTGTCCACAGCGTATCTCCCGGTCTGACCTCTCTCCGGTATTCGACAATCTTTGTTTCCGGGAAGAGCCGGTGATAAAGATTGTCCGCGTCAACCGCGGCACCTGCTACCAATGCGGCTGACATTAGCGCCGCGGTGAAAATTAGTGGCTTGTTCATAATCCCTCCTGCACCGCCGCCGTATTGGCGGCTATACAAATCTGGCGAATAACGCCTCGCAGCCGCGCGTTTTCCTGTTTCTCAAGAGACAATTCATTCTTAAGTCTTCGTAATGCAGACGGGCGGAAATCGTCAGGCTTCTCACCAACCATCGCCAGTACATCCCGTTTCAAAAACCGGATCGCAGACAGATTTTTCACCGCCGGAAGGATGCCGTCATTTTTCATGCGGTAGACGACATCCGTTGATACGCCGAGAATTTCAGCGGTTTCAGCGACGGTGTACGTTCTTCGTTCCATTTTCTCTCCTTTCTCCTTTCTATAAATTCTGTGGTAGGTTGTTGTGATAAGCTTAGCGTCAAGTTAAGTTTACTTAACTTTCAGAGTAAAAAAATATTTTCTGGTTTTTCATGAAGTGCGTGAGCCAATGCACGCATTGTGTCAACTTTCATATTTTTTAATGCCCCCCTTTCTATGTTAGAAATAGTAACACGTGAAACACCAGATGCCTTTTCAAGCTCTTCTTGCGTCATATTATGACGCTCTCGGATCAGCTTTAATCTATTTTCCCATTGCAATATTTTCACCTCCTTTTAAATTGTTAAATGGACTTAACTACTTCTGATGTCATTTTACTTCTTACGTTTTAGTTTGTCAAGCATACTTTACAAAAATATTTTAAAATTGTAAAATGTGATTAACAGAAAGGGGTGATCTCATGACATTAGCTGAAATAATAAAGAAATATAGGATAGAAAACTCCTTATCAATGGACGAATTAGCAAAAAGAGCTGGACTAAGTAAACCTTATATTTCGATGCTTGAGAAAAATAAAAACTCTAAAAATGGAAAACCGATCATTCCGTCTATTCGCACATACTATAAATTAGCGACAGCAATGAACATCCCTTTTGAAAATTTTCTCAAACTAATAGACGGTGATGAGAATATTTCTTTAGAGCCATCTACATTCGACCCTTCTACTTTAATCAATTATGTACCGATCGCAAAGAAAAAAATTCCCCTTCTGGGAGAAATTGCCGCCGGGCAACCTATCTATGCAGATGAACATATAGAAGAATTCTTGCCGGTTGATGATAAATTGCATGCTGATTTTGCCTTGAAAATCAAAGGTGACAGTATGATAAATGCCCAGATAAACGATGGCGATATTGTTTTTATACGCCAGCAGTCCGATGTAGATGATGGACAAATAGCTGCCGTTTTAATAAACGACAGTGCCACATTAAAACGTATTTATCATATGAATGGCTTTCTACAGCTGAATGCGGAAAATCCTGCTTACAAACCTATTATATGCAGTCCTGAAACCTGCGATACATGCCGTATCCTCGGTCTTGCTGTTGCTGTATTAGGAAAAATAAAGTATTGATGAAAGAGGGCTGATATCACCGTGCAATATGTTTTATATTTTTGCGGAGGGATTGTTTTCCTATTCATTCTGTCTTGGATTTATGCGCGTTTATCGGAAAAGGGAAATCCGCGAAGGTCATTAAATCGTATCGGAAGAAAACTTTATTCAAAAATAATAAAAAGAGAAATGGAGAACGCAAAAAAAGAAAATCGCCTACCAGATGACTGGTATCCATTAAGGATCCTCTATGCAGAAATAAGAGAACAATATCCGGGGTATGCACTTTCAGATATTTACACAAAAGAGGGTAAATATTTATCCGACCTCGTTTTAGAAGAATCTACAATTTACGGAAAATTCATTTCATCGGAATTGGAGCATTCAATAAAATCTATTGCTTCAAAGATTAATATATGTGCTTTACTCGTATTAGTTAAAGTGGCAGAAGAGAAATACGGTAAGGAAGAAGCCAGAAAATATGCATATGATATTTTAATTGGACGACTGGAATGAGGGATACTTCAATGACATTCGAATTTACACTTTTCATGATCTTTTCGCTGTATCCATTAGTGTTTTTATTAGGCGAAAAAGGATGGGATAACACGATTGAACGATATCTATCTTTTAAAAGTATTCTTCCTACAGAATATTTTGTTCCTCGTTTTTTATGGACAACTTTTATTTCTGCCATTTTAATTTATTCTGCCCCCAGTATGTGGGCAAATAATTATGAATATCAAGACTATATAACAGGACATGAATATGTTTATTCATTGCCAGAAAAACGACAAAGACAAATTTTTTCGATTTTGACTAAACAGCAAGCCTACCTTACATCTCGTTATGGAGTCACTAATACACAAGAAAAAGTTGACGCCGCCGCAGTTCTTCAAGAGAAAAATATTAAATATAATATTTTTCATCTCTCTCCGCTCCATCCACAAATTTATTTCGAAGATCACTTCTTTATTGCAAGAAATATTCGAATAATTATATTTTTATTATTCGCCCCAATATACATTTCCCTTTTCGTTCGTTTTATTAGATTTATAGGTTGGTAATCAGAATCACAGAAAGAAGGTATCCCTATGCCAAAACATGATACAAGACTTGATGATCTGGACTATATCATGAAAAATATGACAGGCTTCATGTGTAATCCTTTAGATCCCAATGTTCCGCCACCGACACAAGAAGAACGCCGCGAACTTGCTAAAATAGTTCAAAAACAACTAATAGAAGAATCAGAAAAGGAAAATGGTAAAAATCCATTAGAATAATCTTCAAATGCCTTTACAAAGCACTTCATTATTTCTATAATGATTCCAGAACAAAAAACGGTTTTCCGTTTTTGCGGGGATGGTTTCGTTATAGATACCATCCCTATTTTTTATTCAATTATAAAATCCCGCCGCCATACGGACATATGACGACGGGAACCACGGAAGAATGGGGATTCTTTCGCGGCAATTGTAACAACCCTACCACAGGCTGGTTACGCATATATTATAGCACAATCAGCCCTATTTCAGAAAAGGAGCTGATTTTTATTATGGAATATTCTTTTTCGACGCGTGAGAAGAACGGCAGTATTTGCCTTATTCTGTCATATAAGGTGAATAGCAAATGGAAGCAGAAAACCAGACAGGGATTTAAAACGCTGCGGGAAGCCAAACAATACCAAGATAAATTATTAGCTGCCGCAAAAGAAGATGCCGCCTGCGGAGCCGATCCGGAACTTGCGGACATTACCTTTGAAAGTTTCACACAGAATATATACTTGCGGGATAAAGGATCCTCTTTAGAATATAGCACAAAAAGGAACTATTTCTTTATGCTCCGTAGTATTCCTACCCTGTGCGATAAGTCCATACGGGAAATTACCGCCGGAGATGTGATTAATGTCTATCAGGATATGGGACGATTCAGCGAAGGCACAAGAAAGAATCGTTTCGCCCAGATTCGTGCCATCTTTAACTATGCCATCAATCCGTATAAAATTATTACAACAAATCCGGCAGACAGTGTCACGCAAGCAAAAGATAAAACCATCCGGAGAATAAAAGCATTGACTGAAAAAGAATCCCGGCAACTGCTTAGCGCATTAAGTGATACCCCCACTTTTTACATGATTGCTTTCATCGCCTTAAATACCGGCATGAGATACGGAGAAATAGCCGGATTGACGTGGAACAGTGTCAATTTCACCAGACAAACAATCACCATAGATAAGCAGTATAACTGGATATCTCCCGAAAAACGGGGATTTAAAGCCGTAAAATCACGGAACGGAAACCGAACCATACATATGAATACGAAACTGGCAGCCAGATTAAATGCATGGAAACAGACCGTTCCCATATCTATTGACGGCCGCGTTATCCCGACAACACAAAGTACACATGCTCTCATGAATAGGCAGCTGCGTAAATTAAAACAGGGGATTTCCGTTCATACCTTGCGGCATACCTTTGCCACTATGCTTTTGTCAAAATCCAAAGACATTAATCTCGTTGCAGCCGTTTTGGGGGACAATGTATCCACTGTGGCGGCCACTTATATCCACTATACTGATGATATTCGCAAAGAAGCAGACCAATATATAGAAACCATGTACAAATGAATTTTTGCCGTTTGTCTGCCGTCTACATAAAAAATCCCCAAATTGCGGGGATTTTTTAGCTTATACTTTTTCATAGCATAAGCTAATCTTGAAAAATAAAAGAAAATGGTGTTCCCGCCTGTATTCTTTACGCATTTTTAAGGCTGGTTCTCTCAGGAAAATTCGTCTTTCTTACCAGGGAAACAAATGCTGTCTTTCTTTCAATGAAACTTTGACATATCCTTATTTTCCTGTAAAATAAAATCTGTCTACCCAGGGGAGAAATGTCACTATGGTTACACATGATATTAAGAACCACAAATTTAAAATCGAATCACTGAAAGGCCTCTCCTGCCTTGAATATGATTTAACAGGTCATGTCTTTACTGTACTTCATACCATCGTTCCCGCCGCATTATCCGGAAAGGGTTTAGCTGCCCAGCTTGCCGAAGCCGCCTATAGCTGGACTGTCAAAAATCGGTATACAGTTCGTTCTGACTGCACTTACATGACCGCTTGGATGAAGCGGCATGAAAGATAAATTCTTTTCAGTTTAAACCGGAAGAACATCTACGGATCTCTTTCTTATTTTATGATTAAGGTTTTCTATGTACCCCACTTCGATATTCCAGTCTGCTGAACTAAGCATCGACGATAAAAATAAGCTGAATATGGTCATCAATCATCTCTTATTTTTGATGCGCATAAAATCAGTTTCTCTGTATGAGCACTCTCAGCGTGTCTCCAATTTAGCAGCCGCTACTGCCATTTACATGCGCCTTACTGCCAATGAAATCACGCTTATCCGCAATGCCGGCCTGCTTCATGACATCGGTCTCATCTGTGTACCCAACCATGTGCTGACCAATTATCCTTATGTCTCCAAAAGAGATATCCAGGTCTACAAAAGACATCCCGACTTAGGGGCTAATATACTGGAGTCCTGTCCCGGCATGGATGATCTCATTCCTCTTATTCGTTTCCACCATGAACGTTGGGATGGAACAGGATATCCGAAACATCTGAAAAAGATCAATATTCCTTTGGGCGCAAGAATTATTGCGCTGGCCTCTTACTATGACGATGTTATTTTTTCTTCGCCCGATTTTAAACATAAAGACCGGCCGGAAGTTTCCCGTGCCATCTTCAGCGGATCCGGAATTCTTTTCGATCCCGATGTAGTTTCCGCATTTTTAAATGTAGTCTTCCATAATCTGAAAATAGGATAATTAAGTTTCATGAAGCATCTTTAAAAAAATCAATATGTACCGGGGCCTTGTATTCCGATTTTACATTTCCACATAAAATCCGCCTGCAGTTTGACATCTATATATCAAGCTGCAGGCGGATTTTTCATTTTATCGTTTTTTGAACCATGGATGGTTTGTACGTTTGAACCGCCACCGCCTTTTACTCCAGGGGCTTACAGGGCGCCATACAACATCTCTATGATGTTCTTTATTCAATCCCGTAATATCAGGTGCCGGTTTAGATTCTTTATTTTTTTGTCTCTTCAGAAGATTTCCCAACAGTTTCCTGAGAAAATTCACTGCCTTCAATAGCCCCTCCCTTTGCATTACGATCTTTTGCCCGAATTTGAGCGGCCCGTTCTTCTGTTTTCGTACGAAAGTCATCCACATACCCAAGAATATCGGCTTTGGCACGGTTGGCAGCATTAGAAACATTTCTTCTGTAATCGTCTGCCCTCGCATTCACCTTCTCTTTCAATTCATTTGCTTTATCCTGCGCAATTTCAGCCTGGGTACGAACTTGTTCCTTCAATTTATCTGCCTGGACTTTTGCTTCCTGCATCTGGATTCTTGCTTGGGCTTTCAGTTTTTCCGATTTCAGTTTGGCCTGTTCAGCCCGAATTTCCGATTGGCGCCTCATTTCTTCTTTTTTCTTCTGCAATTCCTCCATCTGTTCTTTTGCCTGCTCTTTCATCTCAGAAGCTTTTTGCCGTGCCTCTTCCTGAAGTTTTCTTGACTTCACTCTGGCAACAGCACGCAAATTTTTTGCTGTCTTTTCAGCTGTTTCCTTTGCTATTTCTGCTGCGCCAATAGTAGTGTATTTTGCTTTTTCAATCTGTTCATCAGTCATCCCGGCTTTTTTCAAGGCTATAACAAGCTGTTCACCCAGAAGGTTAAACGTATCTACCAGCTGGTCTGCCAGTTTATCCACAACTTCATGCGCTTTTTCAGGATATACATCGTCAACTGTCTTTTTAATTTCTTTCGTAAAATCTCTCGTTTCATCGCCAAGAGGAATATCCTTTTCAGGATTTTCTTTAATTTCTCCAACCAGCGTATTACCCTCCGCTCGTCCCTCTTCAAAGACAGCTTTGTAGGGTCTCGTATCATCAGGCATTCCGTCTTTAATCCAACGGACGGCCGCTTTTCCCAATCCATAAGTTACGGAAATCCCGATGGGAATCTGGATAAACGGAATCGGTAAAAGTGTAGCAACGGTTGTGCCGACAACGGTTGCCCCTAAAGAACCGATAAAGGAAAGAACCGCTTTCTGCGGAACATCTACTCCATAAACGCTTCCAATTTTAGAAATCATGTATACTTCATTGGCAATAAGAGACACCGTCCCCAAAAGTGGAGCCGCCACGATCACGCCTGCGCGGGCAGCCGCCCAGTGAATCAAACCTTCCGCTTCTTTATCACGATCATCAATAAAGGTAACTTCCACATCAGCTTCCGGTGTTTCAAGGTGAACTTCGGACACATTCTCCATATCTTCCGCTGTGGCCTCAACAGATTCTTTCACCTCTTGCGCAGCCTCCTTCGCAGCACCGACTGCTGCTTTTTTTATTTCTTCCACACTCTTGTCTCCGTTCATCATGCCCTCCTGTCTTTTCGGCTCAGCCGATTACATTTATGCCGCTTACGGCTTAATTATACTAAATCAACATTTCCTTATCTATGACCATTATATCCTTTATCAGAACAAAATCATACTTACCAGTCCGTCAATCCTCCATCAACAGGAATAACCGCACCTGTCATATAAGAAGACTTTTCGGAAATAAGGAAGGCAATCACCTGCCCTATTTCTTTCGCATCGGCAATTCTCATAAGAGGATACCAATTTTTCATTTCATTTATTGAACCGCCGTAAGTTTGAAGCTGCTTTTCCAAAAGAGGCGTCGCCACGTCTCCGGGACAAACCACATTGGCCCGCACGCTATCCACTGCCAATTCAAGCGCCAACGAACGGGTAAAAGCGGTAACCGCCCCTTTCGTCGCGCTGTACAAGCTGCACTGTACATTTCCCTGAATGGCAGCATCGGATGCCACCGTTACAATGCTCCCTCCATGCATACGTAAGAACGGGACAGCCGCGCGGAGTAATTTTATTGTACCGAAAACGTTTACTTCAAAGAATTTCTGCATTTCTTCGTCTGTTACATTATCCAAAAGACCTTCCGTATAAATACCGGCACAGGACACGACGCCTCTGATTTCCCCAAAGGATGCAGCCTTTTCAATTGCGTTTTTCACTATCTTTGTATTTGTCACATCACAGGGAATAAAGAGGCTGCCTTGAGCTTCTTCCTGCGCCCCGCGCCCCTTACTCATGTCTCGACCGAGCAGAATTGTTTTCCACCCTTCTGACACAAGGATTTTTGCCGTAGCCAATCCGATTCCCGATGTACCGCCGGAAATAATAACTACTTTGTTTTTTTCCATCTTACCACCTTAACAAAGACGATACATAAACAAATTCGATTCCCTGCGCCTGAAGCTGTGGGACAATATCGCGAAATGCCGCTGCCGTATGAGGGCGGCAATGCCCAATGATAATATAGCTGCCGCGGGCTTTCGCCCGATTGGCCCCTTCCTGTATCATCGCCCGGATTTCACCTTCATCGGCAGAATTATCCACAAATAAATCATTCCTTGCATAGGGAACGCCATATGAGGCAGCCGCGCTGTCAGCCGCAGTCGTGGTATTGGTACGGCTGTCAAGAAAGAACAGCCCCCTGTGTGAAAGTTCATTCATTACAACACGCATGACCCTGGCATCAGTGGTGGCTCTTGAGCCTTGATGATTATTGATTCCCACCGCCTGCGGTATTTGTTCAAGCGATTCTTTCAGCATATATCGTATCGCTTCATCACTCATGGATGTTAATATGGTCTTTTCTTCCATGCCCGAACCTGAAACCGGCTCCATGGGCTGATGAAGAATAACAGGCATTCCATAACGGGACCATTCCGCTGCCGCTTCTGATGTGTACATTTTATTCGGCATAACGGCAAGCGTCAAAGGGACTCCAATCTCTTCATATATCCGCTGCGATTCCAAATCAAGTCCTGCATCATCTATAACTACCGCTAAACGGCCGGTCACCGACGAGGAGTTTCCTCCCGCTTTTTTCTCCGCCGGTTCTCTCTGCTTCGCTGCAGATGCCTTTAGTCGCGTATCAGAAGGGTTCTTTTCCTCACGCTTTGTAAGAATGTTATTTCCATCGCCGTTGTTTCCTTTATTTTCCCCGCCTTTAAGTCTATTCATGAACGCTTTGATAATGGACTGTGGCTCTTTCTTCACCTCTTCCACTCTGCCGCCGATTTTCCCTTTTCCATCTCTTTCAGAAGACTCCTCGCCAAAAAGATGATGGATCGCAGTATTCACCGAAACCATTGTTTCTTTTTCATCAGAAAAAGGATGCGCCAGCGTGCAAGATGCCACCGATATAACAATTAAGAAAAACAGTAAAAGTAGCAGGGAATGCCCTCTACTCTTCTTTCTTCGGCGGACAACTTTTTGTTTCCCTGTAAAAGATGTTCTTTTTCTCTCTGCCATTTTATCTCCATCGTGAATTTATTTCCTTAATTATAATCAAACTATCTCTATTCATAAACCCCTTTCAGGAAAATGATATAATCAATTACAGAAAGGATGTACTTCTATGAAACTTGTGATTCTTAATAAAATTTCAGAAGAAAAATTGACAGAATTTCGAAATGCCGTTCCCGGATCCGTTATAGAGTCATACCCATCTCCCTGTGACGCACTCTCTCATGTATCGGATGCCGATGCGATCGCCATGTGGGGATTTCAAAATGTGCAGCCTTTTCTGGAAGCATCACCCCATGTTCGCTGGATTCATTCTCTGTCAGATGGTGTAGAACGCCTTCTTACAAAAGATATGCTAAAAAGACCCATTATACTGACAAACTCTCACGGCATCCATGACCACGCTGTTGCCGATCATACATTAGCACTTCTCTTGAGTCTGGTACGCTGCCTTCCCGTCATGATCCGCCAACAAGATCAAAAAATTTGGAAACGGCCGAAAACGGATTCCCTTTACCAAAAGACTGTTGCCATCATCGGTTATGGCAGCATCGGAAAAGCAATCGCCCAACGGATAAAAGGTTTCAATACAAAAATACTTGCTGTAAAAAAACATATATCTGATGACCCTTTCACCGACCAAGTCTACACGGCAGATCAGATAAAAGACGTTCTCCCGAAGGCAGACATCACCATTGCTGCTTTGCCTTCCACCCCCGAAACAAATGAGTTCTTCGGAAAAAAAGAATTTTCTCTGATGAAAAAAACTTCTTTCTTCATCAATATCGCAAGAGCTTCCGTAGTAAATGAAAACGCGTTGGTGGAAGCGCTTTCGGAACATCGCATTGCCGGCGCTGCACTAGACGTATTTGAAAAAGAACCGCTGCCGGAAAACCATCCTTTCTGGTCCATGGAAAATGTTATCATCAGTCCGCATTCTGCTTCTTTCACGCCGGACTCATGGAACCATGTGCTTGAATTACTGAAAAATAATTTTATCGCTTTCTCTAAAGGCGAAAAACTTACTAATGAAATAAATAAGGCGAAAGGCTACTAAACTCTGTACTATAAAAATCCATGCTGTCAATTGCATGGATTTTTATAGTGTTATTTTTATTGTTTATTTCACAGTCAGATAAGATTTCAACGCTTCTGCAAGACGCCTGATGCCTTCGACAGTTTTTTCGTCATCATTGTAAGAGAAATTCAGCCGGAAATAATTCCTTTTGCCGGAGGCAGGGAAGAAACTGTCTCCCGGCACATAAGCTACTTTTCTTTTGATTGCCTCCGCGAAGAGATCCCGCGCATCACAGCCGTCCGGTAATTCTACCCAAAGGAACAGACCTCCATGGGGATAGGTACACTTTACATCAGCAGGGAAATGTTTTTTTATTGCGTCACACATGACATCACGTCGATGAGCGTATAATCTGCAATTTTCCTCGACATGTCTTTCAAAGTCATAATTCTGCATGTAGAGTGCCACTTCACGCTGTGTAACGGAAGGTGTATGAAGGTCGGTGGATCCTTTAACCAGATCCATTTTAGCAAGGATATCATCATTGCAGACCATCCATGCCAAACGCATTCCCGGTGCCAGCGTTTTTGAAAAAGTACCGGAATACATAACTAAATGCTTTGGATCCATAGAAATTAAAGGCGCAATTTCTTCTCCTTCAAAGCGAAGATCACCATAAGGATTATCTTCAAATACAGGAATCTCATACTTTGTTGCCAATTCCATCAATTTCCGGCGGCGTTCCAATGACCAGCAAATACCCGTAGGATTCTGATAATTGGGAATTACATAAATAAATTTTACTCTTTCCGTCGTTTGGATAAGCTTTTCCAATTCTTCTGGAATCATTCCTTCCCCATCAGTAGGAACTTCCACGAATTTAGGCTGCTCCAATGCAAATGCCCCGATAGCACCAAGATAAGAAGGGCTCTCAATAAGAACAACGTCATCCTTATCAAGGAATACGCGGCCGGTAATATCTAATCCCTGTTGGGATCCTGTAACAATCATGATATTCTTTGCGGAAATTTCCGTCATACCCATGGGAACATACATACGGTTCATGCGGGCGGCAATAGCTTCACGAAGCCCCATAAATCCTAAAGACGGACCATACTGCATAGCACCGGCTCCGTCTTCCTGTCTGACTTTAACTGCCACCTCTTCCAGTTCCTTCAGGGGAAACGTTATAGGTGCAGGAAGCCCGCCCGCAAAAGAAATAATATCCGGCTGGGCTGTCAATGCCAGCAACGGACCAAGGTCCGAGCCTTTCATCTTGCCAAGTACTTCAGAAAAACGAATCGCCATAGTACATCTCCCCTTTACTTCACGCATCATTCATCGAAATGCTTTCCTCATAAAATATCTTCAAATGAAGTTCATGAAAATACATTATGAATACATGTATTGTAAGTCTCTTATATTATAGTGTCAATTCAAATATGCATGAGAGCCAAAATAAAAGCATAAGAACACTTGTCCCCATGCTTCCGGCTATACTTCTAAAATCTGTTTGGCTCTCTTTATATCTTCTTCAATCTGCCTGCGCAGTGCCTCTATATCAGGAAACTGCTTTTCTTCGCGAATCTTCTCAATCCATTCCAATGCAAAAGGAGCATCATAAATCTTTTCATCAAAGGAGAATATAAATGTTTCTATGGATCTTTCTTTATTTCCAAAAGTCGGATTGGTTCCCACATTTGTTACAGAAGGATATTGTCTCCCTCTAATAAAAGCCCGTGTCGCATACACACCGTCCCCGGGAACCGCTCTTTCCCTCTCCGGCTTTAAATTTGCCGTAGGAAATCCGATCACCTCAGTTCCCCGTCGGAATCCATGAATTATATCGCCACAAATACGGTATGGGCGGCCAAGAAAATATCCCGCTTTCTTTACATCCCCTTGCAAGATACACTTCCGGATCCGTGTACTGGAAATCACGCCGCCTTCCGCTTTTTCCAATTTAACAATTTGAATAAATACACCTTTATCGAGAAAATAGGAATTCAGCAGTTCCGCATTCCCTTCAGCATTTTTCCCGAAAGTAAAATTTTCTCCCGTTACGATCCCGCAAAGTGAAGTAATTCTTGAAAGTGATTGTAAAAATCTCCCTGCGCTTTGTCCGAGAAATTCTTCCGTCGGACTGATGACCACAGTTGTCTCAAATCCCATCTGCTTAAACAATTCCTCTTTCTCGCTTTCTGACAGAAGAAGCTGTATAGACGCAGAAGGTAATAATACAGTCAATGGGTGGGGGTAAAAAGTGACAGCCACAGGCATCGCTTTTTTCTCTCTTGCTAACCGCAGACATGCCTGCAATACCGCCTGATGCCCGCGGTGGACACCGTCAAAAAAACCAAAAGCCAGTACTACCGGCCGTTTTTCAGGCAGTTGATCCAATGTTTTAATAATATTCATAGTCTCTCACGAAAACACTTTCTTTGGATGTAATACACCATTTTCTATAAATGCTGTCCCTAAAAACCATTCTCCTTGAAATACCGCAGTAACTTCCATATCCGGCAAAGCAGTACGCAGCCTTTTCCCCTGAAGAAAATCTTTTGCCGCGTCTTCCGAAAGCGATACATTCTCCAGATTGGATAAGAGCAGCTTTATATCCGTCATAAGGCAGTCTTTAGGATTTCTTTCTATTTCTTCCAACGTTTTCGCCTGTCCAATGGAAAACACCCCCATTTTCGTCCGAAGAAGAAAGGACATGGCAAGAGGCACCCCCATCTTATTTCCTAAATCACGTCCCAGTGCCCTTACATAAGTACCTGCGGAACAGGTCACTGAAAGACGAATATAAGGCGATTGGATCTCCCGTATCTGTAAATGATATACTTCCACCTTGCGAGAAGGCAATATCACCTGTTTACCATTCCTTGCCAACTGGTACGCCCGTTTTCCATCCACCATTATGGCAGAGTAAGAAGATGGTATTTGCTCTATAATGCCTGTAAATTTCGATGCCACCCTTTCCCATAACGAGATATCAGAGCAGACTTTGCCTGTTTTTATAATCCTTCCTGTCATATCCTCAGTATCCGTCGCCAGCCCCATGACGAATTCCGCTTCATATGTTTTTCTATGTATAGGCGCATATTCAATCAATCGGGCTGAGCGTCCCAGAAATACAGGAAGCACGCCTGCTGCCATAGGATCCAGTGTTCCGCCGTGACCAATCTTTTTCTGTCCATAAATGCGGCGCAGACAAGCAATGACATCAAACGAAGTCATTCCTGCAGGTTTCAATACATTAAGAACACCATCCATCAGAGGTATTTCTCCGCTTTTTCTACGAATACTCTCTCGCAGTCAGAAAGTGTTCCGTTCATCGTACACCCCGATGCTTTCCAATGTCCGCCGCCGCCAAATTCAGCTGCCAGATCTGCCACATTCGCATAATTTAAAGAGCGCAGCGAAACGCGGTATTCGTCCTGCTCTTTATATTTAAAAAGTGCCGCAATCTCCGCACCCTTAATGCAGCGGGGAATAGAGGCGTAATAATCAGAATTTTCTCCATCCAGCGCCATAGCCTCTTTATTCATATAAGCGACAACAATCTTTCCGTCCTTATATGAATGGACGGTATCGGCAACAAGTTTGTAACACTTCATCGCTTCTTCTGTTTTTTCATCAAGTTTATTGGAAATATAGGACGGATCTGCTCCCATTTTTACCAGACGGCTTGCCATAAGGAGCGTATGTTCAGAAGTACAGCTGAATTTAAAAAATCCGCTGTCCGTTCCGATCCCCATATAAAGTGCATTACAGGTATCCCTATCCAGCTTCAACCCCATAGCAAAAAACATTTCCGCAAGCATTTCTGCTGTCGCTGCATACTTGTATTTTAAATACAAATAGTCAGTATACTTTTCATTTGTCTGATGATGGTCAATACATAAACTTGGCACATCGGGAAAATTAAAATCTCCGCCACGGGAAATATTCGCCAGATCCGTAAAAACCATAGCATCATATGTCCCGTCTTCAGGTATTTCCATTAATACCTTTGCTGACGACTTCACAAGAGTAAAAGCCGACGGAACGGGATCAGGCAAAATCATATCCGCAGTTTTCCCCATGGATACAAGAACATTGTAAAGGGCACAAAGCGAACCCACATCATCTCCGTCAGGATGTTCATGTCCTGCCAAAAGGAAATGATCATGCTCATGCAGGAAAGCAACGGCTTCTTCCATTTCTATTTCTTTTGCCTGTCCAATCTTAATTCCCATTGCCATCCTCCTCGTGGATCTTTTTCAGAAGTCCTTCAATATGCATTCCATAATCAAGAGACTTATCTTCTTCAAAAGAAATTTCAGGAGTATAATACACTTTCAGACGGGTTCCCAATTCTTTTCGAATGAAACCTTTTGATTTATTCAAAACCATGAGAGATTCTTTTCTCTCTTCTTCTTGTCCAAAAAGGCTTACATAAACAGTAGCTTCCCGAAGGTCTCCCGTTAGTTTGACTCCCGTCACAGTAACAAAACCGAGCCTTGGATCTTTCAGTTCGCGGAGGAGCATATTCCCTACTTCCTGCTTGATAAACTCCTGCATTTTCCTTACTCTTAATTCCGACATATTTACCTCACATAAGTGAAAAAGAAAGCGGCGTGGATTTCTTGCGCCGCTTTTATCTATTTATAATTCAGCAACCTCTTCTTCCAGCCTGAAGGCTTCCAGCTGATCGCCTTCCTTTACATCTCTGTAGGATTCAATGGCAATACCGCACTCAAATCCTTCCGTAACCTCTTTCACGTCATCCTTAAAGCGGCGGAGAGAACCAATCTTCCCTTCATGGACAACAATTCCATCACGGACAATACGAATCATGCTGTTGCTGGTTATCTTTCCATCCTGCACATAACAACCCGCGACAATGACTTTCGGGGTATGAATAACCTGCCGGACTTCCGCATGTCCCAAGAGGATCTCCTTGACTGTCGGAGCAAGCAGCCCTGCCATGGCAGATTTTACATCATCAATTGCATCATAGATAACACGATACAACCTGATATCCACACCATCTTTTTCTGCCAGCGCCCTCGCATTCGCATCAGGGCGTACGTTGAATCCGATAATTAATGCATTGGAAGCCGATGCCAGCATGACATCAGATTCAGTAATCCCACCGACTCCGGAGTGGACGACAGCTATCCGGACCTCATCACTCTTAATACCCATGAAAGACTGGACCAACGCTTCCACAGATCCTTGGACATCCGCTTTAACAATGATATCCAGCTGTTTCATTTCGCCTTCTTTAATTTTTTCAAAGATATTATCAAGAGTTACCTTCTGTACACTTCTCTGCTCTTCCTCTTTAGCCCGGGAAGCGTGAAGTTCCGCAATGTTTCTTGCACGGCTTGCATCCATAACATAGAAATGTTCGCCTGCTTCCGGAACGCTGTCCATGCCGAGGATTTCTACAGGAGCGGACGGTTCAGCGCTTTTCATTTTACGTCCGGTCTCATTAGTCATGGCACGTACACGTCCCCAACTTTTGCCTGCTAAAATACCGTCACCCACATGGAGCGTACCATTTTGTACAAGAACGCTCATGACCGGCCCTCTGTTTCTATCCAATTGGGCCTCAACGACGATACCGTAAGCCTCACGATTCGGATTCGCTTTCAACTCCTGCATTTCAGCTACGAGCAGTATGTTTTCAAGCAATTCATCCAATCCTTCTTTTTTCTTTGCAGAAATAGGAACCATAATGATATCCCCACCCCATTCTTCACAAAGAAGTCCTTCATGGGAAAGCTCTTCCTTAATACGTTCAGGATTTGCGCCGGGTTTATCAATCTTATTAATGGCTACCATAATCGGCACCCCTGCATTCTTCGCATGATGGATTGCTTCCACAGTTTGCGGCATAACGCCGTCGTCAGCCGCTACGATCAGGACAGCGATATCCGTCAGCTGTGCGCCGCGGGAGCGCATTGCTGTAAATGCCTCATGTCCCGGAGTATCAAGAAATGTAATCTTATGATTTTTATAACGGATCTGGTAGGCACCGATACGCTGTGTGATACCGCCGGCTTCATGCATAGCCACATTCGTAGAGCGCAGCGCGTCAAGCAAAGTTGTTTTGCCATGATCAACGTGTCCCATAATAGTAACTACTGCCGGACGCGGTTTTAAAAATCTTTCATCATCTGCTTCCGGTACATATTCGGCCAACTCTGCCGGAGCTTCCGCTTCAATGATCTTTGCGCCGAATTCTTCCGCAATGATTTCTACCGTTTCATGATCCAGATTCTGGTTAATTGTTACCATAACACCAGAAAGCATAAGGTATTTAATAATTTCAGAAACTTCACGCCCTAATTTTTCCGCCAGTTCTTTAACAGTAATGCTTTCCGGCACTTCAATTTCTGTCGGATATACAGTTGCTTTCTTTTCTGCCACGTGTTTTTTCTTTTTGTTCTGGTTCAAAGACCGCGCCATAAGGGAGCCGCTTTCTTTTTCTCTTCTGCTCCTTTCATAGTCCTTCTTTGTTTTCTTCTTATCAGGACGATCCCGTCTTGCCTGTGGAATCAACGGCTGTTCATCCAAACCGCCTGCCGGTTTAACAGCAGCCCCACTTCTGCGATCTCCCACGGGGCGTCTAGCTCCTACAGGCCGCCGATCTCCTTGGAAACGGTCACTACGCTGCTGATGACCTCCCTGAGGACGGTCACCTCTTCGCTGATCCCCCCCCTGTGAGCGCTCACCTCTCTGTTGGTATCCTCCCTGTGGACGATTGTTTTTTCGAGGATGATCATTTCGTTCTGTTCTTGCCGGCTGTCCCTCTTTATGGGGGATTTGTTCACCCATATGGCCGTCATGCGTAATTACAGACATTTTCCCTGTCGGAAGCTGACGTCCCTCTTTTTTCCCTTCATTTATGATATTTTTCCGCTGCAGAGATTCTTTCTCCGCTTTTTTATCTGCTTCTGCTTTCTTAGCCTCTTCCAGCATTCCCATTTTTACAGGTTTTGATACAGCTGTGTTATATGAAGAATAAGATTTTTTTTGTACTTCCGCCGTCTTGCTTCCGGTCGGACGTCCTTGCTGATCAAATCGTACGGTACGCATAGGCGGCCTTTTATTCTTTTTGACAGAAGGAGATGCAAAAGCTTTGTCGAGAATCTCTTTTGCTTTCTCATCCACACTGTTCAGCCGATTTTTAACTTCAATATTATTTTTATTCAGCACCGCAATGATTTCATCATTCCCTTTATTATAAATTTTTGCAAGCTCATATATTCTGTATTTCTGCATAAGTAACCTCCCAATCTCTATTTATTTTAGGGTATCGATCCTTTGCAGAAGCGACGTCCCAAATCCACTGTCCGAAATCAGGATGGCTGCTCGTATGCCTTTACCAACAGCATGTCCTAATTTTTCCTTTTCACCGAATATCCGCCAAGTTATTCCTGAAAGTTTCGCTAAGCGGATATACTCTTCTTTCGTCCGTTCCGAACTATCCTCTGCCAGAATCAGGAGTATGCCTTTTCCGTCTTTCACAGCAGTTTTTATCTGTTCACTACCGGAAAGCAGCCGCCCTGCCTTCATACATAATCCCAGCAACCTGTATATCGGTTCATTCATTTCCTACTTTTTCCTTTATCGCGTCATATACATCACGAGATACAGGCCTTTTCAGAGAACGCTCCAATCCATGAGAATCAAAGGCTTTCTGAAAACATTCACTGCTGTTACAGATATATACCCCACGACCTGATTTTTTCCCTGTACGGTCTAATTCAATAATACCAGTAGGTAAAGCGACAATGCGAAGTAATTCTTTCTTAGGTTTCAGCTCCTTGCATCCGACACACATCCGCATAGGGATCTTTTTCAATTTCACACATTATCCCCCTCTCCTGTATCAGCTGTTTCAATATCAGAAAGGATATCATCATCTTCTTCTATTTCTTCGCCAAATCCTTCTTCAGCTGCCTGAGATTCACTCTTGATATCAATTTTCCAGTTGGTCAGCTTATTTGCAAGACGGGCATTTTGCCCTGCCTTGCCGATAGCAAGGGAAAGCTGGTAATCGGGGACAATGACATAAGAAGAACGTTCTTCATCCCAGACGGAAACGGAAACAACTTTTGCCGGTGAAAGTGCATTGGCAATATAGATTGCCGGATCTTCATCCCACCGAACAATATCAATTTTCTCGTCATGAAGTTCATTGACAATATTTTGTACACGCTGCCCTTTCGGTCCCACACAGGCACCTACCGGATCCACATTGGGATCCATGGCATATACGGCAATCTTGGCACGGGAACCAGCTTCGCGAACAACGGATTTAATTTCTACAGTACCACTGTAAATTTCCGGTACCTCCATTTCGAAAAGGCGCTTCAGCAGCCCGGGGTGAGTTCTGGAAAGAATGATTTCCGGTCCTTTTGTAGTCTTCCTCACTTCCTGTACATAACATTTAATTTTATCGTTAGGCTGGAATGTTTCACCTTCAATCTGTTCCGCAAAAGGAAGAATGCCTTCTACACGGCCTAAGTCTACAAATACGGTACGGGATTCACTCCACTTTACCGTACCGGTGATAATATCACCTTCACGACCGGAGAATTCTTCATATATGGATCCTCTTTCCGCTTCACGAAGCTTCTGGATCAACACCTGCTTAGCGGCCTGAGCAGCCACACGGCCAAAATCTTTCGGTGTTACATCAACGCGGAGCATATCGCCGGCTTCATAATCTTTACTGATTTTCTTTGCATTCTCCACAGTAATTTCATTGATTGCGTTTTCCGATTCCGGATCAATCACTTCCACTACGGTTTTCTCTTCATAAATTTTATACTCCCCGGTGGTTCTATCCAGTGAAATAGAAGTTTTTGCGTTGCTTCCCATTTCCTTTTTATAAGCTGTCAGCAGTACCATTTCCAACGCATCAAACACAACATCTGCTTCTACTTTCTTCTTATCCACCAAAAAATTTACGGCCTGCAGCAAATTATTATTCACGATTTCTGATTCCTCCTGATTTTAAAATGAAAAATGTATTCTTATTTGTGAAATCTTATCTTTTCCAAAGGTGATCGGTTTATCCTGAAAGATGAGCATAATCTGCCCATCATCAGAAAGTCCGTCTAATACAGCAGTAAAGGCTTTAACCCCGCCGACCTCTTCCAAGGGGGCAAAGAGTTTTACATCCACTTCTTCGCCGGCATAACGGAGAAAATCCTTATCTTTTTTTAATACCCTGTCCAGACCGGGAGACGAAACTTCAAGCATGTAATTAGCAGAAATCAAATCTGCCTCATCAAGCAATTCTCCTGCCATTTCACTGATTTGCTGACAGTCATTCAAATCAACACCGCCCTCTTTGTCAATAAACACACGGAGAATCCAGTTCCGTTCACGGACATACTCTACATCAATAAGCTCGATGCCAAGCTGTTTCAAAGCAGGCTCAAGCAGTCTTTCCACTTCCAATTCAATTTCTTTTCTCCCCATCGATCCTCCTACTATAAGAAAAAGTGAGCCGCGGCTCACTCTACTGGAAACTATAAACTAATTACAATCTTTACGGCAGTTATTATAGCATAAATAATGTATGAACTGCAAACAATATCACATAAAAATATAAGTATTTCCTCCTTAACGCCAACTCATACCCAAAATTTCCTGTACACAAATTACTTAATCTTCTACTACAGGATTTTCATAAAGCGTTTCCAAATCTTTTTCCAAATATGCTTCCAGGTGAGAAGAAAACTCGTTGATAGTCGTTGCGTCATACTGATGGACAATCACGGGAATCCCGCCTGCGCGAAGTTCTCCATAATACTCTTCACGATAAATATTATAAAAGAACAAAACCCCGATATTTCGTTCTCTGCACTCATACGCACCGATGATGAAAGACCCATTCAATCCCTCCACTGGATTCACCGGCTTAATAATCCGCTTATACTGTCCCATCCTTTCAGGCATCACCTTCTCATAATCCCACTTCATGAAACCTTTAGCGGCTGCCAGTACGGAAACTCGTTCCAAATGGATTAACTCCTTTTCAATCGCTTTCGGCGTCAATTCCCTGACACGCTTTTTAAACTGCCCAAAATCCCCCGTAATAGATTCAAGTTGCGTCAGTGTCATAAGCCGCAAATCCATTTTCACCATGTAATCTTTAGTTTCTTCATCAAAAATAGCCTTTACCATCCAGCCGTTCTTTTCATTTTCCCATGCAAATGCCGTATATACGCGGATGTCAGTTTTCACCTTTCCTGTCTTACGGTCCTCCATCGTAGGAAAATCAATACGTTTTAATACATAATCACCCACTTCACAAGGCAAATCATTTTCAATATCCCAGGATAGAAAAAGCTTACGCCGCTCTTCCCGTTCCTTTTCTAGTTTTTCATCCATTTTCATTTATCTTTCTCCACAAGACGATCTCTTGCAGTTACCACAGATTTTACAAACTCCCGCGTTTCAGGAAATGGAATCCTTTCTATGTCGGAAAATCCTTCTTCCCACCTATTCTCTTTTATCCATTCATCTACATTCCCGCGGCCTGCATTATATGCTGCCAGCGCCAGGATTTCATTATTATGGTAAGTTTTCAAAAGGAAATTCAGATACCATGCCCCAAGAGGTATATTTTGGTCAGGCTCCTCCAACTTTTCTGCCGTCAATCCGCTTTGTTCGGAAATCCATGCTGCCGTTTCAGGCATAAGCTGCATCATTCCTACGGCACCTACTTTGGAAACCGCTTTCTCATCAAACTTGCTTTCTGTCAGCATGACAGCTTCAATCAGGCACGGAGAAACACCTTCCCTCACTGCACTCTCATTGATAATATGCTGAATCATAGGACTTGGGCGCCAAGAAACAGTCGCACAAAAAATATATGAAAAAATCAAACTTAATGCAGCCATAAGAAAGACAAACACTTTAACGCCCGTATTTTCTCTCGGCGGTTCAAATTCTATTCTTCTTGCTTTGTATTTCAGCTTTTTAATCATTGCATCCTCCGGGGAACACAAAGCCGGGAATTTGCATTAAAGCTTCTCTTACCTGCCGCTTCGTGTCTTCCGGTGAGAGGCTATTATCTATAACAACATCAGCATAGTTTAACTTATTTTCCGTAGGCATTTGCTTGTAAATCCGCTCCAGCACCTGTTCCCGCGTAAATCCATTCCGAGCCATAACCCGCTCTATTTGTATTTCCAAAGGCACTTTCACAACCCATACGGCCTCCACACGAAGCTGCCAGTCTATTTCCAAAAGCAGTGGCATATCAAGTACCACCACAAAATGTCCATGATTCTGCGCGGAAACAACTTCTTCCTGCGTACGGCGCCAAATATAAGGATGGATAATCCCATTGAGCGCTTTTCTTTTCTCTTCATCTTTGAATATGATTTCCGCTGTTTTCAGTCTGTTCAGCGAACCATCTTCATTAAAAATTCCATTACCGAAAACCTGCCGAATTTCCCTCATGGCAATGTTGCCGGGAGCCACTGCTTCCATGGCCAGGCAATCTCCATCAATAACAGGAATGCCAAACTCTTTCATATAAGAGGAAACGGTGCTTTTTCCGCTGCCTACACCGCCGGTAAGTCCAATTCTATACATCGTTGTGTCCTTCCAGTACTTACTTTGCTTCTGCCCAATTTTTGCCTTCGTGGACATCGGCAATGAGCGGTACTTTTAATTCCACAACGGATTCCATAGTTTCTTTTAAAAGCGTTTTCAGGTTTTCTTTTTCTTCACTAACCGCTTCCACCACCAATTCATCATGAACCTGGAGAAGAACGCGGCTCTTGTACCCCTCCTCTTTTATACGTCGGCTCACTTCAATCATAGCAAGCTTCATGATATCTGCCGCCGTCCCCTGGATAGGAGTGTTCATTGCGGTTCTCTCGGCAAAGGAACGGCGATTGAAATTAGAACTGCGGATGTCGGGCAATTCCCGATACCTTCCAAAAAGAGTTTTTGCCCGTCCGCTTTTTTGGGCATCTTCTACCATACTTTTCATAAACGCATGAATATAGGGATAGCGTTCAAAATATTTCTTTATATACGTTCCCGCCTCGCCGCGGCTGATGCCAAGCTGATTGGCAAGACCGAAGTCACTGATTCCGTAAATAATGCCGAAATTGACAGCCTTCGCATGAGACCGCTGTTCTGAGGTAACCTCTCCAAACGGAATTCCCAAAACCTCCGCTGCCGTCCGCCTGTGGATATCCTCTTTGTTGCGAAACGCCCGGATAAGACTTTCATCTCCTGACATATGCGCCAATACACGGAGTTCCACTTGAGAATAATCGGAAGAAATAAAGCAGTCATATCCCGGCCCCGGGACGAAAAGCGAACGAATTTGCCGCCCTTCTGCCGTACGGACAGGAATATTCTGCAAATTGGGATCCGAGCTGGACAAACGTCCTGTGGCGGTAACTGTCTGATTAAATGATGTATGAATCCGTCCCGTTTCAGGGCGGATAAGCAGCGGCAGTGCCTCAAGGTATGTGGAAATCAATTTTGAAATCGTTCTGTATTCCAGAATATCTTTCACAAAGGGATAACTTTTCGCCAGCATTTCCAGCACATCTGCCGCTGTGGAATAACCGTTCTTTGTCTTCTTGCCGGCCGGCATGCCCATCTTTTCGAACAGAATAACACCAAGCTGCTTAGGTGAGTTCACATTAAATTCTTCTCCCGCCGCCTCGTAAATCAGCGACAGCAATTTCCTTTCCCGTACCTTTAATTCATGGCAGACCGCTTCCCATCGTTTCTGATCAGTAGCAATACCCGCTTTTTCCATTTCTGCCAAAACAGCAGCAAGCGGGTTTTCTATCTTTTCGAAAAGCGATTGTACTCCATTCGATTTCATATGCTCCAATGATGTCGCATAAAGAGATAAAAGAAATCCGCAGATGCAGGCACTTTTTTCTTCTTCCGTATCCAAATGATCTGGAAACACAGGCGACGTTCCGAATAATTCTGCCATGTACGACAGTGGATAGGTCGTCCGTGTCGGTTCAAGTACATAGGACACAAGGGTCATGTCATAAAAAGGAATTCCTTCTGTAGGAAAGTCTGATTCATAAATAGATTTGCTGTCCTGTACAATGACGTGCTTCGCCGCAGCAAGAGCCATACATACATCTTCAAACCGTTCCGGCAGGGCTCTATAAACATGATTTCCATATCCTACCACCGCCAGATCGGCATGATAAAAAGGCGCCTTCCCTTCCATGTGAAGGACAAGAGACACTTCTTTGCCGGTAAAATCCGGATGCAAAGGAAATTCTTCCAGCTTTACAGCTGCCGCCTGTATTTCCTTTTTCTTAGATACAGCCAGTTCACGAAAACGGGGCAGCGTACTGTATCGATCGGCGATGCGTTCCAAACCTAAACGATGGAAAAACTCCATCATCTCTTCAAAATGAACCGGCTGCTTCATTTCTTCCAAAGTAGCTTCAAAAGGAACATCTGTCTTAATCGTTGCCAGACGGTATGACAGATATGCCAACTCTTTATTGGCCGCCAGCTTTTTGCCGACTGCGCCTTTTATTTCTCCTACATGTCCATAAAGATTGTCTAAAGTCTGATATTGGGACAACAGCTTGGCCGCCGTCTTTTCTCCCACGCCGGGGACACCGGGAATATTATCTGATGTATCTCCCATAAGCGCCTTCATATCAATAACCTGCCGAGGCGTGATTCCATATTTCTCCACAACTGCTTCCGGCGTCATCGCCGCCATTTGTGAAACGCCCCGCTGGGTAATATAAACAGTCGTATCTTTGGTGGCAAGCTGAAGAGCATCTCTATCCCCTGTTACGATGAAAACGGGAAGTTCCTTTTCGTAACGAGCCGCCAGCGTCCCCAGTATATCGTCGCCCTCATAGCCATCTACTTCATAAACGGCAGCGCCTAATGTACGAAGTGCTTCACGAATCAGCGCAAACTGGGGGACCAATTCCGGAGGTGCCGGTTTTCTCGTTGCTTTATACTCTTTATAAACTTCGGAACGAAAAGTCTGCTTGTTCTTATCAAAAGAAACAGCCATGTACTCAGGATCAAAATTTTTATAAATATCATAAAGCATATTTAAAAATCCCATGACGGCATTCGTTGGTATTCCATGATATGACAAAGGCGGAAGTCCAAAAAATGCTCGATATAGAAGGGAACTTCCATCAACAACTACAAGCTTCTTTTCCATGAGCACCTCCACAAACGATGATTATTGATTTGAGTTTTATTATATCATATCGTACTTCTCAAAAAATCCTTTTTCTACCGCACTTGCTCCTAAGTCTCTCTCTGATTATACTTAAGCAGACATGAGGAGGACTCTATGGCATTTACTCTCATCTGCCACGTATGCGGGCATAAACTGAAATTATTTGACAGCAGTATAAAAAAACGGAAAGGTATGATCCGTTGCCCCCATTGCAGCGCACGCATCTCCTATGATTTAGACAGCCGAAAAATACAAAAGTCAGGATTTTGGGCAGCGGAAGAACCGGCATTTAATTATCGAACAAAAAATAAGATGCTCAGCCAACTCGAACGGGATAAGAATCGTAAAAATCCCTCCGTGCCACAGGAACAGGAGCCCTTCGGAATGAATCCTTTCCAATCCCGCGCAAGTTTTGCCGAGTTTGATCTAAAAACCGGACAGATAAAGAAAGAATCAGCAAAATCATCTCTATCTGTTCCCATGGCAAGACATTCCTTTCCGCAGAGAATAAGGACCGCTTTGTATCGTAAAAAAGCGGTTCATTCAACTTCCCGAAAACTGATGCATCAGAAATCATTTCTCTCCTTTTCCTGGACTTCCATACTGTTTCAAAAAATCAAAAACTTTTTCCATTGATCACTTCAATTAAAAAATCCTGTAAAGAGACTGATTCTTCTCCCTTACAGGATTTTCTATTATTACAATGCCCCGCTGGCTATGGTAATCCCCACCACTTTTTCCGCGCCTGCCCGCATAAGTTCATGGGCAGCAGACTCCATCGTAGCGCCAGTGGTATATATGTCATCTGCAAGAAGAATTTTCTTCCCTTTAACAGATGTTCCTTTATTCACATGAAATACACCGCGCATATTTTTATAACGCTCCTCTTTTGTAAGAAGTGACTGCGTTTCTGTATTTCTCATTCGCACCATACCATGCGGGATGTATGTCTTTCCCGAAGTTTCCACCCATTTACGGAAAATCATATCCACCTGGTTATATCCGCGTTCACGAAAACGAGCTTTCGATAAAGGAATAGGAATGACAGTTTCATATTCTTTCAAACGCTCCCACCAGGGAAAAACCGTAAGCAGCGGAGGAAAAGCATGCTTCAACTCCACCCTGCCGTTATATTTCAGGCGGATCACACACTTACGAAGACCGCCGGTATAATTACAGAGCGTATAACAGCCACAAAGATACTTAGTCAAAGAAGAACTCAGCATACGGGGATTCCAAAATTGCCGTATACATTTTTCACACCATAAATTTTTCAACGAAGTATGATTCCCGCAGCCTGGACAGGTACTTGGATAAAACAGCTCTAAAATAGACTCGGCCAGTTTCATTTACAGCGCCTCATGATTTAAAAAAGGAAGAAATAAACTGTAACGATTCCCTGTATGCTGTATCGCCAACGCCCGACGCAACGCATCAGGCGCGGTTACCAGAATCGTGTTCTTCCGCGCGCGCGTCACCCCCGTATAGAGCAGATTACGCTGGAGCATATTATGCTGTGACGGGCGGAGAATGAAAATCACCGTCTCATATTCACTTCCCTGGCTTTTATGGACGGTTACCGCGTAAGCAAGCCGGAGATCAAACCGCTCCTCGCCTTCATATACTACTTCTTTATCAAAATAACGGACAAATACTTTTTGAGGCGTTGCCGCCCAGACGGTTCCCACATCGCCGTTGTAAATTCCTTTTTCATAATCATTTCTCGTTTGCATCACTTTATCACCAGGGAAAAATTTCATCCCATCCGGAACCTTTTCCCCGTGAATCATTTCTTGCAAAGATTCATTCAAATAGTCCACGCCGCACACACCGCGGTACATGGGGGAAAGCACCTGCAGCAGCATTTTATTCTCTTCATTCCCGTAATTAAGTTCTCTGCATAAATCCATGACAATCCGATACGCATCTTCATCATCGGCTGCATAGATAATACGAAACTCGCCCGCTTCATCAGGGACACACATTTCCCCTTTCCGGATAAGCGCCGCATTCTCTACAATGCCGCTGCCTTCTTCCTGACGAAATATACGCTTCAACCGCACTATGGGCACATATCCCCAACTCATCAAATCTTTTAAAGGCTCCCCCGCCCCCACAGGAGGGAGTTGATCTATATCCCCCACTAGAATGAGTCTTGCTCCATCTTTCAGCGCGCAGAGAAGATGGTAGAAAAGAGAAATATCCAGCATGGACGCTTCATCTACGATAATCAAATCTTCTTCCAACGGATTGGCTTCATTTCTTTCGAAGTATGTCCTGCCGGTTTCCCGCACGGATGCTTCCAGCGCTTTGTGAATAGTATCTGCATCACGCCCGCTTGATATCGCAAGACGTTTCGCTGCCCTTCCTGTAGGCGCCATTAGAGCAGGCTCCAGTCCATTTTGCTCTGCCGCCGTGATGATTACACGAATGAGTGTCGTCTTTCCTGTACCCGGTCCACCGGTAATCACCATCATTCCGGCTTTCATCGATTTTTCCACGGCATCTCTTTGTTCCTTCGCCAGACGGAAACCATTTTCCTTTTCAAACCGTTCAATTGCCAAATTTGCCGATCCCAGAGGCCCGGCTTCCATCAGATGATGCACGCGGTATGCCGATTCCGTCTCCGCTTCGTAAAGATAAGGAAGATAGAGATAGGTCTTTCCTTCATAAATGACGGAAGGAACAGTACCGAAATCCACTGCCTCCCTCCCTACGGTTTCTACAATTTCCGGTGACACCCGCAGCAGTTCGCTGGCTGCCGTATATACTTGATCAGATGGTCCGCAGACATGACCACCGCTTACCGCTTGTGAAAGAATATAAAAAATGCCGTGGACGATACGGTCGCTGTCTTCTGGAATGATTCCTTCTGATAAGGCAATACGGTCCACATTTTTAAAACCGAGCCCCGGTATTTCACTGACCATGCGATACGGATCTTCCCGCACCACTTTCATGACATCATCACCATAAAGCTGCTGCATAGGAAGCGCAAAGCGTTCTGAAATCCCAAGGGATTGAAGAAACATAATCACTTCCTGCATGGCGCTGATTCCTGAATAAGAATCTTTGATCCTCTCCAATGTTTTCTGCCCGATCCCCGGCACTTCAGAAAGAGCATCTATATTCCGCTCAAATATTTCAAGTGTCTTTTTACCAAAATGCTGTACAATCCGTTTCGCCATGGAAGGACCGATACCGCTGATCAGGCCGGAAGCAAGAAATTGTTCTACCTCATCGGCCGCTTCCGGTTTCATCCTCTCCAAAATGGAAGCCCTGAACTGCAAACCAAAACGGGGGTGCCTCAACCAGCCCCCTCGTACAACTACATTTTCCCCTACGTAGGGAATAACTATATTTCCCGTCACTGTCACGGAAGTGCCGCTTCCTTTTTCTTCGATTCGGAAAACGCAATAAGATTCATCTTTGCTTTTAAAGATAACCGCTTTTACAACGCCCCGCAGCTCTTCTGTCATTCCTTCTCTCCCTGCCTGAATTCTTTCCGTGCCATTTTTCCCGGCTCCGTCAGTAAATGATACCATCTAATGAAACGGAATAGGTTTGACATTTTCTGAAGCAAGGCCGACAGCTCTTCCACATTTTTCTCTTCCCCTTTGGCATCATAGACAGGAATATTTGCTTCTATTTTAGAGATGGCAGTCCGACGTGTCAGTTCTACACGCTCGTCAAAAAGATCGGCCATATTTCTGTCGATCTTTCGGATTTTTCCCCACAAGATCTCAAATTCCTTTTCGTCCATGATGCTCTCCATGAATTATAAATTCTTTTTGTGAAGTTCTTCAAGCATTTCCAGTACTTTCGTCTTGCAGTCCGCTAATGCCACTTCACTAACGACACCGCTTCTGCGAAGACGTACTTCCACTAGTCCGCTTTCTTTCCATTTCTTACCGATAGTTACACGGATTGGATATCCGATCAGATCCGCATCTTTAAACTTAATACCCGCCCTTTCATCTCTGTCATCCAATATGACTTCATCCCGACAGTCTTCCATTTCATCATACAAATGGCGGGCAGCATTCATCACGCCTTCATCTTTATTATTGGCGGGAACGATGACCACTTCATAGGGAGCAATAGCCACCGGCCAGATAATGCCGTCTTTATCATGATTCTGTTCGATAGAAGCGGCTACTGTACGGGTAATGCCGATACCATAACACCCCATGACCATAGGATGGGTTTTTCCGTCCCGGTCTAAATATGTACAGCCAAGCTTCTCACTGTACTTGGTTCCCAATTTAAATACCTGCCCTACCTCAATTCCTTTTTTCAATTCAATCATGCCGCCGCACTTCGGACAACAGTCTTCCGCGGTAATAAGGCGGATCGTTTCTACTCTCACATCCTCAAAATCACGTTTCGGATTCACATGGACATAGTGTTTGTCCACCGCATTTGCACCACAGCAGGCATCTTCCATTTCCATGACCGTTGTGTCTACGATGATTTCAAAGTTATCCGCTTTTTTTAAACCGATCGGACTGATATAGCCCGCAATGAGCCCGCAGCGTTTCAAATCTTCGTCAGACGCCAGCCCTACATTGACAGCATTAAAAAGATTTTGAAGACGGACTTCATTCACTTCATGATCACCGCGTACCAGAGCAAGCACCACTGTATCATCCAGTTTATAAACAACAGCTTTAACAGAACAGACAACAGGCGCATGAAGAAAATCACAGACCATCTGGATTGTATGCTGTCCGGGTGTTTCCACGATTTCTTTCGCTTTGTCATTATGAACTGAAGAAGAAAGTGCTTTCGGTTCCACTGCTTCTATATTGGCCGCAAAATCACAATCTTTGCAGTAAACGATATCTGCTTCCCCTGAATCGGCAATGACTTCAAATTCATGAGAGCCGCTTCCGCCGATAGCGCCGGAATCCGCCACAACAGGGCGAAAATGAAGTCCGCAGCGGGTAAAAATTCTTGTATACGCATCATACATCAAATGATACTGCCTATCTAAACCTTCTTCGTCCATATCAAAGGTATAAGCGTCTTTCATAATGAATTCACGGCTTCTCATCAACCCAAAGCGGGGACGCTTTTCATCGCGGTATTTATTCTGAATCTGGTACAAAGAAACCGGAAGCTGCTTATAAGAAGAAGTATCCATCTTTGCCAGCACCGTAACCAGTTCTTCGTGGGTAGGGCCAAGACAGTATTCATGTCCATGGCGGTCATTCAATTTAAACATTTCTTCGCCATATACATCCCAACGCTCCGACTGCTTCCAGATTTCAGCGGGCTGGGTAATCGGCATGAGAATTTCCTGGCTCCCGATCGCATTCATTTCTTCCCGGACAATGTCTTCCACTTTGCGGACAGAACGGAGCGCCAGAGGCAGGAATGCATAAAGCCCATTTGACACTTTACGCATCATTCCCGCCTTCAACATATACTGATGACTGACTACCACCGCATCGGAAGGAATCTCCCTCAATGTAGGACTATACAGTTTAGATGCTAACATACTCATTCTCCTTCATTTTCATACTTTTCAATTTCTTCCATAAGCGCGTCAATCAATTCCGTCTCGGGCACACTCCTGATGACTTTCCCCTTGCGAAAGAGCAGTCCCGCCCCCTTGCCTCCGGCAATTCCAAAATCTGCCTCTCTTGCTTCTCCAGGGCCATTGACCGCACACCCCATGACTGCCACACGGACAGACTTTTTAAATTTCTCAAGCCGCTTTTCCACTTCCTGTGCCATTTCAATAAGGTTCACCTGTGTACGTCCGCAGGTGGGGCAGGAAACAAGAACCGGCCCATACTGCTGAAGTCCCACGGAACTTAGTATTTCCTTGGCTGCCTTCACTTCTTTCACGGGATCATCGGTCAGTGATACTCTTATTGTATCACCGATTCCGTCTAAAAGCAGTGCGCCGATTCCCACTGCAGACTTGATTGTCCCGCGATAAAGCGTCCCCGCTTCTGTAACGCCTAAGTGAAGAGGATAGTCCACTTTATCATGAAGCATACGGTTTGCCTTTACCATCATCGGCACGTCCGTGGATTTTACAGAAATAACGATATTATGGAAATTTTCATTCTCTAATATCCGTACATGTTCAAGTGCACCCGCCACCATGCCTTCTGCCGTAGGATGTCCGCCATACTCCTCTAAAATATATTCAGGAAGAGACCCTGCATTGATACCGATGCGGATAGGAATATTTTTTTCTTTGGCCATCGTCACTACTTTAATGACATTCTCTCTTTTCCCTATATTTCCCGGATTGATCCGGAGCGCATCAATACCTGACTCCATAGCAGTCAGAGCCAGACGATAATCGAAATGGATATCCGCCACCAGAGGTACTTTTACTTTTGCCCGAAGGACGCCCAAAGCTTCCGCCGCTTTTTTATCGGGAACGGCAAGACGGACAATATCAGCCCCCGCTTCGTCAAGAGCATTGATTTGCGCCGCCGCATATTCTGTATCTGCCGGGCTGAAAGTACTCATCGACTGTATGGCAATTGGCGCACTTCCGCCGATAAGCACATCACCCACTTTTATCTGTCTTGTCACCCTTGTCACCTATTTCATCAAAGACATTACATCATTACACATGGCGAAAAGAAATATAAATCCAATAATAATTATCCCAACCGCCTGTATATAGTACAAGGCCCTCTCAGGAAGCTCTTTCCCGGAAATACCTTCTATCAGCGTAAGAATCAAAAGTCCCCCGTCAAGAAGCGGAATCGGCAGCAAATTCAAAAAGCCCAGATTCAAACTCAGAAGCGCGATAAATGCAAAGAGCGCCGTCATTCCTGAATCCGCCACGGTTCCTGCCATGCGGGCCACACCGATGGGCCCTGCCACACCGGCTTCTGCCCCGGCAAGTATATCCGCCAGCCCGGCAACCATTATCTTTAATATATAGACACACCTTTCTGCCCCAAGAGAAATTGCACGATCTAAAGAAACATCTTCTTTTTCTACAGAAGGAGTGATTCCCATAATTGCGCGCCCCTCTCCATTGTCCTTTGGAATAACAGTGACCGTTTTTTTCACGCCTTCAGAGTCTATGACGACAGAAAGAACCCGTCCCGCTTTATCGGATACAATCCTGCCGATATCTTCCCATCTTTCTACCTTTTCTCCATTGATGGAAATAATTTTATCACCTGCCTTAATTCCCGCACTGGCAGCGGAACTTTCTTCCAGTACAGAACCTGCCACGGGTATATCCTTAAAGGTGTGAATTCCATTGACAGAAAAAATTGTTGTAAAAATAAAAAAAGCAAGCAATATATTAAACAGCGCGCCCCCAGCAATGACAAGAAGTTTTGCCCATGTCGGTCTTTGTCGAAATGCACGGGGATCATCCAAGTCGTCGCGATTCATTCCTGCAATTTTATTATATCCGCCAAGAGGAATGGCTCGAAGAGAGTACAATGTTTCTCCTTTTCGGAAAGACACTATTTTCGGTCCAAACCCGACAGCAAATTCATCCACTTTCATTCCTGTCAGCTTCGCCATAAAGAAATGACCGCCTTCATGAACGATCACGATGATAGCAAAAACAATAACGGGAGCTATTATAGCATTTAACATAAAATTCCTCTGTTTATAATTTTTTTTGCAAAGCGCCGCGCTTCTTTATCCGCTTCCAATACATCAGAAAGCGAATGGATATGACGGCTCGTCCATTGGGTAAGCGTTTCTTCCACGACGTCAAAAATGGAAAGGAAAGATAACTGCCCTTTAATAAAAGATGCAATCGCTTCTTCATTGGCCGCATTGAATGCAGTCGTTGCATTTCCTCCCCGTTTTCCCGCCTCAAAAGCAAGACGGAGAGAACGGAACACTTCCACATCAGGCTGCTCCGTAATAATTGATCCTACTTGCTTCCAATCCACAAATTCATGGGAAGGTGACGGCAGGCGATGAGGATAAGTAAGCGCAAACTGTATGGGGAGACGCATATCAGGATTCCCTATTTGTGCAATAACAGAACCGTCTTCATACTCTACCATGGAATGAATTAAGCTCTGCGGCTGGACAAGCACTTCAATATGGTCATAATCCACATCAAAGAGCCACCGCGCTTCAATGACTTCCAATCCTTTATTAAACATGGTTGCCGAATCGAGTGTTACTTTTCGTCCCATATTCCATGTAGGATGCTTCATGGCATCCTCCAACGTGACTTGTGCTAACTGTTCCCTTGTATATCCTCGGAACGGTCCGCCCGATGCGGTAAGCAGTATCTTATGAACTGCTTTTTTATCCTGTCCCAGCATTGATTGGAAGATAGCACTGTGTTCACTGTCTACAGGACGGATAAGGATTCCCTTTTCTTTGGCTGCCCTCATGACAAGCTCCCCGCCGGTCACAAGAGTTTCTTTATTTGCGAGGGCGATTTCTTTTCCTGCCGCTATGGCATCTAAAGTCGGCTTCAAGCCATCAATGCCGACCACGGAAACAAGGACAAGATCCACTTGATTCCCACAGGCAGCCGTCGATAACGCTCCTTCCCCGACAAGCACCTCCGCCGAGCCCCTGTAAAGGTCTTTAAACCTTTTTCCTGCTTCTTCATCCGTCACGACAATCGTATGGGGATGAAATTCTTCTGCCTGTGCAAAAAGAGCGTCAATATTTCTTTTGGCGGAAATAACGGACACATGAAAAAGCCGGGGATATATCCGTACTATGTCAAGCGTCTGTGTACCTATGGAACCTGTACTTCCAAGTATCGCTATTTCTTTCATCTATACACCATACCTGATCAGACTTAAGAATAAAAGTACTGCCGGCGCCACAAAGAGCAGACTGTCAAAACGATCCATCATGCCGCCGTGACCGGGCAAAATATTTCCTGAATCTTTCACATCGCAGGCCCGTTTAAGGTAAGACTCAAACAAATCACCCATAGGCGCCATAACGGCTACAATCACACCCATCAAAAATCCAATCAGAATGGAAAAGTCCACAGCTGCCGATAGAATCAGACAAAGAATAATCGTTCCGGCCATACCGCCGAATAGTCCCTCCATCGTTTTATTCGGGCTGATATGAGGCGCCATCCTATGCTTTCCAAACCTTTTCCCTGCAAAGTACGCGAAAGAATCACTCGCCCATGTGCCAATGAGAGCAAACGAAATCAGGAATGCCCCCGATGTCACGGTAATACTCCCCATTCCGAGAAGTTCATTCCCTCCACGAAGAAATGCCAATGAACCGAACCCGATCCCCAGATAAATAACGCCAAAAACGGTATAGATAAGCCCATGCATCTGTTCTTTTTTCAGTACCATCACAAGAAATAAAAGCAGGATAAAAGACGCAACAATGGCAGAAAAGAATATGCGGATTGAATAAAAGCCTGCTGCTCCTACGATAATTGCCAAGGCTGCTACCGCAGGTATACGATATACACGAATATTCACATTACTCAACATATTTTTAAATTCAAACAAACTTAAAACCGATACAGCAAAAACAGCTGATGTCAAAAACCATCCGCCAAGAGCCACAAGGCCTAAAACCGCAATAATTCCAACCACAGCTGTAATGACACGGATCTTCATCGGGAAGCCTCCGTCAAACCGCCAAAACGACGATCTCTTCCTGTGAACCAGAAAACAGCCTTTTCCAACTCTTCACTTGAAAAATCAGGCCATAAAACAGGTGTGAAATACAATTCGCTATACGAAACCTGCCATAAAAGGAAATTCGATATCCGCGATTCACCGCCCGTACGTATAAGCAGATCCACATCTGATGATGCCGAAGGATAGAGGTGGTTCGTGATGGTTTCTTCTGTAACAGAATCTGCTTCCATCCTGCCTTCTGCAACTTTTTGGCTGATATCCCTCACTGCGTTAACCAGTTCCATTCGGCCGCCATAGTTAATGGCCACATTCAGGATAAGCCCGTCATTATTTGCAGTATCCTTTTCACACACCTTGATTTCCTCTTGAAGCGATGACGGCAATTCCATTGTATCGCCGATAATATGAACCTGCACATTATCGGCAACCAGTTCGCGAAGCTGCCCGATCAGGTAATTCTTAAAAAGATGCATAAGAAAATTCACTTCAAAAGCAGGGCGTTTCCAATTTTCTGTAGAAAAAGCATATATTGTCAGACACCGGATACCCATATGACCGGCGGCGCGAACTATATTTTTTACATTTGCCGCGCCGACCTGATGCCCATAGGTTCGTTCTCTTCCCCGCTGCTGCGCCCACCGCCCATTTCCATCAAGGATGATTGCCACATGACGGGGAAACTTCTTATCAGACACACCCATTCTCCTTACTCGTCAATCTCTTTAGTACCGCTTCCACTTCATCACTGTACTTCATCTGAGGCATAATGACCGCCTCTTTACCACACCGTACCAGGTATTTTCTCACTTTATGCAAATCATAACGGCGCCCGCGGGTTTCAGAAATATGCCATGAAGGATATTCCTCTGAAATCTGCTTTGCCAGGTTTTCATCAAACCGCATACCTGCATAAATAGTTCTTCCCATCATACAGACAGTATTTCCTTAACTTTTTTATCGGTAACCGCTTCCAGATCTTTGATTTTCTGATCAGTCAGTTTCTGAATCTTGTCCTCTATGTCTTTAATGACATCTTTGGAAATATCGCTGTTCTTTTCTTCCTTTTTCAGAAATACGTTTCCATCTCTGCGGATATTGCGGATAGCCACTTTCGCTTCTTCCGCTTTTTTATTAACCACTTTGACCAGGTCTTTTCTGCGCTGTTCCGTGAGCTGGGGAATCGCCATGCGGATCAGATTACCGTCATTCATAGGTACCAGTCCCAAATCAGACATATTGATTGCTTTTTCGATATCTTTTAAAATTCCTTTATCCCAAGGCTGCACGACAAGCATTCTTGCTTCCGGTACGGTAACAGATGCCACCTGTGTAACCGGCGTCTTGGATCCATAGTAATCTACAAACACACGATCCAAAAGACTCGGGCTTGCCTGGCCCGTTCTGATTGATGTGAATTCATTTCTTAATGCTTGGATGGATTTATCCATCTTTTCAGAAAGATGCTTTAATTCGTCTTCGTACATTTTATTTCTCCTCTATCAATGTGCCCAGGTTTTCACCTTCACAGGCTTTGACAATATTTCCCGGAACGTCGATATTAAAAACCATGATCGGGATTTTATTATTCATGCAGAGTGTAATTGCGGTATTGTCCATGACCTCCAGCTTTTTCTGCAAAACATCATTATAAGACAGATGGGTAAACATCTTTGCTTCCGGATGGAATTTAGGATCTGCATCATAAACCCCATTTGTCTGTTTTTTTGCCATCAGCATAACATCCGCTTCAATTTCCGCGGAACGGAGAGCAGCGGTCGTATCAGTAGTAAAATAGGGATTCCCTGTACCAGCACCAAAAATAACGACTCTTCCTTTTTCCAGGTGTCGGATCGCTCTGCGGCGGATATAAGGTTCTGCAATCTGCTGCATTTCGATAGCCGTCTGCACCCTTGTGGTAACGCCCATTTTTTCGAGGGCATCCTGGAGTGCCACAGAGTTGATGACAGTGGCAAGCATGCCCATGTAATCGGCAGATGCCCTATCCATACCGCCGGCACTTCCTTTAAGGCCTCTCCAGATATTTCCGCCGCCAACAACAACGGCGATTTCAATTCCGGAATCACTGGCTTCTTTAATTTCTCCCGCAAGCCGATACACAACTTCCGGATCAATACCAAACCCCTTATCATTAGCCAATGCTTCACCACTGAGCTTCAGCATGATTCTTTTGTACTTTTTCTTTTCCGTTTCCATCCCACACCTCCAGATTAACCATAATTCCTCTATATTATAAAGTATTCCCCTGCTTATGAAAATAAGAGAACACAAAAAAGTGTTCTCTTACCGTTAGAAACTACTGATTAATCTGTTTTGCAACTTCTTCTGCCAAGTTATCCTGCTTCTTTTCAATACCTTCACCAAGCTGGAAACGACTGAAACGAATAACTTCTGCACTTTTAGACTGGAGCAGTTTGGCAACGGACAAATCTCCGTCCTTAATGAATGGCTGATCAACGAGGCACACTTCCTTATAATACTTATTGACGCGGCCTGTAACCATTTTTTCAACAACATTTTCCGGCTTACCTTCATTGCGGGCCTGTTCACGGAGAACTTCCTTTTCATGTTCCAATTCTTCTTTGGAAACCTGTGAACGTTCCAGATAAGACGGATTAGCAGCAGCTACCTGCATGGCGATATCTTTCCCCAGTTCAGCATCGCCGCCCTTAATCTCCACAAGAACACCGATTTTCCCGCCGCCATGAATATAGCTGTATACCTGGCCTTCAGTACTTTCATATCGGGTGAACCGACGAATGGAAATATTTTCTCCAATATTAGCAATAGCTTCTGTGACTACATCTTTAACAGTCTTACCTCCCATAGCGGAATCAAGCAGAACTGCTACATCCGCCGGATTTACGGAAGCAATCTGTGCCGCAATAGATTTTGCCAAAGCCTGGAAATTCTCATTGTGTCCGACAAAGTCAGTTTCACAATTCACTTCCGTGATAACACCAATTTTACCGTTTTCTGATATATAAGAAACAACAGCACCTTCTGCTGCAATACGGGATGCTTTCTTCGCCGCCTGGGAGAGTCCCTTTTCACGAAGAATATCTATCGCCTTTGCCATGTCCCCATCTGCTTCCACGAGGGCTTTTTTACAGTCCATCATGCCGGCTCCGGTACTGTTGCGCAATTCCTTTACCATACTTGCACTAATCATTCTATGACCTCCATTACATAACCAAGGTATTTGTCTGTATTAAAGATTTTATTCTTCAGCAGCTTCTTCAGAAACCTCTTCAGCTTCTTCAGACGCAGCAGTTGTTTCAACTTCTTCCTGCTGTCCCTGGCGACCTTCCAGAATAGCGTCAGCCATCTTGCTCGCCAGCAGTCTTACAGCACGGATAGCATCGTCATTTGCAGGAATCGGGAAATCGACCACATCCGGATCACAATTGGTATCAACAGTAGCCACAACCGGAATGTGAAGCTTATGCGCTTCCGCTACTGCGATTTCTTCCTTTTTCGAGTCAATCACAAAAATAGCTCCCGGAATCTTCTTCATATCTTTAATCCCGCCAAGATTCTTCTGAAGTTTCTCCAATTCGCGCTGCATCAGGATGACTTCTTTCTTCGGATACTGTTCGGTAGTTCCGTCTTCAAACATTTTTTCCAATTCCTTCAGGCGGGCTACGCGAGCCTGGATAGTACGAAAGTTGGTAAGCATGCCGCCGAGCCAACGTTCATTTACATAAAACATATTGCAACGCTGGGCTTCTTCTCTGACAGAATTTTGAGCCTGTTTCTTTGTTCCGACAAACAGGATCGGTGCTCCTGTTGCTGCCACTTCACGGATAAAAGCATAAGCTTCTTCTACTTTTTTCACTGTCTTCTGCAGGTCAATGATATAAATACCATTACGTTCGGTGAAGATGTACCTTGCCATCTTCGGATTCCAGCGACGGGTCTGATGCCCGAAATGAACGCCTGCTTCAAGCAACTGTTTCATGGATACAACTGACATAATAATAACCTCCTGTTAATAACCTCTGCCTGCTTCTTCTCTTACAGCCACCAAATCCGGCACAGATGTAAAATCCGCAGACATGTGTACTCATGCTTTTCTATTCTATCAAAAAGGTTTCTATATCGCAAGATAATTTTTCTGCAAGATGTCCGATTTGCTATTGCTATTCAGCTCATTCTCCTTTTTTCTTTGGCTTGAACACCTTGTACATGATATCATAAAATAAATATAAAGAAAGGATTTCTTCTCCATGGTATCTTCTGAATCAAAGAAGGGGAAAAAACTTCACATAGAGTTTCTCCGCTTCTTTTGCATATGGCTTGTTATGTTCACCCACACCTCTACGGCAGGCTTTTCCCTCTATCTGCTGAGACCTGAATCATTTTTCTTTCCTTTTTACATTGCTGTTCCCTTTTGGGTAAAAACGGCAGTTCCCATTTTCTTTATGATCTCAGGAGCGCTCCTTCTCAAAAAGGAAGAACCGATCTCTGTCATCTTTAAGAAACGAATATGGCGATTTGCACAAATCATTTTTATCTTCTCCCTTATTAATTATCTTTATTTTTACCACGGACTTAATTTATCATTCTTTGGACACCTCTCTAAATTTTTTACGTTGATGTATTCGTCAAATATGGCCACAGCGTACTATTTTCTTTATATTTATATTGGATTTCTCCTTATGCTCCCACTCTGGAGGATACTCGTCCGCCATATGACAAATCAGCTTTTCTTATACTTAATTGCCCTTAATTTATTTTTTGTCGGTTTCATTCCTGTTTTCTCCTTTTTAATTTTTAAAGGAACCGCAGATATCAACTGGTTCATAAATCCTATTCTTGCTGTCAGTGAGCCAAGCTTCTACTTCATTTTAGGCTATTGGATTGAAAACGTCCTTCCTATTCATTGGCTGACAAAAAGAAATTTACTCTATCTCGGCATGGCGGCCATTGCAGGCACAATGATTGCGTCCATCATGACTTGTTACCACGGTGTCGTGGCAGGAGGCCTCACAGAAGCCATTTCCGAACGTTTCTACGATTCTTTCCTCTTTCTGAATACCGCTTTCATTTTCTGTGCTTCCCGCTTATGGTTTATTACCCATAATATTTCAGAAAGGTGGCAAAAAATTCTCCTATTTCTTGGAAGCATGTCTTTTGGCGTCATGCTTTTTGAAGAGATTACCCGCAACATAACACGTTTTTTCTTCAATCGTATCCTTCTTACATACATTCCCCGATTCCCATTTTTTGATGCCGTCATTTGGATTTGTTCCGCCTTCATCTTAGGATTGCTTTTGACTTATCTCATTAAGAAAATCCCTTACTTCACCCATTTGATTTAAGAGCAATTAAAAATAACCTGCTGCAGAAAAGTGCAGTCAGGTTATTTTTAATTGAATCAGATTCTTTTTGAGATACATCCATTCCTCAGTTGGATAAATTCTCCGGTATGTTCCTCCCGCCCCGCTTCCTCTGCCAGTTTCATCGTCCGTTCATGACAGGTAAAAAGAAATATCTGTTGTTCTTTTCCCAACTCCATGAGGAAGCGAAGTGTTTCTTTCTGCCGTTCTTCATCAAAACGGACAAAAATATCATCCAGTACGATAGGAAGCGTTTCCATCTGTTCTCCAAAAGAAAGTGCCATCGCCAGACGGATTGCCAAGTATACTTGGTCACCCGTACCGGAAGACCAGACCTTTGATTCCTTTTTACGGTAGAACTCATCTATAATACTCACATCTTTTCCATCATCATTAACAATGAGAGAATACTTTCCCTTTGTCATCCGCCCAAGGAAACGATTTGCCATTTTTATAATCTTCGGCTGTTTCCCGGAATCATACCGTTTCTGTGTCTTTTCCATAAGTGACCGTATAAAGAGAGCTGTCAGCCAATCTTCCATAGTTTGACCGATTTCCGTTTCTAATTCTTTCTTTTTCTGGAGTGTTTTGGTAATCGTATCGTCCCCGGCAAGACGGAATATTTCATTTTCGGCTGCCCCCTGCTGTCTTTGCAAATCGCCCAGTTCCTGCTCTTCTTTTGCTATCTTTTCCGTGAGTTTTTGATGTTCTGCCATCCATTCATCATACCGTCCGCTCTCCAAGGTGGCCCACAAATGATTAAACTCTTCTTCACCGCCGGCATAAAGACGGATATCATGCCGCACGTTTTCCCAGTCTTTTAAAAGCCTGTCATGATTTTCATGTGCATTTACCTTTTCCGCAAAATCTTCCGCATTTACTGCATTCACAAGGCAGAATAAAGCATTCATTTCCCGCTCGCACGACGCCCATTCCGATTTGAGCTTATTCATTTCCCGCTCATATTCATCATGCTGGCGGTTCTTTTCTGAAATGGACCGCCACTCCAAATTGCGCTTCTTATTTTCTTCATAAATATAAGCGATGCTTTCCGGTGTAATGGGACATGACATTCCTGCAGCCCGAATGATGGATCCTGCACGTTTTGCAAAGCCCGCCAGTTTTTCCTGTGCCCCGTCAATACGAACATCAATAATCTTTCCCCGGCCTTCTTCTGCATAAATCTTATTCCACTGTTCTTGTAATTCTGATACCTTTTCAGGAAGCACCTTAGGCAGTTTATTTGCTTCAAGCCACTTATACCATTCATCCAGGACGGCCGCCTGCGCTTCTTTTAGCAGCTTCCCCTCTTCTGCCCAGTCTTTATGCGCAGACTGCTGTTTTTTCACTGTTTCCCGCTTCCATGCAAAAGCCTGCTGTTTTGCCTGCATTCCATAAAAATCACTTCTTTTCGCCTGGAGCATATTATGGAATGCAGGCAGATCTTTTTTATCTTCCGGCACATGGTCAGGAAAACGGCTTGCTACTTCATGCCATTCTTTCTTTATCTCATCAATCTGCGCTTCAAGTTCTCTGATTTGATTTTCTTTTCTGCGGAAAACATGATTGTTAATAGCAAAACACGCCGCCGCCAGTACCGACGCCCCCACAGCACCATAAAGCACCGTATACCCCATAAGAGACATGTAAAACATAATAACAAAAACTACAGCTGCGATAAGAGCAGTTGCTCCCAGCCAAAACCAGAAAGTATAACGGGTATCTTTCTGCGCAGAAAGAGCATCCGTTTTTTCCGTTAAAGCGGCTTCTTCGTTAAGCAGTGCTTCAATTTTTGATGCATCTGCCTCATATTTTCGCCAGGCTTCTTCACTGGAAAGAAGTGTTCCGCCTTGGATCATTTCTTCTTCCAGCATTTCCACTTCAGGCTCACGCTGCTGCCAGAAATGAAGCTCGTTGTTCCTTACACCTGCACTTTGTGCCAGATCCCGCCCCTGCTTCCAATCCACATCAGCACAAGCATCTTTTAAGCTGAGCGCTCTGTCCCACAACGGCAGGGCATATCCCAGATTGACAAAAGATCGTGCCCAATCTGCCTTGGTTCTTTTTAATTCTTCTTCTTCAGCTGCAATCTGTTTCCACTGCCCCAAATCTACATAAAGACCTTCCAGTTCCTGTTCCATTCCTGTCCACGGAATAATTTCCTCTTTCGCCCTGGGCCGGTATTCGTCAATCTTTGGCTGAAGTACCTCCTGCTGTTCACGGATAAGTTTCATCCGGCTGACCAAATGCCCCCACTGTTCTTTTCCATTGGAAGGAAATAATTTAACCTGTTCACTGAGCTGCAGCTGACGTTTAATTTCCCTTGCCCGTTTATAATACTCCCACGCGCCGAGACGTTTTTCCAGCTGCTTATCCATTTCCTGATCTGCAGCCAGAGAAATTTTCATCTTGTCTATTTCTTTTTTCAACAGAGCCTGCTTCTTCTGGAGTATAGAAAAATCTTTTTCCTGTCCGGACAGGTGTTCCAACGCCTCCTGTACCTCAGCAAGAGTCATCAGCAGCTGATTAATCCTCCGTTTCCCCTGGGAAGAAGAGACAAGAAGTTTTTCCATTTCTTCGTCCGCCTGTTTCATGGCACCGGAAACAAGATCTCCTCCCTGAAGCATAAAAAAGCGGCTTCGGACAGAATCATCTGCCAAGAAAGACGTTCCTTGCAAATCCTCCAATCCGACAGCAAAAATCTTTTCATAAATCCCGCGATTCAATCCATGCCACCAGAGAGAAGATAATTCATCATTAAATTCTTCACCTTTATCATTAACGGCCCATTTGTTTTTTCCATCACGATAAATGCGATATGCAGATCCATCCGCACGGAGAAATCCCATATTTCCTTTTTTCCCCTGCCATTTGCCCCGCTCATAGCCGAACATCATATCACGGATAAACCGGAGAAGCGTCGTCTTCCCGCTTTCATTTTCACCCATGATTACATTCAGGCACCCGGCCGCAGGTTTCCAAGATTCATTCTGATAAATGCCATACTGTTCCAGTTCTAAATCAGTAATCTTCATCCTTCATCCTCCGCCAGCATTTCGGCGCCTTTTATCTCCGCTTTTTCAAAGGCACGGATAATCATGTCATCCGACACCATATTCATCAATCTGCTAAACTTGGCCATTTCCGGACGGTCTGCTATCTCCTTCTTCAGAACTGCCAGTCTTTTTTCGCTGGAAAGCCCGTTAATTTCATCAAAGGTCCGGAGGTAACTTCCCATGACATCGGGAATCTTCCTCCGTTCTTCCAAATTCAGAAAAGGTTTTGTTTCGTCTTGAATCTCAGCAAAATAACAAAAAATGTGATGAAATTTTTCTTTATCATTAAGCAGCTGAAGAATATACGTCTGCCCCTCAGGCGTAGAAACCGCTTTTTGCAATACCCCTTGCCCACGCAAAATAAGGCGGACGATGTTAGGCTTTCCCGTTTTTTCACGAAGTGTGGCCCGCTGTTTTACAACTTCCCTGACCAATTCCTCAGGATTTTGGAAAGAACTGATATCCACTTCCATATCCATCCAACGGATTGCATCAGTAACAATAAACTTCAAAGTTACCGTTCCATAAGCACCTACATCTACGAGATAACAACCTTTTTCGCCGGATTCTGAACGATCCAGGCCTTGCGTATTCCCCGGATAAACCATGTATGGCCGCATAGATGGTGTTTTTCTCGCGTGCACGTGCCCAAGAGCCCAGTAGTCCATCTTTGTATTTCTTAAATCATCCACCGTACAGGGAGCATAAGGACTTCCTGCCACGCCCAGTTCCGTATGGAGCATGCCGATAGAAAAGATATCTTCGTCTTTCTTTCTGAATCGAAGTGCCAGATTTTCTCTCATATGACGGTTTTTATAACTGATACCATAAACCATAGCTGCCGTCTCGCCACCCACCAATAACGGTACTGATTCCACTTTGTCAGAAGAAAACACATAAACGGAAGGCGGCAGCGGCACATCTGCCCGCCACGCCTCATCAGGATCATGATTTCCATGAATAATAAATACCTGCACCCCCGCCTGCGCCGCACGATACAGCTCTCTGGCAAAAGCCATCTGTGCTGCCAGACTGTGATGATCACTGTTATAAACGTCACCTGAAATCAGAATGGCATCAGCACGATACGTCAACGCCGCAGTGACTACATTTTCAAAAGCCTTAAAAGTCGCTTTATGTATAGCTTCTGTCCAAGGACCCGTATCTCCCGAATATAATCCGCCGAACGGTTCGCCTAAATGAAGATCCGCACAATGGATAAAAGAAAAATGTTTCCCCATAGATCCTCCTAATTACGATATATTTTATATTTTATCACAATTTTCATAATCCTCACCTTTTCAGTCTGTTTTAGAAATATTGATAGATTGTTGTCTGAAACCGGATTTTATCACCAAGTAAAAAATGCGGCCGCAGAGATATCCCTCCGCTGCCACACTCCCTATAAATTACATTTCGTTATAAATTTCCGCCACCGCATCATATTCTTCATCTGTCGGAGGTACATATTCCGCCTCGCCATTTTTATCAGTGTCAACTCGTGCCAGGATAATTTCCGGCTCCTCTACATTCTCCCCGTCTTCCGGAATAGAAACCAAAACAGCAAATTCTTTCCCTGCAAAAGGAATAACCACGTCCTGGACGTAATCTCTTTCTATACCACCGGGGTCTGACACAGAAATAATGATCGGTTCTTTCTGCTCTGCCATCATATTATCCTCTGTTCTTAAAAGACAAATGCTGCAGGTATCCTTCCAAGATAACCACTGCTGCCATTTTATCAATTACTTTTTTTCGTTTTTTTCGGCTGACATCCGCTTCAATCAGCTGCCTCTGCGCCATAACGGTAGTCAGTCTTTCATCCCAGAAATGATAAGGAATATCCGGAAATGCTGCAGCAAGAGCTTCTGCAAATTTTTCCGTCTGCTCAGCACGCATCCCCTTTGTTCCGTTCATATTCAAAGGCATTCCGATAACAAACTCTTCCACATTGTATTCATCCGCCAGATGGCGCAGCCGGGCAAAATCCTTTTCCCGCGTCGTATGGCGGATTGTCTCCACACCTTGTGCGGTCCACCCGAATAAATCACTGACTGCCACGCCAATTGTCTGTGAGCCTACATCCAAGCTCATAATACGCATATCAAAGCCCCTTATGGGTTACATAGAAACGAACCAGTTCTTCCACCAACTCATCCCGTTCTATGGATGAAACAAGCTTACGTGCATCATGCTTGCTCGTGATATATGTAGGTTCTCCGGATACAAGATAGCCTACCAACTGGACTGTCGGATTATGCCCAGCTTCTTTCAATGCAGTATACACCGCATTTAAAACCATAGCCGCTTGGGTATTCCCTCCTTCTTCCACCTCACGTTTTACTAAAATTGTTTCGCCTGAGACCGGCATCGCAATCGCCTCCTTCATTAAAGCTGTGACTCAATGATTCGAACGCCTTCATCAATGGCATTCTGCAATTCAGAAATATTTTTACCTCCGGCTTGGGCAACAGCAGGTTTTCCTCCGCCGCCTCCACCACATATTTTTGCCGCGGCGGATACCACTTTTCCCATATGAATCCCTGTTTTCACGGCCTCTTCAGAGGCCATTCCCACAAGATTTACTTTTTCTCCGGCTGCTGCGCCGAGAATAAACGCACCTCTCGGAAATTTTCCTTTTACAATATCAGCCGCTTTTCGAAGTTCATCCATATTTGCCGCCGGTACGATGGCCCCGAAGAAAGAAATACCGTTCTTTTCTCTTACATTCTTCAGCAGATTCCCTAAGGCATCCTTTGTCTGCTGATTTTTAAACCTCTCAATTTCCCGTTCCGCCTCTTTCAGGGCTGCAAGATTCTTTTCAATCTTTCCCGGAATTTCTTCCACTTTCACCTTTAAAAGTGCAGCAGATTCCCTGAGCAGCTTACGATCTGCCAGCATAGATTCATAAGCGGCCTTACCGGTTATCGCTTCAATTCTACGGATGCCTGATCCGATACCGCTTTCGCTTATGATGCGGAAGCAGCCGATTTCCCCTGTATTAAATACATGAGAACCGCCGCATAGTTCCGTGCTGAAATCAGGCACACGGACAACACGTACAATATCACCGTATTTTTCACCGAAAAGAGCTATGGCTCCCATTTCTTTTGCTTTAGCAATCGGCATTTCATCAATATCCAATGTGGTAGATTTCCAAATCTGTTCGTTCACAATCCGTTCCACCTCGGCTATCTGCTTATCGGTAACTGCTTCCGGCCAGGTAAAATCGAAACGTAACTTTTCCGGAAGCACAAGCGAGCCGGCCTGATTAACCTGGCTGCCCAGAACCCTGCGGAGAGCCGCCTGCAGCAGGTGGGTGCCTGTATGGTTGCGGGCAATATCTTCCCTCCGCTCCCGATCTACCACGGTTTTTACCGTTTCGCCGGTTGAAATAACGCCTTCCGTTACCGTTCCGATGCAATATACAATACCGTCAGGTAATTTCTTCGTATCTTCTATGGAAATAATGCCGCTATTTCCTTCCAATACACCGCTATCTCCAATCTGTCCGCCGCCTTCCGCATGAAAAGGATTATTTTTCAAAATAACCGTAATATTTTCACCATCAGCAGCTGACTGTACGGCCTGTCCGTCCTTTCCCAAAAGGAGAATTTCCGTATCTCCGTCCGTATCTTCCGTAGTCATGGACTCCGACTTAAGTTTCGTCGTATCGGGAGTCGCAACACGGGCAGAAACCTTTGTACGAGCCGCTCTTGCGCGTTCCTTCTGCTCCGCCATAGCTGCGGCAAAGCCGTCTTTATCGATTTCAATTCCTTGTTCTTTAGCAATTTCTTCCGTCAGCTCCCAGGGAAATCCATATGTATCATACAGTTTGAAGACTCGATCGCCTGTAAGAATACGCCGTTGCTTTTTCAGCGTTTCTTCAAGCATTTCAGCAAGGAGATCCATCCCCGCATTGAGAGTTGCGTGAAAACGGTTTTCTTCCACACCAGCCACTTTCTTTATAAATGCCTGCTTTTCCATCAATTCCGGATATGCGGGTTTCATCATTTTTACGACCACATCAATCATGCGGCCCAGGAAAGCATCGTCTATGCCAATAAGCTTGCCATATCTTACAGCACGGCGAAGTACACGTCTTAGTACATAACCGCGGCCTTCGTTAGAAGGAAGAATTCCATCGGCAATCATATTTGTAATAGCACGGGTGTGATCGGAAATAACTTTCAGCGCTACATCGCTCTCTGCACTGCGTCCATACGGAACGCCCGCAAGACCGGCCGCTTCCTGAATAATCGGAAAGAATAAATCCGTTTCAAAATTATTTTTCTTCTTTTGAAGAACTGCCGATAAACGTTCCAACCCTGCACCGGTGTCAATATTCTTCTTATCCAGCGGCCGGTAAGATCCATCTTTTTGTCGATCAAACTGGCTGAATACCAAATTCCAGATTTCAAGGAAACGATCTCCGTCTCCACCCATCTGGTTTTTCGGATCCGTACCGAATTCTTCGCCCTGGTCATAGAAAATTTCTGAGTCCGGCCCGCAGGGGCCTTCTCCAATTTCCCAGAAATTATCCGACAGCGGATAAATATGGCTTTCCGGCAGCCCGATCATATCATGCCAATAATCGTGAGATTCCCTGTCATCCGGATAAATCGTTACATACAGACGGGAACTCTCCAGCTTGATTACTTCCGTCAAAAATTCCCATGCCCAGGCAATGGCTTCCTTCTTAAAGTAATCACCAAAAGAGAAATTCCCAAGCATTTCAAAAAAGGTATGATGCCTTGCTGTACGGCCGACATTTTCAATATCGCCTGTGCGGATACATTTCTGACTGGTCGTCACACGATGGCATGGCGGCTCAACCTTCCCCGTAAAATACGGTTTCAGTGGCGCCATCCCTGCGCCGATCAAAAGCAGGCTGGGATCATCTTTTGGAATCAACGGAAAACTTTTCAGCCGCAGATGTTCTTTCTTCGTTTCGAAAAAAGACAAATATGCCTCACGAATATCATTGCCTTTCATGATATGCCCCCTTAGGTATTTTGATTTCGTTGTGTTTGTTTATTATACCATGCAGACATAATTCATGCATGAAAACACCTCTGTTTATCCAGCCGGATAACCGCCAGCTGTTTCCCAAAATCTTTATATGCCTTTTCATCATAATCCGCATACAGGACAGATTCTTCCTCCCCCGCCTCCGCCTGTACTTTTCCTAAAGGATCTATAAAGCGGGAATGTCCTCCCATTTTCATTCCCCGATAGTTTCCCGACATATTGACGGCAGCTATGCAGAGTCCGTTTTCTATGGCTCTGGCACGGGTCAGCACATCCCATTGATAAATATGCATAGCAGGCCACGAGGCCGGCGCTGCTACCAGCATGACGCCCCTTTTCGCCATTTTCCTCCACATCCTGGGAAAATAAAACTCATAGCACACCGCCATACCGGTACGGACTCCGTCTATATCCTCATACAGAAGTTTCCGTCCCGGCCGCATAAGTTCTGCTTCCAGATAACCATAAAATAAATGGCGCTTACTGTACTCTCCCTTGATATCACCGTCTTTACCAAATACCAGCCCCGTATTTCGTATTACTCCCCCCTTTTTTACGGGAAGCGTCCCTGCTATGATATATGTCCCAGTATAAGCTGCCAGAGAAGAAAGTCTCTGTATCAAACCATCCCCCATATATGTTGCATTTTTACCGAGATTATGAAAATCGTACCCAATCGTCCATAATTCTGGAAGAACAATCATATCCGCCTGATGGGATACTTTCCCCATCAATTCAAAAGCATGTGTGATATTTCTTTCCTTATCGCCGGATACGACATCCATCTGAATCAATCCAAGCCTCATTGCTCTCCATCCAAAACCCGTATATAAAAGAAATGGAGGCATACGCCCCCACCCCGGCAGCAGACCGTATAAATCCGCCATATAACCACAAATCGTCAAAGCACCCGCTTCGCCCCCACATACCTGTCATGCCAATATCCATTTTTCATTGTTGCCACAGCAACTCCGCAGCTGCTGGTGGCACTGATAAAATATCCGTCTCCCAGATATAGACCCGAATGGGATACTCCCGACTCGTATGTGGAAAAAAAGACAAGATCACCTGGTTCCAACCGATTGACAGACACCCTTTCTCCTCTTCCGAATTGCTCATCTGCTGCGCGGGGAAGCAGAATTCCCTTTTTATTAAATACATAATGGATAAACCCTGAACAGTCGAATCCGCTGGGTGTCATACCGCCAAAACGGTACGGCACACCTACATACTTTTTCGCTTCTTCCATAATTGCTTGTACACGAGGTGCCAGTTTTCCGGGTTTGTGCCACGATACGGAAACATCATCAATACCTATGCCGCCCGGTGACATTTTATTTTTTCGGGCAGAAGAGTGTTTCTTGCTTTTTAATGTTTTCCCGGTAAGCGCTTTATAGGTAACAGGACCCACCACTCCATCTACATCCAGATTATGTTTCTTTTGAAATTTTTTTACTGCCGACACCGTTGTTTCATTGAACCGCCCGTCAGCACGCACCAGACAGCCGGCCTGTGTCAACCGTCGCTGTAAATCCTTTACCGCGTCTCCGGAATCGCCAAGAGAATAACTGGCAAAAACAAATTGCGCGGAGCACAACGAAATGACGCCTGCTATCAACAAGACTCTCCAATTTCTATCCATATGGCTTCCTCACATGAAAATATTTATAATTGCATATTTTTATACATTGCTCTGTCTTCATTATTTTATCATATTTATCACATTCATGTTTTTTATTTACACAAAAAATCAGGAATAGTACTTACCATTCCCGATATGTCTTTACAATTATTCAGCAGGATGTTCAATTCCGGATTTACCATATACCTTGCCACTGATAAAGTTCCGATCCACCATCATTTCAATAAAATACTTAGGGTTGCTCTTGAGGATTTCTGTCAAAATCATTTGATACATCTCTTCATCACTTTTATCACACGGTCCCTTCAATTCCAGTTCAAAAGAAATATAAATGCCTTCCTCCTTTTCCACCACAAAAAAATCATGATAAGATACCGGAAGGCCGGTGCGGTAAATGGCGGCTTCTAAGTCACGCATGTATTCCATCTCCTTCGGATTTGACACCGCTTTAGGATCCGCATGAACTACCGCCTGGATATTGAATTCGTTCCTAAGCTTCGTCATAACTGTTTCCGCCAGTTCATGTCCCTCCACGAGAGTCAAATTGCTGTCCAATTCCACATGGGCAGAAGCAAAATGATTTTCCGGCCCATAATCATGAACAATCAGATCATGCACACCGTAAACTCCCGGTGTCTCAAGAATCACCGTTTTTATTTTTTCATACATTTCCGCATCCGGTGTGGCGCCGATAATGGAATTCAACGCCTCTTTCATGATTCCGTAACCCGTGTACAAAATAAAAAGAGACATAATAACCCCCATGATTCCATCTACATGGTATCCGCTGAAATATTCCACGCATGCAGCAACTAAAACACCTGTGGTTGAAAGAATATCCGAAAAAGAATCCGCACTGTATGCGTTAAATGCTTCTGACTTCAAATTTTCCCCTGCCCGTTTATACCACCAGGTCAAAAATAATTTTGCAATAATACCTACTATTAAGGCAGAAGCAGTCCATATAGAAAAATAGCTGTCCTCAGGATGAAGAATTTTCTGCACTGATTCTACCAAAAGTGTAATACCCACATAAAGGATAATAGCGGACATTACAGTAGAATTGACATACTCCAGCCGACCATGGCCGAAAGGATGTTCTTTATCCGATGGCTTTGACGCATAATAAAAAGTCATCATCAAAAGAATAACCGCCCCCACATCAGTAATATTATTGAATCCATCACCGATGACCGATAAAAATCCGCTCTGCCAGCCGGCAAAAATTTTTACCATTCCTAAAATAAGATTTATGATCAATCCTACAAGCGCAGCGAAAAATGCTTTCCTTTGCCGTGATGTACCACCCATTCCGAATATTTCCATAACTGTACCGTTTCCCTTTTCCCAGTGCCGTCTACTCCTCATCAAGCTGCACTGCTAAACCAAATTTATGGTATTCCTAAAAGTTTCCATATATGCCAAAAGGCTCTCCGAGAGAGCCTTTTGCTTGCAGCTGCAAATCAATATTTGTCAAAATCAATTCCATTTAAAATTTCTTTGAGTTTGATCATTTCCTCTTTTGTCAATGTCAGACCTTTCGTCATTGATTTATGATCCACGCTCCACGAACGTAAATCAAACTTGGGATCCCGTCCGTTCCAGCTGGTATAAGTCAACTGTTTCTTCCATCCGTTTGCCGCGACGGAAAGATCCCCCAGTTCGTCTTCAATTGTCACTGTAATTTTCGTTGGCATCACTTTCACCTCACCTAAAAAACTTTTGATCCATGGTATCACAATCCATCAAAAAAAAGCAACTGTATCTTTAAGAAAACAAACGACTTTTAAAACTTTCTATTCTATTGGGAATCTCATATATCTCTCTGCTTCCGTTCTACCCATTCCTGCAGTTTTATTTTATCTGCGTCCGTAATATACCGGAGCTGCACCGGTACTTCCACAATGCCGCCAGCCGTCCGTTCCCCGATAAAAAGATAATTCCAGTCATCGGATACCCCCATTATTTCCTTATAGTCAAAAGCCATATACAAAGGCTTAATCAATCCTGCCGCATTGAACTCAGAATAAAATATAGGAATAGTAACAAGAAGCCTCTTTTCACATATCAAAGCCACAGATTTATGAATCCAATGGATCCGCCACAAAGTCAGAAGGACTACAACAAAGCTGATGGTACATGACAAAATTCCGGGATGTTCCAAAAGTAGTATCAAAAAGGCTACACAAAAAAGAACGTAAAGCAGTGAAGAAATTGCCACGTAAAGAACAGAGCGGCTGCATTCCCAGATTATCTGTCCATGCTCTTCTTTACTGTATAAATCCATTTTTATCTCTCAATGCCTGACAAAGGGTGTCCACGGCCTTCTTCCGCGTGGTTCTCCGAAAACAACATCATACTTCGCCCATGTACGAACTGTCTCCTCAGACCAATCTGCCGCTGCTTGTGCTGCTTTAGGTGCCGTAATTGGTTCCACAGCCATCGGTTTTGTTTTCCTTTCTCGCAAGGGTTTGGAAAGATATTGGTGAAAACGATTTTCCGTATCTCCGGAACACTCCATTATAGAAACTGCTGCAGGCGCCTCAGCTTCCCGGTAAACAGATCTTTCCATTTCATCAGGAAGATCCATTTCATCAGATCTCACATCTTTCATCCCCCAGGAGCGTAGAACCCTTTCCCTTAATTCTTTATAATTATATTCTTTATCATTATCCTTCCCGGCCCCATAAGACGACGGTCTCGGTAATGGAGTTTCAGGAATAGAATAGCCATTTTCTTCACGAGGCGTTCCTTCAGTGGAACGATCTGAACTTCTCCGTTCCTTCATCCATCGAAAGATAAAATGAAGTATCCCTATCCCCCATATCAGAAGGACAATTTCATTACCCGAAAAAAAATCCATACTCCACCTTTACTTTGTTTGACCCGGATTTCCAGCTATATTTTCTCTCATTTCTGTATCTGCTGCAATATTTTTCATACTGTAATAATCCATTACGCCAAGACGTCCACTGCGAAGAGCATCTGCCATGGCTTTCGGCACTTCAGCCTGGGCTTCCACAACTTTTGCCTGCATTTCCTGTGTATATGCACGCATTTCCTGTTCCTGCGCCACCGCCATGGCACGACGTTCCTCTGCTCTTGCCTGGGCAATTTCCTTATCAGCCTCCGCTTGATCAGTCTGAAGCTGGGCCCCTATGTTCCTCCCCACATCCACATCAGCAATATCAATGGAAAGAATTTCAAAAGCGGTACCCGAATCAAGACCTTTACCAAGAACCGTTCTGGAAATATGGTCAGGATTTTCAAGAACATCCGTATGTTTTTCCGAAGAACCCACGGTAGTAACAATTCCTTCACCAACACGGGCAATAATGGTCGCCTCTCCTGCGCCGCCGACCAAACGATCAATATTTGCACGAACAGTCACACGGGCACGTACTTTCAGTTCAATACCGTTTTTAGCAACTGCAGAAATCGTAGGGGTTTCAATAACCTTGGGATTAACGCTCATCTGCACTGCTTCCAGCACATTTCTTCCCGCCAGATCAATAGCTGCAGCCTGCTCAAAAGTCAAATCGATCTGCGCGCGGTGGGCAGCAATTAACGCATCTACCACATTATCTACATTCCCTCCTGCCAGATAATGGGCTTCCAGCTGATTCACATTCAAGCCGAGCCCCGCCTTTGTCCCTTTAATCAAAGGAATGACAATCATACGCGGTTCGACACGGCGGAAACGCATTCCCACTAAATTAAACAACGAAATGCTTACATCGGCTGCAAGTGCAGAAATCCATAATCCCATCGGTACAAAATGAAGCAGTATGAGTACCGCAAAAAGCGCTACCGCAATAGTAAATACAGGAACGACCAGTAAAGTTTCCATAAATAAATCCTCCTAAAACATATTTCAATTATTTAACAACCAAATGATTTCCTTCCGCCCGCACCACGCGTACCGCAGCACCTTGCAGAATGAATCCCCCTTCTGAAACTGCATCTACCACAGTCCCTTCCACTTCCACCTTGCCGGAAGGCCTGAGCACTGTAGCAGCATTCCCTTCTTTCCCTTCATACTTCTTCAAATTCTGAACAGAAGAAACATATCCTTTGGAGGAAGATAAAGATAATGTAAGAGATAATTTTTTCCACATTCTATTTTCTGACAAATGATCCGCCAAAAAGTATATACCGATAATAGCAAGAATCATAGCTGCGGATAATACCCAAAGAGCCGTCATATCCCCGCCAAAGGTGAAGTATAGGCCTGCCGTCATGGATAAAATACCCGCCGCCACGCCAAAACCGGAAACGAAGATAAAAATATCCAACAGGATCAAAGCAATCCCGCCAAAATATAATAGAAATTCAAACCATGCCACATTACCGCCATACCAGCCGCTGCCTAAGAGCAGCCCGCCGGCAATCACAGCAATCAATCCGCCGCCTGAAAATCCCGCAGTTTTTATTTCTGCCAGAATTGATACAAAAATCACTGCCGCCAAAAGTGCTTCCACAAAAGGGATACGCATCCACTCGAGTACATAATTGCTTTCGTAAGCACCGGCTATGACCGGCACTGGTATAAGTGCTGCCCATATCCCCCCGGCACGATATAAAACTTTATGCATCTATTCCTCCTTATTTTAAAATATCTACTTCCTTTAGAAATCGCTTTTATTTTATTATACTATATGCCTACCATACTTCCCGGAGCATCCTCTCCCCGATACTTTCGAAAATTTTCTGAACTTTTGCTATACACCTATACAAAAAGCCCCTTTCGGAGCTATATTTGCATACATATTATTCACCTTTGGAACTCACAAAACTTTCGCGCTTGCCGATAATTTCAAGGCCATTCATATATGGGCGAAGCACGTCCGGCACGACAATCGTTCCATCTTCCTGCTGATAATTTTCCATGATAGCAGCTACCGTTCTTCCAACAGCAAGCCCTGACCCGTTCAGTGTATGAACAAATTCCGGCTTATCCCCCTGATGCCGGCGGAAGCGGATATTTGCCCGGCGTGCCTGAAAATCAAGACAGTTGGAGCACGAGGAAATTTCTCTATACTTCTGCTGCCCTGGCATCCACACTTCGATATCATAAGTTTTTGCTGAGGAGAAGCCTATATCCCCAGTGCAGAGACATACTACATGATATGGCAGTTTCAGCAGCTGAAGAATTTTTTCTGCTTCTGCAGTCAAACTTTCCAATTCATCCCAGCTATCTTCCGGTTTACAATATTTCACCATTTCTACTTTGTGAAATTGATGCTGTCGAATCAGTCCACGGGTATCTTTCCCCGCAGAGCCTGCTTCTTTACGGAAACACGGGGTCAGTGCCGTGAGATGGATCGGAAGCACGGCTCCATCTAAAATTTCTCCGGAGAAATAGTTGGTCAGCGGCACTTCTGCTGTTGGAGTCATGTACATATTTTCCCCTTCCACTTTGTACATATCATCCTCAAATTTAGGGAGCTGTCCCGTTCCCTGCATAGAAGCACCATTAATGATATATGGTGGAATAACTTCCGTGAAATCATTCTGCTGTGTATGAACATCAAGCATGAAATTGTACACAGCTCTTTCCAGACGGGCTGCCATACTGAGATAGAAATAGAAACGCGCGCCTGACACCTTCCCCGCCCGTTCAGAATCAAGAATACCCAGGTTTTCTCCTAATTCATAATGTTCTTTTGCAGGAAAAGGGAATTTACGAATTTCACCCCAGCGACGGACTTCCGGATTTTCACTGTCATCTTTTCCAACCGGCACGGAAGCATCTGTCATATTTGGAATGCGTAAAAGACGGTCCTGTAATATGAGCTCCACGCCTGCCAGCTCCTTATCAATGGCAGCAATCTTTGTCCCTACTTCTCTCATAGCAGAAATGGCAGCAGAAGCATCTTCCTTGTTCTTTTTTGCCAGAGCAATCTTTTTTGTTTCCGCATTGCGCTCACTCTTCAACGCTTCTGTCATCTGCAGAAGCTCTCTTCTCTTCCTGTCCAGCTCAATAACCTCATCCAAGTCAAAATCGTTATGGCGATTAACCAGATTTGCTTTTACCGCTTCCGTATTTTCCCTAATAAATTTAATATCCAACATAGCCATCTCTCCCTGCATAAACCTGCCATTCGGCTAAAACATAAAAAAAGACTTCCATCCTGTATGGGACGAAGTCATCACGGTGCCACCCAATTTGCATAAGCTAACTTGATTGTGGCATAACGTCCACAAACCGTCCGATTCATCACCGGCCATTCCCGATTGGAAAACACCTTCTCTGCCAAAGCTCGCACCAACCGCTTTTTCTCTGTACGCACTGAAAGAATATTTTCTCTTTCACTATGTTTTTCTAATTATATAACCCTCGCAGTCTTTTGTAAAGTAAAACAGCGGTTCTGCAAACCCCCGCTGCACTTGATACTCATTTATTTACCACCAGTTCATCCCATGCATTGGCAAGAGCAGCATATTCCTCCATCGAAAACGTTTCTCCCCGGCGGCCGCCGTCAATCCCCGCTCTCTCCAGAATCTTCTTTCCCAACTCCATGCTTATCCCGCCGGATTTCATAGCGTTGGTAAATACCTTCCTCCGCTGCCCAAACCCCATTTTAACCAGACGGAAAAACAGTTTGCGGTCTGCCACCTTCACCGCAGGTTTTTTTCTTCTCCTGATTTTCAGAACTGTCGACGTTACTGCAGGATGCGGCAAAAAAGCTGCCGGTGGAATATCCATCACCCTTTCCACGGTACAATCAAATTGTACCGCCAAGGTAAGCGCACCATAATCCTTCGACCCGGCCTTCGCCAAAATACGATCCGCCACTTCCTTTTGCATCATAAATACAAAGAGGGAAATGGGCAGTTCAGATTGAATCAGGTACAGCAAAATAGGTGTCGTAATATAGTAAGGAAGATTGGCCGCTGCGTGCCAGTCATTATCTCCCAGTATTTCTTTCAAATTTGCTTTGAGCACATCTTCATAGATAATATGCACATTATTATAAGCTTCCAGCGTATGCCTCAAAACATTTTCCAAACTTTTATCAATTTCAAAAGTTGTTACATTTGCCCCTGTTTCAGCAAGTGCCTGTGTTAATGTCCCTATACCTGCACCGATTTCCAAAACAAATGCTCCTTCTGCCAGTTCCGCTGCCGCCGCGATTTCTGCCACAATATCGGGACATACGAGAAAATTTTGCCCTAAACGATGCTTCGCTCGAATACCAAATCGCTGCAATACATACCTTACAACTTTAATATCTGCTAAATTAGCGTCTTTCATTCTTTCTCCCGCACTCTGCCAACGCGGATTCCCACTCCTTTCGTGTAATCCCAAAATGATTCAGTCTGCGCAAAAACTGCTTGGCATTCCCATATCCGATGCCAAGTATAGCCCCAACAGATGCTCTTTTCCCCGTGGCATCTTCCGCACCCGTAAGGCCGGAATTCCAAAGATCTTCCATATGAAATTCATGGGAACTTTCCTGATAAAGTATCCGTACTTTATCCAAAGCTTTTCTAATCGACTCCGGAGATGCATTTTCAATCCCCACATCATCCTCCGTAGACGCTTCACTTTTCGGAACAAAAGCATGAAGTGCTTCAGGAAACATAACGGAAAGTCTGCTTCTTATTTTTTCACCGGGACCATCCGGATCAGTCAGTATAATAATCCCTCTTTTTTCATAAGCGGCACGAATATCCTGTATAACAGCAGACCGGAGGGCATAGCCTCCGGTCGCAATCAGATCCGCATCTACCGCCTGTCTCACACGGGCAATATCCGATTTGCCCTCGACAACGATAACCTGCTGAATCATATCAGTCTCTTGCTACATACCCGATACCACGAACAGTATGGATATATTTCTTTCCCACTTTTTCATCAATTTTGCTTCGCAGGTAACGGACATATACATCTACAATATTCGTTTTCCCTGCATATCCATATCCCCAAACCTTTTCAAGAACTTCTTCACGTTTCAGGACACGATTTTTATTTTTTGCCAGGAATAAGAGTAAATCAAATTCCTTCTTCGTCAGATCCACGACTTCATCACCGACACGTACTTCATGGCGATCCGGATAAATTGCCAGGTCTCCGATATTAAAAGACGGGTCGGCCACAATTTTCGGCTCCTCATGACGGCGCAGTGTAGAACGGATTCTGGCAATCAATTCTTTTGTGGCATAAGGTTTGGTCAGATAATCATCAGCACCTGCATTCAGCACTTCAACTTTTCTGTCAACACTACCGTCAGAAGACAGGTAAATCACTGGAATCATACTGATTTCTCTTACATTCTCAAGAATTTTATCTCCATCTTCCATGGGATCATCCGGATCAAGGACAATGATGTCCACTTGGCGCTGTCCTGCCAGATCTACCACGGAATCACCAATATTGTCTACCAAACAGGAAAATCCTTCTTCTTCCAGCTTAAGCTGCATGAAACGGCTGACACTCGGATCACGTTCAACTACTAATACACAATTTCTCATTTTTAGGTTCCTCCCCCAAAACACAACAAATACTACAAATACTACAAATAAAAATGCTCTTTTAAATTATTATTATTTTTCGCCAATCACTTTAAATGGGGAATTATTATTTTTTTACCATTTTTATAAAAGTAATCGCCAAAGAGCTTCATGGTTCTCCACTTAATAATACCATAACTTTAATTAAATTCAAGCAATTCATTTTAAATATATTGTATTAAAATTAATTTTTAAATAGTAATTGATCGCTTATATTTATTAAACTTTTGCGAATTACTCTTATTCCTTTTTTCTCTTGTATTATTTCAAACCCCTACTTATTTACCGATACCGCCTAGTAAGACTCAATATATTCAAAACTTTAAATGATACTGTATCTCATTCATTTCTTTATAAAATTATTTTCCTTTTATCCAAAATACCCATACCCCCCATGTGTATAAAACTTTTTTATGATTGATCTTTAATGAATTTATTACCTTTATAATTTATTAGAGCCCAAGAAAAAAGAGGGGCATCCCGGAAGGAACCCTCTCTTCTGAACCGATTTATTATTTTAAGATATCTCTCATACGATGTGTCAATGAGCCGCTGCCATAAAAAGCATCCGCATCAAGCGCCTCTTCAATACGGAGAAGCTGGTTATACTTTGCCACCCGTTCGGTACGGCAGGGAGCACCGGTCTTAATCTGCCCCGCATTCAGCGCTACTGCCACATCAGCAATTGTCGTATCAGCCGTTTCACCGCTGCGGTGAGAAATAACTGCGGTGTATCCGCTTCTCTGCGCCATCTGCACCGCCTCAAAGGTCTCTGTAATCGTCCCGATCTGGTTCAGCTTGATCAAAATAGAATTGGCAACACCTTCATGGATTCCTTTGGATAAGCGGCTTGTATTGGTAACAAAAAGATCATCACCCACCAGCTGTACACGTTTCCCCAACACAGCCGTTAATTTTTTCCAACCTCCCCAGTCTTCCTCTCCAAGACCATCTTCAATGGAAATGATCGGATATTTATTGACAAGGTCTTCATAAAAAGAAATCATTTCTTCTGCCGTTTTAGCGGCATGATCCCCGGACAAATGGTACAATCCGTCATCGCCCAGAAGTTCAGATGCCGCCACATCAGCCGCCAGAACGATATCTTTCCCCGCCGTATAACCCGCTTTTTCTACCGCTTCACAGATAACTTCCATCGCTGCTTCATTAGACGGCAGATCAGGCGCAAATCCGCCTTCATCACCGACTGCCGTGGATAAATGTCTCTTTTTTAATACTGTTTTCAAGGCATGATATACTTCTGCGCACATACGAAGTCCTTCAGAGAAAGAAGAAGCACCGACAGGCATTATCATGCTTTCCTGAATATCCACATTATTATCCGCATGAGCTCCTCCATTAATGATGTTCATCATAGGAACCGGAAGATTATGGGCATTAATACCGCCAAGGTACTGAAACAGCGGAAGTTCTGCTGATTCCGCGGAAGCATGAGCAGCCGCAAGAGATACCCCAAGAATAGCATTGGCACCAAGGCGGCTCTTATTCGGTGTGCCGTCCAAATTAATCAGGATATGATCCAATCCGCGCTGGTCACTGGCATCCCAGCCAAGAACAGCATCAGCAATTTCTCCATTCACATTATTGACAGCGCAGAGAACACCTTTTCCATCATAACGGTTCTCATCACCATCACGAAGTTCCGTTGCTTCAAACATACCTGTAGATGCGCCGGAAGGAACTCCCGCCCTTGCGAAAGCTCCATCTTCCAGTGTCATTTCTACTTCTACCGTGGGATTTCCACGGGAATCAAGAATCTCTCTTGCGTGAAGATCTGTAATAACTGCCATGATATCTCCTTATTCACATGCTTTTTTATAAATAGACAATAATTCTTCTGCTTTCAGACTGGCACCGCCGATAAGAGCGCCGTCCACATCTTTTTCTCTAAGGAAAGAAGAAATATTCTCTCCTGTTACGGAACCGCCATACAAAATCCGTATCCGTTCTGCGACTCCCCCGGATGAAAACGCTTCTATTGTTTTGCGAATAAACGCGGATACAGTTTCCGCATCCTGCGCGGTAGCCGCTTTTCCCGTACCGATCGCCCAAACAGGTTCATAAGCAATAACTGTCCGTAATAATTCTTCCAGGGAAAGCCCCGACAGCGCCGCTCTCATTTCTTCCAGCAAACGTGTTTTCATCTGCCCGCTTTCCCGCTCTTCCAAGGTTTCACCGACACAAAGGATAGGCGTCATTCCATACGCAAGGACTATTTTCACCTTTTTCCCTACAAACTCATCGGATTCACATAAAATCTGTCGGCGTTCCGAATGTCCGCAGATGACATAAGAACAGCCTGTTTCTTTTAACATACCAGGAGATATTTCTCCGGTAAATGCGCCTTTCTCCGCCGGATACACATTTTGCGCCCCCCACTTTATGCCCGTACCTGCCAGGTATTTTTCCGCCAAGTACAAATCGGTGAAAGGCATACAGATTAAAAGTTCGGCTTTCCCCATTTCCGCATCGAATCGGCCGAGAAACTGTTCCGTTTCCATGGCGGTACGATTCATTTTCCAATTTCCCGCAATCAGTCTTGTCCGCACCGGCATCACTCCTTATCTGCAAGGACAGCCACACCGGGAAGAACCATCCCCTCCAGCATTTCCAAAGAAGCACCTCCGCCGGTAGACACATGAGAGAACTTATCTTCAATCCCCATCTGGTCTACAACGGAAGCGGATTCTCCGCCGCCGATAACGGTTGTCGCATCCAAGTTTGCAATAGCTTCCGCAATAGCAAAAGTCCCGGTAGCAAAAGGCTTCATCTCAAATACACCCATCGGTCCGTTCCAGACAACAGATTTCATTCTCTTCAGTGTTTCCACGTAGAGACGGATTGTCTTGGGCCCGATATCAAGAGCCATCCAGGGATCACTGAAATCTTTCGCTTCCAATACTTTTGTATTTGCCTTTTCTGAAAAAGCATCTCCCGCCATAAAATCCACAGGAAGTATTATGTCCGATCCCATTTCCTTTGCTTTTTTCATCAGGTTGCGTGCCAGTTCAAAGCGATCTTTATCCTGCAAAGACCGGCCCATGTCATAGCCTTCCGCCGCGACAAAAGTATTTGCCATACCGCCGCCGATCATGATGACATCCGCTTTTTCCATCAGGTTGGCAATCACCTGGATTTTGTCACTGATCTTAGCCCCGCCGATAATGGCCGCAAAAGGACGCTTCGGATTTTCAATAACACCGTCGAGGAAATCTATTTCCTTCTTCAGTAAGAGTCCGGATACCATAGGCAATAATTTACCAACCCCCACAACAGAGGCATGGGCTCTGTGAGAAACGCCAAATGCGTCATTTACAGCTGCTGTACAGCCTTCCACCAGCGCTTTTGCAAAATCGGGATCATTCTTTTCTTCTTCTTTATGGAAACGAAGATTTTCAAGAAGCAGCACCTGTCCCGGCTGAAGCGCTTTTTTCATGGCGGCCGTTTCGCTGCCGATGCAGTCATCGGCAAATTGTACCGGCTGATCCAAAAGTTCTGACAGTCTTTCCGCCGCAGGGCGAAGAGAAAGTTCCGGGTTCCGCTCTCCTTTAGGCCGCCCCATATGGCTTGCCAAAATGACTGCCGCTCCCTCTTTCAGTAAATATCGGATGGTCGGGAGTGTAGAACGGATTCTTCTGTCATCGGTGATATGCCCATCCTTGTCACAGGGAACATTATAATCCACACGAACATATACCGTTTTTCCCGCTGCATCAATATCGTAGATTGTCTGTTTATTCATCGCGGAGTCCTCTTCAGATCAAAACTTTCCCGCTACAAAAGCGACAAGGTCAATGATTCTCATGGAGTACCCCCATTCATTGTCATACCATGCGATTACCTTTACCAGGTTGTCATCCATCACCATGGTGAGAAGACTGTCAACAGTGGAACTTACATCGGTGGTTTTGAAATCACTGGAAACAAGAGGTTCGTCAGTATAAGCCAGAATACCTTTCATCTTTCCTTCAGCGGCCGCTTTCAAAGCAGCATTCACCGATTCCTTTGTCGCCGGTTTATCCAGTTCAACCGTAAGATCCACTAAAGATACATCAGGCGTAGGAACACGGATAGCCAGTCCGTTCAGCTTTCCTTTCAGCTCAGGAATAACGATACCAATAGCTTTCGCCGCACCGGTGCTGGTGGGCACCATATTTTCGGCAGCGGCTCTTCCGCGTCTCGGATCTTTTTTATGTGCTTTTTCCAAAATAGCCTGGTCATTGGTATAAGAATGTACCGTAGTCATAAGACCGCGCTTGATTCCAAACGTATCATTCAACACCTTGCAGACGGGTGCCAGACAGTTTGTCGTGCAGGAAGCGTTGGAAATAATATCATCTTTAGCAGGGTCATAAATATTTTCATTCACACCTACGACGATGGTCGCGTCTTCATCTTTACCCGGAGCAGTAATAATAACCTTCTTAACTGTTCCGCGGATATGTTTCCCCGCGCTTTCTCTGTCTTTCAGTTTACCTGTGGATTCGATAACGATTTCCGTGCCGTAAGCGCTCCAGTCCAGATTTTCCGGATTCCGATCCTGGAATACATGGATGCGTTTCCCGTCAACAATAAGATCATCTTTATCAATTTCTACCTTTTTATTCAAACGTCCATGAACCGTATCATATTTCAAAAGATAAGCAGCTGTTTCCGGGCCGCTTGGATTGTTGATGGCGACAATATCCAAATCCGTTCTGTCAAGAAGCCCCCGAAAAACAAGACGTCCAATTCTTCCAAAACCGTTAATTGCTACTTTTGTCATTCTTGCACCCTCCTATAGACCCAACCGGAAAATAAATTTTACCGCAATAAAACAGCCGCGCCCTAAAAGAAATACTGCAGTCACTCATGCAGTCTAACCGGCAATATCTTTTTGCGGCGGGAATAAAACAATAAAATGATGACTTCCACCTCATAAGACTTCTGTAAGTATGCGGCAGAACCATACTTTGAGGACTCCTTACTTATGTAGTATATCACGCAGCCATTTCTGCTACAACAACAATAAACATTTTCAAAAGTAGTATATACTTATCTTAAACCAGACAAATAAATGAAACATTATTTCCCGTAACCGCTTTGAATCTGTCTTAATTTCCATATGAAATACATCCTGCTGATTTCGCACAAAATTAACTTTTTCTTTATATCAATTTTTATGTTTTTCGATTTCTTTTTCCTTTCAGTAGTTATATAATGAATACAAGTCATTAATCTTTTTCTATTTATGATTTTTTTCAATCATTAGTATATGCGCAGAAAAGAAAGGAAATATTATGTCTTGGAATACGAAAATCACAAAGCTTCTCAACATTGATTATCCTATCATCCAAGGTGCCATGGCGTACATTTCTGACGGTGTCCTGGCAGCCGCTATGAGCCATGCAGGCTGTGCAGGCGTCATTGGTTCAGGTGGATTTACCCCTGATGAAGTACAGTCCCATATCCGCCGTTTTAAAGATATCGCCGGTTCGCAAAAAGTCTACGGTGTCAACCTGATGCTGCAAGATGATAATAAAGATGACATAGCGCAAATCATTTGCGATGAGAAAGTCCCTTTTGTCACCATTGGCGCAGGAAACCCTATCCCCTGGTTTGAACCGTTTCACCAAAAAGGAATCAAATGTATTCCTGTCGTTCCCAATGTGAAACTGGCACAAAGGGTACAGGCCCATGGCGCCGACGCTCTCGTAGTAGAAGGTATGGAAGCCGGAGGTCACGACGGAAAACTGACGCTCATGGCGCTTTTAGAGAACGTTCTGCCGGATATAGAAATTCCTGTGATTGCCGCCGGCGGTATTGCCGACGGACGGGGTATCGCCGCATCGCTTCTTATGGGCGCATCCGGAGTCCAGATGGGTACACGTTTCCTCTTGGCTGAAGAATGCAGTCTCCACCCGAAAGCGAAGGATGCTATCATGGCAGCAGCGGATACGGATTCTGTTGTTACAGGATTTACCACCGGCGACAGTGTAAGAGGCCTCAAAAACCGATTCTCCGATCGTTACCTGAAAGCAGAGTACAGCGGTGCTTCACCTGATGAACTGTCATCTATCTCTGCAGGTACCACAAAGAGAGGGGCTCTTCTTGGCGATACGGAAAATGGTTTTATTCTGGCCGGCATGTCCCTTACCCATTTGACAAAAATTCAATCTGCAAAAGAAATCGTAGAGGAACTCGTTTCTGAAACGGAACGGCGCCTTGCGGCGGCTCCAGGGCTCATCTGAATTTCTTTCGAATATTTATAGAAAAGTATATAATAAAGATGACTTCTTAATTGATAGAAGTTATTCTGTATTTAAAATCTTTGCGGTAATTTTTATAAGTTTTATTTTCTGTCTTTCATGGAGGTTCCTCATGTACACACTTTCCAATCTTAATTTTATGGGGAAGAGTCCCAAAATTGATCCTGATGCTTTTGTTGCACCCCGCGTATTCCTTGCCGGCGATGTGCGTATAAGCAGATACGCCAGCCTTTGGCCCGGTGTTGTCGCAAGAGGTGATGTTAACTATATTTCCATAGGCGAATGTTCCAATGTACAGGATTTGGTATGCCTTCACGTCGCTGATGATTTCCCCTGCATCATCGGTGACTATGTTACCATCGGACACTGCGCCTGCGTACATGCCTGTACGATTGAAGACCATGTCCTTATTGGTATGAACGCCACTGTTCTGACGGGAGCAAAAGTAGGCAAAGGTTCAATCATTGCTGCCGGTGCCCTTGTCCTGGAAAATCAGGTTATCCCGCCAAACTCCCTCGTTGTCGGCGTCCCCGGCAAAGTAAAATCCACTATCAATGCACTTAAAAACATCCATGCCCAGGCTTTGAAATACAAAAGTGAATGGGCTATCGGCTACGGTGTAAAACCCGATATTGGAGGCGAACTTTACCACGGAGAAGAAATCGTTTAATTAGCCCATTGAAAAATCGGTAATGACACAAGTCTGCAACTGCATCATTACCAATTTTTTATTGCTTTACTTTTCCAGCTTATCTACATTTTCATGAAGTTCGGGATACGTAAGAGTAGCAAACAGATCATGGAGCGTTTCATTTCTGCGAATCTGCTGCACGGTTCCATCTTCATGAACCATGATTTCCTGATGGCGCAGACGACCATTATAATTGTACCCCATACTGTGTCCATGGGCACCGGTATCATGAATGATGATAAGATCCCCCATTTCAATTTCCGGCAGTTTTCTCTGAATGGCGAACTTATCGGAATTTTCGCAAAGGGAGCCAACCACGTCATAAATTTTGTTCTTAGGCAAATTTTCCTTGCCAAGAACACTTACATGATGATAAGCACCATATATACCGGGACGCATCAGATCAGCCATACATGCATCTACGCCGATGTAATCCCTGTAAATATTTTTGTAATGGATCGCTTTTGTTACAAGGTAACCGTAAGGTCCTGTAATCATTCGGCCACACTCGAAACAAATACGTGTATTTTCAAATCCCCGCATTTTTTCTTCAAAAAGTTTTTTCGCACCTTCTCCAAGTCCCTCCAGATCTACAGGTTCCTGTTCAGGCCGATAGGGAATCCCGATCCCGCCGCCGAAATCGATAAAGCTCACCGTTACACCATGAGTATTACGTATTTCATTAGCCAAATCAAACATCATACTGATGGTTCCCAAAAGTCCCGGAAGTTCCAGCTCTGCGGAAATAACCATGGTGTGAATACCGATATATCCGATACCCCTATTCTTCGCCCATGCCACACATTTGAGAAGCTGCTCGCGGGTCATGCCGTACTTCGCTTCCTGGGGTGTACCGATAATTGCATTCCCCCTCGCCAGATCAGGCCCGGGATTATATCGGAAGCAGATGTGTTTCGGTACCAGGTGAAGCCGTTCCATATCATCCAAATTGGAAATATCATCCAAATTGATAATAGCCCCAAGCTCATGCGCTTTCAGAAACTCTTCATCCGGTGTGTCATTGGAAGAAAAAACAATTTCCTCTCCTGTGATTCCCACCGTTTCCGCCAAAATCAATTCTGCCATGGAACTGCAGTCTGCACCCACGCCAAGCTTTTTTAAGCTTTTCATAATCCACGGATTGGGTGTCGCCTTCACCGCGAAATATTCATGAAAATCCGAACTCCAGGAAAAGGCTTTCTGCAGACGTTTTACATTATCCGATATCCCTTTTTCATCGTAGAGGTGAAACGGCGTACCGTAAACGGCAGCAATCTCCCTGACCTGCTCTTCGCTGAAGGGCAGCTTCTTTTCACTCATTCAGAGAACCCCTTTCCTTTTGCAGGAAGAAATATCAATTTCAATGACTGAAATCTTCCAAACAAATTTATACCCTATAAAGTATGTCTATTATAGCATAGCCATATTTTATATTCTATTGTAATACCAAGCGTTATAAATAGAATTCTTTAATCTTATAGGTTTTCTGCAAATGAAAAGAACCCCTGCCACACAGAGGCTCTTCATTTTTACTCAAAAAACTTATTTTTCCGCTTTACCGAACCATTTTTCAAAAATCTTGTCATATTCACCGTTTGCTTTTAATTCCTTCAGCGCTTTATTCACCGCCGTCTGCAATTCTTTATTTTCTTTCTTCATAGCAAAAACAAATCCTACATCTGTCTTTGGCGTACCGACGATCTTCAAGTCTTCAGAACCACCTTGCTTCATATAGAACATAGCCACCGGCTGATCAACAACAAAAGCATCTAATGTCTTCGCACGGAGTTCCATAAATGCCTGGGCGTTGGAGTCAAGCTGTTTCACTTCGCCTTTTGCTTCCTGAATCATCTTGACCGGTTCCGTCCCTACCTGGGCCCCCACCTTCTTGCCTTCCAGATCCGCCCAGTCTTTCAGACTGTCATTGTCCTTATTAACAATGATAACGAAGCCATTTTTATCAAAGTATACATCAGAAAAAGCGACCTGTTTTTCACGTTCCGGGTTTGCTGAAAGTCCGGATGCGATCATGTCAATCTGTCCGCTCTGGACCGCGGGAATCAGAGCATCAAACCCCATACTCTTAAACTCCATCTTGCTGCCCATCTGCTTAATGACGGCTTCTGCCAGATCCAGGTCAAATCCAACGTACTTATCATCCTTTGTAAATTCAAAAGGCGGAAAAGTGGTTTCAGCCCCTACACGAACGATAGACGGCACACCTGATTTCGCAGCATCACCACTTTTTGCCTTATCTCCATTTCCACCGCAGCCCGATACTGCCAATACAGCTGCCAGTGCTCCTACCGCCAGCCATGCTTTCATCTTTTTATTGAACATACTCCCATCTCCATATCTCAAATAAAATAATCGATGTGCATATTCTATCAATATTCTGCATATATGTCAATAAATATTCATAAAGACCTCTCCGTCTTCTCCCATTTCCGTCCTCTGTAAATGAGATAATTATGCATTCTGTCGATTTGACCACATTTTTCTGTCATGCTATAGTTTAAAATAAAAGCTTTCCAAACATAATACACGTTAAACCACATTAAAAGGAACTATTATGGAATTACTCATCTCCTTTCTTTCCGATTGGGGTTATATCGCACTTTTTATCTGCATGGCTTTGGAAAACATGAATATCCCCATTCCCAGTGAAATTATCCTCGGGTTTGCCGGATTTCTTGTTTCGCAGCAGATCTTTTCTTTTTGGCCCACCATTATCATCGGTACAGCCGCCGGTATAGCAGGCTCTCTTTTATCTTACTACATGGGGCTCAAAGGCGGACGAGAATTCATGCTCCGTCACACAGCTAAAGGCGGTCTTGGTGCAAAGAAACTGATTGCTGCAAAAAACTGGTTTGAAACATATGGAGGCATCGCTGTTTTTACAGGCCGCCTTCTTCCGGGAATCCGCACTTTTATCTCCCTTCCCGCAGGCATCGCACATTATCCTCTCCCCCAGTTTATTGCTTACACGATTATCGGCACAATCCCGTGGACGATATTCCTTGTATATACAGGAGAAATACTCGGAGACAATTGGATACTTCTTCTTGAATACAAAATAGAAATTGCCCTTATTTCTTTCCTTACAGCCGGCATCATCGCCGTTGCTTTTTACTTTTGGCAGAAATCAAAAAAACATGAAAAATAAAAATGCTCTTCTTATATTTGCATTTGCTCTCCTTTTGTATGGATTATTTTCGGACATCATTCCACTCGTAGATCCTGACGAACCTGTCTACGGTGAAACGGCAAAAGAAATGCTTCTCACAGGCGACTGGCTTTCCCCCCGTATTTACGGGGAGTACTGGTATGATAAGCCGCCGCTTTTTTACTGGCTTGACGCGGTTTCCTTTTCTATTTTCGGCGTTTCTACTTTTGCCGCCAGATTTCCCTCGGCCATAATCGGTGCCTGTACCGCTTCTTACCTGTATCTTTTTACAAGAAAACTGATTGGAGAAAAACCGGCTCTTACAGGTGCTTTCATATGTGCCACTTCTCTGGAAATTATTGTTCTTGCCAGAAGTGCCGTTACTGATACGACTCTTGTTTTCGCACTGACAGTCGCTCTTATATCCTTTCTTCGCAAGGAATATATCCCTGCGTACATGGCCTGCGGCTTTGCTTTTCTGACAAAGGGTCCCATCGGATTTGGATTCCCTGCACTCATCGTTGCTCTTTGGATGATGATTACCAAAAGCTTTACATTAAAAAACATTATGGCCCTGAAATGGTACTGGGGCATTCCCCTGGCCTGCCTTATCAGTTTTCCCTGGTTTATATACATGTCCATGCACCATGGTCCCGTTTTCATGGATACCTTCTTCGGCTATCATAACCTGGCCCGCTTTTCCAGTCCTGAGCATGTGGGGAAAAACCATCTGTGGCTGTTTTTTATCGTTTTAGCAGCAGGATTTTATCCATGGACCGGCTCTATCCCCGGTATATTCCGCCATTTCCCGGAATGGAGGAAAGATCGTACCCTTCTTTTCTTTTATGTATGGACTGTCTTCATATTTATTTTCTTTTCCTTTTCCTCTACGCAGCTCTTTTCCTATATTCTTCCCATGTTCCCTCCGCTCTCTCTTTTAGCAGGAAAATACATGGTGAATCTGGAGGAAACCGGACATATTTCGAAACTATTCCTTTATACCCATCTATTCTTTTCTCTTATCACCGCAGGGGCCATTGCCTGCGCTCCGATTGCTCCTGATGCAGGCAAATGGAGCCAATGGTGCGTTTCTGCCGCTATACTGGCGGCGGGACTAATTGCTGCTTACTTTTTCAAAAAGGGACGATTTAAAGATTTTCTTATTTGCCAGGGGCTCATTGTTTCATGCTTCGTCTCCTCCGTATGGTTCACCTTCGGCGTGACTGTCACACGGCTCTTCACGTCAGAAAATATCGCCCTGGAACTGAAAAAAAACTATCCGGGAAATGAATCTGTATATATTGACGCATTCTATCGTCCTTCTGTAGCATTTTACGGAGATATTTACGGCAAGATCCTTCCTAAATTTGATGAAGAAAACTTTGAAGAAGCAATAAAAAACCGGGAAAAAGGAATTATTCTTCCGACAGACAGTATAGACAGAGATATAGAAAAAGGCGCTTACATCCTTGTACAGGAAAAAGTATACAATCGATGGCCTAAAACGCAGAAAGCAGGACTGCAATTGATTTGGAAAAAAGATACGGCGCTGTTTTTACGAAAAGAATCTTAAAAAACATAAGAGGACTGCCATGAGCACAAAGAAACAAAAGCGGGAAAGGCTTCAAAAAGCACGGGAAGAAAATGCAAAAAGAGAATTTAAATACACTACCGCACAGACATTAATCGGTATCTTTGCGCTGGCCCTCATGTTTTTTGCCTGGGGTTCCCATCTCCTTCCAGTCACCGATCCGGTAGAATCCAACTATGCGCTTACCGCCAAGGAAATGGTATTGTCAGGGAACTGGCTGTCGCCGCAAATCTACGGCCATTTTTGGTTTGATAAACCTGCCATGGTGTACTGGCTCATGTCCATCTCATACAGCCTTTTCGGCTTTACCGATTTTGCCTCACGTCTCCCTGCCGCCTTCTGCGGGGCTGCAACGATCACATTTCTTGTCTGGTATATCCGCCGGATTACGAAAAATAACGTAATTTCCGTCTGGTCGGGCATCATGCTTGCCACTTCTCTGGAATTTTGGATTATTTCTCACGCCATCATTACTGACAGTATGCTGATGCTTTTCACTGTGCCTACACTTCTTTCCGCCTATATCGGCCTCATGGAAAACAACAGGCGCCACATGGTCATCGCCTACTTTTCTTCGGGTCTGGCATGCCTTTCCAAAGGTCCTGTCGGTCTTGTCCTTCCGGGAATGCTTCTGCTGATTTGGTGTGGCTTGATGCGGAATAAAAAACTATTCCTCCGTCTCTTTCCCTGGCAGGGAATCCTTATCTTCTTCATCACTGCCCTCCCTTGGTACGCCTGCATGTACACCATACATGGCGATCCATTCATCCGCGAATTTCTCGGTCTTCACAATATTGTCCGTGCCACATCATCCGAACATCCGGGAGATAACCACTTCTACTACTATTTTCTTCTTCTCCCTTTCTCTCTTCTCCCCTGGACAGGACTTTTTTTCTATGAAATAAAGAAACAGTGGAAAGAAAAAACATCATTTCATCTTTTTCTTATGATATGGTGTTTCGGTACGCTCCTTTTTTATACCCTTATGGCGACAAAATATGTGACCTACACCTATATCGCTCTCGTACCGGCAGCCGTTCTTGCCGCCCATGCCGCACCGGATGTGACAAGCGGAAAGAAAATCCCGGGACTACTTGCAATAATCCCATTCTTCCTTTTGCTTGCCGCCTTGCTTGCAAGTACATTCTTTCTCCCGGACACTCAATGGTGGCCGCTCTACATTGTAACCGCCTATTCTGTATGGGCCCTCCTCTTCCGTTGGCATAAAAATTCACATAGACGGCTTACCGCCATTTCCACCGTCACCATTTCCGCACTCCTTGTTACCGTCAGTGCGGGACTTCCCGCTTACATGCATACACGGTCAGGATACATTATGTCAGACTACCTGCATAAACTTCCGGGACAGCACTATTTCTTTCAATCCTACTCAGCTTCTTTCTCTTACTACACGGGAGAAACCGCGACACGCCTCATTCCCATTCTTCCGAGTGAAGATGTACAAAATATTCGCGATGCCCGATGGAAAGAAAAATATGCCATGCCCTCCATTACAGAAGAAGAATTCCTTAAATTAAAAAAAGAAGAACCGGTCTACCTTTATGTATCGAAAGGAAATCTGTCCCGTATGGAAAATTGGTCTTTAAATAACCGGTTTACCGTTGAAAAAGAATTTATTGACGGTACCATTTTCAAATTGGAAAAATAAATGATAAACGAATCCATAAAGAATTTTATCGAATCTCTCGCAAAATATCATGCGGAAAATGTCTTCAACCCGTGGGCGGATACAAATCCTGACTATGAAATAGAAAATGCTTTCATTCTCCGCCGCCGGCAATTGGAAATCTACCTGAGCCGCCGCCTTTCAACCGCTAAACTTCTCCTTATAGCAGAAGCCTGCGGATACCAGGGCGGCCACTTCACCGGTATTGCCATGACCTGCGAGCGGATGATCCTCGGCTATCACAAAACGGTAACCCCCATGATGATCCTTGGAAAAGAAGGAACACGGACAAGCAGAAAGGACAGCCTCTTCATAAAAAAAGAAATACAAAGAGAAAAAGGCTTCAACGAACCCACGGACACCGTTGCCTGGTCGGCATGCCTTGAAGCGGGACTTGGGCCTGATGAATTTATTCTTTGGAATATATTTCCTTTTCACCCTTATAAAAAAGGCTGTTTTCTTTCCAACCGCACCCCCACCGATGAAGAGCTGTCCGTCGGTCTGGATTATACCCGGCAGCTTTTGGAAATAACAGGAACCCTGCCCATCTTCGCAGTAGGGAAGAAAAGTGAAATCACTTTATCAGCCGCAGGTTTTTCCGTCATCGGTCTCCGCCACCCGGCTAACGGCGGCGCTAATATTTTCAGAAAAGGCTTAAAAGATAATCTCCCCTGCAGCTAAAAAAAGACTTCGGCCTAAACTGTATTTCTCATACAATCCGTCGAAGTCTCTTCCTTTATACTTTCCCTTTCAGGATATACCGCTTTGTTGCATAATTCCATATCATGACAATACCGCTGGCAATAACCTTGGCAAACATATACCAAAAACCTGCGATCTCTACAAAGAACCACATGGTCATCTGGTTGATTCCCAAGCCTGCCGCAGATGTGGCAAAAAAAAGAAACATTTCCATTTTCGTCTGTTTTCCCGTGTGAAAAACCACCGTCACACAAAGTAAATAATTCACCAGCAGAGAAATAAGGAATGCAATCGCTGAAGAGGTAAGATAAGGAATCCCCGCAAACTCAGTAAGCATGTACAAAAGCACATATTCCAAAAGGAAGCATCCGCCGCCGACGATAAGGAAACGAAGTATTTCATGAAACCGTTCCGCCGGCGGCAGTTTCTTCATAAGCCAATCTGCCAAAATAATCTCCTTTGCCATAAATATGTCCTTATTTTACTATATCTTGTCCGTGCTGCAAAACCCCACCAGAAAACCGTCTGCCATTTTACTCTGTTTTGGCAGACGGTTTTTCTTTTCATTACCGTTTGGCTATCCTTATACGATAAGCTGCATTTGCGTTTTATGTCATTTTTCTATGATGCTTAAAAACATTGCTTTCATTCCGGTAAAAGTAATACAAAAGAAGATCTCAAGATATCACACAATGATTTCATGAAATTCCTCCTTTAGTAAACATGCTTTTATAATTCTGTCGCTTTCCGCAAAGCCATCAGGTTTTCTGCCGATGCTTTCGGATTGACCACGCACCCCGGCGCCAGTATGAGACCTCTCCCGTCAACCTGGGAAATAGCATCTTTCACATGTTCTGCAATTTCTGCGGGTGTGCCGTCGAGGATAATATCATCATATTGGAGCACACCATTGACAAAGTAAGGAGCTGACCGGATACCTGCCATGAGACACTTATCCGTGAGCCTCCGCGCCTCTTTCAGTGACGGCCAGGTATGGCGGTCATGCCAATTCAGACAATTTACCGGATAATCCTTTAATTTTTCAAAATACACATCTTCTCCGTGCATATGAATAGGATTGAACCAGGTTTTCTTCGCATAGCTGTTAATGACAGCCAAATCATAAAATACACCGAATTCATTAAATTCTTCTTCCGTCATCATTGTCTTTACGGCATTTTGCGTAGCAAAAAAGAATCCGTCCACACCGGCATCGATATTGTACCCGACAAAATCCAGCGTCGTCGCTGTAATAGCGGCCAATGCATGGTGAACCGAACGCGGATATTCTTTCATATCGGTAAGCAGCCTGTCCCCCGCCAATTTCTTCAAGGTCGAAAAAGGACTGAAAATCGTCTGGATAATCGGCGTTCCTTCCATGCGGCGCTTTGCCAGTTCACGGGCAAATTCCACCTGCTTTCCGTACGTTCCCTGAAGTGCTGAGATCGCGCGGATTGAATCATATCCCGCAGGGCTGTCGATAGCAAACTTTTGGACAATCGGTTCTTTGTAAGGATCACAGTAGATCTTTACCTGATTGCCAAAATCCTGGGTAGAGTACAGCCCGAAAGGCATCATCTTAATATAATCAAAGTCATATTTTTCCGTCAGTTCCACTTCCGCTTCCGCCAGAGAAATAGGATCCTGGTCATGTTCGGACAAATGCATCCACGCCGCCACGGGCACACGATCTGTTTCCCTGCCGGCAATCGCTGCACGGATACGCTCTTCTCTTGTCATACTTTCCCTCCCAAATGAAACCGTATATTCTCTATGTTCTGATTATAACACTCCTTTTCCAAAAGAAAAGTCAGTTTTCTTTACTGTTAAAATTCCATCTCTCTAAACCATAAAAAAAGAACTGCCGCCATACCACTTACTGCCTGCAGTTCTTTCATATTCAATTAGTCTGCGCTGAACGGAAGCAATGCAATAGCTCTTGCCCTCTTGATTGCGAGATTGATTTTGCGCTGATGTTTCGCGCATATTCCGGTCACGCGGCGGGGCAAAATCTTGCCTCGTTCCGAAATGAACCGGCGGAGCATTGCAATATCCTTGTAATCAACATTTTCGATATGATCAACACAGCCCTGACAGATCTTTCTTCTCGGTCTTCTTACTCTATCTTTCTTAATCATATTTCCTCCAAAACTGGAAAATCAGAATGGAATATCCTCATCATCGTGGGAATCACCAAACTGGTTAAAATTACCTTTAGGCTGACTATCGCCTTCGCTGCCCGCAAATCCCTGATCCTGCGGTACTGCGGTAGCACGGGAACTCATTCCAATGGGAAGAGCGATCATATTGGCTACCACTTCGGTAACATACCGTCTCTGTCCATCAGGAGTGTCATAAGATCTGGTGGAATAACGCCCTTCGACAAAAACACGGGTTCCCTTTTTGAGCTGGTTACCCACCGCTTCTGCCAGATTGCCCCAGGCAACAACATTGATCCAATCAGTTAATTCTCTCTGTTCACCCTGAGGTGTCGTATAATTACGATTTACAGCAATAGAAAAAGATGCCACGGCACGGCCGGTTTTAGTCGCGCGGATCTGCGGATCCCTCGCCAGATTACCCATTACCTGAACTGAATTCATAGTCTTTACCTCGATCCCTTAGTCATCTTGCTTAACAATGATATGACGAATAATTTCTTCATGGATCTTAATGATACGGTCAAGTTCCGCAATCTGTGCCGGGTCAGCTTCAAAGTCAATGACTACATAATAGCCTTCATTCTGATGCTTGACTTCGTACGCCAGATGACGTTTGCCCCATTCATCAACCTTGGTTACTGTACCGCCGATACGAACGATCGTATCCTGCACCAGCTTCACTGCAGCCTGAATCACTTCTTCATTTGCAATGTCCACGATGAACATAACTTCATACTTTTTCACGAAATCGCCTCCTTTTCGGACCTATGTCCCATGCTCCCCATGGGCCAGGAAGTTGCTTGTGTAAAACAAGCTTCTATATTATACAAGGCTTCCATTTAAATTGCAAACTCTCTGTAAGATATCTGCCGTATTACTTTTTGTACTCTAATTCCTTTTATAGATTTATTCAGAATTTAATATCATTTCTTCTTTACGCCTTTTTATTACTCGTGCTATAATATACTTGCTTATCAATAAATAGCATTTACATTTTTATTTAAAGAGTATACTTATTCTTCATCATTTTTACTTATAAGGAGCAAATAATGATTACAGAACGAGAAATTTTTTTGACAGATCCTGAAGAAAAAGCAAGAGTTGTAGAATTCCTGAAAGAATTTGATCTGACTTTCACAGGAAACATTGATTATACCATGGGACTTTTCGATGATGGGAAACTTATAGGCACAGGCTCTCTCGGCGGTCGTGTCATGAGAGATATCGCCATCAGTAAAGATTACCAGAAAAAGGGGCTTACCCATCGTATCATCCGCAACCTCCAGGGCGAATCCAACCGCCGCGGCATTACAGGAAACCAAATCTTCACCAAGCCGAAGAACGTCCCCGTTTTTGCCCATATGGGTTTCAAAGAAGTGGCCGTAGCCGAACCTTATGCGGGTCTTCTGGAGCGCGGACAGGACACATTGGAAGACTATCTGAACCGTGTCCGTTCCATCCTCGGTACCGGTGAAGGTAAGAACCGCGGCGCTATCGTTATGAACTGCAATCCTTTCACATTAGGGCATCGTTCTCTTGTAGAATATGCTGTTAATAACTGCGATGAGGTCATCATTTTCGCCGTGCAGGAAGACCGTTCCATATTCCCATTCTCTGACCGCTTTTCACTCATTAAGCAGGGTGTTAAAGACATGAAAGGTGTTTCCGTCATCAGCGGGGGCGACTACATTATCTCCAACGCCACTTTCCCGACATACTTCATTAAGGGCACTGATGAGCTGGCGGCGCAGACGAAGCTGGATGCCACCGTATTTGCTACGCGTATCGCACCCGCTCTGAATATCACTGTTCGTTTTGTAGGCGAGGAACCGACTGATAAAACTACACTTGCTTACAACAGGGCCATGCGCGAAGTTTTCGCCAACAACGGTATCGAACTGAAAGTCATCCCAAGAGAACAAAAGGGCCACCAGGTCGTCAGCGCTTCCACCGTACGGAAAGCCCTTTCCGAAGATGACTGGGAGACAGTTTACCGTATGGTTCCGAAATCTACCCTCGTTTACCTGAAGAGCCTAGAAGGACAGGCCGTCATCCGCAAAATTAAGATGGCAGAAGCGTTTAAACAAATGGAAGCAGAAGAAAAGGCAAAAGCCGCTGAAGCAAAAACAGAAAAGTAACTGTAGCCCGTAAATCCCGCCCCCTCACGTTGCGGGATTTTTCTTTTCCATTTTATCCTGTTAAGGTCTATAATAATCTAAAAATGCCAGTCATTATAAAAGAGGATCTGCTTATGCTTTGGGATTTATTTCTCACTTTTTTTAAAATGGGCGCCGTCACTTTTGGCGGAGGATATGCCATGCTTCCTATCCTGCAGCGGGAAGTAGCGGAAAATAAAAAATGGAGTACCGAAGAAGAGCTGATGGACTACTTCGCCATCGGCCAGTGCACGCCCGGCATGATTGCTGTCAATGTAGCCACCTTTGTAGGATATAAACAAAAAGGTTTTTCAGGCGGCCTGGCTGCCACCTTAGGTGTCATTACTCCTTCCATGCTTATTATTACTGCTATTGCCATATTTCTTGCCAGCTTTGCAGCAAATCCGTTTGTCATCCATGCTTTCGCCGGCATCCGTGTCTGCGTATGCGTCTTGATTTTTGATACTGTCATTAAATTAGGCAGGAAATCCATTACTGATAAAAGAACAGCATTCATTTTTCTTTCCATTCTTCTGATCTCCCTTTTCTCCTCTCTCTCGCCGGTATTCTCTGTCATTTTCGCGGGAACAGCAGGGTACATTTTCATGCCTGATGCAGGAAAGAAAGGCAAGGTGGCGCAATGATCTGGTTCCAGATCTTCTGGGAATTCTTTAAGGCGGGACTTTTTGCCGCAGGCGGAGGACTGGCAACACTCCCTTTCCTCTATGCCATCTCCGAATCTACCGGTTGGTTTTCCACAGCGGATATCGCCAATATGATCGCCATCTCCGAATCTACTCCCGGGCCGCTGGGCGTCAACATGGCGACTTACGCAGGTTATCAGACCCTCGGTATTGCCGGCGGCATCTGGGCAACGCTGTCTCTTACCTCACCGGCGCTCTTCGTTATTACAGCAGTTTCAAAAGCACTGGATAAATTTAAGAATGCCCTGCTTGTGGAAAAAATTTTCTACGGACTCCGCCCCTGTTCCATCGCTTTAATTACAGCAGCCGGGCTGGGCGTGGCAAAAATATCTCTCCTTAACATAAAAAATGATATCCCGGCACCAAATATCCTATCCTTCTTTGACTGGAAATGCATTCTTCTTGCTGTCATTATGTGGTATGCGCTTTGGCGGTTTAAAAAGCATCCTGTTATTTACATTGCCGTTTCTGCCGCCATCGGCATCTTCTTTGAACTGTAATTTGAACTCCAGTATTCCGCCTGGTCAGATTTTACATAAAAAAAACACGGAGCCATGTAGGGTACCGTGCTTTTTTATACTCATTTTCGGGTTATAGGACATTTTGTGTTGATTTTAATACCGATGAAGATAGATATTATCTAGCTTCATCGGTATTTTATCTTTTTCCTAAAAAGATAAAGGGTGGACAAAATGAGTTGGTAAAAAGTCCGAAAATGATTGCTATGACTGCTTTAATTAGGGTTATATCTTTTTAAAATATGTTTATTTTAAAAGGAGAACCTTATGAAACAAGTTAGGTGTTTATATTGCGGTTTCTTTTGCTCAAGATATGGTAAAACTCGTACAGGAAGGCAACGGTGGTACTGCAAAGAATGTCATTCTGTCTTTGTGAATCCGATTAATAAGACGGTTCATGATTTTA